>Ga0209212_1006599_pt1 | contig 13203 bp, 14 predicted proteins | sample RifGroC2_FD_183996 | JGI IMG/M metagenome (GOLD analysis project Ga0209212, IMG submission 183996) | Groundwater microbial communities from Rifle, Colorado, USA - Groundwater C2 (SPAdes) (version 2) | ecosystem: Environmental > Aquatic > Deep subsurface > Groundwater | place: Rifle, Colorado...
GGGGTCGGGGACAGCCGACAAGCCCAACGGCAAGTAGCTGTAGTGAAGCAGCCGGACCGGCTTGTCTCCCTGCATGTTGCTGAATTGGTGGTGACAGCCATGGGGGATCAGAAACATGCTGTGCTGCTGCCACTCGAAGCTTTTTCTTGCACTGCTGTTGTACCAGATATTGGTCAGCCCCCGTCCGGCGACCACATAGACGATCTCATCGAGGGCGAACTTGAAGGGGGGTAAAGTTTCGCCTGGAGGGATTTCCGTGACCCGGGCTGAACTCACCCCCTCCTGGCCCGCCAGCTGGATGAAGGCGCTCATACATCGGCGCTCCTCCCACCAGCCGAGCCCCAGTGTCCTCAGGTCCTGGACGAAAAAACCTCTATGGATGGGGAGCCCGGTCGACTCCATCCAGTAGTCGTAGGTAAACTTCTTGCTCCACATCGTCCGTTGCGGTTTGAATGCAGCCTTTGTCATAAGTGTCCCGTAAAGCTTATTTTCTCGCCTCTTTGCCTGCGACCTGGAGTCGTACGAGCGCCCGGCGCAGCGCGGCCTCGGCCGCGGCGAACTCCTTATCTTCCTGACTCAACTCCGCCATTCTCTTCTCCGCCCTTTCCCGCGCCGCCCGCGCCCGCTCGATATCAATTTCATCGGAGTACTCGGCGGCACCAGCCAGGACGGTCATCACCTCGTCCAGCACTTCGGCGTATCCGCCGCTTAGGGCGAGATGATGTCTCTCCCCTCCCTGTTTATAGCTCATCTCGCCCACCTCCAAAAGCGTGAGAAATGAGATGTGCTTCGGGAGAACGCCGAACTCGCCTAAGGCGCCGGGCGCCGTGACCTCATCGACCTCTTCGTCCAGCAAGAGGCGGCTCGGAGTAACTAACTTGAGTCTGATTTTTTCCGCCATCGTCTCTATTGTTCCGCCAGTTTCTTGGCCTTCTCTTGGGCCTGCTCGATCGTACCGACCATGTAGAAGGCCTGCTCCGGAATATCGTCGTGCTTGCCCTCGACTATCTCCTTAAAGCCGCGAATGGTTTCTTTGAGCTCCACATAGGCCCCGGGGGTGCCGGTAAAGGCCTCGGCGACATGGAACGGCTGCGATAGAAACCGCTGGATTTTCCTCGCCCGGGCCACTGTGAGTTTGTCCTCCTCGGAAAGCTCATCCATACCGAGGATGGCGATGATGTCCTGAAGGTCCTTGTAACGCTGGAGAATCATTTGTACCTGGCGCGCCACACCATAGTGTTCTTCCCCAACCACGCGCGGATCCAGGATGCGCGAGGTAGAGTCGAGCGGATCCACCGCAGGATAGATCCCGAGCTCTGCGATCTGGCGCGAGAGAACGGTGGTCGCATCGAGATGAGCGAAGGTAGTTGCCGGGGCCGGGTCGGTCAAATCGTCCGCCGGGACATAGATCGCCTGGACCGAGGTAATCGATCCCTTGCGGGTTGTGGTAATCCTTTCCTGCAACTCGCCCAAATCGGTGGCCAGAGTCGGCTGATAGCCCACGGCTGAAGGCATACGCCCCAGAAGCGTTGACACCTCCGAGTTCGCCTGGGTGAAGCGAAAGATGTTGTCGATAAAGAGCAGCACATCTTTACCTTCCTCATCGCGGAAATATTCCGCAACGGTGAGAGCGGAGAGGCCGACTCGGGCGCGGGCCCCGGGCGGCTCGTTCATCTGGCCGTAGACTAAGGCCGCTTTGCTGATAACCCCGGACTCCTTCATCTCCAGCCAGAGATCGTTGCCCTCGCGCGTTCGCTCTCCGACTCCCCCGAAGACGGAATAACCGCCATGTTTCATCGCGACATTATGAATCAATTCCATCAGGATGACCGTCTTTCCCACGCCGGCGCCGCCAAAAAGGCCGATCTTGCCGCCGCGCGCGTATGGGGCCAGGAGGTCTACTACCTTGATCCCGGTTTCAAAAGCCTGCACTTTGGTCTCCTGATCGACAAACTCAGGGGTAGGGCGATGGATGGGAAAGCGTTTTTTTGCCTGAATCGGCCCCCCCTCGTCCACCGGCTCGCCGATGACGTTGATGATGCGTCCCAGGGTCTCAGGTCCCACCGGCACCGTGATACCTTCTCCGCTATCCATCACCTCCATCCCCCGGACCAACCCTTCGGTGCTGTCCATGGCGATGCAGCGGACCGTGCTCTCGCCCAGATGCTGCGCGACCTCCACGATGAGATTCCACTTCTCCTCGCTGATCGCAGGGTTGGTAATCTTGAGCGCATTGTAGATGGATGGCAACGAGCCATCGGCAAACTCGACATCCACCACTGCCCCCAAGACCTGCGTGATTTTCCCCAAATTCATACCTTTCACCTCCGTTCCACTCCTTACTTCAATGCCTCGGCGGTGGAGACTATCTCCAAGAGCTCCCTCGTGATCGAGGCCTGGCGCGCGCGGTTCATTTGTAAAGTGAGACTGCTGATCATCTCGGCCGCGTTGGTCGTGGCGGAATCCATGGCCGTCATGCGCGCACCGTGCTCGCTGGCAGAGGCCTCCAATAAAGCCCGGTAGATCACCACTTCCACCACCTTAGGCAACAGGCTCGATAGCAGCGCCTCCACGCCCGGTTCAAAAAGATATTCGGTAATCTCGCCCTCAGCCTCCTCTCCACCCGTCGCCACTGGAATAAGCTTTTCGATGGTCGGCACCTGAGAAAGGGCCGAACGAAAGCGGCTGTAGAGAATATAGACCCCGTCTGCTTCCTCCTGACGAAAACGGCCAATCATCTTTTCCGCAAGCTCGCAAGCCAACTCTTCAGGGGGGCGATTCGTAACGTTAATATACCGGTCGGCGATCTCCACCTGGCGCCGCCGGAAGTAATCCACCCCCTTGCGCCCGACAATGGTGAGATGGACCTCCTTCTCGGCGCCCTGGCTGCGAAGGAACCCCTCCGCGGCCCGAATCAGGTTGGCATTGTAGCCTCCACAGAGGCCCCGATCCGCCGTCAACAGCAACAGGTGCGCCTTTTTCTCTTCCCGTCCCATGAGCAAAGGGTGCGCCTCGGCGGAAACCCGGGCGGAGAGGTTCTTCAGCAGGGCGGCCATCTTCTCCGCGTAGGGACGCGCCTGCAGCACCGCCTCCTGGGCGCGGCGGAGTTTGGCAGCAGAGACCATCTTCATCGCCTTGGTAATCTGCTGCGTATTGCGGATCGAGCCGATCCGCTTGCGTATGACCTTTAGGGTCGCCATTGTTTAGTTACTGGTTATTCGTTACTGGTTACTAGTAAAAGGCTGAAGTTTTTGGCGGTTTCCATACTATTAACTAGTAACCAATAACTAATATTCTTATTCCTTGAAGCTAGCGTTAAACTCCTCTAAGACCTTTTTCATCTTGGCGCGAAGCCCCTCATTAAGCTCGCGCTTTTTGACGATTTCGGGAAGAAGATCCGGATGCCTCGATTCGGCAAAGGAGTAAAGCTCCTGCTCGTACTTCTTCAGGGCCGAGACCGGCAGATGATCGACAAAGCCGTTGGTGCCGGCATATATGATCAGGATCTGCTTCTCGACCGGGAGGGGCTCATACTGGCCCTGCTTGAGAATCTCCACCAGCCGGCTACCGCGATTGATCTGTCTTTGGGTCGCCTGGTCCAGGTCAGAACCGAACTGCGCAAAGGCCGCCATCTCGCGGTATTGAGCGAGGTCGAGGCGGAGGCTCCCAGCCACCTGCTTCATCGCCTTAATCTGCGCGTTGCCACCGACCCGGGAGACCGAAATGCCGGCGTTGATCGCCGGACGCACGCCGGAATAAAAGAGGTCGCTTTCGAGAAAAATCTGGCCATCGGTGATCGAGATCACATTGGTCGGGATATAGGCGGAGACGTCACCGGCCTGGGTTTCGATGATGGGAAGGGCCGTTAGCGAGCCGCCGCCGCGGGCATCGCTCAGCTTCGCGGCCCGCTCCAAGAGACGGGAGTGGAGGTAAAAGACATCTCCCGGAAAGGCCTCCCGGCCAGGGGGACGGCGCAGGAGAAGAGAGAGCTGGCGGTAGGCCACGGCGTGCTTGGAGAGATCATCGTAGATCAAAAGGGCATGGCCGCCATTGTCGCGCATATGCTCTCCCATCGTACAGCCGCTGTAAGGAGCGATATACTGGAGCGGGGCAGACTCAGAGGCGCTGGCAGAAACAATGATCGTGTAGTCCATCGCGCCGTACTGCCGGAGCCTATCCATTACCTGAGCGACGGTGGAGAGCTTCTGCCCAATGGCGACATAGATGCAGATGACATCGCCCCCCTTCTGGTTAATGATGGTGTCGATCGCCAGGGCCGTCTTCCCGGTCTGCCGATCGCCGATTATCAGCTCCCGCTGTCCCCGTCCGATGGGGATCATCGCATCAATCGCCTTAAGCCCGGTCTGCAGCGGCTCTTTGACAGGCTGGCGCGCCACGATTCCCGGCGCCTTGAGCTCGATCCGCCTTCTCTCTTTGGTCTCAATCGGGCCGCGGCCGTCGATCGGCTCTCCTAACGCATTGACCACTCTGCCAACCAGGGCCTTGCCCACCGGCACCTCGGCGATCCTCCCTGTGCGTTTTACCGTATCCCCTTCCCTGATGAGGTGGGTCTCGCCGAATAGCGCGGCGCCGACGTTATCTTCTTCCAGATTCAGCGCCACGCCGTAGATCCTGTGGGGAAACTCCAAAAGCTCCCCGGCAGCGACCCGATCCAAACCGTAGATGCGGGCAATCCCATCGCCAGTGGAAAGGACCGTGCCGACTTCCTGAATCTCCACCGTCTTCTCATAGTCCCGGATCTGCTCTTTAATGATCCGGCTGATCTCCGCAGTACCTATCTCCATTCTACCCTCCTTACGTTGCCTGGGGGTGCCTCGAAGGACCGATGCATCGGACGAGGACTCTCACGCGTACTCCAGAGTTTCGTGTACTGGAAAGCGTAAGACGATTGTATTGCATCGGTCTTGAGAGGTACTTCCAGGCAACCTCCACTTTCTTCAGTATCCGCGTTCGACGCGCTCCTTCATCTTATCAAGCTGAGCGCGCACGCTACCGTCATAAACCTTGCCTTCCAGTTGAATCACCAGTCCCCCGACCAGCCCCGGATCGCTCTCTTCCTTGAGAACCACCTCTTTCCCGGAAACCCTGCTGAGCGCCTCACGCAACCCTTCCAACATCGCCGCCTCCAGGGGGACGGGGGCTAGCACCCGCGCCTCCACCCGCCCCTTTTTCTCGTCCAGGAGAAGACGATAACGAGAAGCGATAGAGGGCAAATAAGTTAACCGATCTCGCTCTAATAAAAGCGACAAAAAGTGACCCGCGAGGGGAGAGAGCTGTAACCCCCGCGACACCTCGACAACAATATTTTTCCGGCTAGCCGGAGGAAAAGCCGGGTTGTTAAGGACCGTCGGCAGAGAAGATGTCGTATAGGCGGTAACGAACCAATCGATCTCCTGGCCGATCTCCTCCTCTCTATGCTCCTCCAGGGCCAGCTCGAAAAGGGCCTTGGCATACCTTCGACTGAGACTCCCCTCAATCATTGTTGTCCTACCCCGCTCAAGAATTCTTCCACCAGACGCTTCTGGTCGGCGGGTGTAAGATGATCCTGGATCACCTTCTGCGCCGCCGCTTGGGCCAAGCGAGCGATCTCTTCACGCACCTTTTGGCGCGCCAGCTTCAGCTCTTGCTCCGCAAGAAAATCGGCGTCGGCCCTGACCTTGGCGGCAAGCTCCTCCGCCTCCCTCAGCAGCTTAGCCTTTTCCCTCTCCCCCTCCGCGCGAAACATCTCACGAAGCTTCTTGGCTTCCTCCTCCATGCGCGACAAGCGCGCCCGGTAGTCGCGAATCATCGACTCGGCGTTCCTCTTGCTCTCGTCTGCCTCCCCCAGGGCGGCCACGATTTCCTCACGCCTGGTACGGAGATGGGCTTTGATCATTGGCAGGAGAAAGCGCTTGATGAGATAAAAGAAAATGAGAAAGTTGATGAGTGGAAAAATAACCTGCGTCACAGAGGCCGCGTGTTCCTCAACCCCCGGCGAGGAGGAAGCCCAGAGGTCGGACAAAAAGAGTAGCGCAAAGAGACTCATCCGATCTTCCTCCCGAGAATCTTCTCCGCCATTTGGTGCGCGATCACTTCCGCCTCCCGGGCGGCATCCCCCCGCCCTCTTTGCAGCTCCTTGCGGATTTCCTCTCGGACCGCTTCGAGCATTCCAGCCGCCTCTTCCCTGGCCTGAGCTATTAGGCGATCCCGTGTCTCACGAGCCTCTTGCACTACGCTCTCCTTCAACGCTTTAGCCTCACCTTGGGCTTTCGTGATTCCGAGCTCGTACTCTTTCCCCAGACGTTCCCCCTCCTCTTTGAGGAGAGCGGCCTCGCTCTTGACCCCCTCGGTTCTGCGCTCTCTTTCCGCCAGCAGGCCGAGAAAAGGTCGGATGAGCAGTCGGGTCAAAAGAAACCAAAAAAAGAGAAAGGCAACAACCTGAATAAAAACGGTATAATCTAAAGCGATCATAAGCTATCCAAGTACTTTAGAGCGCGCGCAGCAGAGTCCCCCCCAGACAACGGATCGTGCCAGACCCATAAAAGATTAACCTACATCCGCAAGTTATCTGGGAAGGAACCTAGGATGTGGGGATGAGATGAGCGGCGCACCGAAGCCTATTTTTCCAACTCGCTTATTAGCTTCGGGGCCTCTCCCTCAAATGGTTTCTCACTACCCGATCTTGACGGACTCAGGGCTTCACGCTTTTTCCTCGCCCCTCCCATGGAGCAATACCCGTCAAAAACCGCACCCTCCGTGACCGTCAACCGGGGGGCATCGATATTTCCCAAGAGCCGCGCAGGGGTCTCCAGTTCCACCTTTTCCTTGGCCGCCACATCGCCCTCTACCTTGCCATATATCACTACAACTTCGCCCGAAATCTTCGCCCGCACCTCCGCTTCTTCTCCAATGGTCAGCATGCCGTGACAGAGTATCTCTCCCTCCACGCTTCCATCAATCTTGGCTGGACCGTGAAAGGTCAGTTGCCCGGTCACCCGGCTCCCTTTATAAAGGTGAGCGACCAGTTCCTCGCTTGGGGCCTCCGCTGGCGCCTCTTCTCCCGGCCTAACCTGACTCGAAGGTGGATGGGGGGGAGCCTCTGAGGGGTTTTTCTTTTCTCCCGGACCGCGATCAAACCAAGCCATGGCAACGACATCCCCCAACGACACGGACGAATTTTTTCTATAACATCCAGGGGAGTCATTGTCAAAAGATGCGGCTTGCGGTTTTATCGCTAGGAGCTATAAGGAGAGGCCAAAGATGGATCTCCTAAGAACAAGATCGCGTCGCTCCCACCCACTTCAATGGGTGGTTGAGCCTTTAGCCGAAGAGCCTTCCTACATCGAGAAGGCGATGTTCGGCTGTAGAGGCTGCTATCTTTATGGCCGACTCGTGCTGGTTTTGGCAGCACGCAGCGAGGAGCCCTGGAATGGATTGCTAATTCCCACCGAAAGAGAGCATCATCCGTCGCTCCGCCGTGATCACAAGAGCCTAGCCATTCACCCGGTGCTCAAAAAGTGGCTCTACCTGCCGGAGTCGAATGAGGATTTCGAAGAGTCCGCCCGTGCCCTTGTGGAGTGCGTCCTGGCTAACGACCCGAGGATAGGGGTGGAACCAAAGGAGAAATCCAGCAGAGGAGGACCCGAAAAATGGAAAAGAATTACTACCTAATGAAGGTCGCGGATGGAGTAGAACCATTCGCTCAGGGCCCGTTCGAGACAGAAGACGAGCGAGACGAGATTGCCAGAGAGGTACACGCCGTGATGGACGAAGATGACTGCCTATTCTGGGCTGACGTCGACGAAAGAGGAGTACTGACCGTCGGCTCCTATATGGCAGGGTTCTTCTTGGATGAACCAACGGATAATATCGCTTAAACTCTCCAGCCTACTGAAAGCCGCTAACATGTTGGGATCAAGTACAAGAAAGATTTCTGCCAAGAGACGCTATCGAATGTACAAGCGCTGGAAAAGATGGCTCAAGCAAATCCAAGAAGATATCACTAATCTGTCAGTCCATAGACACATCTACAATGAAGTTGCAAAAATAATAAAGGAAAATCCACGACTCCAGGTTGCGAGCTCGTTCTATGACTGGATGCGCATAGCCTACATCTACGAGATGAGCATTAGAGTTCGCCGTCTCGTTGATCGTGACAGGCGGTCCGTCTCTTTTGTACGATTAATGGAAGAGATTGAGCAATGTCCCGGTGTGATTTCACGACGACGCTTCGTGCAGCTTTACAGTCAAGTCCTGCGATATGTGGCAGACCGCGACTTTGAGCGTTTTGCGAAACCAGGTGCCTCACATGTAAATCCCGCCGCTATTCATCGTGATAAACGGGCCCTGATAAAAGCAGCAGGTCGGCTCAGACTCTTTGTGAACCGGCACATAGCCCACAGGAGTCGACGACCGCTACGAAGGTTGCCGACCTTCGCTGAGCTTGATGTATGTATCAACCTCCTTGAACAGCTACTAAAAAAATACGTGCTTATGCTTGAAGCAACCGGTTTAATTGAGGTCTTGCCAGTTTGGCAATACGATTGGAAGCAAGTTTTCCGGATTCCTTGGATTCCCTAGAAGCGCGCCTCCGAAAGCCGCACCAAGAGCCTTATTCCAGTGGATTCACGATCTCCACGGTGCCGATCCGGATGCCAGATTCAAAATCTTCCGTGTAAAGGGGCGAGAATCCGTAAAACTCAGCGTAAGCCCACATATGTGCGTCGAACCAAGGCAGCCGGTAAGTAGCCATCCCACGAAGGGCAAGACGTAGGACATCCTCTGTTGGATAGAGAACAGAAAATATGTCGAGAAACGCTTCAGCTTGAGTAATGGCTTCTTCTTGAGTGAGGATGCTTCCATCCTTGCCACGTGGGCGCGTTACGGCCGCGAGAAACTCAACGATAGCTTGGTGCGCAATGCGAAGCTCGTCTCGTTCCAGGCCATGGCGAAGGAAAGCGGTGGCACGCTCCCGTTTCTCGGGAAACCTCCGGTCAAAGCGATAGACAAGAATATTAGTGTCGACGAGACCGGCCATATCGTTTAAGGCGATCGGCGTAGAGATCCTCCCGCGTCCAACCACGACCTTCGTCAGGCGCTAGAGGTTTAACCGGTGGAAGTTTGTCGATTCTCTTGGTCATCTGGTCAAAAAGCGCAAGGCGCTTTTGGAGTGGAAGCTTGGGACGGGTTGCCGCGTTTGGCGGCTCCACTCGGATTATATCGCCTGCTGGCACCCAGCGGAGTTCGCTTCCAGGGAGAATGTCGTACGCCTCCGCAATAGCCTTTGGAATCGTAACTTGGAGTTTTGATGTGACCTTGGACATGTCCTTACTATAGCAAGGATAAAATCCTTGTCAACTATGCCGACTAGACTCGCTCTGCTTTGGCTCCGCGACCACATGATCGAAGATTTGCGTTGCCTGGCTCTTAGTCTCCTCGCGCAGCTGACCCTTCTGGATCTTTGAGCTCGGGGTCTTGGGAAGCTCCGTGCGGTGCTCCAGATAGCGCGGGATCTTAAAGGGGGCGAGACGCTCTTCGTAGAAATTCCAGATCTCTTCTGGCGGCAGGCTCTCGGGAGTGGCAGGAGGCTTGAGAACGATATAGGCTTTGACCTCTTCCTGACGGATCGGATCGAGCACGCCGATGACGGCTGACTCGGCATAGCCGATCGAGCGGCACTTGAAAAGGTCCGGGCTCCAATTCTTGACAATGTAGAGGGAAAATGATCCTTTTAGGGCTCTAATTTAACGGAGGATTTATTATATGGCGAAATTTTTTGTTGCCGGCGAGTATCAAGACTCGGAGAGCAAACAGGCGACCGAAGTTCGAAACCCGGCCACCGGAGAGGTGGTGGATACCGTCCCCAAGGGAACTGTCAACGACGCCCGTCGGGCTATAGAAGTAGCCGCCGGGGCTTTAAAAAAATGGTCTGAAATGGCCCCCGCGAAGCGCGGCGCCATTCTTCTTGAGGCAGGCCGGCTGGTAACCCAACAAGAGAAGGAGCTGGCAAACTTGCTCACGCGCGAACAAGGAAAACCGATCCGCGAGTCGATCCTGGAAATGCGCCGCTTCGTCCATACCCTGGACCATTACGGCGGCATGGCCAAAAGCCTGCGCACGGCAGCGGTGGTGCTGGACAAAGGCCGCCACGGCCTCGTTCTGCGTAAACCCTTGGGCGTATGCGGTTCGATCGTGCCGTGGAACTTCCCGGTCTCGCTCATGGGCAACAAGCTGGGCCCCGCCCTTTTGGCTGGCAACACGGTCGTGGTCAAGCCAGCCGGGACGACTCCTCTGACCGCGCTCCGCTGCGTGGAGTTAATCGACAAAGCGATCCAGGCCGGAGGGGGCCCCAAGGGAGTCATCAACCTCGTCACCGGTGCGGGAAGCGTCGTGGGCGAGGAGCTGTTGGTCAATTCCACGGTACGCAAGATCGGCTTTACCGGCGCAACCGATACGGGCAGGCACGTGATGCAGTCCGCTGCCAAGGATTTCAAACACGTGACACTGGAATTGGGCGGCAGCGATCCTATGATCGTCTGCGATGACGCCGATCTCGATCGCGCGGTGAGCGCCGCTTCTGTTGGCCGCTTCTTCAACTGCGGCCAGGCTTGTCTTGCTGTCAAGAGGCTTTACCTGTTTGACAAGATCGCCGATCTGTTCACCGAAAAGCTTGTAGAGAAGGCTAAGAAGCTGAGAGTCGGCAATGGATCCGACCGGGACACGATTATGGGTCCCCTGCACACTGCTGAGCAGCGAAAAGAGGTTGAAGAACAGATCGAGGAGGCGGTCAAGCGCGGGGCCAAGGTGCTCTACGGCGCCCAGCGGCCCAAAGGCGGAGAGTACGATAAAGGCTTCTATCTGATGCCGACTCTCGTCAGCGACGTTGACCCAGAATCGAGGATGCTTAAAGAGGAAGTTTTCGGCCCGGCCCTTCCGATCGTCCGCGTTAAGGATCTGGACCATGCCATCGAGCAGGCAAATAATTCCATCTTCGGTTTGGGCTCCTCCGTCTGGACGCGAGACATCAATAAGGCAATGGCGGCCGCAGAACGGATCGAAGCCGGCTATACCTGGGTCAACTCGGCGCAGATCATCTATGACGAGCTTCCCTTCGGCGGAGTAAAGCAGAGCGGTCTCGGAAAGGAACACGGCAACGAGGCGATCGATCACTATACGGAGGAGAAATCGGTGGTGATCGCGACCGAGACCCAGTCGGAGGCCGTCGGCGGCGAATAGGCCCCTTCGGGGATTTCAAATCTAAAATGGCAAATTTCAAATTTAATCTGAGATCTGAAATTTGAGATTCCGAGCATAGCGAGGATATGGACCTTCCTGATATCTACAATGCTGCCACGACCTTCGTAGATGAGAATATCATCCAGGGGCGCGGCAAGAAGACTGCCATCTATTTTCAGGATGAGAGGTTCACCTATCAGGATCTCTTCGAAAGGGTCAACCAGACCGGTAACTGCCTCAAAGAGCTGGGAGTTGAGCTTGAGCAAAGGATTCTCTTGGTCTTGCCCGATTCTCCTGAATTCGCTTTTAGCTTCTTCGGGGCGATCAAGATCGGCGCCGTACCCATCCCGACCAATCCCTGGATGCAGGCAAAGGACTACGAATACCTGCTGCAGGACAGCAGGGCGAAAATTTTGATCGTGCACGAGTCGATCCTGCCTGAAGCGGAAAAAATCTGGGACCGCTCGCCCTTTCTCAAACATGTCCTGGTAGTAGGAAAACCCAAGGGGCGGGCGCTATCCTTCGAATCGCTGGTCGGCAAGGCCTCGAACAGGCTCGCAGCCGAGTCCACCAGCAAAGACGACGTTGCCATGTGGAACTACACCTCCGGCAGCACCGGCACCCCAAAGGGCGCGGTCCATCTCCAACATGACATGATCACGATCACCGATCTCTTTGCAAGACCGGTCTTGGGGATGGGAAAGGAGGATATCTGTTTCTCTGCTTCAAAGCTCTTCTTTTCCTACGGCCTGGGAAACTCGCTCTATTTTCCCTTCCGCTTCGGCGCCTCCAGCGTGCTTTGGCCGGAACGCCCAGAGCCGGAGAAGGTCCTGCAGGTTATTCAGAAATACCGACCCACCTTTTTCTTTTCTGTGCCCACGCTTTATGCCCGGCTACTGCGGGTGGAAAAAAAATACGACCTTAGTTCACTCAGAATCTGCCTATCTTCCGGGGAAGCCCTTCCACCCACGCTATTCCATCAATGGAAGGACAAGTTTGGACTCGAGCTCCTGGATGTGGTCGGTTCTACGGAGGCGACACACGATTTTTTGGCCAACCGGCCGGGAAGAGCAAAACCGGGAAGCAGCGGGGAAGTAACCCCGGCCTTTGAGGCCAAGATTGTCGACGACGAGGGACGGGAGGTTCCCATAGGGGAGGTCGGATACCTCCTGGTCAAAGGCGACGCCAACTCACCCTATTACTGGAACAAGCATGAGCAGACTAAGAAAACGATGCTGGGGGAATGGCTGAAGACCGGAGATACCTATTACCGCGACGACCAGGGCTACTACTGGTACTGCGGTCGCTCTGATGACATGTTAAAGGTGGGCGGGAGTTGGGTCTCGCCCATTGAGATCGAAAACACGCTGCTGGAGCACCCTTCAGTCCTGGAGGCGGCGGTTACGGGTCAGGCCGACCGGGACGGGCTGGCCAAGCCGAAGGCCTATATTCTGCTGAAGAGCGAATATCAGCCAAGCGACCGGCTTAAAGAAGAGCTTCAGTCCCTGGTAAAAAACAGGCTTGCCCCCTACAAGTATCCGAGATGGATCGAGTTCGTTGACGATCTGCCAAAAACGGTCACAGGGAAAATCCAGAGGTTCAAGCTGCGCGGTGAGGGCAAAAAGGAGAAGACATGAACATAAAAGAGCTAAAAGATACCCTAGCATATTCGTGCAATATCCTGGCAAACGAAGGCCATTGGGATCATATCCTCGGCCATGTTTCTGTGCGCATCCCGAAGCAGGACAGGATCCTCATGAAACCGCACGGTTTCGGCTTTGAGGAGATCCGGCCGCAGCACATCATTGTGTGCAACCTGGATGGCAAGAAGATCGAGGGCAAATACGAGCGTCACTCCGAGATCTTCATCCATACGGAGATCTTCAAGGCCCGCCCGGACGTCAACTGCGTAGTCCACAGCCATCCCCCCTACGCTATCGCCTTCGGCTCCCTGCGCCAGCCGCTTCG
>Ga0209212_1006600_pt1 | contig 13200 bp, 18 predicted proteins | sample RifGroC2_FD_183996 | JGI IMG/M metagenome (GOLD analysis project Ga0209212, IMG submission 183996) | Groundwater microbial communities from Rifle, Colorado, USA - Groundwater C2 (SPAdes) (version 2) | ecosystem: Environmental > Aquatic > Deep subsurface > Groundwater | place: Rifle, Colorado...
TAGACCCGCCGTAGCTTAAGTTCTTTTAAAGCGTAGCGCGTGAGCGTTTTTACGGCGCCGGAGACTATCCCCTTGCCCCAGTACTTAACACCCAGCCAGTAGCCTATCTCGGCCCTGTGGCCGTTCATGGCGAACAAGCCTATACCGCCGATAACCCTGCCGTCCAGATCTATAGCCAGGTTAAGCTGCGTCTTGCTCTTGCCGCGCTCCAGCTTGCGGTTGAAATCCACCCATTGCCGCGCGGCTTTGAGCGTGTATGGGTACGGGATGTTAAGCGTATAGCGCTCTATCTTCCGGTCGTTTATATTCTCAGCTACAAAAGGCTCGTCCCCCCTGCGGAAAGGCCTCAGCTTATAACCACCGAATTTAAGTTCCATATGATATTTCCTTGTGGCTAACCTGCAAGCCAGATGGTGTGCTTGCCGCAGGCCGGGTCTTCCACCTTGTGGAGAAGAACGCTTAGCCCCTGCTCGCCCAGCAGGCGGCGGTACTCCGCGGCGTCCAGGCTTGAATAGGGGAACTGCTCGCCTTGTATGGCGCCGGCAATGTCCCCGGCGGACGGGCCCGAAGTGAACAGTAGCGAGCCCTTTGGGTTGAGATGGGCCCCGAACACCGGGAACATGGCCCGCTGCTCGGCCATGGAGAGATGAAAGAAGCTGTCCCACGCCAGTACGGCGTCAAAACGCCTGCCCAGCGCCAGGCCGCGCATATCTCCCACCAGCCAGCTCATAGCCGGAAAGCGCTCGCGGCACAGGGCTATCATGGCCGGCGAGCCGTCCACGCCGGTAACGCTGAAACCCTTGCGGATAAAGAACCCGGCCAGCGGCTCGCCCGAGCCGCAGCCCAGGTCCAGCACGCTGCCGCCCGCCGGCAGCCTGGCCGCCAGCGCGTCCAGGTACTCCCGCTCCATCAGCCCTCTGCCGCGATTAGTGTCGAACCACCCGGCTATCTTGTCATATTTGCCGCACACATCGTCAGCCATGCAGTTATTCCTTCGTAGCGCGCAGGGCCGCGCCTGGCGCGCTATTGAGCACCGCGTACACTACGTCGTCCGCCCATTCCTTGCCGGTCCAGAAACTCTTTTTAAAGTGCGCTTCCTTGCGCATGCCGAGCCGCCGCATTACCCCCAGCGAAGCCTTATTGCGCGGGTCGGCCGAACACGACACGCGGTGCAGCTTTAACTCGCCGAACAGCCAGGCTAGCACGGCCCTGGCGCCTTCGGTAGCGTAACCGCGCCCCTGACACCGCGGCGCCACGGTATAGCCCAGCTCCGCCTGCCTGCCGTCCGTAAAATGCACGGCGATATCGCCGGCATATGCGCCGCCGGCCTTTTCTATGATAGCGAACTGGTACCAGGTGCGCGGCGTATTAGGCGCCAGCGCGGCACAAGCGGCCAGCCGCCTGCGGGCCTCCGCCAGGCTCTTGGGGCAGCCCTGGTAGCGCCGCACCGCCGGCAGCGACCGGCACCCGTAGTAAGCCGCGGCATCCCCTGCCCTCACCGTGCGCAGCAGCAGCCGCTCAGTATTTATTTCAACGCCTTTCATACCCCAATTCTACAAAACAAAACCGCCGGGCTTCCCCGGCGGCTTCGCGCTTAGGGCTTAAATCCTTCTATACGCTTTGGCTCCGCCCCGGAAGGCTCCATCAGCGCCCTAATCGCGTCAAACACGTTCCTGAACTGCGAGTCGTATTTCTTTTCCAGCTCCTGTAGTTTCCGTGCTAAATCCTTATGCGTTGAAAGAAGGGCACGCAGACTGGCGAACGCCCGCATTATTTGAATATTCACATAAATGGCCTTCTTGCTCCGTAAAGCGCTGGAAAGCATAGCAACACCCTGCTCCGTGAAAGCATACGGAAGGGCTCGCCTGTCGCCGCCCCAACTTGAAGTGCCAAATTGGCACTTCAAGTTTTCGCGTTCGGGGCCAGTTAATTGAAACATGAAGTCTTCCGGGAACCTGTCCAGGTTGCGCTTAACCGCCCGGTTTAAAACCTTAGCCTCAACCATATATAATTCGGCCAGATGTCTGTCCAGCATTACCTTATGGCCACGTATGATTACTATTCTTTTCTCGATAATTTCCAGCGGAAGCAGGCTTTTCATATCCCCCCCTTGATCCCATGCAAATAGAGTAGCAGACAAACCCGACAAGGGTCTGTCGGGTTCCTTTAAGGTTCCAAATTGGAACCTTAAAGGTTTGATGTTCCACTTTGGAACATCAAGGCGCATAATTCCGCTTGCCCAAAAAACAAAACCGCCGGGATTACCCGGCGGCTTCGGCTGACTACCGCTAATAGTCATATAGTCATCAGCGTCCCTGGGTTTCTCCGATCTTCAGCCTCAGTTCGTTTAAGAAGCGGTCCCGTTCCGGCGGGTTTATAACGAAATTCTTTATCAGGCCGGTCTTCCGCCTTATAGTGATAGATTCCCATGGCCAGAAATTAGACCAATGTTCGTTCCAGAACGCGTAGCCCCGCTCCGCGCCGGTCATGTCGCTATAGTATATCCTGCGCACGACCCACGGGCCAAGTTTAACCTCAACTCCTTCCGCGGCAAGATGGTAGGTAAAAGGGAACATAGTTTAATCTCCTTAACCGCCGGAGCGTTCTAAAGGCGCAAAGTCCAGTTCGGTGTAGACGGCTATGCCGTTCTCTTCAAGCAGGGCTGTGGTTACGCCGTTGCCTGGCACCATTTTGCCGGAGAAGAGGCCGTCGTGCACCAGCCCGCGGCCGCAGGACGGGCTGCCCGACTTCAGCAGCGCCTTCGCGGCCCCGGCCTTACGCGCCAGCTGCAGGGCGCGCGCCGCGCCCAGCCGGAATTGCTCCGTAACGTCCTTGCCGTCTAGAGAGATCACCCGGTCCCCCAGGATCTCCGAAGGCGGGCGCGGCGTAGACATGCCGCCCAGAACCTCCGGGCAGACCGGCACAAACTCGTAGCGCTCCGCCAGCCGCACAACTTCGGCGCAGTATTTGCCGCCGCCGTCATACCGGCACTTTTCACCCAGCAAGCAAGCGCTCACCAGCAAAGACTCTTTCTTCATCCCCAAATTCTACAAAACAAAACCGCCGGGCTTCCCCGGCGGCTTGCGCTTTCAGTGATGCGGGTGCGATGGCCCTTTGCCGCCGTGGTGCAGCGCCCTTTGCACCGCCTTAACGACTTCCCTGGTGGAAAGCACCTTGGACATGGAGCCGCGGCAGTTGGGGAGCTTAGCGAAACCGCGCGCCAGCATGGGGTCCGCGCCATGGGCGGACAGTACCAGAAAGGGGATCCTGGCCGTTTTGTGCGTGTTCCTTAAGGCCACAGCCACATCGTGGCCGGTCATGTCCCCTAGATTATAATCCAGCAGCATCAGATCCGGGAGAAAAGTAAGCGCCGCCTTTATGCCTTCCGCGCCGTTGCCGGCGGTATGCGTCTCGTACCCCTCGACCTTAAGACGTTCGCCAAGCAGCCAGGCCAGCTCAGGGTTGTCCTCCACTATAAGGATCCTCGTGGCCACCAGCTCCGCATGGGAACCACTTTCTTTTTGATCGTGGTCCTTAATGCCGTCATGGCCGCCTAAGCCGCGCCGTTTCGCCGCGCGCTCGATATAGCGCCGCAGCTTTCCCAGCATAGCCTTCGCGGACAACCCCTTTGCGGTGGGCTTCATCCCTAAATTCTACAAAACAAAACCGCCAGGCTTCCCCGGCGGTTAAAGCATCCCATGTTCCACCAGGGTCAATGCCAGACGCGTTTGGAATGTATCTTGTCCTTAGCGCGAAAAGCTTTCTCCAGGTCTACGCCGTAATAGCTGGCTATAGTGCAGACGTACATAAGCACGTCCGCGAGTTCCTCGCTTATGGTGCCCACCTTAGAATGCCGGCCGATGGGCATTTTCTCTTCTTTCCTGATGGCCTTAAAAAGCTCGCCGACCTCTTCACCCAGTATAAGGCATTTCTGCAGCGCGTTCTGGTCCCCAAAACCCCGCTTCTTCGCCTCGCGTTCTATATAGCGCTGAAGCTGCCCCAGCGTAGCCCCTTCAGGTAAACCTTTTACGGTAGTTCTCATCCCTCAATTCTACCAAACAAAACCGCCGGGCTTCCCCGGCGGCTTCGGCTGACTACCGCAAATAGTCAGATAGTCATCAGCGTCCCCTATCGCCCCTTCGCGCCCATCTCCCCCGATCATTTTAAATACGCATCACTTCCGATACGAGAAGTGAAATACTCATTTTGGATAATCTCCTCAAATTCATCTTCAATAGTTTCAATCAATTTGGCCACTAATTTACGGTTTATCTTTTCACCTGGAAGTTGCGGGACAAAGTTCTGGCCAAAAGACACATACAGAGAGTCTGTCCTATGTTTGAGAGAGTGAGCCATCTCTTGACCCAATTTGTTAAATTTAACGACAACCCCATCATCCTTTAGTGCAAATCTGAAGCCGCCATAAGAAATCTTAAAGTTATGATCATAAAACGCTTTAGCAAACTCATTTCTGGTCAGATATCCATTTGCATAATCGGCGACAATTCCCCCCTTGTGCATCTCTTCTTTGGCTGTAAACGCCATGAAGTATGCAGATGAATATCTCTTTTTATCCAAAAGAATCCGTGAATCTTCAAGTAGCCCTATCGCGTTATTTTGACAGGCTCTATAAAGATTCACTACCGCAGCATAATCCTTATATGGCATCTTAGTTCGTTTCAGCAAGTAACCTCCCAAATGCACATAGAACCTTACAAAACAGTCACCATATTTCTTCTTCGAGAGGCTCATAACCAAACTCACTGTGCCATTCAGTCAGCATATCACTCTGGTCATAAATTGTTGAAATGTTTGCCAACCTCATCTGCTTTGAATCAGGCAACTTCAAACCGCATTTGGGACACTCAAATGAATCTGCTAAAAAAGATAGGTTTTCAGCTACCCCCGGATCAATCTCATCATATGGGTCATCTGCAGAAAATGTGTGTTCCGTTTCACCTTTAAGCCACGCCTTGTTCTTACAGATTGGACAATCAATAACCATTTCACTCCACACATCCGTGAGTTTTATATTTGATGGAGACTCCTCCATGTCTTTCGCCTTACGCTTTGAGGATTCAATTTGCTTCTTCACATTATCCAGAATGCTTGCCTCATAGCGTCCCAAAAAGCGCGCATCTTCCTTTGTCGGCACATAGCGTAATGCTTTATGGCAGATTTTTTCGCGAGTTAGAATTTCACTAACTTTCAAGGCTAAATACGCAATTCTATCGGTTTCATATCTATAGTGAGACCCAATCACGCCATGGAGCGCTTTGTTTCGCAAAATAGCCGCATCTTTGAAGTAGACTTTCAACTCTTGCCTTAACTCTGGATAGAGTAAATATAATATGCCAACACATCCATCAAAGTGCAACGTTTTATAATTAAACTCCAATAAATCCAACTCAAAGATCCGTGTGTTAAACCCTTTTGGTATTGAATCCGGCGCAGTTAAATAAAACTTCACCTCACTATCCAAACCATCATACAAGAATGGCAGGTTTTTCTTGGCAATTATTGCTTTTAGCATCAATTCAATCGAAATTAACATCAACCCCAAAGCAACCTGTTGCTTACTCCCGGATTCACGACACGAGTGGAATCGCTTTAGCCCCTCCACAAGATATTCCTTCGCTCTTTCAGCTAAATCAGAATTAATTCTTTTCGACATCCCAGCAATTAAATCAACATTCTGTTGCATTAAAATCCTATTCCTTATCCCGAATGGAGACACAGACTTAATGTTTGTTACATTCTTAAGCCCAACATCACTATTCTACTAAACCCATCCCGCCAAAAAACAAAACCGCCGGGGCTCCCCGGCGGCTCCACGCACAAACGTCACGATTCAAGGCCCACCCTATTGCGACAGACCTGCTTTTTTCGCATTAAGATCTCCAGTCTCTTCCTCTATTAGTCGGTGAACCTCCGCTGCGAACAGGTGCTTGTGTTTATCCCAGAACTGCAATGCTCCCGGAAAATTAAAATATGTCCTAACAATGCTACGCATTGAATCATGCGCCGCATTGCGATCTGTCGTATTGTCCATGATATCAATCTGAAACCCCCAGGCCTCGATAATATTAAGTAGCGGGCCATGAATGTGTGCAAACTGCAACTGTTCGGCCTCATTTAAACTAGAAAACGCTGAGCGCCCTCGGGCCACCACAGAAGCGACCTGCGGGGATTGCGCTATGACGAACGCCAGGGAATTGAGCGCGGTCGTTGTGTTTTGAATTGTATTAACCCTATTCTGTTCGTTCCCTCGGCGAGTTTGCCGGGCAATATCTATAAGGGTAATTATTACAGCTATGCTGCCAGCTATCTCCGCAATCGTCCCGAAAATTTTCCAATCCATAGCACCCTCCACATGGGCAAGAGAAGACCGGGAACGCTGATGATTTATCGACTCGCTACTCCCCTGTATCCCGATATGGCTATTCTAGCAAATGCAACAATATCGCCAAGACACCCACTCTCCTGCCAGAAACGAAACCGCCGGGCTTCCCCGGCGGCTTCGTGTGACCGCAGAAAATAGCCACATAGTCATCAGCGTCCCCTATACCCCCTTATTCTGTCTAAAAGTACTTTTCAAGCCCCTTTAAATCCATCACTTTAACATTCTTATCACCCAACGCTTCCATTGCGTATTTCAGTGGATAAGCTGCAATTAACAATCCTTCCCGACCCCCGTTTTCACGAACGACTGAATCGAGAATATTCACGACTCGCGAAATAATCCTATTGGGAACCTGGTGATCCCAAGCTTTAACTTCAATAAATATTTTCCCTTGGGATGCCTCAACCTGAAAATCATACCCCTTGTCTTTACTCACTAAAACTTTCGACTCCCCAAATTTCTTAATCAGCAATTTACGCACAGCAAGTTCAAACTCTGTTGCACGCGTGAAACGTGCTGTTGAACTAGAGGAAACATCCACCTGCTCCTCTTTGAACCGCTGGAATACGGAAACCATTCCTATTGCGGCTAAACTAACAACCATTGTTATTAAGAAGCCCGAATAGAATCTATACGCATCCCACCCTGCCACATGCATTCGCATGACTTCAGGAATAAGGGCGAGAAAACTGCCCATGATTGCAGCAACCAATCCGAGTAAAACCCTAAACACATCCCTCTTCTTTTCCTGACTTTCGATAGTCGATGCTAGCGCAAAATCAATCCCCCCCTCACCCGCATTCTCCTCAGAGTCTTCGATTCCGTCAATGCTTTCCAGTATATTCCCCAGAATTTCTTCCCGTTGCTCTCGTGTGATAAAATCAGTTTCCGCAATTTTAGTATACACAACATTTAGGATTGAGAGGGGAGACAAAAGCTCCCCTTCTTTAACCTTGAATTCTCTAGCCTTCCCCTCAATCAATCTAAACATGTCTTTTTCAGTCGGCCGATACTTTTCCAGCACAATTAAGCGGATCAATATCCTTACCACTTCCGAATTAGCCGCCCAGATTCTTTCATTCTTTGCGTTAATAGTACGCTTATAACTAATTATGAAGAATGCCACCGACAGAATAATACCAAGAATATTTAAAAAGTATTTTCCCATGTGTAACACCAGTTCCCCTGCTCGTGTATAAAGTAGCGAGACAATTCTGCCTCTATAATTGCACTGAACACATTCTAGCAAAACAAAACCGCCGGGCTTCCCCAGCGGTTTCGCATGACCATCAAATAGTCATATAGTCATCAGCGTCCCCTATCCACGGCTGACTACCACAAATAGTCATATAGTCATCAGCGTCCCCTATCCCCCCCCCCCGTTGCACCATGTGATGGTTAAGGAGCATTGACCGGATCGGATAACCTTATTGGATACACAACTGGGGATGCATTTTTAAGCGAGACCAACAATTCCCCCACCTCTATGGGACTATCGCTTTTATTACATTGTAATTTAATTATCGGAAAGTTTACGGCAATACCCGGATTAGCAAACTGATCATCCCTTGAATTTGCAACTACCCCCGAAGTAAATTCAGGAGTTTCCATCTCCCTCCATATTGGGTCATCAGAGTAAAGTTTACATCCCTTACTTCTCAGCACAAACCGCACAGTCATGTTTTGAATTGTCTTTTTAGACTCATTTCTAAAACTTATTTGAAAGCCATCCTTTCTAAAATCTGAAAAAATCATGTTGCGACCATTCGCATTGGTTATTGGTTGATTATTAATAAATAATTTAAGCTCCTTCTGAGAAATGCTTCCATTGAATGCGCTTTCTAGCATTATCGGGAATTTATCCATTTTAGTTCCTAAAACATCTGTAAAACTTTTAGTTATTTTCCCCTCATACAAATTCAAGTCATCTTTGGTAACTTGGTTTTTTCTCTGTTGCATATCTGAAATGCCCGCCATAACCAAACCGATTGACAAAACTACCCCCAAACCTTTAATTGTTTTTGGATACCTCATTTCCCAATCCCCAAAAACTTTTGTCCAAATACTGGCCAAAAACGAAATAACACCACCGGCGATGTATAATAGTGAAGGTAAAATATCCCAAATCTGTTTGAATATCGTGGTTTTGTTATCCATATCCCGTATTGTATCAAAAAGCGTCACCCCCCCCCTTTTTTCCCAATCTTCCCCAAAAACCAGAGCAAACAAAACCGCCGGGCTTCCCCGGCGGCTTCGCATGACCATCAAATAGTCATATAGTCATCAGCGTCCCTCATCCCCGACCTCACAAACAAACGAAATGTACACATATTGCGAGTCTGCATATATCACACCGGTATCCATAGGAACAGCAACGCCACCCTCCGCCCGAACCCCTTCACTTACTATTGAATATTTACCCCCGCAGGAATCATACATCTGCTTATAAGCAGCATCTCTTCTCGCCTGCCTTACGAAAGCCGCCCCTTCGTTTAAATACTTTACCATTCCAGGCCTTGATTTCTCATTAATAGGGGCATATTGAGAAACTGACGTGCTTGGGTTATAGACCATGCTAGCTGAACAGCCACATAGAAACACAGAAACACAAAGAAATACAGATTTTTTGAATAAAAGCATATAAATAGTCTATAAGATATATTTCACACAGCCACACGACGAAAACGACAAAGGGCTCCTAATCCTTTTCCACATTATTCAGCAATTAGCACCACAAGAATGGGGTCAGGCCTTGATTCTTGACCTGTCTCCCATGAGACCATTCTAGCAAAACAAAACCGCCGGGCTCCCACGGCGGTTTTGCATTAGAGGTCAAGGGTCAAGACCTGCCCCCTTTGCCCCTTTTAGCTCTATCTCAGCCAATTTAAGCAGTTCCTCTAACCAGATGATTTGGGCTTCTATCATAAGACCATCCTCTGAATTGCTAATATTAGCAGCATCTACCCATTGTCTTGTCGCCAACATGGCGCTTTGTATTTGCCCGTTCAACTCCGCAGTAGTTTTTGGCTCTTTATCTTGCCAATACATTTTTGAATTTGCGTCCATCGCCACCTCCACCCGCATTTTAATATAAATTAATAGGGACTCATGCCACACAGTCCCGCGAATGGGTGACACCATTGTCCACCACTAACACTTCTTAAGGTTACCACAATTCATTTTCAATAGGCTCATACTCGTGTTCATTATGCCATTCCTCGAGCATATAACACCGGTCATAAATTGCTGAAATGTTTGCCAACCCCATCTGCTTTGAATCAGGCAACTTCAAACCGCAGTTGGGGCATTCAAAAGAATCTGCTAAAAAAGATAGATTTTCAGCTACCCCCGGATCAATCTCATCATATGGGTCATCTGCAGAAAATGCACTCAAATGGGGTCAGGTCTTGAATCTTGACCTCTACTCAATTCTCACCTAATAGGTCAAAAGCAAAGGGACCTGACCCCTTTGCCCTACCGTGCGTATTAGGGCAACAACCAGTCTCTATCAGGGCGTGTGATTTGCCTTGCATTATTATATGCCATATCCAAGGTCAAACAAGTCGTAGCACGATAAAAATCAGGAAATCTTTCAACAACAAGAGCCAAATCAGCTTTAACACCAGTAAAGGATACCGGCAATAATAATTGTATGCTCGAGTTGTAATACTGAGGGATTGCAACCTTGTAATTTCGCTTAACTTTCTCTTTCGCTGAATTAATTGCGCCATCAACTAGATTCCTAAGCATGATTTGATTCATGGTTTGTATTTCTGTAGGAAATCTCGTTTTATTGTCTTCTACAATGTGTTCAACATTTACCCTCAACTCTTTCCGAGTGTCGTACACTAAACAAGACGGATCATCAAAATAGTGTGCCATATCTGGCAATTTCGAAAACTTGTTAACTTCCCTTTGCCCACTTGAAGCAAAATTGCGAAAGTGCCAATATGGGGTGTTTGGATCTGCTAAATTGTTCTTCTCAAATACCATAAATATTTGCTCTTGGTTTGGGGTAATTAGCCCTGTATTGAAGCATGAAAAGTTGTCATCATTTGTAATTGAGACTTTTTTCTCCTCAGCAATCCGCTTGTATGTGTATTTTAAGTAGTTTCTTAAGATTGGTTTTAAATGAGGCTGGGGAGAGTTTTGATAGTCCCAAGTTTCCGGTTCCGCAATGCTTGCCAAAGAGTCACACGTCTCTTCCGGCGCTGGTATCATTGCATAATCATACAAAGACTCCGGCAAATCATAAGCTTTTAACCGCTGAGTCATATTGTTCTCCCAAATATAAATATGTGAAATCGGGGGCGCTGATGATTAAATGCCTAATTTTACACCCCGTATCCCAATATATCTATTCTACAAAACAAAACCGCCGGGCTTCCCCGGCGGCTTTGCTCTTTAAAAGCTAGAAAGATAGCGAACTATGTTCTCTATCATCATAAACACTCTTACTATTTTACCTATTGAGAAAACCCAGCCCTAATCCATAAAAACACTTCCCTGGCAAGTACTAACAGGATTCCAAAGATTACTGTTGCGGCAAACCCAGCCACAGCCCCTACGAGATATCCAGATTCCTGATTGCTATACCACCATATTCCTGCGACTATACCAACAATTGGAGAAGCCACAGATATTAGGCGCCTCCACCCCGCATGCGGATACGCAGAGAACCAGAACAACAACAGAGAAATCACCGAAACAACTACGTAACCGAATACGCAAGAAAACGCACACGCTAAAATTAATTTAGGTAGCTGAGACCCAATTAACGTGCGAAATGAATAATCACCAAAGCCACACTCTTTAAGTGAGAGCACCGCCTGCTCTTTTCCATCAGGAACTCCAGAATACTTAAGGCTTCCGCCAACAATCCTTTTTAAACCAGCCACACATCGATTAATCTCCACCAATTCCTTGACGCAGAGTTCATCTCGAACATTTTTATCATCGAGCTGAATCCACAATGCAACCATCTCGGATCGTAACCCTGACGGGAACGTTCCTCGATTATGCCTCCATGAGCACCCTTCTTGTAAATACTCTGCTCTTTCGACTTTGTTGGCCATCTGAAAATCTAGCCCATATTTCCGCCCTGGCTCTAGCATAGCGTATATGTAAAATGACCCGCCAATGATGGCGCCCAAAATTGCCCCCAAAAGGCCAACGCGCAGACTCTTTTTAAAGTTTTCGTTTGTTGGATAATGCACGTTTTTTACTCCACTCAGTTAAAGCTTCCTTGTCTTTCCTTTCGCGTTATTCCTTCAAAAGGTGCTAGACATTTTTTGACTTCCCATTGTCCCACACCTATCCGTAAGGGAATTGGTTGCCCACATAATTTTACAAAACAAAGCCGCCGAGCTTCCCTAGCGGCTTCACATTACTACAGCAAATAGTCATATAGTCATCAGCGTCCCTACCCCCTACTATCCCATAGCATTTGCCCAAGTCAAAAAAAATCGCCGGCTTTTCCGGCGATTTTTCATAACATAAGCAAGAATTACTTTCTGAACAAAACCATCGGGGCCAACAACAAAGAAAAAAGGGAAATCACTTTAACAAACACCTTAAATTTGGGGCCTCTTGTAGCCTCATCAATTTTTCTTAACTTTACCCCAACCTCAAAAGCATTATGACCACTCTTTTTCTGAGAGAGATCGTACACCAACTTATACTTTTCGATTGTCGGATTTGCAACAGTCATGGTTGCCTCCACTACAAGTATACACTATTATAACCGGATGTCAATGCTCATCCCAATAAGAAATAGCTATAAGAGCTATATACGGAAATAGATTCGTGTATAACTCATGCCACCGAGTGTCAAAATGATAATATTCAGTACTATCAATACTGACAACTGCCACAACATCGGCAGCAGAATTACGCGAAAAAATCGGGATACAAAGGATACTGTTATACTCCTTTCCTGAAGGTGTGACTGGGAATTCCCTTTTAACATTCCCCGTTACCTGTATTTCTTTCAGCAGAAAACATCTCTCTGCCAACATCCCAGAGCAATCGTATTCAGTATAACTTTCTCGTTTTTTTGAGGAGATATTATCTCGCAATTTAACTTGAATTTTATGTGTATCAGGGTTTAAGGTCAAGAGGCAAGAGAAGATTTTAGTGTGAGAGTCATCACTGCGAAATCCACGCACGTATGAAACAATCATATCAAGCGCATGAGAACGCAGGCGATCCTTATCTGAAATAGCCGGCCTAACATCAACACCAATTTGAAATATTGCGGCTGCCAAAGCAGCCTTTCTTGCTGAGTATCCATCGCGAGCTATTTGCATGTGCTTAGGGTTATACGTTTCCTTCCTTGCGAGAAACACTAAAGCCACATACGATACTACCCAAATCCATCCCAAGTCCCACTTTACCACCGTAACGTATATTGGGATTGCCAGCAGAATCGTCTGAAAAAGGAAAAATCGCAGCGAACCCCTATAAGTTCCTAATTCATGCCGTATAAGGTGGTAAAGTCGTATAAATTGCGTGGCAATCTCGTTCATTTCAGCTTCTCGGCCTGGGAAACACCCTCATTCCACTAAGAACACTACTAGCACTGTGAGACTTTGCCATATTTTAGCAAATGCATACTTAATTAATGCTCCGCCACAGATTAATCTCGCATTAAATAATACCCGGGCTGCGCCGTTAGGCGCAACCCGGGTTGGCAAAAGCAAGCTACCGAGAGCTGCGGGGAGTTAGAGTTTTATCTCTACTTCCACGCCGCTGGGGAGGTCGAGCTTCATCAGCTCGTCCACCGTTTTCTGGGTCGG
>Ga0209212_1006601_pt1 | contig 13200 bp, 9 predicted proteins | sample RifGroC2_FD_183996 | JGI IMG/M metagenome (GOLD analysis project Ga0209212, IMG submission 183996) | Groundwater microbial communities from Rifle, Colorado, USA - Groundwater C2 (SPAdes) (version 2) | ecosystem: Environmental > Aquatic > Deep subsurface > Groundwater | place: Rifle, Colorado...
CAGTCTGCCTAATTCCGAACAGGACAAGCTTGATATCGTCGGCACTTTCGAAAACCCGGTACAGAAGACAACTGCCAACTTTATCACCGATTATCGCCTGAATCGCTATCTGCAGGCTTATTTTGACTGGCGCCGCCGCGATCTGCTCGACCAGAAAACTGATATAAAGGTTTCCAGCAACGATCGTCGCACCTGGGAGCTGCGCTACACGCCGTTTGAAAAGATGATGCTGACCACTGAGTATGAGGAAGGCTACAATCGCAACCATGAGCCAAAGACCGAACTGCGCGACAATATCAAGTCTGTGCAGCTGCGCCACGAGTTTCACGAAGGCTACATACTCGATGCCACCTACGAAGAGAAGGACGAAAACGACGTCTACATCGATACCAACGATATCTTCACCAAGAGCAAAATACTTGGCCTGCAGCGCGTGTTCAGCCAGTGGGCTACCATGGAACTGGCCTTGCAGCAGGATAATATAAGCTCACGTGAGCCTTCGACCGATTTTGAAAAACGCCTGGCTGTAATACTGACGCCGTTTTCGCGCAATCAGCGCTATCGCTTTTTTGCCAATCATAAGGATATCAGCGCAGTCCAGAGTGGCAGCAAATACGAATTCGGCCTGAATTTCTCTCAGTTTATCGGCACCGACACCATCATCGATGGCGAAGTCAAAAAGGTAAATTCTTCTAAAACACTTATTGGCGGCGGCTATGACGCCACGGTATTTAATGCCAAAATGGTGATAACCTTTTAATTATCTTTTAATAAGCAGCGCCGGTCTTTTTTTGCCTGTGACTTAGCTGATTTTGAGCGTCGAATTGCTCTGATATTCCCATGAACTGCCGTCGATAACCAGTCTGGTATCGTAGCCGTATTTGCCGCTGAACAGGTGTGCAAACTCTTCAACCGCGGCTTTGGGATCTGCGGCGTAACGCTGCTGAAATCGGCTGGCCTCTTCAAACACCGCCAGCATGCTTTTTGTGCTGCTGATGCCAGCGTAGAGATTGCGCAATTCAGAATTTCCATTGATGAACTCTTCAATCGCAGCTTTGTCGGGATGGTTATCCTGAACCTGTACTTTGCCGTTGCCTGCTATGGAAAGTTCAATGGGCGGTTGTGTCGCAATGTCCTGCTTAATGATAAAACCGGACAAATACTTCTGAAAAATGGCGGCGGCAGCGTCAGCGTTTTCCTGCATATTGGCACCAGAAAGCGTGCCATTCGCAGTTTTCTGAAAGGGCCACAATGAATCGAGCGCCGACTTAAGTGGTTCGCCCGGCTGATGTGGAGTTATCCCAAAGGTTTCCTGCAGGTCTTTTTGTATGTTTTTGTCTATGGCTGTCAGTACTCGTGTCGGTGTTTCGGCTGAGCTGATTTCGGACTTCTGCAACGAAACGAGCGGAATGACAGCTGAATCAAGTTCTTCAGCAAAAGATCGGCGCTGCACCGCTCCGCCGTTTGCGGTTTGACCGGGAGTCAGGATACCGCAGGTCTTCATGGTCACACTGGTGGTATACATGTAAAACTCCATGTTGTCTTCCATGACCAGATTAGACAATAATCCCTGTCTATTATACCTATCGGCAAAACCCGGCATTTTAAACAGTATTATTTTCCATTTATTTGAAAAAAAACTTCAGCTTCTGTTTCGACTGGGAAAGTATCGTTCTGAGCTTGGCAAGCTTTGCTCATTTACTTATAATGTAGCGAACTATCACATTGAGGCTTGGAAAATGACAGAATCAAGAAGACCTTTTGCTGAAAAGCCCCTTCACAACTCGCGAAAGCCCCCGGCGAGCTTAAAGCCGTAAGCATCGAAGCCGAAGTCAGCTCAACTTACAGCCTCGCCATGCAGCAAAATTTTGTTCCGTTACTGGGAATACTGAGGCTGATCAACAACAGCCAGCAGCCGGTTAACCCGCAGAAAATCATCATTTCTGCGGACCCTGCGCTTTTTGAAGCATTTGAATTTGAAACCCCGGAAATCGCTGCCGGTCATTTTTTCGAGCTGAAGGAACCGAAACTCAGTATTTCAGCAGAATATCTGCTTCAGCTGAAAGAGCGTGTAAAAGCAAAACTGATCATTAAAGCAGCAGCGCCGGAATCTGCCGTTCTTCATGAAAGCAGCATCAGCCTTCTCGCATTTAATGAATGTGACGGCTATATACGTCTTCCGGAACTGATCTCTGCATTCATTCAACCCAACTCGACCGTGATCGAAAAGATTCTTACCAATGCCGCAGTAACTCTTAAAAACTGGGGCCATTCTTCGGCCATCAGCGGTTATCAGACAAAAGACCCCGGCGTAGTCTGCAATATTGCCGGCGCAATTTTTGCCGCGATCGCTTCCTGCCAGATCAATTACTGTGTCCCTCCGGCGAGCTTCGAATTTGCATCCAAATCAAAGTCTAAGACAAATACATGTGACTCTGATAAAGAACAAGCCTGCTTAAAACTATCTGGAGATTTGAACACCAGTACCTTGTTTTGATGGTCAGCTCTCTCGTCATCACTCAAAGAGGCTAAAAATGCGCAGACAAAACTTTTTGAATACCCTGGATATCTTGTGACAAGGCGTAGTTGAGTATCATTTCGTTCAATAATCAACCGCCGCAATTTATCTGAGGCCAATTTAAGACCAATGGTAAATAAATCTGGCAGCAGCGAGGGCGGTTCTCCATAAGAACTAAGAAGATTCCAATAATTATATGCGGTGTCATAGTCATCTGGCGTTTGCCCGAGAAGAGTGCCCAACCAGTGACCAATAGCCGGAAACTGGCATGTCCAATCAATTAATTGGCATCCGTCTAGGACTCTTACATCTTTCCAGTTCCCGAGTTTTCTTTTTTTGGCAACCCAAGCTGAAATTCCATCATTTTTCCATGTATCAGGCCAATCGCGTCTCCCAGAAATCGGCGTAACAAAAACAAAGGTAGTTTCTTTCCGGACGTCTTTCGGGATACTTTTCGTAGAATCATTATAATCCTTGTTCGCTTTTGCACGGGCATCAACATTAGTTTCAATCTCAATGTTCTCTTCGTTTAACACGGGGTACCCGGTTGTCAAAGACTATAGTTTGCTTGAAGACCTGGTTAATCCCGAGGTTGAAGTGGTGCTTTCAGGTCAGAAGACCGCCAAAGAAGCACTGTCCGCCGCCCAGAAAAAAGTTCAGGAACGCCTGATCGACTTCTGATAACCTCGCACGAAGACACAGAAAAGAAATAATAATTAATTAGCCTCTGGTTAGATACGATAAATAGTCACCGGCGCGGTTTTGCCCTTGATGTTGATTTCGCCGAGACTAGCTGCAGCGGCTTTGTTGGGAAGCAGCGAGCGAGGTCTTTTCGTCGATGATGATCTGCGAGCCAGAGTCGTCTTCTGCCAGTGCGTTAAGGCGTGCCGACAGATTTACCGCGTCACCGATTATCGTATAGTCAAAGCGAAGGTTTTTCGCCCCAAGTATGCCGGCTAACACAGCTTCGGTGGCTAAGCCATAATAACCTGAATAATTTTGTGTGCTCAAATTCTATTTGAGTGCGTAAACCGTTGCAGCGGCCTGTTTCACCGCCTGTCCTGCGCCATTGCAGGCTTCGTGGTCAAAGAACACCAGAATTTTGTTTTCGATGACCTTGTCAATAACGCCCGGCTCTGGAGAACGGCTTCCTGACAGGATTTTAGGTGCAATGTCAGCTGCTCGACAAAAGATTCGGCCTCGCTGTTGCTGCTGGTTTTCAGCGAGGCGAAAAAAATCGTCATTTCGCGCTTCTCACCAGCCAGGGCTCTCTCAAAGGCTCTTTTATCCTTCACTACGTTTATGACTGCTGAGGAAACAAATTTGCCAAGCAGTGAGCCTTCTTCTAGACCTTTGGCCATGGCATTGAAAGACCTGCTAATGCTGCCAAACTCTGTTCGCGTGAAGTCAGCTGAATGCCGACGCGAGTGTTTTTTTCAATAAGATACCAGGCCGCTGGCATTATCGGGGGAATTCGGTAGTGAGTGTGAAAAGAGCCTTTGCGGACAGCGGCAAAATTAAAGTTGTCAGGTCGTTCAGTTTTGTTGGTGACCAGAAAGTTCAGGTAGTTTTTTTCCTCGTTAAATTCGCTCCAAATTACCAGCATCAATGATTTGATAATCCCCGCCAGTCTTCGACTTCCTGTTTCTTGCCGCGAATCTTGCTTACTGCAACCGGCAGTGCTTGCTGTGCAGAAACTATTAAGCATCTGGAAGTAGTCATGAACAAGTCACAAATTGAAGAAGCGAAAGCTATTCTGAAGAGCCAGCCGATTCCCGTTGATACGGGCAAATAATGTCTTCGCCGGCCAGAAATGGCAAACGGCAGACTGATATCATCACAGACTGCTCGCAAATATAGAACAACCGCATCAGTTCATCGAAGAATAATATGTTACCCTGACGACTTGTCATGCGTATTTGTCATGAGCTTTGAAATAGGCGGCAACTCAAGCAATATTTAAGGAGATTTTAATCAATGAAAAAAAGCCTTACATTACTTGCAATACTGACATTTGTTACAGGTTTGGCGTGCGGTGCTCCTGATCACCAACAAACGAATATTGCAAAGGTCTATGAGCTTGTTCTTGAGGATTATAAAGCGCTTTATCCTTTGGGTGATGATCGACAAAGAAACGGACTGCTCTCTTTTGAAAAAACTTTCATGCCAAAATATTGTGAATTGCCGGAAATTCCGCAAGCTGTCAGAGAAAAAGCCGCAAAACTCAGCTTTAAAAATATTGGCGATCCGACAGTTCTCGAAGGCCTGGCTGGCATAGTGGATGCCAGTTGTGATAAATATATCGATCAGGCCTATGCCAATTTTCTCGTCCAGTTGAAAAAAGATGTCAAGATCCCAGAAGAACCAGAAAAAATTGATTTTGTGCATTCCATTCCCAGTGGAAAATGCTCAAAGGAAATGATAGTTCTGACGCTTCTCGCATTATATCATCTTAACGGTGGCAATCAGCAGGCTGGTATAAGGGCAATGCTGGCATGTGCAGGTATGGCGCCAGCATTGACGGATGGGGACTTTTCAAAATTCGATGCCGGGGTTAGCATTAGGTCACAGAACTGTTTTGCCAATGCTTCCAAAATTTTGCTCTTATGTTCTGAGAATTTGTCCCCGTCATTGAAGACTCTCAAAAAACTTGCTGCTGTTTTTGCGAGACTCAGAGCGCAGATTCCTCCATTATCTTTTGAAATCAAACTGCTGCGAAACTTTTTTCAAAATTTCTATGCGACATATGAACATCAGGCTTCGAAAATAGAAGGTTCGGAGTATTCTTATGCGCTTCCGATCCTGAAGGAGGTGAGCAAAAGAATGGAAATCAAAGCAAATGAGCTATGTACTCCAGCTATCGGTTATTGTGATAAACCTTGGAGCGCCGGCACTTTTTCCAGATTGCAAGAGATCGATGCTGAGCTAGATAAGCTCGTGATAAAATCTAAATCCAGGATGGAGAAACAAGATTCTGTTACCGAAGCCTCTCTGGATTGGTATGAATTACTGGCAGATGAGTTTGTGGTGATCGGGTTTCATAATGTGCCAAATTTATACCGACGGCATGTTCGGGTAAACCAGATCATAGACGGATGTCTAGTTGCTTTTGCGGTTAAAAGTTACGAAAAGGAAACCGGAGGTCTGCCTGAGAATCTTGATGCTTTGCAAAACTGGGCTGGAAATGATATTTCGGTAAAAGACGGATTTACCGGCAAAAATCTGGTCTATTCGCAATCACCGATGCGGCTTTTCAGTTGCGGACCAGATATGAAGCCCGATACTTCCGACGATATCATCTTTTGCCCGTCTGAAGAGGAAAATTTGAGTTCGTATTGACTCAATAAGACTATCGTATCCGGTCTATAATATGGTTTTGTCCTCGAAAAGAGATTCCCAAAATGTATTTGTCGTTTATAAATTACTCTTTGCATTAAACTGGTGCTCACCAACATCCCATTCACCCCATTGTTTAACGATAAGTCCATTTGAAATTTCAATAATTTCAATTCCAGCAATTGTTGTTTTACTGTCAGTTGGACCAAATCCAAGGAATGCTGATTTGTTTAGACACATGTCGATCTGGCTACTACTTTGTTTTTCGACAGGTTTAACAACCGGCTTGTTGTTCACAGGTTTTTTTCTGTTTGAATAAGCATGTAAATCCCGCCTCAGCGACAAATGCCTGCCAATATCCGACTATTTTTAGCGAAACAACACTGACCCCGTTTTTCTTATGCCGCTCAAGCTTGATGCAGGTATTCAACTCGCGCAAATCCTTGCACAACCGATAAAGAGCGGCTTTAAATGCCTGTTCATCAAGTTCAGCCTCATATTGGCGTCCACATACGGCATAGTGCAAATCTTCGATTGATGCCGGCTCTGGGTAGGCAATGAGCAGCTGATTCAAAATCAAAGAAGGATAAGTACTGGTAGCAAGTTTTATCTGGCTGTTGCACCAGTTAATTCTGCCTTCTACCATGTCAATGCTCAAAACAGATTGTGATAATGCATTTTTCAGTGAGCGATACTCTGATTTGTTTATGTATGTCAGGCCTGATTCAGTGACATATACAATATTGACTTCTGAATATACCTTGCCGTATTTCTTGTTCACGTAATCTCTAAAAGGTTCAAAACGTCGACAAACCTGCTCGATAAAAGCAGGTGACGACTTAACAAAGTGCTGGGCCAGAAAGGTGTTCGCCTCTTCGCTGTTCACGGCTGCCAGGCGATCGGCGTAAAAAAACCATAGGGGGTCATAACAACCACTCTCAAGGATTTTATTCAGCGATTTTTCCGGAAAGCTGCCACCAAATAAGCAAAAGAAGAAAATTTCCAGAAACCATAACGGTTCGTTTTCAGGACAATTTTCAAGAATCTTGCGAGCCTCTGTCAAAGAGGTTCGGGCATTTTCATCATCTTTCAAAGCTTCAATAAATCCCTTAGTATAAAGCGCAAAGCCAGTTGTCGTTCGCGAAACCCCATATTCTCTTTCATACATGAAAATATCAGCATTCAACTTTGCGGCCAGATCAAAATTGCACTCAGTCAAAGCCTTCGAAGTCAATATGTTTTTTCTGCTGCAACGAAGAGCCAATGGATATTTAGAGTCGGCATAATCGGCAATCTTCAGCCAGTAATGCCTGGCAATGACAGGTTGCCCCAGAAGCTCGCAAATCCATGCCAGACGAGTTACTACCATCGGCATATAAATGCCGGAGCTGCCGTCTTCGCTTTTCAGCATCTTATAAAGCTCCGCAAATGCGAGTTGCGCCGACTCTATCTGACCTGAATTGATCATGGCAATCCCCTGTATATAAAGAGCGGGCATCAATCTGCCTTTGAGGTTAAACCGCCGAATAAGGCTTATCGATTTGCCGAGATTACTGCTGCCCTGTTTATAACAACAGAAATGTAACTGAAATTTGCCCAGATTGAAATATATGTTTTCCTGCCGCAAAAATTCCTGCCGCTCAATAAAAACGTCCAGAGCCCGCATATAATGAGCTTGCCCTTCTTTCAGCATGCTCTGCCGACAATATATGGTTCCGCGCATTTGCATGAACCTGGCTGCCATCATCTGGTTGCCATCTTTGCAGGCCAGATCTTCGCCCAGCATACATTCATGTTCGGCTTCGACAAACTTCCGCTGTTTAACCAGAATTGCTGCTGCAGCATAAGCAAATTCCGCCAACACGACTTTCGAACACTTTCTACTGCAACAAAGTTCACGGCCTCTTGCCAGAAGTTCGACCGCACCGGCGATATTGTCATATCGCAAACAGACTCTTGCATAAACCGGGTACATAACCGGCATAATTTGAGCGCTTTTCAAGAATGACTCACATAGCTCATGTAACACTCTGTATCGGTTAGAAACCATCAGAAGGTCGGCACATTTGCTCAATGCTTTGACAATATGGCGCCGCAGCTTTAGTCTGAAAGCCCAGAAAAGCGCTGTTTCGAGATCACGCGGATCATTGGCATCGAGACTGCCTGCTACCCAGTCTTCAAGATCGGCAAACAACAGCCTGACATTTTTGACCTCACGCGCCCAGTCAAGGCAACAAACCGGTATTTCCCGACCAAGGTCCTTTTCTGGCCGACCTTCCATTATACTTGCCAGCAACGCGCTTCTTTCCGACTTAAATGCTGCGAGCTCCTGCTGATGAAACCCTGACAGTAGAATCTGATTGCGCGGGCGGCCATCGAGATAAATCGGTAACCATCGTCTCTCATGACAGTATTCTCTGAATCCGGCATAAGCTCTCAATTCAAGCCATTTCAGCATTTCTGCCGATGAACGTTGACACCCGGGAACATATGGCGACAACCTCAGCAATGCCGCCGGATATTTAACCCGCAGCCTGCTTTCTGTCAGCAACGGCTCACCAGTATATCTCGAATCCAGAACAACAGAATTACTTGCCAGAGCATCGAAAGGTATCTGGTCATAAGCAATTCTACCGGCCCATGCGCACCAGAAAAGGCACCTCTTCAGCGCCGAATCGGAGACGCGCTGAGCCACACGAATAAGCTCGTCACACGAAAACCCGGCTCCAGAAAAAACAGCCGCGAGGTTTTCCAGCACCGGAGCATGTGAGTTGTCGCTGACCAGGTCGACAAGAGTCGCCTCTATCGAAGACAGCCTGAGCTCATGACCTTTCACTTTTCTTGTGACTATGTTTTCAGGCTGGCTGTTGCCATGAGAAACAAAAGTTACCTGACGATCACCCAGACTCTGCCTTCGACGACGCCTCGAAGAAACAACCGTAACAACTTCCGGCAATGTACCAGACAGGCCATAAAAGAATAATGCCGAACAATGCGAGATGTATTCACCGGGAAATCTGGTGATTCTGGCCAAACTCTGCACCAACGCTTCATTGATCGCTGCCAACTTTTAAAACCTCTTGCCGGGCCATAGCCAATTGTTTTGTTCGCAAACTAAAGGCCTGTTATTCTGCATCAACTAATATTCAGCATGGTAGCAGTCAAATTACACGCGTCAATATTTCGACCATCGTCTGCGACGACACATACCATCTAATATGACTACCGTATATCATTCGGACCAGCCTGTAATATTTTCTCTGGTAACACCCTCGCTTTACCAGAGTCTTTTTGCGTAACTTGAAATTGATCCAACCCATGAAAAACTCTGCGTCGGACAGTTTTATTATCCGAATGAGACACCATCTTAGAATCTTTCGCGCTAAAGGTACTGTCATTCTAGATTCTATCTTCAAGAGTTTTTTAGTGCAGAGAGAAAAGCATGTGCCATCATTGAAAGGATAGTATATTCAAATTAATTTGTAAACGTGGCAGTCATTTTATGATTCCGAACTATTCCGGCGCAGCTGATTTTATCGAAACCACCCGACCAAAAATTTTCGAATATTCCAAACCCGGCGATATGATTAAATTTGAATAATCAGATCAATGCGTATTCTGGCAAAATCCGGTCACCAGAAGCTTTTTCCTCCTAGACCGCAGAACAGTTCAGCAATCCCTGCTCCAGATTACCGTGTCGTCAGCTTATTTTTTGATTTTCATTTTTTCCTTAATCGTAAAACGTAAGAAGGGTACACCCGCGCGGCAGATGGAATTACCCAAATTGATTTCTCAAGGTCATTGCTATGCATTGCATCATACCCTCTTCGGGGTTTAAGGAATCTTGGTTTGGAGTAGGCATACCCATCTGGCGAATAAACGATCTTCGTTATGTCGCTTGAATTTGGATGCGCCTTCCCAATACAAACTTGGGTAATGATAATTGTTGGGCTTTGAAAGCTCTCCCCATACTTAAGTGTTTCCTTCGCTGTATTTGCAAGGTAAATTCCTTTCCCGAATGACAGGGCTTTCGCACAAAAAACTTGGAATCCCGAATTGACTATTCTCTCAGCATTTGGGTAGTCAGTCATGTGAAAAAGATGCTGCTCGTGAGGATCTCCATCAATTCTTTTTGCGATAATACTTCTTTGCTTAAGGTAAGCACGCCATAGCTTCATATTTGAAATCCGAAAGATTGAGTCAATGAAAGAAGCTTGAAACTGAGTGAGTTTTAGAATCGACTCGTGTTCTTCAGAACCGACTTTGACATGCTCAATTTGGAATCGCTTGGATGAAGAAATGGATGGGTGTAGAAGCGGCTTATTCAAAGTTTACTCCATTTTTTTCGTGCCCAGAAGTATTGTCAGGAAAAGTTTTCATTCATTAATCTGCCGTTAAGGTAGTGTAAATTCTAAGTGAAATTGACCTGAAATCGGTCCGTTTTTCTCAGTTTTTGTTACCATTTTGAGAATTCTCTGGTAACCTGGATTCCTGGAAATTATAGCATACCCGGCGTCTTAACTCCGAAACATTCATAAAGAGCTTTTTGCTTGCCTGTGATTTCGCTGAAATGAGCTTTTTTGCCGGGAAAATCGTATCTCTCAATAACATCAAGATCATCCAGCAGTTTCTGCATTGAGTAATTCTTGTAAAGACCTTCATCTTTCATGCTTTTGTGGATGCTCGAAACAAGCATGAGAGCAGTGAATTGAACAAAGAGTTTGCCTTCCAGATTTTCACTGGAGCTCACCAGCGGGCGTCTCATGTTAAGACGATTTTTCAGATTGCCAAAGAATTTCTCGATCAGGTCCTTGTTACGGTAGACGTATAATGCTTCGGATGGATCTTTGATTTCATTGGACAACAGCGCAAAGTAACCGAAATGCTTAATGTGATCCTGTATTGCCTGCTCATTATATTGAAGTTTGGCACCTCTTACAGGCGTTGTTTTGATCTGAAAATACTTATCGCACATTTGCTGCTGTGTTTCTGAACAGGAGCCCTCAAGAACAGCCGTCTGGCAATCGGCCAGAGATTTGATAAAGCTTGTCTTTTCTTCTTCGGCGCGCTGACCATTGTAGTAAACATGAACATAAATCCGCCGATCAGATTCATGTGTCACCTTTCCGTCGCCGTCGTATTCTTCATACAGCCACTTTTCCATGCTTGAGACCCTGTATATATCCTGCTCGACATCATAGTTGGAAAAGTCCTTGATACTCTCTCGAACCTGCTCAATAAGAGAACTGACGAATTTTGTATTGCGTTTTCCGGCTATCAGAAACTTGTGGTGGTTCTGAAACAGGCTGTTAAGATTTTTGTTGCTGAAAAAACCGCTATCCATGACGAGTTTAACCTTTTTGCATTTAATAAACTCGATATCTTTTAACAGTTTTCGGATCGTCTGCGTATCGGTGATGTTCCCAGGCAGTTTTCGATAATAGACCGGCAGCATTGAGTCTTGCCCGAATACCAGTGCCAGATTGATCTGCGGCAAAGGATCGCCGTCTTTGTTCCTGCCGTATCTCACCTGGCTGATCATCTCAGAGTATGATGAGATGCTGGTTGTATCGTATACAAGGTGCTCTTTTTCGATTCGCCGCGCGCTTTGATTTTCAAAGAATTTCATCTTAGCATCTTCTCTGATGCTGGAAAAAAGCTCGCTGATGCGCTGATCTGGCATTTCTGCGCCAAACGGGTGGCAATGATTATGCGCCCACTTAGAAAAACGATACATGGGACTGTCGCTCTCAAGCACGAGATAATAAGCCAGAGAAAGCAGCTTGAGATAGTCGTTCGGGAAGGATGACTTCAGATCATCGAGCATGCCGGTTCTCTTGGCAATTGCGTCAAGCAGATGAGTTGCTCCACAATATGTCCTCGAAGCAGACTTCTGAGGAACAGACTCAGCTTCTTGTTGGACCTCCTGAAGCTTTTGCTGGGCCTGATATGCCTTATTCGGAAGGAACTCTCCAACCTCATCAAGCTTACCGATGTAAACGCGCTTGTGTCGCACCTGTTTCTTTTCGGTATCCCAATATGGATAGTCTTCATAAACGTAATGAGTGCCTTTGATATTCTGCGTTCTGCGGGTTGATGATTTGTTCATGCTATAAATTATAGCATGTTTTGCGAGAAAAAACAAGCACAAAAAATAAAATATAAAATATTTTTTATGCGGTGCTGGCGGCGATCCTGCCGAGTCGGATTTATTGAAAATTAGTTATAAAATCCGGGAATGCAGGATATCATCTAATCTAGCAGAAAATTGGCATGCCTGAGAAACTGCGAAAACTGAATTGCGTTACATAAATTATTAATTTTACCCATTCCGGTTATCAATACTGATTACAGCGGCAATATCGGTATTTTGAATTGTTGCAGCTTTTCATGCTCCCAGTTCCACGCGCTGCCCTGGCTCCTCGCCAATTCTTAAGCCCACGTAGTAGTCTTTTCCAGAAAGACATGAGTGAAGTCTTGTCTTATGCAGGCGTTTGATTTCTTGATTTTTCGATTGCAAACATTCGACGCAAGCATCAGCTCCTTCGGTATAAAGCAGTTTTTGCGTTTAATCTCAATGCGAGACGTCATGATCAGAGTACCTCCAAAGTCCCTTCATCTCCATCAGAATACTATGAGCGCACAAGACTGATTGTAATTCGCTCTTATAGTCTTCGCATAAGAAGAGACAGCCGTTACGTCTGTGCTGTCTTCCTGGTCAGAGCGGGTAACTCTAAAATTCATTCTTGCAATGTTGCTCCAGTCAAAGGAAGAAGAAATGTCTCGAATTGAAAATGATGATACACGCTACTTTTTAGAAATAGATTTGGTAAGTCTAAAAATCATTAGGTGCAGCTTTGATCAAAAGCAAGTTGGATAAAGTGCGCCAAATACTCCAACTATTCACAGGCGGTTAAATTTATTTCAACCAGCTTCCGATATGATTTCCAGCTTCGAGCTCACTTGAGTTTTCCAGATAAATTCTCATTGCCTCTGATTTTACTGAGCTGAAAAAGAATTCAGAAGCTTCAAGATGTTTTTTCTCGGTTTTTAAGCGCCTTGCAAGAAGATCAACCAGGCGATAAGACGCAAAAAGATGCGGATAGGCTGTGTCTGCTACAGCTTCATTGCAGAATTTCGAGATCCCGATTACTGATTCAGCATAAATCAACTCTACCAGCTTGGCCCTGAATTCCAGAAGACTCTGGCATCCCGTTTTCAGAAAAGGAAATCGTTCATAATCATCAAAATGCTGTGCCTCATGCTTCAGATAGCTGACTTTGAAACTTTCGCGATTCACATCGTATTTTTCACTGACACAGAAAAGCCCATCCGGCTTTGCCCAT
>Ga0209212_1006603_pt1 | contig 13198 bp, 15 predicted proteins | sample RifGroC2_FD_183996 | JGI IMG/M metagenome (GOLD analysis project Ga0209212, IMG submission 183996) | Groundwater microbial communities from Rifle, Colorado, USA - Groundwater C2 (SPAdes) (version 2) | ecosystem: Environmental > Aquatic > Deep subsurface > Groundwater | place: Rifle, Colorado...
CCAGGGCCTGGAGGGAATTGTAGCCGCAGCCTGCCAGCAGGAACAGAGAGATGCACCCTAGCATCGCGAACAGATTTTGTCTCATATAAAACGAAACTCCTCGCACTCCTGTATTGCAGAGGGAGATAGTCTTGTCAAGATTCTCCCTTGTCAGGTTGATATAATAGCTCATTATCGGATAGTCTCTGCCCAAAAACAGGGGTACGGGGCCACCTGGCTTTCTCTGATGGCCGCTACAGGCTCTCGAACACGGGCTGGCACTAGGTTGTCGGGGCAACTTTGAGTTGTCGGCGGCTCACCCCTCAAAAGGAAGTTCCTATCATATATCATTCAGCTTTTACGCAGCGAGCTGCGGGGAATTAAACCCGCAGAGATTAAAACTACATGAAAGCCAAGAAGAAAAAGAGGTCCCAAAGCCTGAAAAGGGCTGCCAAAATCATCTCCGAAAGTATTTGGGATTTCCTAACACTTCTTCGGCCCGAAGAGCGGGACAAACGCCTTGAGGGATTTCACAAATCCGTGCAGGCTAGAGTAGCTCGCACTAGGGCTTCTTACGCCAGTATTCGTTAAAAGCCTGGAGGGTCCGGGCTTACTGTTCCAACCCGACTTGTTGCCCGTAGCCGGCAAGAGACCGTCATTCTGAGGCCGCAGGCCGAGGAATCCTTCGACCGCGCTAAGGACCGGCCTCACGGATTGTCAGAGAATTAGCGAGATTCTTCGCCTCCTCGTTGCTCCGGCTCAGAATGACATTCCCTCTCCTTTTCAAATTGAACCACTACCGACGGCTTGCCAAGGATAGGTTGACTTTGAGGGTGGAATTTGGTTTAAAAGAAACTTACGGAAGACTGACATGTACGCAGTTATCAAAACGGGCGGGAAGCAGTACCGGGTAAGCCAGGGGGATGTCGTCCGGGTGGAGAAGCTTGCCGGCCAGGTTGGGGATAAAGTTGCGCTGGATGAGGTGCTCTTCGTCGGCGGCGATGGGGAGGCTAAGATCGGCACCCCGACCCTGCCTGATGTCAAGGTTATCGCAGAGATTGTCGACCAGGGGCGGGCAAAAAAGATTATCGTCTTTAAGAAGAAGAGACGGAAAAGCTACAGTCGCAAGCGCGGGCACCGGCAGCACCTCACCACGCTTAAAATTACGGAAATTCAGGGATAGGTAAGGGAGTTGAAATATGGCTCATAAGAAGGCAGGAGGAAGCTCTCGTAACGGGAGAGACAGCCAGGGGCAGAGACGGGGAGTCAAAATCTTCGGCGGCGAGACCGTACGCGCGGGTAATATTATTATACGCCAGGTCGGGACACGCATCCACCCGGGAAGAAACGTCGGCATGGGCCGGGACTTCACGCTCTTCGCCAAGATCGACGGCGTGGTCCGCTACGAGCGGCTAGACAGAGAGAGAAAGCGGGTGAGCATACTGCCGCTTTAGTTCCTTTCTGGCCCCCAGCGGAAAAGCCCCTTTTGGGGCTTTTTTTTTGCCTGGAGAAGGGAGATGATGGCCGTTGCGGGAATGCTATCCCGTCTGGAAGCATCTTTCAGGTCCGATTAAAGTCATGAAGTTCGTCGACGAAGTAAAAATTAAAGTGAAAGCCGGTGACGGCGGTCGCGGCTGTGTGAGCTTTCTCCGGGAAAAGTATGTGCCCCGTGGGCGCCCGGATGGGGGAAATGGAGGGGATGGAGGGGACGTGGTGGTCGTGGCGGATGTGCAGCTCACTACGTTACTTGATCTACGTTACCAGAAAGAATATCGAGCCGGCAGGGGAGTGCACGGCAGGGGAAAAGATCAATACGGGAAGAGGGGGGAGGAAAGAATTATTGCCGTGCCGGTAGGGACCGTGATTCGAGACGCGCGCACCGGAGATCTCCTCGCGGACCTCAAAGCCCGGGGGGAGCGAGTCGTGGTTGCGAGCGGAGGAAGAGGCGGAAAGGGAAACGCCCACTTTGTTTCCTCTACCCATCGAAGCCCCCGTCTGGCTCAACCCGGGCTTCCCGGGGAGGAAAAAGAGCTCGAGATCGAGCTAAGGCTTTTGGCGGACGTGGGAATTATCGGTCTTCCTAATGCCGGGAAATCTACCCTGATCTCGGTGATCTCCGCGGCACGGCCGAAAATCGCCGACTATCCTTTTACCACGCTGGTCCCCAATCTGGGCGTGGTCGGCTATGGGGAAGGGAAGAGTTTCGTCGTCGCGGATATTCCCGGTCTTATCGAAGGGGCTCACCGGGGAGAGGGGCTCGGGCACAAGTTCTTGAAACACGTCAGCCGGACGAGCCTCTTGCTCCACCTGCTCGATGCCTCGAAGATCCGCGAGGAGGATCCTCTGGCGGATTGGCTTGCGGTCAACCGGGAACTGGAGCTCTTTGATCCGGCCCTGGCTGAGAGGCAGCAGATTGTGGTGGCGAACAAGATAGATCTGCCCGAGGGCAGGGCAAAGCTTCAGCTCCTGGACAAACTCCTTCCCCCTGCTTTTCGTCCCTGCTGTGCTATTTCCGCAGTTACGGGCGAGGGACTCGAAGAGCTCAAGAGGTTGGTCGGGATCAAGCTGGAGGAAGCCAGAGCGGCTAAGGACGAGGATCGTGCTGCAGCGGGATTATAAGAAGCGGCTTTTACGGCGCGCGCGCCGGGTGGTTGTCAAAATCGGGAGCCAGATCCTCTCTTCTCCCGAAGGGATCGAAGAAGCCAGGATCAAAGGACTGGTGCGGGATCTCGCCGCGCTCCACGATCAGGGTAAAGAGTTGGTCGTGGTCAGCTCCGGGGCGGTGGCCGCGGGGATGACCCGGCTCGGAGTCAAAGAGAGGCCCAAAACGGTGCAGCAGAAACAGGCCCTGGCAGCGGTGGGGCAGATCAAGCTGATGGCCATCTATGAAAGGTATTTCTCCCGATTCCATAAGAGTGTCGCCCAGGTGCTGCTGACCCATGAGGATCTGGCCGATCGGCACCGCTATCTTAACGCCAAGCACACCCTGCAGACGCTGCTCGAGTTGTCCATCATTCCGGTGGTGAACGAGAACGACACGGTGGCGGTCGAGGAAATAAAATTCGGCGACAACGACCATCTGTCCTCGCTCGTCGCGACGCTGCTGGAGGCGGATCTCTTGGTGGTCCTGAGCGATGTCGATGGCATTTTCGACCGCGACCCCCGAGTTCACCAGGGGGCCCGGTTAATTCCCCTGATCGCGGATATCAAGAAAGCCAAAAGGGATCTCAGCGGGGAAAGCAAGAGTCTCTACGGGACCGGCGGCATCTCGACAAAGATCAGCGCAGCGGAAAAAGCCGCCGCGGCAGGGATTCCCACGCTCATCGCCAATGGACTGAGCGCCGGGATACTACCGAAGCTCTTTAACGCCAAGGAGGAGATCGGCACGTTGGTTCTCCCCGAAGAGAATCGCATGGCCAGCCGCAAGCACTGGATCGCCTACAACTTGAAACCGGCGGGGGAGATCGTTGTGGATCAGGGGGCCTTCGAGGCACTGGTGAAAAAAGGGAAGAGCCTTCTGCCGTCAGGCCTGAAAGAAGTCCACGGCTCTTTCGGAGTCGGCGAATGCGTGTGCTGTCTCGATGTCCAGGGGCGGGAGTTTGCCCGCGGCCTGGTCAACTACAGCTCGCAGGAGTTGAATCAGATCAAGGGATTGCATACAAGTAAGATCGAAAAGGTTTTGGGCTACAAGGCCTATGACGAGATCATTCATCGGGATGATTTGGTACTGCTCTGACAAGAAGAAGGCAGAAAGCAGGACGCAGTAGGCAGAAGGATGAAGGGTTCAAGGGTTGAAGGGATAAAGGGATCAAGGTTGGAGAAGTCAAATGTCGTTGCCGGATGATGCCATCGCGCTAGGAAAGAAGGCCAAAGAGGCGGCGCGCCGGCTCGCCCAACTTTCTTCCGGAGAGAAAAACCGCGCCTTGCTCCTGATGGCCGATCGTCTCGAAGGGCAAAAAGAGCTTCTTTTGGAAGAAAACAGGAAAGATCTGGATCTTGCCCGCCAGGCGCAACTCTCTTCGGCCTTGCTCGACCGGATCGCCCTGGATGCAAATCGGATAGCGGCCATGGCCAAGGGGTTGAGGGAGGTGGTTGCCCTGCCTGACCCCGTGGGGGAGATCGTCAAGATGTGGCGCCGCCCCAACGGGCTTCAGGTGGGAAAGATGCGCATCCCGCTCGGAGTCATCGCCATGATCTACGAGGCGCGCCCGAACGTTACCACAGATGCTGCGGCTCTGTGTCTCAAGTCGGGCAATGCGGTCATTCTAAGAGGGGGCAGCGAGGCCCATTTTTCCAGCCGCGCGATTGGCGCAATCCTGCAACAGGCCTCAGCGGAAACGCAGGTGCCGCAGGAGGCCATCCAGGTAGTCGAGTCTAAAGATCGCGCCATGGTCCACGAGCTGCTCCAACTGGAGGATTACATCGATCTCGTCATTCCGCGCGGCGGCGAAGAGCTTATCCGCATGGTCACTGCCAACTCTCGGGTTCCGGTGATCAAACATTTCAAGGGGGTCTGTCACGTCTACGTGGATAACGATGCGTCTGTGGAGATGGCGGAGCGCATCTGCATCAATGCCAAGGTGCAGCGCCCTGCCGTATGCAATGCAATGGAGACGCTGCTGGTGCACGAAGGGATCGCCCCTGCTTTTCTTCCCTCCATGATCGCCAAGTTCCAGGCCGCGGGAGTGGAGATCCGCGGCTGTGAGAGGACACGCGCCCTGGTCCCCGGAATCAAGGCCGCTAATGAGGCGGATTGGACGACCGAGTATCTCGACCTCATCCTTTCGGTGCGGGTGGTCAAGGACATGAGTGGTGCCATCGATCACATCGAGCGATACGGCTCTCAGCATACGGAGACCATTGTCACTTCCGACTATCAGAAGGCGAGGGAATTTCTAAACCGGGTCAACTCTTCGGCTGTCCTGGTCAATGCCTCCACCCGCTTCAATGACGGCGGGGAGCTGGGGTTGGGGGCAGAGATCGGGATCAGCACGAGCAAGATCCATGCGTTCGGTCCGATGGGGCTGGAGGAGTTGACCACGACCAAGTTTGTCGTCTTGGGGGACGGGCAGATTAGAGAATGAAGATTGGCCTCTTTGGCGGCACGTTCGACCCGATCCATTGGGGCCATCTCCGCAACGCCGAGGAGGTGCGCGAGGCCTTTTCCCTGGATCGCCTGCTCTTTATTCCTGCCGGCATCCCGCCGCACAAAAGGTTGCGGCCCGTCACGCCGGTGCGCGACCGTGTCGCGATGGTGCGCCTGGCGATCGCCAAGAACCCGGGCTTTACCCTCTCCACAGTGGAGCTTTCGCGCCCCGGGAAATCCTACTCGATCGACACGGTCCGCGATTTTGCCAAATCGCGCGGGCCGAAGGATTCGCTCTATTTTATCCTTGGTCTGGACGCCTTCCTGGACATCGGCTCCTGGAAGGAGTTCGAGGTGATTTTCTCTCTCTGTCATTTCATCGTAACTTCTCGGCCCGGGTGCGAAGACTCGCTGTCGCTCGGCCGCATGCCCGTTGCGGTGCGCAGGCTGTTTTGTTATGATCGGCGTGAAAAGTTTTACCGGCACAAAAGCGGCACGAAGCTCTATTTTTTTAAACTGACGGACATAGCGATCTCGGCCTCGGACATCCGGAATCGTGTAAAGGAGGGGAAGTCCATCCGCTATCTGGTTCCTTTGCAGGTTGAGAGCTACATCAAGAGAAGAGGCCTGTATCGAGGGCGCCGGGAGGGACGCTGACGAGGTCCAAAGAGGTTGGCTCCTGGGAAAAGGCCCTGCTCCTCAGCCGCTTCGCGCTGGAGAAAAAGGCCTACGATCTTATCCTGTTGGAGGTGCGTGAAATCACCTCCATTGCCGACTATTTCATTATCTGCTCAGGCCGCTCGGATCGACAGGTTCAGGGCATCGCTCAGGGAATCGAAGGAAACCTCGGACCCATGGGTATTCATCCCCTGTCGGTCGAGGGCATGAGCCGGGGCCAGTGGGTCTTGATGGATTTTGCAGACGTCGTCGTGCATATTTTTTATCAACCGGTGCGGGAGTTTTACGACCTCGAAGGACTTTGGCATCATGCCCCGCGAGCGGAGCTGCCCGAGCCCTATTCCACTCTTGTCAACCAGTTTAGCATCAGGACTGAGCGCCATCCGTGACCGGCTAAAAAAAGTCGGCCTGTTACTTGCCAGATCGGTCGGTTGCCCTGTAGATAGGGAAGAAAGGAAAAGAAATCTTGCGCGCGCAACGCCCTATCGTTCTGATTATCCTCGACGGGTGGGGAGTCCATCCCCGCAAGGAGGGGAATGCCATCGCGCGGGCAGCCACTCCTAACATGAGCGGCTATGCTGCCCGCTATCCCTCCACCACGATCTCCATCTCCGGGCTGGATGTCGGCCTCCCCGACGGGCAGATGGGGAACTCCGAGGTCGGCCATATGCACCTGGGTTCGGGCCGCGTCATCTATCAGGACCTTACGCTTATCCACCGCGCCATAGACGACCGGAGCTTTTTCTCCAACCGGGTTTTTCTCGATGCGATGCGAACGTGCAAGGAGGCGAGCGGAAGACTCCATCTCTTTGGCCTTATGGGGGACGGCGGGGTGCACAGCCACCAACGCCATATGGAGGCGCTCATCGAGCTCGGATTGAGAGAGAAGGCGGGAGCGATCTTTCTCCATCTTTTCCTGGATGGCCGGGATACTCCGCCGACCAGCGGCGAGCGTTTCTTGCTCGCGCTGGAGGGGAAGATCAAAGCATACCCGGGAGTTCGGATCGCGACCCTCGGCGGCCGCTACTACGGGATGGACCGGGATAAGCGATGGGAAAGAACGGAGAAGGCCTATGTGGCGCTCACCGAAGGCGTCGGAGTTCAGGCAAAATCTCCCCTGGAGGCGATACGAAAAAGCTATCAGGAGCGGGTCACGGATGAATTTGTCCTTCCCACCGTGATCGAGGGGTGCGTTCCCGAGGGTCTGGTTCGGGACGGCGATGCCGCGATCTTCTTTAATTTCAGGGCCGACCGCGCGCGCCAGCTCACCCGGGCCTTTACGGAAAAGGAGTTCAAGGAATTTCCCCGTAGGCGGCAGGTGCGATTTTCCACTTATGTCACCATGACCGAGTATGACAAGAGCTTTGCCCTTCCCGTCGCCTTTCCCCCGCGGGACCTCAAAAACATCCTGGGGGAGATCGCCAGCCAACAGGGGATCCGTCAACTCCGCATCGCCGAGACGGAGAAGTACGCGCACGTGACCTACTTTTTCAACGGCGGGGAGGAGAAAAAATTCCCGCTCGAAGAGCGCATCCTTATCCCCTCCGCCAAAGACGTTCCCACCTACGACCTCAAGCCTGCTATGAGCGCTTATGAAATAACCGAGGCGCTACTCAAGCAGATTGAGGAGCGGCGCTACGACCTGGTGATCCTGAACTACGCCAATGCCGACATGGTGGGTCACACGGGAAACTTCGAGGCCACCATCCGCGCCTGCGAGGTTGTCGATGAATGCGTCGGCAGGGTCGTCCAGGCAACCCTAAAAAACAACGGCCGGGCGATCATCACCGCCGATCACGGCAACGCGGAGCAGATGATCGACTACGACACGGGCGATATCCACACGGCCCATACCTCCAACCCGGTGCCGCTGATCCTGGTGGATGAGGAGCTAAGGTCTCATCGTTTAAGGTCCGGAACAGCCATCGATGTCGCACCGACGGTTCTAAGCCTGTCCGGCGCCCCTCAACCCGGGGAGATGACGGGCCGCTCTCTTATCATCGAATAGCTAATTATTAATTTTTAATTCTTGATTTTTAATTAAAAATTCAACATTCTATGCTTGGCGTCCGCTTAGGCCGGGCCCTGGATTGGCTCTACCCGCCGCGCTGCCGATTCTGCCACGAGAGAATTATCGGCCAGGATGAGGAATGTTTTTGCCACGGCTGCCGGGCGAAGATCCGTTTGGTTTCCCATCCCCTCTGCACCACATGCGGCCGCCCTTTTCTAGACGCGAGCGGAGAAGACCATCTCTGCGGGCCCTGTCTGATGCATCCTCCTTACTTTCGCGCGGCGCGCGCCTGGGCCTGCTACCCCGGCGAAGAGCACCGGGACCATCCCCTGCGTGAGGTCCTACAGCGCTTCAAGTACGGTCGCAGGGTTTCCCTGGGCAAGCCTTTGGGCCGGTTGATGGCGCAAGGTTGTGCGGAATTCTTAACCGGACAATCTTTGGATATCATTATCCCCGTGCCGCTCCATCCGAGAAGGCTTCGCTGGAGAGGTTTTAACCAGGCGGTGATCCTGGCCTGGGAGGTGGGCCGTTTATGGCAGCTTCCCGTCGATCCCTTTATTCTTTTTAGGTCCAGGGAGACCCCGCCCCAAACCCAGCTTGCCGAAGAGGAGAGAAGAAAAAACATGCGCGGCGCATTTTCCTTGAACCCGGCGAAACCCGTTCAGGGGCAAAGAGTGGCGCTGGTGGATGATGTCTATACCTCGGGCGCCACAGTCAATGAGTGCAGCCGCGCGCTCATGCGCGCCGGGGCCAAAGAGGTCTTTGTTCTCACGCTGGCGAGAACGGTATAATAGCTCGTGGGTTGTTTGCCTGGGAGCATCTCTCGGGTCCGATGCATCGGCCCTTCAAGATACCCCCAGGCAGAAATGATGTATTAGGATGTTTTCATGGCTAGAGATGATCAAAAGCGGTGGGATGAAAAGCATGCATCAAGACACGGGAAGGGAGGACCCTCGCCCTTCTTGCGGGAGATTTTAGCGGCCGGCTCGTGGCAGATTCAGCCCGGAAGGGCGCTCGATATCGCCACCGGCAAGGGACGGAACGCCTTCTTTCTCGCTGAGAAAGGCTTTCATGTAGAGGCTGTCGATATTTCCGAGGTTGCCTTGCAGGAGGGACGAAGAGCGGCCGAGCAAAAGGGGCTGCCCGTCAATTTCAGACAGGCAGACCTGGACCGGATAGAGCTCCCCGAGGGCGCTTATGACCTGATCCTGAATTTCAATTTCCTCCAGCGCTCGCTCATCCCCAAAATGAAAATGGCCCTCAAGCTCGGCGGGTATATCGTGTTCGAAACTTATCTTATCGACCAGCGGGTTCTCGGCCATTCCAGCAATCCCGCCTATCTCCTCGGCCACAACGAACTGCTGGAGCTTTTCCGCGACTTTCGTATCCTCTATTACCGCGAAGGAAAATTCTTCGAGAGCGGGCAGGAGGCCTACCGCGCCGGACTCTTCGGGCAGAAGGTAAGGGAAAGATGATCAGTCCACCGCGCGTATGTGGCCTGTCGCTTTTTGCCAGGATCGGTTGAGGCTTGCGAAGAACAATCCCCCCACGATGAACATGACGACGAGGGACCACAACAGGGGCTCGTAGGTTTTCCACCGGTCAAAAATCGCTCCGGCGATCACCGGACCGAGAACTCCTCCCCATGTGTAAAACAAAGTCATGTAGCCGCGTATCTTGGCGTAATGCTTTCTGCCGAACAAATCTCCGACTACGGCCCATCCAAGCGGGAAAGTAGCCTCCACGGCGGCAAAAACAATCGTAAACAGGCACAGCGACCAGAGCGAGCTTCCGACGATCGGTAGGAACATCGCGCCGGCGGCGGCAAATAAGATGAATGCGGTCATGCGGGGCTTGTTCGCCTTGTCGGCAAGCCAGCCCAGGATAAGCGTCGACGCCATGCCGAGAAAGGCAAAGACGCTCAGCAACAAAGCCGCCTGCGGTTGGCTAAAGCCCTTCCAAACCATGAGGGGCACGAAATGAACGGAGATCGCATGGTAGCAAGCGTTGCGAATACCCGCCGCCAGCACCGATCCCCAGAACGCGAAGGACCGCAGCGCCTCGGCCACGGTAACTTCGACTTCCGATTTGATCGTCTGCCCCGGGCCGGCTTTGCCGGGTGCCGGGGCCGCGGGTTCGTCACCGTCGGGCAGGAGTCCCATGCTTTCCGGCGACCGGCGAATGGTGAGGCACAGCGGTATGCCGACCACCAGGAACAAGAGCCCCCCAATGGCGGCCCCCCAACGCCACCCCCAGGCTTGTACGATGACGCTTAGAACCGGAGCGACGAGAACCCCGCCCAGACCGAAAGAGGCGCTACTGATGGTGATGGCGCGGGCTCGGTGGCGGATAAACCAGGTGTTGATCAACACCATGGGCGCATGCATAAATCCGCCGACGTGGGCGAGAGAGATAACGCCGAGATAGACGATCAAAAAAGTTGCGTAGCTGTTGACCTGGGAGAGAAGCAGGTAGCCGACTCCCATGAGTAAAACCGCCGCCAGCATGATCGGCTTTGGGCCGTACCGGTCGAGCAAATGACCGACGACGGGTCCTTCGATGGCGCCTTCCGCGCGCGCCAGTGAAAAAGCCAGCGAGGTCGAGGTTCGGTTAAGGTTTAGATCTTGGCTGATAGGAAGAAAAAACACCGTAAAGCCGTAACTATGAAGTCCCGCGCCGAGCACGCGCAAAGCACAAGTAGCGACCACCATGCGCCAGCCGTAGAAGAGTCCGGTTAGTTTCTTGAGCAAGTAAACGGTCCTGTAGGGGTGATTCGGAATTTATAAAGTTAGACCATCACTTACCATGACGTCATGCTGAGCGAAAGCGAAAAATCGTCCGTGGGGACGACAACGTCTACGTGTCGAGCTCGGAATAATGCCGAAAGATGCCTTGTTGGTTGAAAGGCAAGCGCCGCGGCGACTTGAGGTAGGCGGCAATCCGGCGGCGAGCCGAAACGCGATCGTGCAGCGCGACCAATCGCGGGTGTGTGGGCTCCAGTCTCGCCATCGCGCGCGGAAAGGCATAGCACAGGCCGGCGATCATCTGGAACATCGACAGATCGACGTAGGAAACCTCTTTGCCCACGAGATAGTCGGTCCCTTTCGGATTGCGATCGAGTATCTGCTCGAAGTAATCAAGGAACTTTGGCAGCCGTTCGGCCCTGAAATCCCCGGCGCGCCGCTTCGCTTCAGGCTTCTGCTCCTCATAGTAGAGGCCGCCTGAGATCGGATGGTGGGTGTCGTGGACCTCGACGACCCAATCGGCAATCGTGAGCTGCAACTGGTGGGCCCAGAGCCGGCTCGCCTCGTTTTTCGGCACGAGGCCGAGGCGCGGGCCGAGAAACAGCAGGATATTGGCGGTTTGCGCGATCACCAGGCGTCCGGCTTTCAGGAAAGGCGGCGCGAACGGGGGGTGCTCCACCGAGCGGCTTTCCAGGAAGCGCATCAGCGCGGGAATACCACGGCCACCGCGCTTGGGGAGACGGGCCACGTCCACGTATTCCGCGCCGGCGTCCTCCAGCGCAAGCCGGACAAACTCGCCGCGTCCTTGTATGGAGGGCCAGTAATACAACTCGTAGCGCATGTGAGTCCTCCTCTGCTTTTCTCCCAGGTGTGAAGGTCAACGCCAGGCGGCGTCGGAGGGTACCAGGTTCTTGCCGAAGCGGCGCTCGGGCGGGGCGGCCAGCCAGCGCTGGCTCTTCTCGAAGTAGAGCTTGAAGTGGGGCGTCTGCCGGTGCGCCTCCAGCGCCGCCTCGTCCCGGTAGATCTCGTAGAAATAGAAACAGTTCGGGTCGTCCCGGTCCTGGATCACGTCGAAGCGCAGGCAGCCGGGCTCGTCCTTCTCCGAATGCTCCGCGTCGTAGCGGACGATTTCCAAAAACTCCGAGACGTGCTCGGGTTTTACCTTGATAGTCACGTGCAGAACCACCATGGATGCACCTCCTGCCTGGGAAAGACTATCTTATCCGTCCCCCCGCGTCTAACGGACCATGTATAAGAACAGAGCAAGAGGCTTAGGACTCTCCCTTAAAGCTGCTTTTTTTGTAGCATCGAGTGGCCGCATGATCTAGCGGAGGAAATGCAAGATCCAACAGACCGTTGAAAAAATCCCATCTGCTTCGTTGCGCTCGACTGCCTCGCTCCAACGTACTTTCTAAGTACGCTTCCGCTCGTCAGTTTCTCGCGCGCCTTGCATCTGAGACCTTTTTGACCGGCCTGAGTTAAGGGTTTTTCAACACCCTCCCAAGACCTGACCCTCAAGCTTCCAGATCTGACCCTCAAGCTTCCTTCCGCGGACTGGCGAGGCACGCCCGAGTCTAAGATGTTCATCGGGGAATGTCCTCTACCCAAAGCAGATGAGCCGACAAAGCACCTTTCTTGAGGGCGTTATGAAGCTTAGAGTCAGCCGTGACAACCCGGCATTGGTGGGCTATCGCGACAGCAAGATAGAGACTGTCATAGACCGTGCGATGCGCGCTGCATGCGATTTCCAGAGCTGCAGGAATCAGCGATTGAGAGGATTCCACCTGGAGAGGCAGAGCCAGCAAGGCTTCGGTTGTGACTATGGCCTCTTTTCTGGATATCTGGCCTTTCCGAAAACGCTTCCAGAGGACGTTCCCAAACTCCGAAAAAATAAGATCCGGAACGCGCAGCGCGTACTGCCCTTCCAGGAGCCGGAGCGCCGCTTCACCGTGGATTTCCGGTAAAAACCACTTGATCGCAACGCTGGCGTCAACGACCAAGTCGCTCATCGCGCCCTGTCTCGCCGAATGAGCTCCGAACTATCGTGAAACGTGCGGCCGGCAAACATTTTGCGGACCTGATCGACGCTCGCCCGCGCGGCCGCAGTATTCTGCTTCGCCGCGTGCTCTAGGATCTCCCTCAGTTCCTCTTGCAGGGAACGACGGTGCTGCCGGGCTCGAAGCTTTAATTTGCTGACGACCTTCGCATGAAGGTTTCTTACCAGAACTTGTCTCATAACAGATGCCTCCGTTAATCATATGATATCAAAATGCTAGCACAAAGCGTTAGGACATTCAATCTTCGGCGGACTGAGAGTTTACCGAACTCACTCATGTTTTGTTTTTGCGGGTCCGAACTCCGCCTTGTGCTCGACCGGGCGGCGGTGATGAGACTGGCCAGCCGCGGCCAGCTTTTCGGGCGGACTCTCCCTTAAAGCTGCTCTTTTTGTAGCATCGAGTGGTCGCATGATCTTGCGGAGGAAATGCAAGATCCAAGACCTGACCCTCAAGCTTGCTTCTAAGGGAGCCTTGGGTTAAGAATATCCCGAATGTTCCAAAGCTAAGAGAACTAAGATTCGATGTTAACCCCGCCTCTTGAGGCGGGGAACCTTTAAGGTGGGGTTGTGGGGTAGGGGTTTGAAGGTATGGTAATGTTTGTTGGAAGAGCTGTTGGTGTCGGCACTGCTTTCTTGTCATCCTG
>Ga0209212_1006604_pt1 | contig 13196 bp, 12 predicted proteins | sample RifGroC2_FD_183996 | JGI IMG/M metagenome (GOLD analysis project Ga0209212, IMG submission 183996) | Groundwater microbial communities from Rifle, Colorado, USA - Groundwater C2 (SPAdes) (version 2) | ecosystem: Environmental > Aquatic > Deep subsurface > Groundwater | place: Rifle, Colorado...
ATGGGGGCCATGAACTTCGAGTTTGCTTTTGCAGCGGGCATTGTACTTCCTCCTGTGGTATATACTTCTAAATTACAAGTACATATAACCTATTTTCCCTCGGCGGTGTCAATAGAATAGTCGGCGGGCGGCCGCACCAAAAAAAGGCCCCCCGCTGCCGGGGGGCCTTTCGTTCAGGCTTCCCTTATATCTTGGGGCCGGCCCCGTTGATGGCGGCGCTGGTCACATTGAACTTCTTGAAGTTCGCGGCGAACAGGCCGGCCAGTTCCTTGCACTTGGCGTCATAGAGGGCCTTGTCGGCCCAGGTCTCGCGCGGGTTGAGCACGTCGGCGGGCACGCCGGGGCACTCGGCCGGGATCTCGAAGCCGAACACCGGGTCCTTGGCGAACTTAACCTTTGAGAGGGCGCCGTCGAGCGCTGAGTTGAGCAGCGCGCGGGTATGCTTGATGCTCATGCGCTTGCCCGTGCCGTAGGGACCGCCGCACAGGCCCGTGTTGATAAGCCAGCACTCGGCCTTGCTCTCCTTCATCTTTTTCTCCAGCAGCTCGGCGTAAACCGTGGGGTGGTGCAACATGAAGGGGGCCCCGAAACAGGTGCTGAAGGTAGCTTTAGGCTCCTTGATGCCCATCTCGGTGTTGGCCACTTTGGCGGTATAACCGCTGATGAAGTGGTACATCGCCTGCTCGGGGGAGAGCCGGGCTATGGGCGGCAGCACGCCGAAAGCGTCGTAGGTGAGCATCACGATGTTCTTGGGGTGCGGGAAGGCCGCGCCTTTGATGGCGTTGTCTATGAAGTGCAGCGGGTAGGCGGAGCGCGTATTCTCGGTCAGCGAACCGTCATTCAGGTCCAGGACGCGGGTGTCTTTGTCATAGACCACGTTCTCGAGCACCGTGCCGAAGCGGCCGGTGGTGGCGTAAATCTGGGGCTCGGCTTCGGCGTTCAGGTTGATGACCTTGGCGTAGCAGCCGCCCTCGAAGTTGAAGATGCCGTTGTCGCTCCAGCCGTGCTCGTCGTCGCCGATGAGGCGGCGCAGCGGGTCGGAGGAGAGGGTGGTCTTGCCGGTGCCGGACAGGCCGAAGAAGATGGCGGTATCGTCCTTCTTGCCCACATTGGCCGAGCAGTGCATGGGCATCACGCCCTTGAGCGGCAGCAGGTAGTTCATCACGGTGAAGACGGCCTTCTTTATCTCGCCGGCGTAGGCGGTACCGCCGATGAGGACCATCTTTTTCTTGAAATTGAGCAGGATGAAGGCGCTGCCGCGGGTGCCGTCCACTTGGGGCAGGGCGGTGAAACCGGGCACGCAGACCACGGTGAATTGGGGGTCGAAGCCCGGCAGTTCAGCCGCAGGCGGCTCTATCAGCATGGAAGAGACGAACAGGCTGTGCCAGGCGAGCTCGGTGTACACGCGCACATTCAGGCGGTTCGCCGGGTCGGAGCCGGCATAGCAATCGCGCTGGTAGACGTCCTTATCGGAAAGGTAGTTCTGGACCTTGCCGCAAAGCTTGTCGAAAGCGGCTTCGTCTATGGCCACGTTCTGGTCGCTCCACCAGACATTGCCCTCGCAGGAGGGCTCCCTCACCACAAAGCGGTCCTGGGGCGAGCGGGCGGTATGCTTGCCGGTGCTGGCGCAGAGCGCGCCGCCGGCGGTGATCACCGCCTCCTTTTTCAAAACGGCGTGCTCGTAAAGCGCGGGGGCGGACAGGTTCTTGTAGATGGTCTTGGAAGTCTTTATGTCGTTCATGGCGGGACTCTCTTTGGTCTCTAACATGGTGTCTCCTTAATCCAAAATCTTGCGGATGCGGCCGACGCCTTCCACGATATCCTGCTCCGCGCCGCAGTAGCTCAGGCGCAGGTGGCCTTCCAGGCCGAACTCCACGCCGGGCACGGCCACCACCATGCCCTTCTCCAGCAGCAGGGCGGAGAGCTTGGTTGAATCTTTTTCGTAGGCGCTGAAATCCGCGAAGCTGTAGAAAGTGCCCTGCGGTTTGTGCAGTTTCACCTTCTTCAGCTTGGACAGCTCGGCCACCATCACGTCCCGCTTCTTCTGCAGGCCGGCCTTCAGCGCCTCAACAAAGCCGTCGCCCTCGCGCAGCGCGCCGGCCGCGGCGGCCTGGCTGAGCGCCGACGGGCACGAGGAGACCTGCGCCTGCACCTTGATCATGGCCTGCGTGACTGCCTCGTTGGCCACGCTCCAGCCTATGCGGTAGCCGGTCATGGAGAAGGTCTTGGACACGCCGTTTATCGAGACGATGGGCGACTCGTTGAGGGGCTTGCGGGAAAAATCAAAGGCCGACGGGGCCTTGAGCCCGTCGAAGACCAGGCGGTTGTAGATGTCGTCCATCAGCAGGTACACGCCGCGGTCCTCGCAGACCTCGACCATCCTGCGGATGAAGTCCTCGCCGTAAACCTGGCCGGAGGGGTTGTTGGGGCTGTTGAGCAGGATGGCTTTGGTGCGGCTGGTGATGTGGGCCTCTATGTCGGCGGCCTTGGCCAGCAGCTCGCCTTCGCGCGGCCGCACCACTACGGGGTTGCCGTAGGCCAGCCGCACCATCTCGGGGTAGCTCACCCAGTAGGGCGCGGGGAAAACCACCTCGTCGCCGGGGTCGACCACGGCGACCAGGAAATTATAGATGGCCTGCTTGGCGCCCGACGCCACCACGATGTTCTTCGGGCCGGGCTTCACGCCGTAGTACTGCTCGGTATAGGCCGCGATCTCTTTCTTCAGCGCGGCCGTGCCGGAGGTGGGCGTGTAGCGCACGAAGCCGGCGTCGAGCATCCTGCCGCTCTCCTCCAGCGCGCCGCGGGGGATCTTTTCCTCGGGCTCGCCGCCGCCGAGGTGGATGACCGGCTTGCCCTCGGCTTTGAGGTTGTTGGCTAATTCGTTTAGTTTAAGGGTGGCCGACTGGCCGAGGGACAGGGCTAATCTGCTGAGGTTCATGGGTGTTCAGGGGTTTTCCCCTCCTCCAGATTATTTAAAAAGAAGACAGGCGCGGGCGGGAATCGAACCCGCGAATAACAGTTTTGCAGACTGTCGCCTTACCACTTGGCCACCGCGCCGTGAAAATATCTTATCAAATATCCGCGGGCAAAGTTAAGCCGCCGCCCATTTTTGGTATCATAAAAAACCGTGAACAAGAAAAAATGCTTTAAATGCGGCTACTGGAACAAGTGGGACGCGCTGTACTGCGGGCTCTGCTATGAGCCCTTCCTGAAGCGCGAGCCAAAGGAAAAATCGGTACTTCCCGAGCCCGCGGCGCCGGCCAGGCTCCCGCTGCCGCGGCTGCTGTTCCTCTGCGCCGCGCTGGCCCTGGCCGGCATCGCCGCGTTCCGCCTGCTGTCCCCGCCCGCGCAGGACGCGCCCGGCGCCGCCGCCGGCCTCAACCGCTTCACGGCCAGGACGGCCGCGGCCGACAGGCTGCTGGAGGATTACACCGCGGCCAAGGAAGCGCTGCTGGCCAAAATGGGGGCCAGGCCCGACCCGGCTGGCTTCGGCATCGCCGGAGAGTATACCGCCGAATTATTCAGGATAGAAGAGGAGTACGCCGCCGCCATGGAGGCGCTGGAGCTGCCGGGGCCGGGCGGCCTGGACCAGGCCGCGGACGCCGGCTACCTGCTCTGGCTGGAGACGCACCGCTACAAGGAAAATACCGGCATGGAAGATTTCAGCCGGCGGTACCGGATACTGGCCGAGAAGGCGGGCGCCGGCGGCTAGTCCGGCGTTAGTCGCCGCAATGCGCTTTTTTAAGGCGCAGCTCGGCGTTCTGATAACTGAAGTTCTTATTCAGCAGGTCGCTGTAGAAGACCTGCTCCTCTTTTAACACGGTTTCCAGCATCAGGCGGTAGCGGTAATCCTGCTGTTCCGGCGTGCCGGTGGCGGCGCAGGCTTCGGAGGGGCTGAAATCCCCGTTCAACCCGGCCAGGATCGCGGCGTAGCCCCGCACCTTCCACTCGTGCATGAACATATAAGTGAGCGGGCGCAGCCGGCGCCTGGTCATCTCCCAGGCCGCGCCCACGGTTATGACCGAGCTGAGGCTGCGGTACTTGGTGTCGCCGGGCTCCTTGCGCGCTTCGCCGGCCTTGAAGTCCGCCGCCGCCACGAAAATGCCGCCATTGAGCGAGCTGACGCGCACGTAATCCCCGTTCTGCAGAGGCGCGAAGAAAGCGAACTGTCCCCGCGACGCGGGCAGGTAGATGTCGAATTTCATCCCCTCCTTGAAGAGTTCAGAGGTCACGATGCGCTCCCGCGCAGACTCCAGCGTGCCCTCCACCTCCGAAGCGTTCATCGCCACGCGCGTGCGCACGGTGAACTCGCGGTAGTCCACCCGCTTGTTGAAATACATATCCGGCTTGGCCAGCAGCACCGAATAGATGGCAGCCGACATCACCAGCAGGAAAATTATAGTGTTCTTCATTGTCCCCTCCGTCCGGCCCGCGCCGGAACAGGCTATATTCTAGCCCTTACGGCCGCCCCCGTAAAGAGGAAAAAGGCCGGGCGTCGCCGCCCGGCCGGGTTCCTCCCTCGTTTCCTACCTTACACCCAATCTTCGTTCTTGATGCCGCCCTGTATGCCGACCACCACGTGCTTCACCGGCACCTTGCGCTTGGCGGCGGCGGCGGCCTGTTTCACCATGGCCAGCAGGCCGTTGCAGCAGGGCACCTCCATGGTCACCACGGTAAGCGTGTTCACCTTGGCGTCCTCTATCAGGGCCTGCAGTTTCTCGACGTAGATCTCCTGCCCGTCGTCGAGCTTGGGGCAGGCGATGACGATGGCCTTGCCCTTTATGAAGTCGTTGTGAAAATTGCCGTAGGCGAAGGCCGTGCAGTCGGCCGCCACCACCAGGTCGGCCTTCTGGAAATACGGCGCCATCGGCGACGCCAGGTGCAGCTGCACCGGCCACTGCCGCAGCTGGGACTGGGCCGCGGGGGCGTCCGCGTCGCCGCCGTCGTCGCAGGCGCAGGGCTCGCGGAAATCCATGGTGCGGCCGCCGGGGCAGCCGCAGGGCTCATGCTCTTTCTTCTTGGTCATCTCCTCCTCCAGGGGGTTAGGGATCTTGTGCTTCTTCAGGTAATCTACGGCCTGCTTCAGAAACGCTTTCTGCGCGTGGTCCCGCAGGTGTTTTAAATGGGCTTTGATGGTGTTGGGGCCGTGCTTCACCATGCCCTCCATCACCTTTACCTCGTCGTACGGGACGGCCTCGCGCGTCTCTATGGTGATGGCGCCTTGCGGGCACTCGCCTATGCAGGCGCCCAGGCCGTCGCACAGCAGGTCGCTGATCAGCCGGGCTTTGCCGTCTATCACCTGCAGCGCGCCCTCGTGGCAGCCGGTCACGCAGTTGCCGCAGCCGTCGCACTTGGCCTCGTCTATCTTTACCATCTGTCGCTTGGTCTTCATGCCAGGTCCTTTATAGTCACGGCGGCCACCTCGGCCAGCAGCCGGCTCTCTATGCCGGCGATCTTGTGCCGCAGCACGCAGGCCGCGTGCCGCTGGCAGATCTTCTCGCCAAAAACGCAGTCGTTGAGCCGCAGCGGGCCCTGCAGCGTTTCCATCAGCTGCTTCAGGGTGACCTTGTCGGGGTTGCGGGCCATGGCGAAGCCGCCGCCCTTGCCCTTCACGGCGTGCACGATGCCGGCCTTGTGCAGTTTCTGCATGATTTTGCGCAGGAAAGGCCCGCTTACCCCCACCTGCTCCTGCATCTGCGCCACCGAAACGGTGGGTTTATTGGCCCTGGCCATGAAGGTCAGCGCCCGCGCCGCGTAATCTACGTCCCTGTTTATGAGTTTCATAATATAAGTTAATGATACCACACGGGTATCATTCTGTCAAGCCCTCTCTCTGGACCTTGGCCTGATTTTAAACGGTTTTTCTTTGGTAGAATAAGAGACGGAGGGCCTATGAAATACCTGCTTTATACCATTATCCTTTTAACCCCGGCGTTTTGCCGGGCCGACACCTTCCTGATGCAAGACGGGACCAGGCTGGAAGGCGAAGTGACCGGAGAGATGGACGACACGCTGCTGGTCAAGACCCGATACGGCGCCCTGACCATAAAGAAAGACGATATACAGGAGCGCTTGGCCGCCGAAGCACCCCCGCTGCCGCCCGCCAAACTTGAAATTTCCTCAGCGCCCGCCGCTGTCCAACCCTCTACTTCCGCGGCCGTCGAAGTTTCCTCGGCTCAGCCCGCCGCCGTGGCCGAACCCGCCCCGGCGCTCACCTTCACCACCGTCTACCCCAGCACCATGACCCGCCAGCTGGTTTACACGGAGAACGGCGTGGTCATAGCCACGGAAACTTTCGAAGCCTCCGGCGGCCCGCTGAATCTGGAAGGGACCATAAAGGACGGCACCTATACCGAGTATTACCCGGACGGCGGCCTGAAGACGGTAAAGACCATGCTGGGCGGCAAGGCCAACGGCACGCTGAAGGCCTACTACCAGTCCGGCGCCCTGCAGGCCGAGGCCTATTACCTGGCCGGCGGCAAGGACGGCCTGCTGCGCTACCACACCGAGGACGGCAAGGTGCTGATGGAGGCCTCCTACCGCAACGACCAGCTCAACGGCTGGAAGCGCGAGTACGGCCCCGACGGGGCGCTAACCTCCGAAACCTACTACGCAGACGACAAGCCGGCCGCCCCGCCACAAGCCCAGGCCGCGCCAGCGACCAAAACCGCCGACGACGGCGGGCCCGACTCCCAGATCACGGTTAAGACGCTGGAACTGGCGCGCGGCGAGCGCTTCTCCTTCCAGCTCAACGGCAAATACGTGGGCAAGGTGCATCTGGACAAGGACTACAATGTCATCAGCCAGGGCGGCAAAGTCCCCGACGGCCTGATAAAAGTTTACACCGAGGACGGCCGCCTGGTGAAGGAATTCGTCTTCGAGAAGAACGCCCTGCGCGCCCTGCGCATCTACGAGCCCGGCGGCCCGCTCCAAGCCGAGTACAGCTACGAGCGGGAAAAAGCGGTAAAGAAATAAGCGCCCCAAGGCAATAAAAAGGCCGCCCGGAAAACCGGACGGCCTTTTTATTTGCGTCAAAAACTGGGCCCAGTAGGACTTGAACCTACGACCCAGCGATTATGAGTCGCTTGCTCTAACCAACTGAGCTATGGGCCCGTAAATCTCTTGGTGACTGAATAATCATTCTAGCAGTTTTGGCACTCTATTTCAAAGGCGCACCGCAATCGGCCTAATACCAGCCTTTCTCCTGCATAACGAAGGCCCGAGCCCGTCTTAAAATTGCTATGGGATTAATTCAGGCCCAGGGCGGCTCTTTGCCGGTGACTTTCAGCCAGGGGAGGTCGGCGAACTTCTCCGCGCCGTGGCCGGTGGCCATGGTGAGGTCGGTGAAGCCGCGCTCGTGCAGATCTTTGGCTATGTCTTCGCCTTTCATGCCGTCGCCCAGTTCGGAATCAATGTAGACAGGGATGTCGCGCGGCAGCGCGCCGGCGGCGGCGGCTAATTCTTCGGGCGTCTTGAAAGCTTTCAGGTCGGCGCCGGCGGCCCGGGCGGCCATGCGCCAGTTCATGTGCACCAGGGGGTCGTCGTCCAGCAGCACGGCGCGCAGGCCGGCGGCCGGCTTGGCCGCGGTCGGCAGTCTGATTACGACCGCCGTGCCCTTGCCGGGGGCGGACGCTATCTTCAGATCGCCGCCCCAACTTTCCACGGAAGTCCTGGCGTGGTAAAGGCCCAGGCCGGTGCCGCCGGCCTTGCCATGCGTCTCGCCCTTCGCGCCCAGCCTGGCCAGTATCTCTGCCGGTATGCCTTTGCCATCGTCCTTCACTTCTATCAAAACCTTTCCGTCCGTGGCCGCGAGGCGCACCGCCACGCTGCCGGAGCCGGCGAAGGCCTCTACAGAGTTGTTGACCAGGTTGGAAATTATGCGCTGCAGTTCCTTCGGGTCCACCGCGGCCTTCACGCCGTCGGCGTCGGAGCGGAACTCTATCTTTATGCCGGGCTTGTCCTTGTGCTGTATGCGCTTCTCGGCCAGCACCTGCTCTATGAGGCCGGCGAGAGCGCAGGTTTCGGGCTTCGCCCTAGCCGCGGCGCCGGGCGCGCGGTAGCGCTGCAGCAGGTCGTCGGCTATGCCCTGCATGCGGGCGATGGAGCCGTCTATCATCGTGCGTTTCTCTCCGGGGAGGTCCAGCCCCCTCGCGGCGGCCCCGAGCGCCGCCAGCGGCGAGCGTATATCGTGCGCCACCTGCGCGGCCATGTCGGACACGGCCTTGCTGACGGCCAGCTCGCTCTCCAGCCTGGCGGCCTGGCCCAGGGCCTCGCTCATGCGCGCCGTCATCTGCGCGAAGGGCGTGCCTATGATGCCGGCCGGCAGACTGGCTATGTTCTTTTTGATCGAATCGCGGATAATGTCGCCCTGGCCGGAGTCTGTTATGGCGTTGATCTCGTTTACCGACCGCTCGATGGCCAGCAGCGTCCGTATGGCGCCCATGCTGGAGAAGATCAGCAGGCCAAGGAAGAAGAAGACAACAGTGATGAACAGCACGTAGTTCTGCATGAACACCGCAGCGTTCACGTCCACCAGGTCTATTACATAATCAAGCCGCCCCAGCTCGGCGCCGTTGGAGACGAAGGGGACGCTTTTATTAAGCTGCGCGCGGGGCCTGTCGTAGAGATTGCCGACTACCGCCTCTTTAAATACCCAGCGACTGCCCTCAAACACAACCGGGTGGAAGGTGATGCGCTTGATGTTATCGTTCTTAATGCGCCACATGATGCGCTGCGTCTCGAAGACGTCCCCCTCGAGGAAGGCTTTCTCGAAATAAGCCGCGTTCTGTCTCATCGCTGTAAGCAGTTTATCGTCAGCCACCCACACTGAGGAAAGGGCGGAAAAGCCCTGCCAGAAGACCACAAACACCATCACGGCGGCCGCATAGTGCCGCCAGTTGTAAGTGAAGATACGGGCAAATGTTTTTACCATCTTAAAACCAAAGAAGGCCCAGCCGCACCGTTGCACCAACCCCCATCTCCGGGGGGGCGACCGGACATTGGAAAAATTAGCGAATAGTTCTCACCTTTGAGTCACCGCGCCCATGAACGCGTCTATGAGCACGGTGCATAATCATAAGCCATTTAATTTTACCTTCGGCATCGCGCAGAAACTCACCCCTCAGAGGCAGATATGGCGACTTTATTCCCATTATTTTGTCCTTCGCGTAAAAAGCTACGCGCGCCGGAGGAGGCTGGTTCAATGGAGGACTCGCCGGAGTGGGAAATCCCCCTTTGTCGGTAATTTTGACCAAAACACCCTTGGCGTCAGATGTCACCTCGCAGGAGCTCAATGGGACATCGTAGTGCCCAAAATATTCTTCACACTCAGACTTAGGCAGTACTATTGGCCTATCAGGAGGAGATTGAATACCCAGGAATTCCTTCAAAGCCGCGCCGGCTATTTTAGAGCAAACTTCGCCTCCATAATCGCTATTGGTGAATATCGCCAGTCCGAACTTCTTCTCGGGTATTACCCGGAAATCTGTCTTCTGCCCGTTAATAGAGCCTCCATGCCACAGAGTAAGGCTATTTCCGGCCGGAAAGGTGAACCAGGACAACCCCATTCTTTTTCCGGCGGTAGTTTCAATTGACGGTGAATGACGCATCGCCATCCCTCGACTGGATACTATCCGCTTCCCCAAGAAAGTGCCGTCGCCAATATGGAATCGCGCGAAGCGCAACAGGTCGCGCGTGGTGGTAATTATGCCGCCGGCAGGCGATGTAGACCTGCCCTGGCCATATGGACGGGCGACCACAGTCTTGTTCTTGATAATGCGGTGTCCCGCCGCAAAATTATGTGTCATAACCTCGCTGTGCGAGTAGAATGTCCGCCTCATTCCCAGAGGATCGAAGACCTGTTCCTTGATCACCTGCTCAAAAGGTTTGCCCGTCAGTTTTTCTAAAATACGCGCGGCCAGATAAAAACCAGCGTTATTATAGGACCAGATTTCACCAAGTGGGGAAGCCTGCGGCAAAGTGCGCATTGAGAAAACCATTTTCTCCAACGCGTCGGCGCCGCCGCCGAAATCATTAAAATAATCCCCGACCCATCCGCCGGTATGCGTAAGCAGATGCCGCATGGTGACGTCACGCGTCACACTTGCATCCCTCATGCGGAATTCCGGAAGGTATTTGCGTATAGGCGTATCCAAGGACAATTTGCGAGCCTCCACCATGCGCGTCACGGTTTGCGCCAAGAACGTCTTGGAAACGGAGGCAATCTGGAACAGCGTGTCGGCTGTAACGGGCAGCGGATTTTCCACGCTTGTTACACCCAGGCCAGCGTAATACTCTCTGCCCTGGTAAAGTATGCCTATCGCCGCACCGGGTATTTTAAGCCGACGCATCTGGGTTTCCGCTTCGGCGCAGACTCGCTTAAATTTCAAATCCCTATTGTTTGTTGTTATTTGCACTTTCATTGTGTCCGCTCCATTTTAACTGCTCCTGCCACTTCTTATTAGGGCATACTTCCGACAGCCGCCAAGTGCATTCCTGAATATGTGCGCAGTTTTTTATCGCCTATATTCCGCGATCTCCGGGTATTCAAACAACTCCCGCCCGACAGTCATATTCTTGATTGTATTAGGATAATAAATCTTGCGCTCTACCTGATAAAGGGGCAGCAAGGAATTGCTCGCCGCTATTTGTTCAGCGATAGTCTCGGCAAGTTTCTTTTGTCGCTCCGGGTTGTCCTCTTTTTTAAGGTCCTCGTACAGCTTTTCCACTTTAGAGACGTTAAAATCCAGTAAATTGTTTTTTCCGTAATATGAAGCCAACATCCTGTAGTTCTCATCGCTGTCTGGTGCCGTCGCGATTATGACAAGGCCGTAAGGTTTTGGCTTATCGTGAAAGTGACGCCCCAGCTCAGCCGCCTGATAATTGACTATTTTAATACGCAATCCTGTCTTCTCAAAGAATTCAGACGCAAACTGCTCAAGTTGGGACTGATTATCGTTCCGCCAGTTGGCGAAAATAAGCGGCCCGTACTTAATAGCGGCAGCCTTATTTATTCGGCATTCCTGCGCAGGGCGGCCGGAATGGCCTCCTGGAACACCCACTGGCAATATAGTTTTAGTATAACTAAAATTACCAGCCTCCGGCATGAACGCTTTTCGAAGCGCATCTATGTTGACACAATTGTATACGGAGCGCCTCAGGCCGGAATCTTGCAGATTTATCAGGAGGACATAAGATTTTAGGGACATATTGTCGAAGGACATATATCCGGAGCCAAGACCTTCCAAGTCCTTGGAACTGAGGGCGAAGTTATAATCGTAAATACGAGCAGGATCGGCGTCATTCTGGCGTTTCCATTTATAATCGATAACCCGTATTTCATTAAATCCATTACTCACCTTGTGTTTGCGTTTCATTACGACTTCGTTCTCATCAAGGGATGTGACAATAAATGGTCCCAGGCCTGTTTCAACCATGGATGAGATATTAATGGATGGCGCAACAGAATATCCGGACAAGAAGTCCAGGTACCGCCGAGCAGGCCGGGCAAATTCCACCCTGAGACATTCCCCGTCCTGACGTATTCCAGCTTTCTGGTTAAATTTGGGGGAAATGCTTTCAATATGATTTTTTAAAAACTCTACCGAGAATGACCGTTGCGCATCAAACTCAAGAGATGTGTCCGGGCAGAATGTGTAATACCTGGAGTCGATGCTGCGAGTCCATCTTTTCAATATCTTTGAAGAATAATTATATCCGTCATCCTTTCTGAAAACCGGCTCATGTGTCTGCTTGATAATATAGTATCCGGTAATCGACATCTCTGAAGGGGATATTCGAGCCGGCAACGCCAACACCATCGCCCGCCACACGTCTCGCGCGTCATTACGAAGCCCCGCAATAAAAATAATTATTGAAACAACAGCAATCAGAGGAATAGTAAGCCTCATCAGCATTTGTGGTGGTTTTTTTGACATCACTCAGGGCACACTAGCCCTCACCGCAGGAGTTCCGGATGGTGCTTCCGCATCCGCGAAAAAACATGTCCACACAAGGCGCAGGGATAAGAGTGCCTAGGTTCAAGTTCATCCGCTCCAACACCAGCTTTAGCCATTAACTCTGCGAAAGAGAACCGGCTGATTAGCCGGTAAAATCGGCTTGCCGCATGCTGTTCTATCGTGGGGTGGACAAAATCCGCATTTTCCCGCTCAAACGCAAGGTGCGAGCAGCAGACAGTAAAGCCTTCCCCGCAAATATAGACTACTGTTCCGTCCTTGGGACATTTTTTCTTAAGCACATCAGGATTAAAACTGGGGTATGAGTACTCAAGCTGGTTGGCAGCGGCCGCCCCTATAGCATGAACGCCCTGGACGCGCACATGGCTTCCCGTGATTCCGGCGGCTTTTAGTTCCTGAAGCAATACGAGATCTAAAGGGGAAAGAATCGCCACCAAAACAGCGAAACCCATTCCCAGTTTTTTGCTGGCCGAGTAAAGATTCTGAATGTTAGATATTTTAACGAACCGTTTATGGTAGTTATCGTAAGAAACCTGTACAAAATTAAGGCCGTGGATACTCTTCAGAGTCTCCACGGCGCTCGCTTCTGTATTGGCAAAATGCCCATTAGTGGTTATCGCTATTACAGTCTCAGGCCCGGGCAAATACCCCTCAAGAACCCGATTGATAGTGTCGATATATAATGTCGGTTCCCCCCCGATGAACAATACCGACTCGAACTTTTTTGCCGCCAAAAGCCCACGCAGGCTCCGTATTTCCGGTTCGGACAGTTCCTGCTGCTTTTTGTCAGAGATTAGGCAGTGGCTGCAACGAAAGTTACACTTATAGCCAACAAGCACCCCTAGACGTTTTAACCTGAAGTCCTCGTGCGGCAATCAATTTACTTGCCGGCCGTGGAGCCAACCTGGTCAGCCATACCGTCGGTTAACATCACGTCCGGGGAAGTCTCGGAAACAGAAACGAGTATAGCCTTATCCTGGTCCGTTAACGTACCAACGTATTGAGCGGCTTGAACCGGAGAATAGAACCCGGCAGCCACAAGGAACGCAACAAGAGCAATATCCATATTTTTCATTTATTTTTCCCCCTAACCCCTATATTTTACCACTTTTGCGAGTTTTGAGCAATTTGCCGAATAAAAAAGGGAAAGCAAATATTACTTTGCTTTCCCTGGATACATCCGGTTAAGGCCGGATCGTGGATACTCTGGGGCCAATCCCC
>Ga0209212_1006605_pt1 | contig 13196 bp, 8 predicted proteins | sample RifGroC2_FD_183996 | JGI IMG/M metagenome (GOLD analysis project Ga0209212, IMG submission 183996) | Groundwater microbial communities from Rifle, Colorado, USA - Groundwater C2 (SPAdes) (version 2) | ecosystem: Environmental > Aquatic > Deep subsurface > Groundwater | place: Rifle, Colorado...
ACCATGATCACACGCCCGAAAACATCCTTTACCGTCCTCTTTCTTCTGCCGTCGGGATCTACGCCGACGGTTACGCCACCGGTGAAACAAGCGCGTGCTGCTGTCCCATCCGGATATAAGGTCTCGATGATTCGCCCAAGAGAATCGTACTTAAATCGAAGCCACCGCTGCATCTCGGTACCTTCAAAAGCGGGCAGCGAACTCTCTTTGACGGCGCCTCGGTTGTCATAGGCCTTATGAGTGACTATTATTTTACTATCTGGTCCCTGGTCGCGGGTTTTGATAATCCTACCCGTACCGTCAAAATACATTTCTTTCCACAAGTAGCTTGACGTTGCGTAATCCGTTGTCGCCACGGTAACGATTTTTTGCTGGCCCACTGCACCGAAGTTCTCGTAGAAATACATCTCTGAACCATAGGTCGCGCTGGTGGCATAGGGATCTATGACCCGCTTGACTCTTCCCAGGACGTCGTACTCGGTAGTCGTTGTCGCCCCGTTCGGATCAGTGACGCTTTTTTCCTGGCCATATAGCCCCCGGTCAGCAGGTACGCCGTCGACACCGTAATACTGCGTCACAGCAGTGTGTCCTTTCGGGTTCACGCTTGAGGTTGTGAATGTGCCCGTTCCGTCATAGGAGCTGCGCGATACGTACCCTTTCGGATCACGGGCGCAGACGAGGTTGCCGAAGCCGTTATAGGACATGTTGACTTCAGGATCTTCAGTGACAACTGGCTTTTCCGCGTGGTATCGAACGATGGTGGTGACGTTCCCCTTCGTGGGCATTTGGTTTTTCGATCGGTAGAAAGTGGCGCAGTCCGAGTTGTCGTCATAGTAATTAATGGTCTCCGCCACTTTCACGCCGCCGCTCGCTGAACCTTCGTACAACGCCTCCTGCTTAAGGAAGCCTATCATCCAGTTGTCAGTGCTGGAGGTCGTGTATGACCGCACTGTCGTGCGGTAGGGCGTCGATGCTGTGGCGGAAGCGTACACTTCCTCCAGCGTCACATTGCCGTACTCGTCATGCTGGAATCTCGTTTTTTTGCTCAATCCGCTCGTTGACGAAGTACAGTCCATCGTATCGCCATCACAATTCAACACTATGATCGTATCGGGTGGGTTGAAAAAAGGGGGGGCGAGGCTGCCAGTGGTATAACTTGTCGTCGATTCCGAATATACCTTATCCGATCCATCCGTGACGCGAGTACGGTAGGGCTTACCTTTCATAAAGCCATATTGGACGAGTGGATTGTTCTGACCGACAGCGGTATCATTGCCCTGATGAAACCAAGTTTCCGAATTAGTTCGTTCATTCGAAGGCCCCAGGGGACCCGTTATCTTTGCGTAATTGAAGCCGCGGAAATCCCGATCGGGAATATAGTAGAATCCACCGCTATACGAATATCTCGTAACTGATTCATTTCCGTTACCGTCGTTAGCAATCACGGTGCTGAGAGTCTGCGCGACAAAAGGCAACAGCGCGTTATCGTACTTAGTTGATGGCTGATAGGTGAAACTAGTGGTGCCGCCGATGCCATTATCTACAGAAGCGAGCAAATCAGGGACTTTGCCAGATTCATCGAAGGATACCTTCCATGCCGACCATGCGCTGTGAGAGTGCGCGAGGTCGGTCTTTCCGTCTCCATTAAAGTCACCCGGCAGAACTGCCTCGTGACCATCTGTTGCATAATCGAGGGCGTAATAGGGACTGGTTGACCAGACTTCAGGGATAAACCCGTTCCCGGTAGAGAGTAGTGTTTCCCAATACGTCCACCCGCTATGTGTATGTGCGATATCCGTCAGACCGTCACCATTGAAATCACCTGTCTGGACGCTCTCGTGACCATCAGTCAATAGCCAGAGCGCTATGAACGGTTCCGTCGACCATTGTGTTGTCACGAAGCCGGCGCCCGTTGAGATCGAAACGCGCCAGAACCTCCAATCACTGTGGGAATGAGCAATATCGGTTAGGCCATCGCCATTAAAATCGCCGGTAAAGACTCGTTCATGCCCATCTGTGTAAAGGTCAAGAGCATAATACGGACTCGTGGACCAATGTTCGGTCCGAAAACCGCTTCCTGTTGAGAGCGACACCTTCCAGAAACCCCAGGCGCTGTGCGAATGGGCTATGTCGGTCAGTCCGTCACCATTGAAATCGCCAGCAAAAACAACCTCATGACCGTCCTGTGCAAAATCAAGCGCATAATCCGGTGCGGTAGACCACTCAGTATTAATAAAGCCATCTCCTGCCTCATTCGCAATGTGCATCTTCCATATTTGCCATCCGCTGTGAGTGTGCGCGATGTCCGTTTTGCCGTCTCCGTTGAAGTCACCGGTAAGCACCCGTTCATGGCCGTCCTTGTAATAGTCCAGCGCCTGATGCGGCGCTGTCGACCACTCCGTATTGATGAACCCGGTTCCCGTGTCATTTGTGATAGACATGCGCCAGGCATACCAACTGCTGTGGGAATGTGCTATGTCGGTTTTACCATCGCCGTTAAAGTCTCCAGCCAGCACAGCCTCATGCCCGTCGACAGCGTAGTCCAAGGCCGTGTAGGGGTTTGTTGACCATTCAGAATTTTCAAAGCCCGTGCCGGCGCTGTTTGCAATCGACATTTTCCAGCTATACCAGGCACTGTGAGAGTGGGCAATATCGGTCTTTCCATCGCCGTTGAAGTCACCGGGTATAACTCGCTCATGGCCGTCTCTGAAGTAGTCAAGGGCGTAGAACGGACTTGTGGACCACTCTCGCGTGACAAATCTATTGCTTTCTGTCGCCCGAAGTGCAATCGGCGGGAACGCGGTGCCGCCAGTTATCGTTCCGTCGGCTATGTTATAATCGCTGCCATATTGCTCAATTCTTGTGAGGATGGAACGCTTGGTGCTTGGGCTGTATTGATTTCCAGGAGTGTCCGGTTCTATATCGTAAACAAGTTTGTAAGCCCGCACGGGAACATTATTATTGGAGAGCATTTCAATAGTCTTGAGCCGATGAGTGGTCTTGACGCGGAAGAGCGGACGATACTGATCAGGCGCATCGTCTCGGGTTTCAAGGTGAAACCTGATTACATTTGTTGGGGCGATTGACTGATTGGAGTTTCCGGCATACTCGATCTGTGATAAATAGATTTGACCATAAGGTACCAGGCTTCCGTCGGTCGGCTTCGCATATTTGAACAGCATGAAGTTTCCGTTGGGGTCCTCGACCCGCTCCAGGGACCACTTAAAAATCCGGGTGACAACAACTTGACCGACAACTTCTGCATGGTCTTGTCTGGTGCCACCTGTCAGACCAAAAAGATACTTCATGCCGGTCTTATCAATGATCTCGAAGTAGGGCAGGCCATCAAGGGCCGTTAGTTTTTTTATCCTCAGAAATCCGCTTTCGAACTTGGCTCGGAACTCGCCATCGGCTAGTTTCAAAATCTCGCTTTTAGAGCCGCTCATGTTCAGCACGTAATCATCTTTATCGTAGTTGACACCGTACTTGGTTCGACGCTCGATCGCCCCGACCTCGAGGTCCCAGCCGACACCAAGCCAGCCGTTCCCGGAGCTGCTGCTGTAGGTAAGAGCAAGGTTCGGTTGAATACCTTTCCGGCCAGGCGGGCTTGCGATTGGTATGCTGTACTTCAAAGAACCGCTGAATAAGTCGGGTGTTGCTATGCCGCTGTTCGTAACTGAACCAGCCCCTCCGGATGCAGGTGTAGCACCTGACACGACAGGACTTTCGGCAAAGGTAGGTGAGAGCAGAGGAAAAGCCAGCAGGGCTGCAATGACACCCACGTATTTCGCCGCTGTTGCCTTTCTTGTCACTCGCTTCATTGGCATGGCCTCCTAATTAAGACACAAGTTGTTATAGGGCGTTGGTTATCGATGATTGCTAAATAAAGCATGTCCGGCCTAAACGTGTTTAAACGGTTTAAAACAACAGACGCACGGCCGTACATATAGGTCATTCAGCTGATCGCCATCATTCTGTGTCTCGCTGCCAGTCGAGCAATCTTATTTAATGCAGCTTGACCCTGCTGGCCACGTGAATAGCAGATCAAGCGAAGAGGCTAGTTGATACCGCTGTTGTGGTACAGGAATGCTTTGTGGTACAGGAATGCTTTGTGGTACAGGAATGCTTTGTGGTACAGGAATGCTTTGTGGTACAGGAATGCTTTGTGGTACAGGAATGCTTTGTGGTACAGGAATGCTTTGTGGTACAGGAATGCTTTGTGGTACAGGAATGCTTTGTGGTACAGGAATGCTTTGTGGTACAGGAATGCTTTGTATCATATCAGATCGGACCTAATTTTCACTTTGTATCACGAATGGAAATCGCGTGTCAAGAAATTTTTTCTGTCGATTAATCGTCGCATTTCCGCAGTGAGCAAACTATTGTGAACAGACAGCGCGTGCAAACAATGCAAAACTTGGGCTATTTTATTATTGTCCTTGCCTGATTCCGATTGGCGGAATGGCGCATGTGTGACAATTCTCGACTTCCAAAGCCGAAGTTACGCGCCGATTCAATGTCTGCTTTTAATGGAAAATAACATCGACGTTCGGCGGCAGGATGATGAAACGAAAAGACCTTGTACTACCGATATTCCGAATGCGAAGCCTTAGCGTCTGATTGTGGTTTTTTGCTTTGTGGGAAGAAATAAAACGGAGCCTGCAGCGGTCATTCCGGTCTTACGAGTTCCCCATACTCACCGGGCCGCCGGTGGCGCAGAAAGCCCCAGGTCTCCTGTGCCTGCTCACGCTCGCTGCGGTCCACGTCTGCCAGGATGATGGCCTCGGTGCCGCCGGCAAGCTCCGATGCCATCTCGCCCCAGGGATCGGCGCAGAAACTCCTGCCGTAGAAGGACAGCTCGTCCTGCTGGCCCACGCGGTTCACGCGAAAAACGTATACGTTGCTCGCAAAAGCGTTGGCGGTAATGGCCCGCTCCCAGACATGGTGCGTGTTCTGCGACGCGGCGGTCGGCGCGAACACGATCTCTGCGCCCTTGAGCGCCAGGATGCGCGTGCCTTCGGGAAAGAGATTGTCCCAGCAGATCTGGATGCCGATCCTGCCCTGGGAGGTATCGAAGACGGGAAACCCTTCGTCACTGGCAGAGAAATAGTATTGTTCACGATAGAGGGGAAGATCGGGAAGGTGGACCTTGCGGTAGACGCCGAGAATCTCTCCGTTGTCGATGACAGCCGCGCTGTTAAAGTATCTGCCCTGGAGGGATTCGAAGAAGGGTGCGATCAGAACGGCCTGGGCAGCGCGGGAAATCTCCTGGAACCGTGCGAGCCTGGCGCCGGTGACTGCTTCTGCCAGGGAAAAGTGAGCATCGTCCTGCTCCTTCGGGAACCAGGGCGTGAGGCACAGCTCGGGGTAACAGATGATCTTCGCGCCCTTTTCAACGGCAAGTCCCGCCATCTCGGCGGCGCGTTCGATGTTCCGGTCCCGGTCCGGACCGGGGCTCATCTGGATACCGGCGATCCTCATCGTCAAAAAGACGCGGGGACGCGGGGACGTGGAGACACGGCGAAGCTGACGATGCCGGTCACCGGATCATGATATCGTCACCCCGTCTCCCTGTCTCCCCCTCTCCCTGTCCTGCCTTACTTCCCATGGCATTTCTTGTACTTCTTGCCGCTGCCGCAGGGACAGAGGTCGTTTCTGCCGACCTTGGCGCCCACATGCACGGGCTCGGCGGGCTTTGCCGCCCCGGCTCCGACGAAGTTCAGCGTTGCCTGCTGGCGGCGCTGGCGCCGCTCGATCTCCCGGTCCTGCCCTTCTTCGGCGATCTTGACGCGGAAGAGGTTCTCCACGGTGGTCTCGACGATGCGCAGCTTCATCTCCTCGAACATATCGAAGCCCTCGCGCTTGTACTCCACGAGGGGGTCCTTCTGACCGTAGCCGCGCAGCCCGATGCCCTCCTTCAGGTGGTCCATGGCCAGGAGGTGGTCCTTCCACTGGTAGTCCACGGCCTGAAGCATGAAGACCTTTTCGAGGCGGCGCATGAGTTCGGCGCCGACCTCCTGCTCCTTCGCTTCGTAGCTGCCGATCACCGCTGTTCTGAGCTTTTCGGACAACTCATCGCGGGAGAGCTTCTGCGGATCGATACCGTCGAGCCGATAGGATAACTTGGCTGCCAGGGCGTCCCGCATCCCCGCCATATCCCAGTCTTCGGAATGCGCGTCCTCGGGACAGTAGAAGCCGATGATGCCGTCGAGCAGTTCCTCGGCAAGGCCGAGCACTTCGTCCTTGAGGTCCTCGCCGGCAAGGATCTGCCGCCGCTGCTCGTAGATCACCTTGCGCTGCTGGTTCATCACATCATCGTATTCGAGGATGTGCTTGCGGATATCGAAATTGTGCTCCTCGACCTTTTTCTGGGCGTTCTCGATGGACCGCGATACCATGCGGTGCTCGATGGGCACGTCCTCTTCCATGCCGAGCTTGTCCATGAGGCCCGAGATGCGGCCGGACCCGAAGATCCTGAGCAGATCGTCCCCCAGGGAGAGATAAAAACGCGAAGATCCGGGATCGCCCTGACGGCCCGACCGGCCGCGCAGCTGATTGTCGATGCGCCGGGCCTCGTGCCGCTCCGTGCCGAGGATGTGCAGGCCGCCGGCTGCGATCACTTTTTCCTTCTCCGAAGCGCACAGGACCTTGAACCGGGCCACCGTCTTTTCCCACTCCTCCTTGGAGTATTCCTTTCCCTTCAGCTCCTGGCGCGCCAGACCCTCGGGGTTGCCGCCGAGCACGATGTCGGTGCCGCGGCCGGCCATGTTCGTCGCGATCGTGACCGCGCCGTAGCGGCCGGCCTGGGCCACAATCTCCGCCTCCATCTCGTGATACTTGGCGTTCAGCACCGAGTGCCTGACGCCTTTCTTCCTGAGCAGCGCGGCCAGCGCCTCGGACTTGGCGATCGAAATGGTGCCCACAAGCACGGGCTGGCCCTTCTTGTGCAGCTCGGCGATCTCCTCGACTGCGGCGGAGAACTTGCCCTGCTCTGATTTATAGATGTAGTCCGCGTTGTCCTGGCGGATCATGGGCCGGTGCGTGGGGATCACGACCACGTCGAGGTTGTAGATCTTGCCGAACTCCGGGGCCTCGGTCTCGGCCGTGCCTGTCATGCCGGCGAGCTTGTTGTAGAGGCGGAAGTAGTTCTGGAAGGTGATCGAAGCAAGGGTCTGGTTCTCGTTCTCGATCTTGACGCCTTCCTTGGCCTCGATGGCCTGGTGCAGCCCGTCGCTCCAGCGCCGGCCCGGCATGAGCCTGCCCGTGAACTCGTCCACGATCATGACCTGGCCGTCCTTCACAACGTAGTCAACATCGCTCTGAAAAAGGGTATGGGCCTTCAGCGCCTGGTGCACGTGGTGCACCAGGTCCACGTTCTCGGGATCGTAGAGATTGCCCGCGTTCAGGAGCTTTTCGACCTTGATATTGCCCTCTTCGGTCAGGGCAGCGGTCTTGGTCTTCTCCTCGATGGTGTAGTCAACGTCCATTTTGAGGCTGGGGATGATGCGGTTGATCTTGTAGTATTTGTCCGTGGACTCCTCGGCGGGGCCGGAGATGATCAGCGGCGTCCGCGCCTCGTCGACCAGGATGGAGTCCACCTCGTCAACGATGGCGAAATTCAGCTCCCGCTGCGCGTACTCCGACAGATCGAACTTCATGTTGTCGCGCAGGTAGTCGAAGCCGAACTCGTTGTTCGTGCCGTAGGTGATGTCTGAATTGTATGCCTGCTGGCGCTGCTCGTCGTTCAGGCCGTGGACGATCACGCCGACGGAGAGCCCAAGGAAGGTGTAGACCGGCGACATCCACTGGGCGTCGCGCCGGGCCAGGTAGTCGTTCACCGTCACCACATGGACGCCCCGCCCGGTGAGGGCGTTCAGATACACGGGCAGCGTGGCCACCAGCGTCTTTCCCTCTCCCGTCTTCATCTCGGCGATCCTGCCTTCGTGCAGGATGATGCCGCCGATGAGCTGTACGTCGAAATGGCGCATCCCGAGGGTACGCTTCGACGCCTCGCGCACCACGGCAAAGGCCTCGGGCAGAAGATCGTCAAGGTTCTGGCCCTGTTCGAGCCGTCCCTTGAACTCGTCCGTCTTGGCGCGCAGGTCCGCATCGGACAGGGCCTCGATGGATGCTTCCTGCGCGTTGATGCGGTCCACGATCAGGCTGACGCGCTTGATCTCACGCTCGTTCCTGGTGCCGAATATTTTTTTAAGCAGAAATCCGATCATTGTATCTTGTCTCCAAGCGCTTCCGCGAAGCGGACAGCGATAGTTAGTCTTGATAATAACGGTGTATGATAGCACGTTCTGCCAGGATTTCAAGAAAATATTCCCGCGCTCAAACTGCAGGAACCTGAATGAAGCACTTGGACACGGATAGAATCTGATAAAACGGATAAGATGGACGGGATGCAATCTACCCGGGTGCGCCACAAAAAAAAGGCGACAGGGGAGTCATCCTCCCTGCCGCCGCAGCATCACTGTTCATGGGCTGTGAGCGTACCGGGCCCTCAGCCCGATTGCCGGTCTTAGTCGCAGCCGGCGGTCAGCCTCCGAACTTTCTCGGCCACGTTCTTGCCATCCTTCACAGCGTACCGGGCCTCGCCCTTCTCGCCTTCCTTCACCTTCTCAAGCAGTTCCGCGTCCTCGACAACTACCGTCACCTCAACGCCGTCCTTCTGCTTGATCGTCAGGCTCTTTGCGGCCGTGTCGATCTTGATAACCGTGCCCTTCACCTTGACGAGATCGCTTGCAAAGGCCGGCATGGCGAGTGAAAACGCGACGAGCAGCGCAACAACAACAACCAGTGTCTTTCTCATCTTTCCTTTCACCTCCTTCCGAAGATAGCAAAATGCTCCCCGGAAACAACGGACCCAACCACCACATAGTTGCAAAAGTTCTATACTTTATAACATTCCTCGCCAATAATGTCAATGCCAAGGTGGGGTGATATGCCCTAAAATAAAACAGTGATTTAGCGCTTGACAAAAGTATCCCTTTTACGCTACAAAGGTGTATGAAAACCAGCACTGTCACGGACCGCACCATATACGAAATGCAGGCGGAAATCTGCAAAACCCTCACCAATCCCAAAAGAATCGAAATACTGAACGCCCTCAAGGACGGGGAGCGAACAGTGACGGAACTGGTCGAGATCCTCGGTGTGGCAAAGGCCAATGTTTCGCAGCATCTGGCCGTGATGCGCCACAAGGGCATCCTCACAACGCGGCGCGTGGGAGTCAACATCTACTACCGCGTCTCGAACCAGAAGGTCATTGATGCATGCTCGCTGATGAAGGAAGTCCTCTTTGAGCAGCATGCGGCAAAAAAGAAGATCGTAACAGGGGTATAACGGCAGCAGCGTTCTGCCCCTCTTTTTTTCAGAAACAGTTTCGAATACGCTAAACAAAACAACTTAAGGATTATCATACTGCGGCCTTGGGCCGCAATTGAAAATTGAAGGCATCGTAAAGAAACTAATTTTACCACTGAGCCACGGAGGTCACGGAGGAAGTCTTTTCAATTCTTAATATTTTTTCGACCTGTCGTGCCTGTCGACATGATGGCTTTTGACTTTTTAAGATTCTGCCATTCAATACTGTTCCGGTCATTCTTGCAACGAGAACTTTGTTTGAAAGGGGGTGAAGGGAGGGGTTCAGATACATTGCAGTTAGCAGCGATTCTGAAGAAACAGTTCCTAAACTTCACACATGGAGGTACACAAAGTAATGAAGAAGATTCTTCTCGCAGTGCTTGCAATGCTTCTTCTGCCCGCGGGTTTCGCCTTCGCGGCAGACAAATCTCCGCTCGAACTCTCGGGCGATTACCGGTTCAGGTATGATCACCTGGAAGGTACTGTACCGAATTATCAAGCCTTTACCGGCGGCGTGCCAGCTCCAACGCCTGGGTTTGATGTTAAAAATAATTCGCTCTTTACAAATCGCTTTGGCTTGAATATCAAAGCCGAGGCTCTTGAGGATGTCCGTGTTAAGGCCCGGCTCTTGATGTACAAGGTTTACGGTCACCAGACGCCAAGCAGTGGACTCGGAAATTTTTTCGCTGATAGATGGAGCAGTACGAATGACGGCACGGTGGGCCATACGCCGGAAGATGGCGTTGTACGGGTAGATTATGCCTATGCAACTGTCAGCAATGTTTTTGATCAGCCCCTCTGGGTGTCCGTTGGCCGCAGGCCCTCTACAGGTGGCATTCCAGGCAATCTCCGCCTGAACCAGGAAAAGGCCGGCTCCGAGCATCCTCGTTGATTATGCTTTTGACGGAGCGACTGTCGGCTGGGCTCCCTATATCGAAGCCCTCCCTGGTGCCTACGTGAAGCTCTGCGCGGGCCGTGGTTATGACAGCGGGTTCAGGCCTAATGCCAGCGTTGCCGGCAAAAACACTGACTTCATCGGCTTGAACGTAGTCCCCTATGATGAAGACAAGCTTCACATAGAGTTGCAGTACCAGCTCGGAAAGAACATCTTTGACATGCCATCTGATGCCCCTCCAGTGGCAAATCTTGGCGACATTGAATGGTATGGCGGTGTCGTTACGACCAAGATGGGCAACCTGAACCTCTTTGCCGCGGCAGCTATCAGCCAGGCAGATCCTAACGGCAATGTTGGTTTCTTTGGCGCTCCGATGCTTGATGGAAACGATCACACGGGCAACGCCATGTATGTCGGCGGCCGCTTTGATATGGGCAGCACGAAGATCGGCGCGGAATTCAACCGCGGCTCTCAGTGGTGGATCGGCATGGTCCCGGCAGGGGATGACATCTGGACCAGCAAGCTCGGTGCCCGCGGCAATGTCTATGAGGTCTATGTCATTCAGGAGTTGAAACGCGCCAAGGTATCGAAGAACGGCAAAGCCTACGTCCGCCTCGGCTACCAGTATTATGACTTTGAATACACGAACAGCAACAACTGGGTTGGACCATCAATCAAAATAACGGAAGTAAATAATCCTGCGACTGGAGGACAGATGCTTGCCCCGATCGAAACAGCCAAGGACCTCTACCTCACATTTGAAGTAGAATTCTAAGCTGAACGAACATCGCAAGGCTCACTTCCCGGGAGGAGCGCAAGCTCCTCCCTTTTTTATTGCAGCAGTGAAGCATCCTATCGCGTAGGGGCGGGCATGCCCGCCCTTTGTAAGGGCATGCCTCTGCTGACCTGCTCTTTGGGCGACCATGGTCGCCCCTACAACCCCTTTGCCTGTTCCATTTTCTCAACTCTCTTCCGCAAAAATATACAATAACGTTCGTCCCGCAAGCCTTGACGGACCGCGGTTACTGTGGTATATCTTCAGACGTTGTCCAACGGGAGGGTTTTGTGGAAAAGCTGAAAGAATATGTAAAGTCCGTGGTCCTGGCGCTGATCATCGCCTTCGGCATCCGCGCCACCATTGTCCAGGCCTACGTGATACCCACGGGCTCCATGATCCCGACGATCATGGAGAACGACCGCATCATGAGCAACAAATTCATCTATTTCTTCTCTGAACCGGAGCCCGGCGACGTGGTGGTCTTCACTCCGCCCGAAGCGGCGCAGACCGACGCGACGCGGTTCGTGAAGCGGCTGATCGCTGTCGAAGGCGACTGGATCGAGATCCGGGACGGAAGGGTCTATCGGAACAGCAAGCAGCTCTCGGAACCCTATATCAACCAGTCGCCGGATTATACCATCGGCCCGGTCCGTGTTCCCGAGGGATCGGTCTTCGTGCTGGGCGACAACCGGAGGAACAGCAACGACAGCCACTCCTGGGGATTCCTTCCGAAAAAGAACATCTTCGCCAAGGCCATGTTTCGCTACTGGCCGCTGAACAGGATCGGCGTCGTACGGTGATCATATACCGTTCGATCGACCTTCTGCCTGTTCAAACGGGAACCTGGGGCTTCTCTCGCAGAGCCGCAGAGTTCGCAGAGGAAACCCTTAGATCCAGTGTTTAAATCCAGGAATCAAGGCTTTTCTTGGCGCTCTTTTCGCTTTTCCGAAAAACCCGTCCTCATTTTTTCGTGCTTTTACTAACTCTGCGATCTCTGCGCCTCTGCGAGAAATATTTTTTTCTATTTTTCTGGCGGCCTTCGCGCCTTTGCGAGATAAATTTCTCGTCTCTCATTTCCATGACTCTTCTTGAAAACATCTCCATCATCCTCGTCAGGACCAAGACGCCCGCGAACATCGGCGCTGTGGCCCGGTGCATGATGAACACGGGCCTCTCGCGTCTGGTCCTTGTGCAGCCGAAAGACCATCTGTCAGAAGATGCTCGCAAGCTCGCCGCCGGAGCCGACAGGATCCTCGAATCAGCGCAGGTCTTTCAATCTCTTGCCGAGGCAGTTGCCGGCCATAACCTGGTCGTCGGCACCTCAGGCCAGGCCGGCAAGCGCTGGAAGAACGTGCGGACCGCGCGCGATATGGCCGGGCACGTCGCGCCCCTCCTCGGCAGCAATCGCACGGCGATCGTTTTCGGCAGGGAAGTGAACGGACTTGAGCAGCAGGAGCTTGCCCTGTGCCACGAACTGATCGCGATCCCCTCCCATCATGATTTTCCGTCGCTCAACCTCTCGCACGCAGTCATGATCGTTGCCTATGAGCTTTTTCTCGCCTCCGGAGCTGCGCTTGCGCGCCAGGCGCCGGAGCTTGCTCCTGCCGGTGAGCTGGAAACGCTCTACCTTCGCATGCAGACCACCCTTGCGCGCGTCGGCTTTCTGCATTCCGAAAATACGGAACACATGATGCAGTCCCTGCGTCAGTTGTTCGGGAGAGCTTCACTCGAATCCCGGGACGTACGCATTCTCCAGGGCATTCTGACCGAAGTGGAACGGAACATTCAAGGCGCAGGCAAACCATGACCTGCTCACAAATAAAATCCTGATTAGCAGATTATCTGAACATATACTCTCCGGTTGACGGCATCCTTTTTTCCTACTATATTTTCGTAAATCCAAAGCCCAGACAGGTTATAGCATTTCGCTGTGCTTATCGGCTGGTTGACCGAGCAGGCTGACCGATATCCGACCCGGATGGTCCGGATTTCTCCACAACAGACAGTTTCGTTCTCTATTAACAAGCTGACTTCGCAGGTTTTTTCATTCGGCGGTCCTGGGTATCGTCCTTGCATTTTGTATAGTGTCGCTTGAGTGGGCGGCATGTCGCCAATATCATATATAGTGAGGTACGGACAGAATGGGAAGGT
>Ga0209212_1006609_pt1 | contig 13192 bp, 13 predicted proteins | sample RifGroC2_FD_183996 | JGI IMG/M metagenome (GOLD analysis project Ga0209212, IMG submission 183996) | Groundwater microbial communities from Rifle, Colorado, USA - Groundwater C2 (SPAdes) (version 2) | ecosystem: Environmental > Aquatic > Deep subsurface > Groundwater | place: Rifle, Colorado...
GCCGCTCCTTCGGCAAAGAACGAGGAAACGGGGGTTACATCTTCATGATTCATTTTACAAATTTATTTGCCTTAATTCGCTTGACGTCTTCATCGGGAGTCATATAATAATACTAGAATCTCTTAATTTATTATTTTGTTATATTCGTATAAGTTTAGCAAACCATCATTTATTGAAAGGAAAATGGGAATATGAGTCTCTTAAAACTGAGAAAATTTGCTCAAGTAACACTGCCTGCCGATTTGCGCAAGAAGTTTAACCTCACTGAAGGAGATTTTCTTGAAGCCGAGGCAGTGGAAAAAGGAATCCTTCTCAAACCAGTAACTGTGGTGGAGCGAGAGAAAGCCTGGAATCAAGTTTTTCAATCTATGGAAAACGTCAAGGATCGCAAACCGAAACCAAAGCAGAGCGCTAAAAAAAAGGAAGAGGAAATTGTCAAAATGGTGAAGGATTTTAGGAAACACCATGCATAAAGTTGTCCTTGATTCAACGGTTCTTGTTAGCGCTTTTCTTGCTAAAGCGGGTGTTTCTGCTGAATTACTTCACAAAGCCAAAGACGGAGGTTTTGATATGTGCCTGGCAGAAGAAATTCTTGAAGAAGTCCAGCGGGCTCTTTTACAATATCAGAAGATTAGAAAACGCTACCATTACACAGATCAAGCCGTAATCCAATTTGTTCAAAATCTCAAGATAGTGGCACACCTTATCACAGGGCTACCTTCCATCGAGGTAGTCAACAGCGACCCTAATGATAATATGGTGGTTGCGTGCGCTCTTAAAGCACAAGCGGACTTCATAGTTACCCGAGACAATGACCTTCTTTCTCTTGAAAACTACGAGGGTATAAAGGTAGTGACGCCTGAGAATTTTATGGGGATATTAAGAGGTGACAAGCATAAACCTTCCTTCTAAATCCATACATCATAACAGCGTAAAATCAATTCCGATCTGGCTTCTGGGTATTTGCAGTTGAGGGCGGCAGCATCGGGAAAATAATTGAAGGTTGATCTCCTGTTAAGGTTTGGAGGAATGCAACAATCTTGTTCGTTTCATCCCCAGTAAGCGTTACTCCCAGCTGATATTCTGCCATGATATTCACTGCCTCACCCAAACTCCACGTGCTTGCATCGTGGAAATAGGGGGCCGTTAGTTCAATATTTCTTAACAATGGGACTTTGAATACGTATTTATCTTTTTCGTCCTTTGTTACGCTGTATCTGCCAAGGGTCTGTGTGTCTTTTTCATACGGTTTCGCAATACCAAATTTCTGAAAAGAATTTCCTCCCACGCCAAAGCCGTTATGGCAGTTTATACAACCTTTATTCTTAAATAGAACATACCCTTCCACCTCCAATTGGGAAATTCTGTCATAGCCTCTCAGCCACAAATCAAATCTTGAGTTTGGCGTGGTCAACGTCTCTTCAAATGCCGCAATCGCATCAGCGACGTTATCAATGGTAATTTTTTCGTCTTTGTATACCTCTTTAAACCATCCCACATATTTCGGTATTGATTGCAATACACTCACTGCAAGCTCATGGTTTGAAGCCATTTCCATAGGATTGGCTATGGGGCCTTTTGCCTGTTCTTTCAAGTCCTTTGCCCGGCCATCCCAGAATTGCGCCAGATTGAATTTCGCATTCAGGACGGTAGGTGAGTTTATCGGACCAAGCAGCCATTTATGCCCGATAGAGCTTGGCAAATTATCTGCGCCGCCCGTTGAGAGGTTGTGGCAGGAATTACAACTGATCCAGCCGGATTTGGACAATCTGGGTTCAAAAAACAATTTCTTTCCTAATTCTATTTTTGGTCTGTCATAATCAAAGCTGATGGGAATTTGCTGGATAGGTTCTTGTGAACGTGCTGACCCAGCCCCCATACTTCCACCTCTACTGCCATAACCCATATCAATCAGACCTCCTGCAATAGTAAATGCCGGTATCACACCATTGATAACGGCAAAGGCCAGTATACAGCTCATCGCAGTAAAGTTCATTATCTTCATTTGCCTTCCTTTTCTTCAGTATTACTCTGGGTATACCCTTGTAAACTTTTTCAATTCCGATCTGGCTTCTGGGTATTCGCGTTTGAAGGTGGTAAAATGGGAAAAATAATTTCAGGCTGATCCCCGGTTAAGGTACACAAGAATGCAACAATCTTGTTCGTTTCATCCCCAGTAAGCGTTACTCCTAACTGATATTCTGCCATGATAGTAACTGCTTCACTCAAATTCCACGTGCTTGCATCGTGAAAATAGGGGGCCGTTAGTTCAATATTTCTCAGCAGTGGGACTTTGAACACGTATTTATCTTTCTCATCTTTTGTTACGTTGTATCTGCCAAGAGTCTGGGTGTCTTTTTCATACGGTTTCGCAATCCCAAATTTCTGAAAAGAGTTTCCTCCCACGCCAAGACCGTTATGGCAGTTTATACAACCTTTGGCCTTAAATAGAGCGTATCCTTCCTTTTCAAATTCGGAAATTTTGTCATCATAGTCTTTTAGCCACCAATCAAATCTTGAGTTTGGTGTGGTTAGTGTCTCTTCAAATGCTGCAACAGCATCAGCGACGTTATCAATGGTAATTTTCTCGTCTTTATACACCTCTTTGAACCATCCCACATATTCCGGTATTGATTGCAATACACCCACGGCAAGCTCATGGTTTGAAGCCATTTCCATAGGATTGGCTATGGGGCCTTTTGCTTGTTCTTTCAAGTCCTTTGCCCGTCCATCCCAGAATTGTGCAAGATTGAATTTTGCATTCAGGACGGTAGGTGAGTTTATCGGACCAAACAGCCATTTATGTCCGATAGAGGTTGGCAAATTATCCGCGCCGCCCGTTGAGAGGTTGTGGCAGGAATTACAACTGATCCAGCCGGATTTGGACAATCTGGGTTCAAAAAACAATTTCTTTCCTAATTCTATCTTTGGTCTGTCGTAGTCGAAGCTAATAGGAATTGGCTGGATAGGTTCCTTTGAACGTTCTGATACAGCGCCACCCTGCATCCTTCCGCCTCTGCCATACCCTATTTGCTGCTCTGATTCACCAGCAATAGTAACTGTCAGTATTACAATATTAATAATGACAAAAGACAATAAATAGTTGATTATAGTAAATTTCATTATCTTCATTTGCCCCCTTTTTAGTGAATGATGAAATGTGTACTTGTTATTTACTGTTTTCCAAAGGACTCGCCACTATTTATAATGCAGCGAAGCCGCGACCAAAATGAATTTAATCTTGATTTGGAACGCTTCATCTTTTTTGGTTGCGACTCGTTGAGATTTATTATAAAATTATTTTACTTATTTATCTCACAAACTCAAGGAGCATCTGCAAATGTTGAAAAAGAAATTCGTCAAAGACAAATGCGTGACGTGCAAGCAGTGCATGATCGAATGTGCCGTGAGACACTCTGCATCAAGAAATTTGTATGAGGCATTCACGGAAACACCCAAATCCCAATACCGATTACAGGTATCCATACGAAAAGACAAACCCCACATGACGGTATGCCAGAATTGTGCAAAACCCAAGTGCCTGGAGTCCTGTGAGTACGAGGCTATCACAAAATATGAGGATGGGAACGTAGTCATTGACACAAAAAAATGTGTCGGTTGCTGGGCATGCGTGACGGCGTGTCCGTTTGGCGCCATCACGAAAAATACCGAACTCAAATTTGCCTTTAATTGCGATGACTGCATGGGGTTCGATACCATGGCCTGTGTGGAGGCATGCAAGACAGGGGCATTGGTATATTCCGAAAAACACGTCACCGCTAAAGTGTAAATACATCGATTAATGATTGTAGCAATACATCAGCCGCAATATTTGCCGTGGATCGGTTACTTTGATAAGCTCGACCGTGCCGATGTATTTGTGCTGTTGGATAATGTCCAGTACAAAAAAAATGAGTGGCAGAACCGAAATCGCATCAGGACTTCGCAGGGCTGGCAGTGGATTACCGTTCCCGTCTTGTATCATTATCCTGAGAAGATCGATGCCGTGAAGATAAATAATACAACAGACTGGCGAAGAAAACACTTGAATGCACTGGTTTACAATTATTCAAAAGCCCCATTCTTCAAAGAACACCGGTTGTTTTTCGAAGAAACATTCTCCCGCCACTGGGAAAACCTGGTAGAAATCAATGTGCATATCATTCAGTATTTAAACAGGGCATTGGGGATCAATAAAGAAATTGTGCTGGCATCCCGCCTTTCACTGCGCGAAGAACCAACCGAGCGGCTTGTCGACATCTGCAAACATGTTCAGGCCGATACGTATCTATCAGGTAAGGATGGCGCAAAATACATGAATTCCGATACCTTTGCTCAGGCAAATATACAGGTTACATTCCAGGACTTTCATCACCCCGCATACTCCCAGCTCCATGAACCATTTGAACCGTTTATGTCAATTGTCGATCTTTTATTTAATCATGGCCGCAGCAGCCTGGAAATCATAAGGAGTCAGAATAGATTATGAATGTATTGGCCATTGGTGCTCATCCTGACGATATTGAATTTGGCTGCGGTGGTTCATTAATCCAGTATGGCAGAAAAGGGCACTCGGTATTTTTACTCATCGTGACAGAGGGTGAATCGGGAGGGATAGGCAGCGTTCGAAGGACGGAACAATTAAATGCCGCAAAAATACTCCAGACAAAAGAAGTATTTTTCAGTAATTATCCTGATACACGGATTCCGGTTGATAAAGTACTCATTTCTAAGATAGAGGAGACACTGCGGAGAGTCAAACCCGAATTAATATTTGTAACTTATCCGGATGACACCCACCAGGATCATAGAAATCTTGCAATGGCTGCGGTATCAGCAACGCGCTACGTTCAAAACGTGCTTTTTTATGAAGGGCCAACCACACAAAACTTTACTCCCAATGTATTTGTTGATATTGGCGCCGTTTTAAATGAAAAACTATCAGCCCTGAGCGCTCATGCATCTCAGGTGCTCAAAACAAACATCGAGGGTCTTTCAATCCTTGAGATAGCGAAGGCTGCTGCAACTTTCCGCGGTATTCAAGGCAGGGTGAGGTATGCCGAAGGTTTTGTATCAGAGCGCCTCTTCCTCACCATTTAACGTCAAGGAATTTCAATCTGGTAGGGGCTGAAGATTTTCAGCCCCTACGATGAAACGTTTTATCCAGAAAAAAGTTGCCGAAGGCCTAATTAATGATACCACATTCAAGACCTACTATCGACGAAACTGATATTCTGGCCGTTTCAAGCGTCCTCCATTCCGGAAACATTGCACAGGGCAGTGCGGTCGAAAAATTTGAACGGGAACTTGCCGGTTATATTGGCGTGAAGGGTGGTGTTGCAACCTCTTCAGGCACTGCAGCCCTCCACCTCGCGTTGCTGGCGCTGGATATTACCGGGAAAGACACAGTTGCCCTGCCCAGTTATGTATGCACGGCAGTCCTGAACGCCATTCATCACGTAGGCGCTTTACCTCTTTTGATTGATACTCATCCGGATACGTTCAATATGGATGTTGAAGATTTAAAAAGGAAGTTGAGACCGCAGGTCAAAGCCATTATTGTACCGCACTCATTTGGTCTTGCCGCAGATTTGGAAGAAATCATAGCCCTGGGTATTCCCGTGATTGAAGATTGTGCCCAATCTATCGGCGCTACATACAAAAACAAGATGGCAGGGTCGTTCGGCAACATTTCCATTTTTTCCTTTTATGCCACCAAGATGCTTACCACCGGTGAGGGAGGTATGGTTGTATCAGACTCAGAAGAATTTTTGGGGAAGATAAGGGACTTAAGGGATTATGACAACAGGGAAAACTACGTTACACGATACAATTATAAAATGACGGATTTCCAGGCCTCTCTGGGACTTTCACAACTAAAAAAATTAAATCACTTTATTGAAATACGCAGAAGCATTGCCCAGAAGTACAATAATGAATTTAAAAATCTCTGCTATTTGCCTGTGAGTCATAAAAATGACAGCAAACACATATATTATCGCTATACCGTTACGTTGCGCCGTGATGTAGAAAGCTTCTTGAAATTATCGAAAGAGAAAGGTATAAATTGTGAAAGGCCTGTATTTAAACCACTGCATCGGTATCTGAATTTATCAGGTTTCACCAATACGGATCGTGTTTGGGAAAAGGCCGTATCGATTCCAATCTATCCGACACTTACAGAAAAAAACATAAATAGCATTACTGAATTTGTCAAAGATGCAATAGCAGGCTTGGCATAACATTGTTGTTTTACTTTACGCTGGTTGTTATTGTGGTGGCAGGAGTTTTCTCCTGCCACTGTTATGTGCTGGTTCATAGCTTGTAGCCTGAACCAAAACATTTCGGTTCAATCGAGGACGATTGAACCAGCAAAAACACTCCACAATTCCCCTCTTCGGAGGGGATTTAAGGGGTGGGTAAGTCGGTAACTGCGAGATATTCGCTGAGATTTCACGACCAAGGGACCCACCCCTGGCCCCTCCCAAGAGGGGAATTGCTAACTCGAAAAGTTTTATGGAAACTAAACAGATAATCCGTATTTATTCATTCATTATTTTTCCCCTCCTTGTCTTTCTCCTTATTCCAGGTGTGCAAAAGAGCTTTCAGTCCCACCACTTTCTCTGGCTTTATATCCTTTTGTTTTCTTACATAATTGCAAACGTCGCCACGCCCGTTGTAAGGGCAATTGCAGCTCGTTTCAATGTGGTTGACAAACCGGGCGGGCGCAAGATTCATTCTAACGCAACACCGCTTATGGGAGGCGCCGCAATTTATGTAGCCTTTGCCGCCACCATTTTTCACAACGATGTATATTCGCTTGAACTAAAAGGTATAGCCATTGGCGCGACAATCGTTTTTATCATGGGACTTATTGACGATATAAAATCACTGCCTGCAACTTTAAAGCTAGCCGTTCAGATTATAGCCACATTTATCATGATCCGATGTGGCGTAGTTGCAGATTTCCTGCCAAACACCTGGTGGGGATATTTGTTTGAAATCACGATCACCATGCTTTGGGTGTTAGGTATTACCAACTCCCTTAATTTTTTTGATGGCATGGACGGCCTGGCAACAGGATTGACTGTCGTAAGCTCCTTATTTATCGGACTTCTTGCCATTCAGTCAGGACAGCATTATTTGATGTATCTATCCATTGCGCTCCTGGGCAGCAGCCTCGGATTCCTTCCGTACAATCTGAGATATAAGCAAACTGCCAGTATCTTTCTGGGTGACGGCGGCAGCACCTTTATGGGATTCATGCTTGCAAGTCTGACGGTTATGGGAGGATGGGGAGCGAAAGAGCCTATTAAGGCTTATGCAATGCCCGTGCTCATTTTAGGAATACTCATTTTCGATATGCTTTATACCACGGTTACGCGCGTTAAAAATAAACAAATATCCAATTTCGGTGAATGGCTGAGTTTTACCGGAAAGGACCACCTCCATCACCGCCTGGAAATGCTGGGATTTTCCAGGAAACAAACCGTTTTCTTTATATTTTTCATCGCCGCTACTCTTGGTTTGGGCGCCCTGGTATTGAGAAATGGAAACACCCTGGATGCCTTACTCCTCTCGCTCCAGGGGGTGCTGATCTACATGGTCATAGTAACCCTGATGATACGAAAAAAGAATGCAAACAATAAAATTTAGTTTTCGTGCCTATTTAATAAATAGATTTGCTATTTATGGAGATTTAAATGAGAATAAAAACATTATACGGCGGAGTCTTAGTTCTTTTTGGAGTGTTTGTATTTCCTTCCTTAGGATTTTCTGTATCGCCAGAACCACAATCTAAAAAGGCGAAACAAATTAGTCATTCGGTCGAAAAGTCAGCGGCTTTAGCAGTAGCCAAAGGGAAGGAGGCCGTCAAGGCATTCGGAAGTCGAATTGCCGGCACTTACATAGTGGCCCGTGAACCGGACGCAGGTATCTCCAGGATTTTGACGATCTTTGCTGATGGCAACTTGAGCAGTATCCAGTCAAGCCAGTTCAGCGGAGGGGCTGGCGGTGGTGGGTTTAGTAACCAACAAGGGGTGTGGAAACGTGTTGGACCTCGTGAGATTCGCGCTACGGTACTCGATTTGTCGTATGATTTCGAAACGGGCGATTTCCTTGGTATGGCTGTTGCCAGCTACGACTTGCAGTTTGATAAAACGTTTCGAACTGTGACAGGGACGGTTGAGGGGAAGATCTATAGTCCCGGCATAGACCCGCTGAACCCGGGTGATGCGGAACCAATTGATGAGTTCAGTGACACCTTTGAGGCTCAGCGCGTTGTTGTCGACACATCCACAGATGAAGAAGGGGACTAATGAAGATTCAGTCTTTATTCAAAGTTGATTAACCATTAATGAACTTTAACAAAAGGAAGGCAGATAAGAGGTGAATTGAAGCTGGCGAATTCATCTCCCTTTTCTTGAATAGAACGTAGTCAAGCTACTAGCCACGCTGATGGTCTTGACTTTTTCTCGAAAAGATTTTATAGGTTCTCGATACCTGAAAAACAAAATAAGGTAGGAAGGTAAAACGCGCTCCCATATTATTATATCGACGTTGTACAGCAAAGTATTCATGGATTTACATTCCCTTTATTAATATTTCATTGCTGAAAACTGTTGAAATAAAGGGGGTTTTCCGTTTTTCTAAAAATCCGCTTGACAGACTATATCTTGTATGCTATATATATCAAACCATCAATATATAGAATATTTCCAAAGTTATACCGCATCGAGAAAATAGTTAGTTTTTCAAGCCTTTTGCCACAAATTCTATGCAATGTCTCTTCTGTAAAGTAGACAATGATAAGGTTATAAACTCGCGCACTTCTGTAGACGGTTTGAGCATCAAACGCCGGCGGGAGTGTCTGAGTTGCGGTCGTCGTTATACGACCTATGAGCGGATTGAAGAAAATCCCTTGCGTGTGGTTAAAAAAGATGGCACGCGGGAGCCGTTTGAACGCAAGAAGATTCTGAGCGGGCTGTTGAAGGCGTGTGAAAAAAGACCCGTCTCGACAGATACCCTGGAAAACATTGTGAATGAAATCGAAAGGGAGATTTATAACAAATTTGACCGGGAAGTAACTACAAGTTTTATAGGGTCGTTGGTGATGCAAAAACTGAGGGTGCTGGATATGGTGGCTTATGTGCGTTTTGCGTCGGTGTATAGAGAATTCAAGGATATCTCGGAATTTATTGATGAGCTTAAACCGTTAATGACGGGTGTAAAGAAGAAAAAAAACGATGGGGGGGGTAACTCCCGCAGTATATCTCTTCAACATTAGACCGGAGGGGAAAAGGGGCATGAACACAACAGCAACGATAGAATATGTGTTAAAGCGTGACGGAAGAAAGGTACCTTTTAATGAGAGAAAGATCGCCGATGCCATCTTCAAGGCGGCACATGCGGTAGGCGGTGAAGACCGTGCCCTGGCAGATGAACTGGCGGTTGTTGTTAGCATGTTTCTGGAAAAAAAATATCCAGGCCAGACTCCGGGTATTGAGGACATCCAGGATATTGTAGAAAAGATACTCATTGAGACCGGACATGCCAAAACGGCCAAGGCGTACATCCTCTATCGTGATAAAAGGGCAAGGAGTCGTGAATCCCTTCGTGTGCGAAAACAGACTAAGAAAAAGGCAGACACAACCGACGTCTCCCTTCTGGTAAACACCGAAACAAAAGACGAAACGTTTTCATGGGATAAAAGGAAGATTGCAGAGGCTCTGGAAAAGGAAGCCGACCTGTCGGAAGAGGTTTCGGGAGAAATTGCGGGCGCCGTAGAGCAGCGGGTTTTTTCCTCCGGATTAAATCGCATTTCGACGGCGCTGATACGAGAACTGGTAGATAATGAACTCTTCGAGAGGGGGTTTAACAAGAAACTCGAAAAACAGCAGGTAATCGGTATGCCCAAGTATGACCTCGAAGAGTTGATCATGTCAAAAAATAAGGAAAACAGCAATATCGCCACGAATAACCCTGAAGCTATCAACCTTGCGATTGCCGAGAATACACTGAAGCAGTATGCACTTCAGGAGGTATATTCAAAGGAAGTGGCAGATGCCCACATGAACGGGATGGTACACATTCATGACCTGGGATATCCGACGCGGGTATACTGTTCTTCCCACTCACTTGAATATTTGAAAAAATACGGATTGTCACTCCAGAATCTGGATACAGAATCAGCTCCGGCAAAACATGCGCGTACCCTGACGGGGCATCTTAACACGTTTTTGGCTTCCATGCAGGCCTACTATGCGGGTGCGCTTGGCGTGGCATATGTCAACATCATGTATGCCCCTTATCTGGAAGGCATGAGCTATAAAGAGATGAAACAAGAGGCGCAGCACCTTATTTTCAGTTGCTCTCAGAGCTCTTTTTCCCGGGGAGGTCAGACGTTATTCTTAGATTTCAATGTTCATACAGGCATCCCGCGGTACTTAAGGAACATTCCTGCTATCGGACCCAGTGGAAAACCTACAGGGAAGACCTATGGAGATTATGAGGAAACGGCCCGGCAATTCACATTAGCCATGCTGGATGTATGGCGCGAAGGGGATTGTTATGGACACGTCTTTGCCTTCCCGAAGTGTGACTTCCATATCAATGAAGATACCCTCAGCGACCCCAAGCAGTACGAACTCCTGGAATATGCGTGCCAGATTGCCAGCGAAAACGGTGTCCCTTATTTCATCTTTGATAGGGATGAGATTACGCTTTCCGCCTGCTGCCGTTTGCGTACAACGATAGATGATAATTACATGATCAAACATCCAGAGAGTATGCGTTTCTGCGGGTTCCAGAATATTACCATTAACCTCCCGCAGGCGTCCTATAGAGCGGGAAAAGGCAATTGGGATGCGTTGTATCAAGAGATTGATAAAGGTATTGAAATTGCCGTCAAGGCTCATATCCAGAAAAAGAAGTTTGTGGGAAAATTAATGTCAAGTCCTGAAATGCCCCTCTGGGAGATTGGCAAGAAGGCCAGGGATGGCCGTCCTTATGTTGATCTGGAGGCCTCAACCTATATTGTGGGTATCCTGGGACTGAACGAATGCCTGCAATTTATGACGGGGAGAGAGTTGCATGAAGGCGATGATATGATTAAGCAGGGGCTGCGGGTCGTTTCTCACATGTATACGCGTGTTAAGGAAGCAGGAAAGAAATACAAATTAAAATTTTCCTTAGAGGAATCACCTGCTGAAAGCGCCAGCAGAAGGCTTGCCAAGGTCGACGTGAGGAATTATCCGGAGGCTGCTGACATGGTCAAGGGAAGTATCGAAAGGGATGAATTCTACTACACCAACAGCGTGCATCTGCGTCCGGATGCGCCTGTGGATATGATTACCCGAATTTTCCTCCAGAGTAAGTTTCATACCATGATTGAATCGGGCGCCATCATACATGCGTTTGTAGGTGAACAAAGGCCGTCTCCAGCCAGCATCATGAATCTGGTAAAAAAGACTTTCAAAAACACGCAAGCAGCGCAGGTCACGATTTCCCCGGAATTCACGATTTGCAATGATTGCAAGAAGGTTACCCAGAAACTTACCGATATCTGCGGACACTGCGGTTCCAGAAATGTGTACGGCATTTCAAGGATCGTGGGATATTTTAGCCGCATCAATAACTGGAACAAATCAAAGATCGGTGAGCTGGCAGACAGACATAAGGGTAATTACAGCGTCGGTGATTTTTTACCCAAAGAGGAGCGCGTGTCTGAGGAATCATGTGTAACGAAGTGTTAAATTTAGGTACAGGCATTTCAAAGTATGGGCACAAAATCTTGTGCCCATACAAATAGTATATAGGTTGGGTGAAGCGGAGCGCACCCAACAAAAATAGATGAAAAGATGGGTTCGCTTCGCTTAACCCATCCTACTTTAAATTATGGGATAGCGTGATTGTACCAATCAAGGGATTTATAGAAAATAGCCTCATCGAATGGGAAGGAAAGATAGTCTCTATTGTCTTTTTGCCGACGTGCAATCTTCGGTGCCCCTATTGTCATGCCCCTCATCTGGTTCAGTCGCCGAATGAATTGGAATCCATTCCTGTCGATTCCGTCGTGAGCAAGATACGGCAAAATCTTGGATGGGTTGATGGTATTGTAGTCACCGGCGGTGAGCCAACCTCGCACAAGCGTCTCGATGTTCTCCTTAAGGTATTCAAGGACACAGGAATTCTGGTACGTCTGGATACCAACGGCACCAATCCTCATGTGTTAAAGGATTTAATTGACAGAGGCCTTATTGATTGCGTGGCTATGGATATAAAGGCCCCTCTTCAGAAAGAAAAGTACGAACAGATTTCCGGTGTACCCTGCAACATCGAAGATATTAAAAAGAGCATCCGTATTATTATGGAAAGCGGTATTGAATATGAATTCCGTACCACGGTATGCCCAACACAACTCGATGGAGATGATATCGAGGCTATTGCCAGGTCTATTCAAGGCGCCGGGCGATATATAATACAGTCGTTTAAGCCGAATCACTGTCTGGATACAAAGATGCTAACTATTGAACCATATCCTGTCGAAACTCTCCGGGATTTCGCAACAAGCGCCGGCAAATACGTAGATTTTTGCTGTGTACGCGGTGAAACAGGGAAGGTTTTACAGAGAAATTGGTAATTTCATTATACATTTTGGTCCTAATTAAGGCCTAAGAGAGGGGGTGATTTGTTATGGCGATGAAGAAGTGTGGAACTTCTGCAAAGACGTCAAAAGTAGCAACTAAGAAAGCGGCACCGGCAAAGAAGAAGACAACTAAGAAATAATCAATATGTTTAGTAATATTTAAAAAACTTGCAAGTACATACATAATACATACAAAAATTAGTAATAAAGTAATTCCGTTATATTTTATTTGTTGGACCATGTATGTGTAATGGAAGAGGGGTGTTTCGATTCATCGAAACTCCCCTCTTTGTAGTATTTGTTACGAAAATACCCCTCACCCAGACCCTCTCCCGCAAGGGGCGAGGAAACTTTCCCTCCCTTGCTTGTCCTGAGCAAAGACGAAGGAATGGGAGGGATTTAAGGGAGGGTGATCTATTTTCATGGTCTTTTGTGAGCCTTCGGCTCATGAGGGTTTATTCAGGATTATGAAACTAAAAAAACTGGAATTATTCGGATTTAAGTCTTTTGCTGAAAAAACAGAAATCCTCTTTGAAGATGGAATAA
>Ga0209212_1006610_pt1 | contig 13191 bp, 9 predicted proteins | sample RifGroC2_FD_183996 | JGI IMG/M metagenome (GOLD analysis project Ga0209212, IMG submission 183996) | Groundwater microbial communities from Rifle, Colorado, USA - Groundwater C2 (SPAdes) (version 2) | ecosystem: Environmental > Aquatic > Deep subsurface > Groundwater | place: Rifle, Colorado...
AACAGTTTGTCTGACGACCATAGCGAGTTGGTCCCACTCCTTCCCATCCCGAACAGGACAGTGAAACGACTTAGCGCCGATGATAGTGTGGATTACCCATGTGAAAGTAGGTCATCGTCAGACTCCTCAATAATAAAAAAGCCCAACCTTGTGTTGGGCTTTTTTATTTGGTTCGAAATATTGATGATGACCTGCTTGAACGCAGTGACAACGCGCGCCACATGCGCCCTTCGGCTTGCTCAGGGCAGGCTTGTTTGTCAAACAGCGTCCAATACTTTCCACTGTACCCGTTGATTTCGTGCTGATTTCGCAAACCAGCAACGATTTGCGGCCTAATTTAAACAGGTTGCTCGGCCACTAAATCGGACTCCGCTCAGACCCCGCAGTGGGCAAGATTACTTTCCTTGCAATATTTGCATTCCTTTGAGAAGGTTCAATGCCTGGTTGAGCTGGTAGTCATTCTTGGCACCAAATTCAGCGGGTACGGATTTCTCGGCATCTCCCTTGGCATTGGGAGATGCGGGCGCGGCTTTGTCGGTATTGCCCGGTTTTTCGCTCGGCGGCTTGTCATTGATCAAGTGCTTGTTCAGGTCCACTTCGCGCAGGCGGAATGTATTGTCTTGCCCGGCGCTGGCGGGATCTTCCACCAGAATGTCCGGCACGATGCCTTTGGCCTGAATAGAGCGCCCTCCCGGTGTGTAATAGCGCGCCGTGGTCAGTTTGATTGCGGTATTGTTGCCCAACGGCAAGACGGTTTGCACGGAGCCTTTGCCGAAAGTCTGCGTGCCCATGATGACCGCGCGCTTGTGATCCTGCAAAGCGCCGGCGACAATTTCGGATGCGGATGCGGAGCCACCGTTCACCAGCACAACCAGCGGCACGCTCTTGACGGAGTCGGGCAGGTTTTTCAGGTAATCGTTCTTGCCATTGCCGCGCAGATAATTTTCCGGGCTGGCCGTCAGGCGCATTTTTGCGTCTTCGGTGCGACCCTCGGTATAAACCACCAGCGCGTCTTGGGCCAGGAAAGCGGCAGAAACGCCGACGGCACCGGTCAGCAATCCACCCGGATCATTGCGCAAATCAAGCACCAATCCTTTTAGCGGCCCCTGGTTTTGCTTGATGATGGTTTCCAGTGCGGTGGCGAGGTTTTCGCCGGTATGTTCCTGGAACTGCGTGATGCGGATAAACCCATAGCCGGACTCAAGCAGCTTGGATTTCACGCTCTGCACCTTGATGATTGCCCGCACCAGGGTAATCGAGAGCGGTTTGGGTTCATCCTTGCGGATGATAGTCAGGACAATTTTGCTGCCCGGTTTGCCGCGCATACGCTTTACCGCATCGTTCAGTGTCAGGCCCTTGACCAGGGTGTCATCCAGTTTGACGATCAGGTCGCCGCTCTTGATGCCGGCGTGGTAGGCCGGGGTGTCTTCTATCGGCGAGATGACTTTTACCAGGCCGTCTTCCATGCTGACTTCGATGCCGAGCCCGCCGAATTCGCCTTGCGTGCCGATTTGCAGTTCCTTGAAGGCTTCAGTATCGAGATAGGCAGAGTGCGGGTCGAGGCCGCTCAGCATGCCGTTGATGGCTTCGTTGATCAGTTTTTTGTCGGTGACAGGTTCGACATAGTCGCTCTTGATGCGACCGAATACTTCGGAAAAGGCACGCAATTCCTCGATGGGTAAAGGCGTGACGAGCGTTTCCTTGTCGGCCATTGCGGCAAAATGCAAGCTGACCGACACGCCAGCAACCAAACCCAAACTTACCAAACCTGTTTTTTCCAGAAAACGCATAATTTCCCCAATATTATTTTGCTGCCAGCCACTTGATTGGATCGAGCGGCTTGCTTTCATGACGCAGTTCGAAGTATAAACCGGAATCTTCATTGCCGCCGCTGTTCCCGACTGCCGCAACGATATCACCGCCGTGCAGCACATCGCCGACCTGCTTGTACAACGTCTCATTGTTGCCATACAGGCTCATATAACCCTTGCCGTGATCGATGATCAGCAAGTTACCAAAGCCGCGCAACCAGTCTGCGAACACTACCCGTCCCGTAGCAATAGCTTTGACAGCTTGTCCTGCGGAAGTTCTCAGGAACAGACCTTTCCATAGCACTGTGCTATCGGGTCGCGGTGCACCGAACTGGTTGGTGACTTCACCTTTTACCGGCAATATCAGCTTGCCTTTGAGTTGATCGAACGGGCTGCCGTCGAAGCGGTTGTCCGGCAAGTTGTCGTTGCGGAATAATGAGCTGGTTTTTGGCTGTGCGAGCATTTTCGTCAGCCTGTCGACCAGTTGCGCGAGGCGGTTTTCGTCGCGTTGCAACCGGTTGATTTCGCGGCGCTGCTGGCGTAACTGCTGCGAAATTTTGCCCAATACCCGTTGTCGGGCATGTTGTTCTTTCTCCAGTGTTTTTTTCTGTGCCGATTGTTCCGCGCGCAACGATTTCAGCTCTGCGCGTTGTTCGCGGGTGGACGTGCTGACGGTGTTCAGCGCGGCGAAATCGTCATGCAGGGCGGCAAGCCAGGTTGCGCGGCTGCGGGCAATATATTTGTAATACTGCAAATCGCGGGAAACCTGATTGGGATCATGGCTGCTCAGCAGCAGCTTCAGATATTCCTGTTCGCCCCCGAGGTATTGCTGGTACAGCAGCCTGCCCAGCAGAACCTGCTGCTCCGCCATGCTGCCGGTCAGCTGCCGCTCTTGTTGTTGCAGTTCGTTGAGTTTTTTATCGGCTGCGCGTTGCTGTCCGGCGAGATCGGCGAGTTTGCGGTTGCTGTCGCTGATCGCCCGTTCCGATTCGCGCAGCGCGTCGGCAGCCTCGGATTTCGACTCGCTGGTCTTGTCCATCTCGCGCTGCATCGCGGCGATGCGTTTGCGCAGGTTCCCCAGCTCTTCCTGTTGGCTGGCGTAGGCTGTGCCGACCAGGGTTAGGCCGCATACAACCAGTGAAAGTAAGCGGGTGAGTAAAATCACTTAGAATTTGCGCGGGCGGTCGAATGTAGTCTGGATGGAACGCAGTGAAATCCTGGTTTGCCCCCCCCGGACGCGCTTCGCTTCTCCGGGCTACGAAAAGAGATTTGCGTGAGCGCTATCACACTATCCGGATCAGGCTGTGCCCGGTCATTCCCGCCGGTTGCGGCAGCCCCATCATGGTTAGCAGGCTGGGCGCGAGATCACGCAGCGCGCCGCCTTCGTTCAGCCTGGCTTTGCGCCCGATATACAGGAAAGGCACCGGGTTCAGGGTATGCGCGGTGTGCGCCTGCTGCGTGGTGCGATCGAGCATTTGTTCGGCGTTGCCGTGATCGGCGGTGATGATGACTTCGCCGCCGATGGAGCGCATCGCCTTGACGACGCGACCGATGCAGGTATCCAGCGCCTCGATGGCCTGGGTGGCGGCTGGCATATTGCCGCTGTGCCCCACCATATCGCCGTTAGCGTAATTGCAGATGATGGCGTGATATTGACGGCTCAGGATGGCGGCTTCGAGTTTGTCGGTTACTTCAAACGCGCTCATTTCCGGCTTAAGGTCATAAGTCGCGACTTTGGGCGAGGGGACGAGGATGCGGTCTTCGCCGGGGTAAGGCTGTTCCCTGCCGCCGCTGAAAAAATAGGTGACATGCGCGTATTTCTCGGTTTCGGCGATGCGTAACTGCCTTAGCCCCAGGCTTGAAATGTATTCGCCGAAGCCGTTATGAATGGCGTCCTGAGTATAGGCACAGGGTAAATGAAAGTCCTCGCCATAACTGCTCAGCATAACGAAGCTGGCAAGCTTGGGTCGGTAGGCGCGATTGAATCCGTTAAACGCCTCGTCTGTCAAAGCGCGCGTGATTTCGCGGGCGCGGTCGGCGCGGAAGTTCATGAACACCACCACATCGCCGTCCTGCATGGTGTTTTCCGCGCCGCCTGAAACAATCGCGGTGGGCTTGACGAATTCGTCCGATTCGCCGCGTGCGTAGGCTTGTTCCAAAGCGGACAAGGCATCGGTTGCGGTAAATTCGGCGCGGCCTTGCGTGAGCAATTGATATGCGGGTTGCACACGCTCCCAGCGGTTGTCCCGGTCCATCGCGTAAAAGCGGCCGACGATGCTGACGACTTGCCCGGTTCCCAATGCGGCGCATTTTTCCTGCAACAGCCGCAGTGATTGCGCGGCGCTTCTGGGCGGGGTATCGCGCCCATCCAGAAATGTGTGCAGATAGACTTTTTTCAAGCCGGCGCGCGCCGCCATTTCCAGCATCGCGAAAATGTGGTTTTCGTGGCTATGTACGCCGCCCGGCGAGAGCAGCCCCATGATGTGCAGCGCGCTGTCGTTTTGTCTGGCCAGCGCAACCGCTTGGCTTAAAGCCGGGTTGGTATAGAAGCTGCCATCCTCGATGGCGACATCGACGCGGCTTAAATCCTGATACACCACGCGTCCGGCGCCGATGTTGAGATGGCCTACTTCAGAATTGCCCATCTGTCCGGACGGCAGGCCGACAAATTTTTCGGAGGCGTTGATCAGGGTATGTGGATAGTTGTGCCAAAGCTCATCCCAATTGGGTTTTCGTGCCGCCAGAATGGCGTTGAAATCGGCGCTCTCTCGATAACCGAAACCATCCAGAATAAGCAGCAAGACAGGGGTGACGTCCATTGAGGTAGAATATAAGTGGATGATGATTTTGCGAAGGCATATTTTAGCCGATTTTGCCGCGCTTAGCGCGTGGTGCGGCGGGGTAACTTAAGGAGCAGGAATGGCAAGTAAGCTGATTGACAGGGAAGAAGATATTCAACAGGCCGCACAGGCTATAAAAGCAATAGCGCACCCGTTGCGCCTGAAAATTTTATGTGTGCTCGGTGATCAGGAAGTGAGCGTGCAGGACATCGTGGAGCAGGTTGGCACGTCACAAAGCAATATCTCACAGCATCTGGCGATTTTGCGCGACAAGGGCGTATTGGCGACGCGCAAGGATGCGAACCGGGTGTTCTACCGCATTGACGATTTGCGCACGCTCAAGCTGATCGGGATGATGCGCGATGTATTTTGTACGGCGTGAGAGGGTTGCTTTTTAATTTGAATATCAGTATATTCTAATATAACGAAATAGCAGGCGGGGGTGGCGCAGTGAAAAAATCATGGATTTTTGGCGTATTGCTACTGGGTGCCGCGACTGCGCAGGCCGCCGGGCAGCTTCTTGTGGCGCCCGCGCAGTACCGCGAGGTGGCGCAGACTTACAGTGCCGACGGCCTGGTGGAAGCGACACGCCAGTCAACCGTGTCCGCGCAAATCGGCGGGCGCGTTGTGGAAATCAACTTCGACGTTGGGGATCGCGTCAACAAGGGGCAGGTGATCCTGCGTATCGATGAGCGCGAAGCGATGCAGGCCTTGGCGGGCAGCCAGGCGCAGGTATTGCAGGCGCAGGCCAATATGCAGAACGCCAAGGCGGCCTACGAGCGCGCCAAACAATTAGCTGCGCAAAAGTTTATCAGCCAGGCGGCGCTCGATAAGGCGCAGGCCGACTATAAAGTAGCGTTGGCGCAAGCCGCAGCCAGCGAGGCATCCACCGGGCAGGCCAGCCTCGCGCATGGCTACACGGCGGTGATCGCGCCCTACAGCGGGATCGTGGCGGCGCGCCTGGTGGAAGTCGGGGAGCTGGTGATGCCCGGCAAGCCGCTGATGACCGGTTTCGATCCCGTCGAAATGCGCGTGGTGGTGAGCGTGCCGCAAGACAACCTGGTGGGCATCGGTGTGGCTCCCGAAGTGATGGTGGAAGCGCCTGTGCTGAACCGCTGGATCAAGCCCGCTTCGGTAACCATCCAGCCGGTGGCCGACGCGCGTACCCACAGCACCCAGGTGCGCGTGTATTTGCCGAAAAATGAAGCGGGAATCTATCCGGGCATGTTCGTGCGCGCGCATTTTGTGGTGGGCAAGGCCAGCAAACTGGTGATTCCCGCGAGCGCCGTATTGCGCCGCAGCGAAGTGGTGGCGGTGTATGTGGTGGATGAAACCGGGGGCGTGAAGTTGCGCCAGGTGCGGCTTGGCGAAGCGACATCCGATGGTGCGGTGGAGGTGCTGGCCGGGCTGAAGCCGGGTGAAAAAGTGGCGTTGGAGCCGGTCAAGGCCGGGATGTCGGGTGCAAAACAGAAGTAGGTTTATTAAATTACGGAGGATAGAATCATGGCGCATATCGTAATCATGGGTGCGGGTATCGGCGGAACGCCGATGGCCTACGAAATGCAGGAAAAAATACGCAAGGGCGACAAGGTGACGGTGGTCTCGAACAGCGAGAATTTTCACTTCGTACCCTCCAACCCGTGGGTGGGCGTGAAATGGCGCGACCGCGAAGACATCGAGTTTTCGATTCGCCCCTATCTGGAACGCAAAGGCATCAACTTTATTTCCACCGGAGTGAAACGGGTACACCCAGAACAGAATCGTCTCGAACTGGATGATGGCCAGTCGGTGGATTACGACTTTCTGGTGATTGCCACCGGACCCAAGCTGGCTTTTGATGAAATCGAAGGCTTGGGGCCGCATGGCGGGCACACCCACTCGGTTTGCCATGTCGATCACGCGATGAAGTCGCACGACGAATGGGAGCACTTCGCCCAGAATCCCGGGCCGATCGTGGTGGGCGCGGTGCAGGGCGCATCCTGCTTCGGCCCGGCGTATGAATATGCGTTTATCATGGAAACTGATTTGCGCCGCCGCAAGATCCGCAACAAGGTGCCGATGACTTTCGTGACTTCCGAGCCTTATATCGGCCATCTGGGGCTGGGCGGAGTCGGTGACTCCAAGGGAATGCTCGAATCGGCAATGCGCGAACGCCACATCAAATGGATATGCAACGCCAAGGTCACCAGGATCGAAGCGGGAAAAATGTACGTCACGGAAGTTGACGAGGCGGGCAACGAGAAAAAGAAGCACGAGTTGCCGTTTGCCTACAGCATGATGCTGCCCGCCTTCAAGGGTATCGACGCGGTGTTCGGCATCGAAGGGCTGACCAATCCGCGCGGATTCATCCTGATAGACGAGCATCAGCGCAATCCGAAATACAAGAATATTTATGCGGTCGGCGTGTGCGTGGCGATCCCGCCGGTGGAGCCCACACCCGTGCCGCTGGGCACACCCAAGACCGGCTATATGATCGAATCGATGGTGACGGCAACGGCGCACAACATTCATTCCGAACTGACCGGCAATCCGCCGGCCAGCAAGGCGACCTGGAATGCGGTCTGCCTGGCGGATTTCGGCGAGGGCGGGATCGCGTTCGTCGCGATACCACAGATTCCGCCGCGCAACGTGAACTGGTTTGCGGAGGGCAAGTGGGTGCATCTTGCCAAGGTCGCATTTGAAAAATATTTCATCCGTAAAATGAAAAAGGGCACCTCCGAGCCGATCTACGAAAAAATCGTGCTGAAAGCAATGGGCGTGGAAAAACTGAAGTAGCCATACCGGCAGACAGAAACCGTACCAGGACTCGGAAAAACATGGGCATCTCAGGGCGTATCGCCAAATATTTTTTGCACTCGCAGATGACTCCGCTGCTGGCGCTGGTCGCCGTGCTGCTGGGGTTGTTTGCCGTGCTGGTGACGCCGCGCGAGGAGGAGCCGCAGATCAGCGTGACCATGGCGAACGTGATGATCGCCTATCCGGGCGCCTCGGCCAGGGATGTCGCGCAGACCGTGGCGACACCCGCCGAACAGGTGCTGTCGCAAATCGCCGGGGTGGATCACGTGTATTCGGTATCGCAGCCGGGCATGGCGGTCATCACGGTGCAATTCAAGGTCGGCGAAGAGCATATCGCCTCACTGGTGAAACTCTATGATGTGATTCATTCACACGCCGACTGGTTGTCGCCCACGCTGGGGGTTGCACCACCCATCATCAAAGCCAGGGGCATCGACGACGTGCCGGTGGTTGCGCTGACCCTGTGGCGCGAACAGGCGGCGGGCGGCGGCATCGATCTGACGCAGGTGGCGCATGCCATCGAGGCCGAGCTGAAGCGCGTGCCCGGTACGCGCGAGGTGAATACGCTGGGCGCGACGCAACGCATGGTGCGCGTGTTGCTCAATCCGGAAAGCCTGAACGCCTATCAGCTCACCATGCAGGACATCCGCGCGGCGTTGCAGTCCGCCAATGTTTCGCAGAATTCCGGGACACTGGTGCAGAACAACCGTGAAGTGCTGGTGCAAACCGGCAATTTCCTGAGCGACGCCAACGAAGTGAGACAACTGGTAGTCGGCGTGTCGAACAGAAAACCGATATTTCTGCGCGACGTTGCCGACGTGCAGGATGGTGCGGATCAGCCTGGCAGTTATGTGTGGCTGGGAACCGGGATAGCCGCTGCGGACAAACAGATCACGGCCAAGGGTGAATTTCCCGCCGTCACGCTGGCGATCACCAAGAAACCCGGCGCAAACGCGGTGGAGATTGCCGACAAACTGCTGGCGCGCGTGAACGAGCTCAAGGGCAGCGTGATTCCCGCCGACGTGCAGGTCAGCGTCACCCGTAACTACGGCGAAACCGCCAACGACAAGGCGATGAAGCTGATCCAGAAGCTGCTGTTCGCCACCCTCGCCGTGGTCGCGCTGGTGTGGTTTGCAATGGGGCGGCGCGAGGCACTGGTGGTCGGCGTTGCGGTGTTGCTGACGCTGGCGGCGACGCTGTTCGCCTCGTGGGCGTGGGGTTTTACGCTGAATCGCGTCTCGCTGTTCGCGCTGATTTTCTCCATCGGGATATTGGTTGACGACGCGATTGTCGTGGTGGAAAACATCCATCGCCGTCGCGCGTTGGCGCCGCATCAATCCTTGGCCGAAATCATTCCGGAAGCGGTGGACGAAGTCGGTAGCCCGACCATCCTGGCGACCTTCACGGTGATCGCCGCATTGCTGCCGATGGCCTTCGTCAGCGGCCTGATGGGGCCGTACATGAGCCCGATCCCGATCAATGCCAGTATGGGCATGCTGATTTCGCTGGCGGTGGCGTTCGTCGTCACGCCGTGGCTGGTGCTGCGTTTTGCCGGGGCGCACCACGCAGCGGCCCCTCCAACCCATCCCCTCCCCAACCCTCCCCTTGAAAGGGAGGGGGCAATCGTCCCTTCCCCTTCAGGGGGAAGGTTAGGATGGGGGTGGGTTCGGGACGAGCGCGGTGCGGCGATCAGCCGCTTTTTCAGCGATCACTTGAGCCCGTTTCTGAACGGCGCGCAGGGCAAGCCGGCGCGGCGCAAGCTGTGGCTGGCCATTTTGGGCGGCCTGCTGCTGGCGGTATCGCTGGGTGCGGTGAAGCTGGTGATCCTGAAAATGCTGCCGTTCGACAACAAGTCGGAATTCCAGATCGTGGTGGACATGCCCAGCGGCACCGCGCTGGAGCAGACCAGCGCGGTGCTGCACGAGATTGGCGGCTATCTGGCGACCGTGCCGGAAGTGACCGATTATCAGGCCTATGCGGGCACGGCATCGCCGATCAATTTCAACGGCCTGGTGCGCCAGTATTATTTGCGCAGCGCCGCCGCGCAGGGTGATATCCAGGTGAATCTGCGCGACAAGCGCCAGCGCAGCCGCAGCAGCCACGAAATCGCCACCGCCGCGCTGGAGCCGGTGCAGAAGATCGCCGATGCGTGGGGGGCGAAGGTCAAGATCGTCGAGGTGCCGCCAGGCCCGCCGGTGATGTCGCCGATCGTCGCGGAAATCTACGGGCCGGATTACGAGGGCGCGCGCAAGGTGGCTGGCAAAGTGCGCGAACAATTCGGCAAGACTGAAGGCATCGTCGGCATCGACGACACCGTCACGGAGCCTGCGCCCAAGCTGCTGCTGCATGTATTGCAGAGCAAGGCCGCACTGCTCGGGGTTGCGCCGCGCGATATTGTCGACGTGATCGGCGTGGCGTTGTCCGGCCAGGATGTCGCCTCGCTGCACGATGCCAATGCGAAGTACGCGCCGCCGTTGCGCGTCGGCTTGCCCGCAGAGCGGCGCAGCCGCATCGATGAGGTGCTCAAGCTCAAGGTGCGCGCAAGTGATGGCGCACTGGTGCCGCTTTCCGAAGTGGTGCAGGTGATTCCGGAGTCGCGCGACTACCCGATCTACCACAAGGATTTGCTGCCGGTGGTGTATGTGTTTGGCGACATGGCGGGCAAGCTGGATAGCCCGCTTTACGGGATGTTTGGCGTCGACGGCAAGGTCGGCGGTATGGCGCTGGAGCAGGGCGGCACACTGGAAAGCTACTACTTCAAACAGCCAAGCGATCCCTATTCAAGCTACGCGCTGAAATGGGACGGCGAATGGCAGGTGACTTTCGAGACGTTCCGCGACATGGGTATCGCCTATGGTGTCGGCCTGATCCTGATCTACCTGTTGGTGGTGGCCCAGTTCAAGTCCTACCTCGTGCCGCTGGTCATCATGGCGCCGATCCCGCTTACCATCATCGGCGTGATGCCCGGCCATGCGCTGCTCGGTGCGCAGTACACCGCGACCTCGATGATCGGCATGATCGCGCTGGCCGGCATCATCGTGCGCAATTCGATCCTGCTGGTGGACTTCGTCAACCTGCAACTGCATGAAGGAACCGCGTTGCAACAGGCGGTGATCAATGCCGCCGGCGCGCGCGCCAAGCCGATCATCCTCACCGGGCTGGCGGCGATGCTCGGCGCGCTGTTCATTCTCGACGACCCGATTTTCAACGGGCTGGCCATCTCCCTGATTTTCGGCATCTTCGTCTCCACCTTGCTGACGCTGGTGGTCATTCCGGTGCTGTATTACGCCACGCTGTACAAGAAATTGTAGGGTGGGCAAACGGTTTCATTCAGGTGCCCGACCAAAAGTTCTCCGGGGTTTGCCCACGCGGAAGAATGCGTGGGCACAAAAAACGTGCCCACCCTACGCACTACGCACTTTTACGAGACTCAATAATGTAAAATCACCCGCCATAAAGGAGCTTTAAATCATGACTGCAGAACGCATTACGCATATCGTTGCCGGGACATTCATCCTGCTGTCCCTGTTATTGGGTGTGGAAGACAGCCCGCTGTTTGTGAGCAAGAATTTTTTATGGTTTACCGCCTTTGTCGGCTTCAATCTGTTCCAGAGCGGCTTCACTGCATTCTGCCCGCTGACTCGCATGCTCAATAAATGCGGCATCAAGGACGGTTCTTGCAGAACTTGAATACAGCGGGGCTAAAAAGCTTGCTTCAGGGATTACGCTTAACCCACATCAGCCTGACCCTGGTCGGGCTGATGTGGGTTTTGCCTTTTCTGCATTATCGCCATCAATATCCGCTGACCACGTTCTACCAGGAATGGTGGAGCGCGCTGCTCGGTGTGCTGGCGCTGACGCTGCTGGTCGCGCGCGACTTCTGGCAACAGCCGGAAATCCCGCGCATCGCCCAACTGCCCGCCGGATTGATTGTCGTGCTGTTGCTGCAATCAGGTTTTAGCAAGATCGTCTATTTCGATCAGGTGCTTCTGTATGCGTTGTATCTGCTGTTTGCGGCGTTGCTGATGATGCTCGGCGCCAGATTGCGCGACTGCTTCGGCATGGCGAAGCTGGCGCTGGTGCTGGCAATTTTCCTGTTGATCGGCGCGGAACTCAGCGCGTTGATCGGCGTATTGCAGCATTACCGCTGGTATACGCCGCTGAGCCCGGTGATCGTGATGAAGGTCTCCTCCAGCGTGTTCGGCAATCTCGCCCAACCCAACCATTTCGCCAATTACATCGCGCTGGGGCTGATCTCGCTCGGCTTGCTGTTGCAGTTGCGCAAGCTGAAATTCGGTCATGTGGCAGTGCTGGCCGCGCCGCTGCTGTTCGTGATGACCCTGAGCGGCTCGCGCAGCTCTTGGCTGTATTTGCTGATGATGGCCGGCCTGGCCTGGTGGTGGACGCGCCGCGATGCCGCGCAGCGGCCGCTGCTGCGCTACAGCCTGTTGCTGGTTGCCGGGTTCGGCGTGATGCATCTGGTCGTGCAACTGCCGTTCATGGCCGGCGCGGGCGGCAGCGTCGATACCATGCAGCGCCTGTTCGGCGACGGGGCGAGCGGGGCTATTCGCCTGTACCTGTGGCGCGAAGCAGGGCTGATGTTCATGCAATCGCCGTGGCTGGGGGTGGGGTTCGGACAATTCGCCTGGCAGCATTTTCAACTGCTGCCGGTATTGCAGCAAGGCAACATCTCGGGCTTGTACAACAACGCGCACAACCTGATATTCCAGCTGGCTGCCGAAGCGGGCAGCGCCGGGTTACTGGTGTTGTTCGGCTCGCTGGGCATCTGGTTTTATGGCCTGAGACGCGCGGCACTCGATGCCGCGCACTGGTGGGCTCATGCCGCATTGGGCGTACTGGCGATCCACAGCCTGCTCGAATATCCGCTGTGGTACACCTATTTTGTTTCTGTCGCGGCGATCTTGCTGGGTGCGCTGGATGAAACCCGCTACCGGCTGGAACTGCGCAACGTGGGACGCATGTCCGTGGCGGCGATCCTGTTGCTGGGTTTGATGACGCTGGTGCAACTGCGCAGCGGTTACCATCAACTGGAACAAACGCTGGCGATACGCCCGGCTTCGGCGGCTGATCGCAGCGTATTCGAGCGCATACGGGATGGTCTGGTTGAGGTGCATGGCGGTTCGCTGCTATCGCCTTATGCCGAGCTGTTCATGAGTTCGCTGATTGAGGTCAAAGAAGAGCATTTAAAGGAAAAGCTGGAATTGAACACTCGGGTGATGCGTTTTGCACCGATAGGCGCGGCGGCATACCGTCAGGCTTTGTTGCTGGCGCAGGCCGGCCGGCAGGAGCAAGCCAAAGCCGCGCTGGAGCAGGCCGTCTGGTCCTATCCGGAGGATTTTGCCGGCGCGCGCCGGCAAATAGCCGAATTGGCGGAGAAAGATTCCGCACATTTTTCAGCTCTGCTAGAATTCGCCCTCCAAAAAGAACAGGAGTACCGGCGTGCAGTTCGTCAGCAATAATATTCTTCCGATTTCCATCGCGTTGTTCAGCGGTGCCATGCTGCTCTGGTCGATGTTCGGCAACCGCATTCGCGGCATCAAGGAGGTGGATTGCACCGCGGCCTTGCAGCTTATCAATCATAAAAACGCGCTGGTGCTGGATGTGCGCGATGAAGGCGAATACAAGGCAGGGCATATCCTGAATTCCACGCCGATTCAACTCGGCAAGCTCAAGGAGCGCATCGGTGAGCTGGAAAAATACAGGGAGCAGCCCATCGTGGTGGT
>Ga0209212_1006612_pt1 | contig 13185 bp, 12 predicted proteins | sample RifGroC2_FD_183996 | JGI IMG/M metagenome (GOLD analysis project Ga0209212, IMG submission 183996) | Groundwater microbial communities from Rifle, Colorado, USA - Groundwater C2 (SPAdes) (version 2) | ecosystem: Environmental > Aquatic > Deep subsurface > Groundwater | place: Rifle, Colorado...
ACGCCCGTCAGCGTGTAGGCAGAACCCGACCCCTCCGGCCGTGCTCAGCTGAACTCGCCGGCCGGCTGGAACTTCGGTCTAGAGAGCAGCCGCGGCACCATCAGCCCTGGGATCGGAGGCCGCCGCCAACACACCGCCCTCTCCGATATCGATCACCTGTGCGTGGCCGACCTCCTCGTCGAAGTCCTTGAGCATCCCCACGGGCATCCCGGCGGCCTCGAAACTCCGCGCCAGTGGGGCGGCCCGGCCCTCGATGTAGACGATGTCGCGCCTCGTGCCGAGTTCCAGTCCGCCGACGACCCAGCGCGGTGCCACAACCGCCTCCGCCGGTGCCATTCGGAGATCGAGCATCCGGGCGAGGAGGTGGGCCTGGATCTGCGGTTGCGCCGTGCCGCCCATGGTGCCACTGACGTGCGTCAGACGACCGTCGCGTCGAACCATGACCGGCATCAACGTGTGCGCCGGCCGCTTCCCTCCCTCGAGACAGTTCGGGACGCTGGGATCGAGCGAGAACGAAGCGGCGCGGTTCTGGCAGAGGATGCCGGTCGAAAGCTCGAGGATGCGGGAGCCGAAGGTGTGGAAGATGCTCTGGATCAGCACCACGGCTTGGCCGCGGTCATCCGCGGCGACGATCGCGATGGTGTCGCCTTGGAGCGGGGCCGCCTGCCCGGGCGCCCCTTCACCAGTCTCGATCCGCGCTCTGGCCATGTCGGCGATGGCATGCAGGTGCTCCTGCCCGAGAAGTGCGTCGAGCGGCACCCGTCGCCGCCGAGGATCGGCAAGGTAGCGGTCGCGGTCGAGCGAGGCGATGCGGAAGACCTCCGCCATGAGCGGCGCATCCAGTCCGAGCGGATCGAGAGCATCGGTGAGCGACTCGAGGGCGCCCAGGATCTCCAGCAGCAGGACCCCCTGCGAGTTCGGCGGCGTAGTAGACACCTCCCACCCGCGGAAGCTGTGACGCAGCGGCTCGGTGATCTCGGTCGCGTGTGCCGCCAGATCCTCCAGTGCGAGAGGCGATCCCGTTGCCCGGAGTCCCGCGACGAGCTTCTCTCCCACCCTCCCTCCGTAGAACGCCGGCGGCCCGTCCGCGGCGATCGCCTCGAGTGTCTCGGCGAGCGCGATCTGCTGGAGCTTCTCGCCTTCCCGCAGCGGGCGGCCTCCTCGGAAGAGGACCTGGCGTACTGCTTCGTACCGGCCCAGTTCGACACCGTGATGATCCAGGGCGCGCGCGAGAGAGGGGGCTACGAGGGCGCCGTCCATTGCATGGCGAACCGCCGGTTCCAGTGCACGGCCCAGATCGAACCGTGCGCCTAGCCCGCAGAGGGTTGCCCACGCGGCGACGGTACCCGGGACGTTGATCGTCAGCGGCCCCACCAGGGGCATCGTCGCCCCGTTCTGCAGGATGGCACCACGATCGACGCCCTGTGCAGCGGCTCCGCTTCCGTTGATGGCCAGGATGTGACCGTCAGGCTGGGCGAGTAGCGCGAACAGGTCACCTCCGATCGTGCACATGTGCGGGTAGACGACCGTCAGTACCGCGTTGGCCGCGAGCGCTGCATCGACGGCAGTGCCGCCCGCGGTTGCCGCCTCGAGACCGGCCTGCGTGGCGAGGACGTGCGGGGTGGCGATCACGAAGCGCCTACCGCTCGCTGCCTTGGAGGGTTCCATCTCACTTCTCCCCGAGATACGAGCGTCTCACCGCCGGGTTCTGTGCAAGATCACTTGCCGCGCCCTCGAGCACCATCCGGCCGCTTTCCAGCACGTACGCTCGATCCGCGATCGCCAGGGCCATCCGGGCGTTCTGTTCCACGAGCAAGATCGTCGCCCCAGCTTCGTGGATCTCCGTGATCAGCTGGAAGATCAGCTTCACGAGCATGGGCCCAAGGCCCATCGATGGCTCGTCGAGCATCAGGATCTTCGGCCGCCCCATCAGGCCGCGGCCGATGGCGAGCATCTGTTGCTCACCGCCCGAAAGCGACATCGCCACCTGATTCGATCGTTCGGCCAATCGCGGAAAGAGACTGAACACCCGGCCCAGGTCGGCGGAGACGTCCGTCTTGCGACCCCACGCACCCAGGAGGAGGTTCTCCCGGACGCTCATGCGCGGGAAGCAGCGCCTGCCTTCCGGCACATGCACGATGCCCTCGTGCGACAACCGATATGCCGGCACCTGCGTCAGGTCCCGATCCCAGAGTGTGATGCGCCCGCTCGTTGGACGGAGAAGACCCGAGATCGTCTTCAGGGTGGTGGTCTTGCCGGCCCCGTTGCCCCCGATCAGGGCGACGATCTCACCTTCCCGAACCTCGAGGTCGATCCCCTTGAGCGCCTCGATGCTGCCGTAGTGGACGTGGAGATCAGCGACGCGAAGCATCTCAGCTCTCGGGCCCGAGGTAGGCCTCGATCACCAGCGGGTTCGCCTGCACCTCTGCCGGCGTCCCTTCGGCGATCTTCTCGCCTTGTTCGAAGGCGACGACGCGATCGGAGACCTCCATCAGCAGCCTCATGACGTGCTCGATCAGGACGACCGTCACCCCGTCGTCGCGGATCCTCCGGATCAGGCTTCCCAGCTCGTCCGTCTCGGTCGGATTCATGCCGGCCGCAGGCTCGTCGAGGAACAGCACGCGCGGCCGGGTCATCAGGGCCCGTGCGATCTCCAGCCGTCGCTGGAAACCGTAGGGGAGCGATCCCGCTTCGGCGGCGCGGTACTCCCAGAGACCGACGTAGCGCAGTAGCTCCTCCGCCTCCCGGTGGGCGGTTCGCTCCTGCATCCGCGCGTGCCCGGTGCGCCAGAGCACGGAGAGGAAGTTCGCTCGCATCCGCATGTGCGCGCCGACCATCACGTTCTCGAGTACCGTCATCTCCCGGAAGAGCCGGATGCTCTGGAACGTGCGGGCGATCCCCAGCCGGGTGATCGCGCTGGGACGCACACGACCGACGACGTGCTCGCCGACGCGTATCTCCCCGGTTCGGCGCGGGACGACGCCGGTGATCACGTTGAAGATGGTCGTCTTGCCCGCGCCGTTGGGCCCGATGATGCCGAGGATCTCCCCCGCTCGCACCTCCAGATCAGTCGGCTTGAGGGCCTGCAGCCCGCCGAACGAGGCGGAGATCGCGGAGCAGCGCAGCAAGACCCCGTTCGGATCGGGAGCGGGGAGAGACAGGAAGCGACCGGGATCGACACCCGCCTCTCCTGCACCTCTTGCTTGCTGCCGGTCGGCCGCCGCCTCCTCCGAGCCGTTCGCGCTGCTCTCCTCGAGGCGCAACTTCCGGCCGCCCAGAAGACCCTTGGGGAAGAAGATGACTGCCACGACCACGAGAAGCCCAAGGGCCATGAAGCGCGTCTCGGGATGCTGCTGCACGAAGGGGACCGAGAGCGCCGTTCCGGCTGCGACCGTCCAGATGACCGCACCGAGGGCCGGGCCCCAGATCGTCCCCTGGCCGCCGAGGATGACGAGGGCCACGAGCAGGATGTTCTCCCAGAAGGTGAAGCTCTGCGGGTTCACGTATTGCTGCAGATGGGCGAAGAAGACCCCGATCATGCCGGCATAGAACGCCCCGAACGCATAGGCGAGCAACTTGTACCGCTGGGCGTGGATGCCCATCACCTCGGCCACGAGCTCGTCCTCTCGAATGGCGATCCAGGCGCGACCGACATAGGAGCGCACGGCCCGGCTGATTCCGAACACGGCGAGACCGGCCAGACCGAGAACCACGTAGTAGAGGAGCACCGGGCTTCGCAGGACATAGCCGTCCACGGCCGGCAGCGGCACCCCGCGGATCCCGGCGACTCCGTTGGTCAGATCCACCCAGTTGGTGGCCACGATCCGCACGATCTCCCCGAATCCGAGCGTCATGATGGCCAGGTAGTCGCCCCGCAGTCGCAGCGTCGGGTAGCCGAGCAGGACCCCGACCAGCGCGGCGAGCAGTCCCGCCACCACGAGATCGAGGAAGAAGAGCCACCACAGGTCCTGCGGGCTGATCCCCCAGCCTTCGATCGCGACGCGGACCGTGAGGATCGACGTGTAGTAGGCGCCCACCGCGTAGAAGGCCACGTAGCCGAGGTCGAGCAGCCCGGCGTAGCCGACGACCACGTTGAGTCCGGACGAGAGCACCACGTAGATGAGCGCCAGGATGAAGATCCGGACGAAGAAGTCAGAGGGCGCCGCCACGGGGGCCGCGATGGCCACGAGCCCGAGGAGCAGCAGGCCGCGACGATCGAGGACGGCGCCGAGCTGCCGGCGGCTGGTGAGAACCCTGGGCCGCAGCGGGCGCGGCACCCTGGGGATCCGCATCGTCAGGCACGCTCCCGGAGCCGTACGCCGAGGAGGCCCTGCGGGCGAAGCCACAGGAGGATGGTCAGGATGGCGAAGCCGATGGCGTCCCGATAGGGGGCGCCGCCCGGAACGAGACCCGCACCGAGGCTCTCCACGATGCCGAGCACCATGCCGCCAAGAAAGGCACCCGGGATGTTGCCGATCCCGCCGAGAACGGCCGCGACGAGCCCCTTGAGCGTCGGGATGAACCCCATGTAGTAGTGGGCGAACCCGAAGTTCGCGCCGTACAGGATCCCGGCCAGGCCGGCGAGCGCACTGCCGAGCATGAAGGTGACGAGGATGATCCGGTCGACGTTGATGCCGACAAGGGTGGCGGCGTCGGGATCCTGGGCCGAGGCGCGCATGGCGCGGCCGATGGGCGTCGAGCGCACCAGTAGCGCCAGGGCCGCCATGGCACCCAGCGCGATGACGAGGATGAGCACGCTGAGCGGCTGGACCCGCACGTTGCCGATGATGATCGGCGGGCCGCCGACGGGATTCGGGAACGGCGTCTCGCTCGTGCCGAAGATCGACTGGCCGAGGCCCTGGAGGAAGATGGACACGCCGATCGCGCTGATGAACGGCGCGAGCCGGGGAGCGCGGCGCAGAGGCTTATAGGCGATGCGCTCGATCAGGCCGCCGAGGATGGCCGCGAAGACCACGGCGAGCGGAAGTGCGAGCCAGAACGGTAGGTCCGGCATCGGCACCACGGTGCCGAAGAGGACGACCGCGGTGGCGCTCAGCGTCACGGCCACGAACGCCCCGGACATGAAGATCTCGCCGAACGCGAGATTCACCAGCTCGATGATCCCGTAGACCATGGTGAAGGCCACGGCGATCAGGCCGTAGATGGCCCCGAGCATCAGGCCGTTGGCGAGGTGCTGCTCGATCATCGAACTGCAGCGAACCTGAGTACCGAGCCACGCCGCCGGTGGCGGCGTGGCTCGGTATCTACTGGAGTGGTCTGCCCGTCAGGGCTGCTTCTCGGCGAGGGCGAACTTGCCATCCTTGACCGCGATGAAGAGGAGCTTCATGGCGCGATCGCCGCTCTGGTCGAAGGTCGTCGTGCCGGTGACGCCGGGGAGATCCTTGACCATCCCCAGACCTGTCTGGATCTTGTCGCGGGAGTTGCCGCCGGCCAGCTCCGCCGCCTTCTTGACGGTATAGACGGCGTCGTAGGCCAGCGCCGCCCAGGAGTTGGGCTCCTCGTTGAACTTGGCCTTGTAGGCGTCAACGAACTTCTTGACCGCCGGCAGGTCGATGGTGGGATCGAACGTCGCGTAGAAGACAAGGCCCTCGACCGCGTCCCCGCCAAGCTGGATCAGCTCGGGGTTGGCGGCACCATCCGTCCCCAGGATGGGCTGCTGCATGCCGAGCCCGCGGGCCTGCTGCGCGATCTTGGCGTCCTCGGGGTAGAAACCGCCGATGAAGATCCCGTCGGGATTCTTCTGCTGCACGTTCGTCAGGATCGGCAGGAAGTCCTTCGTCCCGAGCTGGTAGCCGTCACTGCTGACGATCTCGCCGCCGGCGCCCTTGAACGCGTTCTCGAAGGCTTCCGTGACGCCATTGCCGTAGTCGTCGACCTGGTGGAGCGACGCAATCTGCTTCAAACCGAGGATCTTGGCTGCGTACTCGCCCATCTGCGCGCCCTGGTACGCGTCGGTGGGCACGTTGCGGTGGAAGTACTTGCTTGAGCCAGAGAGCTTGGGGCTCGTGACCGCCGAGGCGAGCACCGGCATCTGGCACTGGTCGTAGATGGGGACGGCCGGCAGCGCCACGCTCGAGAACGAGTACCCGAGGACGACGCTGACCGCCTTGTTGTCGCAGAACTGCTGCGCGACGACCGGACCCTCCTTTGGTTCACCGCGATCGTCAACGGAGATCATCTCGACCTGTACGCCGTTGATGCCCCCGGCGGCGTTGATCTCGTCGATGGCCAGCTGCGCCCCCTTCTGCATGTTGGTGGCGAAGGCGGCGAACTCGCCGGTCAGCGTTCCCCCGAAGCCGATGGTGAACTTCTGGCCACCGCCGCCCTGACAGGCCGCGGCGACTACCGCCGCCCCGACCAGGAGGACCCCCAGCCGTGAGATCAGTCTCATCTTCTTTCTCTCCTCGGAGCCGATCCTTCGGCTCAGTCGCGAACCTCGACCGTCACCCAGTTTTCGAAACAATGGTTCCGCGCGAGGCTGGTCACGCCGATGGTGGCGCGGCCGCCGAGGCCGGCAGCCTCGCCGAAGATCTCGACGAACAGGTCAGTCGAGCCGCTGGATACCTTGTGCACGTCATAGAAGTCGGGCGTGCAGACCACGAGGTTGAGCGAGCGAACGATGCTCACCACCCGGTTGAGGTCGCCGAGCGCGTACTTCATCCCGGCGACCGCGTTGATCCCCGCCAGCCGCGCCGCCTGGTAGCCCTGCTCGGTCGTGACGTCTCTGCCCAGCATCCCGGGGGGGACCACGGTCCCGTCCATCAACTCCGGAACGTGACCGCTCAAGAATAGGAGGTTCCCCACTTGGTGATGCGCCTTCATGGACCCGTAGCTCGGGCCGTAGTACGGCGTCTTCGAGTAGTCGGGCAGCTCGATGCCCAGGTCCTTGACCCTCTGTTCGAAATCCATGCCACGCCTCCACACTGAACCACGTGAACCCGCCAACTGGGCCTCGCGATCGATGTCGGCCATCCTCCTCCTTGGCGCTCTAGGCGGGCCGGAGCCCGCCCTTGAGCGGCGCCACCCCGGGGATCTCCCATTCCTCCCACATCGCGTCGACCCTCCGCTGGATGTACGCGACGTCCTCGTCGATCAGGTGGGCGAAGCGGCCCTGCTTCTCCAGGTACTCGCGAACGGGGATGCGCCCCTTCTTCTTCGGGTCGTAGGTGTAGGAGACGCGTCCGTCGACGATCTCGTAGAGCGGGAAGATTCCGCACTTGATGCCCAGCTCGCCCAGCTCGTGCGAGTAGCTGGGGTGGTAATCCCAGCCCTTGGGGCACGGATCGAAGGTGTGGATGAACGTAGGGCCGCCGACGGCGAGCGCCTTGCGCACCTTGTTGAGGAAGTCGAGTGGCGGGTAGGCGGAGCACGCCGTGGCCACGTACCGGCAGGTGGGATGACCCACGGCCAGCATCCCGGCCACGTTCTTCTTCCACCGCCGCTGCATCACCCGGTGCACCTTCCCGGGCGGGGTGAACGTCGTCTGCGCGCCGTAGGTGGTGAGGCCGGTGGCCTGGATGTCCGTGTTCGCGGCCGACTCGTTGTCGTAGAGGATGATCAACAGGTCGTAGGGGCTCTGGAGGGCGCCGGAGATGCCCGAGAGACCCATGTCGCCGCCGCCCAGGTCGCCGCAGAAGCTGATCACGTTGATGCGTTCCTGCGCGATGCGGCCCTTGCGCATGAGGGCCCGCAGGCCGGCCGCCATCCCGATCGCCGACGGCCCCGCGGCGCCCAGCTGCGTGTGCATCCAGGGCACCACCCAAGGCGTCGTCATGTAGCTCGTGTTGGCCACGTACATGCAGCCGGTGGAACCGGTGACAACGGTGCGCGGACCAGACGCCTTGGCGAACTGGCGCATGACGAGCGCCGACTCGCACCCCTGGCAGGTCCGGTGGCCGGAGGCGTAAAACTCCTCGAGTGGGGTCTTGCGGACGCCGGCGATCCGGTCGAACGCGAGGTCGCTGGTCTGCGTCATGGCCTTCTCTCCTCCGGCACCCCGCGGGCGGCCTCCTCGCGGACGCCGATCCAGCGGACGGCCGGCTCGAGCGCTCTGCCGCGACCGGCCGCCAGCGTCTGTTCGTACATCGAGGTCACGTCGTCGATCGAGATGTCCCGGCCGCCCAGCCCCGTCAGGAAGTTCAGCACCTGCGGTCGCTCGGGCAGCGGGTAGAGGCACGAGCGCACCTCGTGCAGGAGGACGCCGCCGTCGTCGGGCGAGCCGTGGGCGAAGTCGCGGTCGATCACCCCGACCGCGCGGAAGCGGGCGAGGCTGGCCCGCACCTCGGGGCCAGGGAACGGCCGGAACCAGCGCAGGTTGACGTAGCCGACCCTGTGGCCGTGCTCCCGCAGCCGCCGCACGGCGGTGCGCGCGGGCATGGCCACCGTCCCCAGCCCGACGAGCACGACCTCGGCGTCGTCGGTCATGTACTCGTCGAAGAACGGCGTGCCGTAGCGCTCGCCGAAGAGCTCGTTGAACTCCCGGTAGGCCTGCTCGATCACCCGGCGAGCTCGTCGGGCGGCCTCCCAGTTCTGGCGCCGCAGCTCCATGACCCAGTCCTCATTGACCTGGGGTGCGATGGAGATCGGGTTATCGGGATGGAGGCGGCGATCTCCCAGGTCGAAGGGCGGCAGGAAGCGCCGGACCGTCTCAGCGGCCGGCACTCTGACCATGTGCTGGGAGTGCGTCAAGAACGCACCGTCGAGGGCCAGCGCCATCGGCATCCGCACGCGGGGGTCCTCGGCCACCCGGTAGCCGATCAACACGTGCTCAAGGGCCTCCTGGGCGGTCGTCGCCCAGCACAGCAGCCAGCCCATGTCGCGGATGGCGAGGGCGTCGTTGTGCTCGACACCGAAGGCGCCCGGGTCGTCGAGCGCACGGTTGCCGACCAGGAACAGAACGGGCAACCGATCGGTGGCCGTCACCACCAGCGCCTCGAAGCCATACATCCAGCCGGTGCCGCTGCTACCGGCGAACGCTCGCGCACCGACCGAGCTGGCGTGCTTGACGATCTCGAACTGCGAATGCTCGCTGTCGGCCACGATGTACTCGGCGTCGAGCTGGCCGTCGGCGATGATCCGGGAGAGGTTGTCCATCACCTCCGTGTACGGGCGGATCGGGTAGGCCGCGATGACGTCCACGTCGGCCAGGCGGACGGCTTGCGCCACCGCCTGGCAGCCGGTGAGCAGCTCCTCCCGCTCGTACGCGATGGTCTTCTCGGCGAGAGTCATCGGGTCGCCACCTCCTTCCGGGTCCGCCGCGCACGTACCGCCGGGGCCGGGCGCACCTCGACGCCGGTTCCCGTGATGTGGGCGTAGCTGCGGCGCTCGGGCCCCTTCTTGCCCTCGGCCCACGCCAGGTACGCGGCCGGGTCGCGCCGGTAGGCGGCCCACGGGCTGGCGGTGTCCTCGAAGCGCAATTCGTCGACCATCACGATGCATTCCTTCACCGGGCACACGGCCGCGCACTTGCCGCAGCCGGTGCAGTAGGCGTAGGCGACGTCGTAGTACTCGTCGGCCGTCGGGTCGAAGCAGCCATCGGGGCATTCCAGCCAGCACAGCGTGCACCTGGTGCAGAGGTCGAAGCGAACGACCGGTCGCTCGGTCTTCGTGGTGCCGCGCGGGAACCCCGCGTTGCGGGCCTGGCCGCCCGGACCCAGCTCCGATCGACGCTCGACCCCCGGCACCGCCACGCCCTCGCCGAACGCGTCCCACGCCGGCAGCTCGGGGATGGCGTACGTCCAGGAGATGCCGGCGTCGGGTGCGACCGGGCGGATCCGCTGCACGGTCGCGGCGTGGGCGGTGCGCGCCGCCTCGGCCCGTCGCGGCTCTCGCCCCTCGTCGGCCAGGTAGTCGGCGACGGCGTCGATCGTAACGATGCCCGGGTCGACAGCGGCCACGGCTCCCAGCACGCGCTCGTGGGTGAGGTCGTCCTTGAAGACCCACAGCCCCGACAGGCTGGCGTCGCCTTCGAGGGTGGCCAGCCGGTAGGGGTGGGGCTTGGCGGCGATGAAGGCGAGGAGCTGGGTGGGCTCCCGGCGCGTGACCACGAGCAGGCAACCGTCCGCGCTGACCTTCTCGTTGATCGGCCGCACGCCGTGCCAGGCCCACGGCTCGACCCCCTTGACCATCGTGTCGTCCAGGACGATGGAGACATCGGCGACGTCGATGTCGAGCTTGGCACCGCACTCCGCCTCCAGCTCCTCCTCCGGCAGGTCGGGCGAGACGAAGACGAAGTACTTGCAGGGGATTCCGTCGCGCTCCGGCGCATCGCTGTAGCGACCGTTGGAGAAGGCGACTTTGCCGAGCCGGCTGGCGATGAGGACGAGGTCGCTGCCGATCCGCCTGGCCAGCGTCTTCTGGTAGATGCCGCGGTAGTTGATCTCGACCCGCTTGATCATGTCCTCTCCTCCCGCGCGACCCGCCGTCGGTTCCGCTGCAGTCGGCTCTCGACGAACGCGGAGACCTCACGGATGTGCTGCTCCATGGCGGCGGCCGCGGCCACGGGGTCATGGGCCGCGATGGCGCGGAGCACCGCCCGGTGCGAGGCGATCGACATCGCACGCCGGCGGCGGCCCTGCAGCGCCTCGCGCCTGGTCGCGCGCAGCCACTCTCCGCTGAACTCCACGACCTGCACCAGCAGGGAGTTGGCGGTGGCCTCCGCGACGGCATGGTGGAAGGCGGCGTCGAGCTCGGCTGAGCGGATTGCCGACGTCTCCGCCTCGAACGCGGCGAAGAGCTGCTGGAGGCGGGCGACGTCGGCCGCGCCAGCGCGCGCGGCGGCACGCGCGGCGATGGCCGGTTCGAGCGCGGAACGGTAGTCCATCACCTTGACGACGGCGAGGGCGGCCTCGCCGAGCCGATCGTGCACGTGGCGCATGAAGGGCTCGTCGACGGCGGTGCGGGAGGTCACGAAGGTGCCATGGCCCTGTCGCCGGTCAACAAGCCCCTTCAGCCAAAGCTCGCGGACCGCTTCACGGATGGAGCTGCGCGAGACACCGAGGAGTTCCGCCAGGGCACGCTCCGACGGTAGCCGCGCTCCGTCCGGCAGCTCCCCGTCACGGATCAGGCGCTCGAGCCGCGCCTCCACGTGCGAGGTGACCGAAGCCGGCCTCGTGCGGAGCGCGGACCAGTCCACCGAAGAGCCCGGGGAATGGTCTGATGGCTGGACCACCCGGCCACTTTCCGATCGCGTGCCGGCGCCCGGTAGTGCCATTCGGCCCTACCCGGGACGCGTACCTGGGGGGACGCGGCCACGTCTCGCGCTCGGCAGGCCGCGGTTTCGCGGACTGCTCCGACCGCCACCTCGGTTAGCGCGGGACACCGCCGACGCGCACGCCGGCCGCCTCCTCGAGGGGGATGACCAGGGCCGAGTGGTCCAGCTCGCCGCCGTCGCCGTCGGCCATCTCCTGGAGGGCCCGTGCCACCGCCTCGAAACCAGGAATCGGCACACCCAGCTGGCTCGCCGTACTGACGATGATCCGGGCGTCCTTCCAGTGAAGCCGGATCCGGAAGCCCGGCTGGAACGTGCGATCGAGCATCCGCTGGCCGTGGAGCTCGAGGATGCGGCTCCCGGCGAAGCCACCGAGGAGCGCCTCGCGCACGCGCGCCGCGTCGACGCCCGCCTTCGTGGCCAGGACGAGCGCCTCAGCGACCGCCTCGATGGTCGAGGCGACCACGAGCTGGTTGCATGCCTTCGTGACCTGACCGGCGCCCGACTCCCCAACATGGACGACGGTGCGGCCCAAGGTCTCGAGGATCGGCCGCGCCCGCTCGAACCCTTCCCGGGGTCCACCGACCATGATCGATAGCGTCGCCTCGATCGCGCCCTTCTGACCCCCGGAGACCGGAGCGTCGACCAGCGTCGCGCCGCGGGACGCGAGCGCCTCGGCGAACCGCCGCGTGGACAGCGGGTCGATCGTGCTCATGTCGATCACGAGGGCGTTTGCGCGGAGGGACGACGCGGCGCCGCGCGGACCGAAGAGGACGGCCTCCACGTCCGGGGTGTCCGGAAGCATCGTGATGACGACGTCGGCCGCCCTGGCGCAGGCCCCAGGCGACTCGGCCTCGCGGGCGCCCGCGGCGACCAGCTCCTGGATCGGCTCGGGCACGCGGTCGTGCACGACCAGCGGGTAGCCCGCCCGGAGGAGGTTGTGGGCCATCGGGCGGCCCATGATCCCCAGTCCGATGAACCCGAGCGTTGCGAGCCCCCCGGCCGGCTGTGCCTCCTCCGTGCTGGCGCTCATGCCTGCGGCTCCTTTCTCGGCGGGTCGCCCACCTGGCCCCCGAGGTGGTACCCGTACGCCTCGATCCAGCCCAGCGACTCCTCGGTGGGTCCCGATGGCCTGTACTCGAGACCGACGCAGCCGTCGTAACCCGCCGCCTCGATCTGCGCGAGCACGTACCTGTAGTTGATCTCGCCGGTCCCCGGTTCGTGCCGCTCGGGCGCGTCGGCGATCTGAACATGCCCGATCCGGTCGGCCAGTGCGCGGAAGGTGGGGACGAGCTCGCCCTGCGTCCGCTGCACGTGGTAGGCGTCGAACTGGAACTTCAGGTTCGGCATCGCGACGTCGTCCAGCAGGCGACCTACGACCGCGATCGAGTCGAGGAAGAAGCCGGGAGTCTCGACCGGGTTGAGCAACTCGACCAGCAGGGTGATCCCCGCCGAGGCGACGCGCTCGGCCGCCCCCCGCAGGTTCTCCACGAGGCAGGCGTACTGCGTCTCCCAGCCGAGACCGTCCAGGCGCCGACCGACCAGGCAGTTCAGCTTCCGACAGCCCAGCCGATCGGCGGTCGCAAGCGCCCGCTCGACGCCCGCCGCGAACTCATCGCGTCGGCGGGGGTCCACCGCGAGGCCACGTTCGCCGGCCGCGAAGTCGCCGGCAGGCAGATTGAAGAGATCCTGGCGGAGCCCGTTCGTGCGCAGTGCGGCGCTCAGCTCAGCGACGTCGTGGTCATACGGGAACATGTACTCGACGGCCCGGAACCCGGCCGCCGCCGCGCGCCCGAACCGCTCAGGAAAGGGCGAGTCGGTGAAGAGTAGGCCGAGATTGGCTGAGAAGCGGAGCATCCAGCGGATTCCCGCTGCGCCCTAGCCCCGCACCGCCGCGTCGGCGATGGCGAGGGCGCCGTCGATGATGGCGAAGCCCTCGGCCAGCTCGTCGGCGG
>Ga0209212_1006616_pt1 | contig 13170 bp, 10 predicted proteins | sample RifGroC2_FD_183996 | JGI IMG/M metagenome (GOLD analysis project Ga0209212, IMG submission 183996) | Groundwater microbial communities from Rifle, Colorado, USA - Groundwater C2 (SPAdes) (version 2) | ecosystem: Environmental > Aquatic > Deep subsurface > Groundwater | place: Rifle, Colorado...
CAAGCAGGTTTTCCCTAAAACGTCCTTGTTTGCCTTTTATCATATCGGTCAACGACTTCAAAGGACGATTATTGCTGCCCAGCACAGGACGCTTTCCTCTCGTATTATCAAACAAAGCGTCTACAGCCTGCTGTAACATTCTTTTTTCGTTTCTTATGATTACTTCAGGTGCATTTAAATCAATTAACTTTTTTAGACGATTATTTCTATTGATAATCCTTCTATAAAGATCATTAAGATCAGAGGTGGCAAAATTTCCACTTTCTAATAAAACTAAAGGCCTTAAATCGGGAGGAATAACTGGAACAACGTTCAGAACCATCCACTCTGGTTTGTTTCCAGAGTCCCTAAATGCCTCCACAATTTCTAATCTTTTAATTATTTCCCTAATGCGTTGTTTAGATTTTGTTTGATTAAATTCCTCACGTAATTCTTTTGATAGTGCTACTAAATCAAGCTTTTGTAACAGCGTCCGTACTGCCTCAGCACCCATTCCAGCTTTGAATGATTGTTCTCCATATTTCTCTTTGTATGCTTTATACTCTTCTTCAGCAATCATCTGATATTCTTTAAGCGGAGTGTTCCCGGGATCTATTACAACATAGTCTTGGAAATAAATGATCCTTTCCAAAGAAGTCGTCTTCATACCAAGAAGTGTTCCTATACGGGAAGGTAGTGCCTTAAAGAACCATATATGAACTATGGGCGCAGCCAAATTAATGTGCCCCATACGTTTTCTTCTTACACGAGAATGTGTGATTTTAACACCGCAACGGTCGCATATGATCCCCTTATGCTTTATTCCTTTATACTTTCCACAAAAACACTCCCAGTTTCGTTCGGGACCAAAAATGCGCTCACAAAACAAGCCGTCTTTCTCTGCTCTATATGTACGATAATTAATCGTCTCCGGCTTTTTTACTTCACCGTAAGACCAGCTCCTGAGATCCTCAGACGAAGCAAGAGATATTTTTACCGAACTATATTCGTTAATTTTTTCGTAAACAATATCAGTCATTTTTAAATTCTCTTTATAGTTCCTTTAGTGCTTCCATTTTTTGCTTTCCTAATTTTAAACTTAAACCCAACCCGGCAATTTCGTTAGAAAGAACTTCAAAGGATGCAGGGGTACCAGCTTCCAACGTATTTTCACCTTTAACCATTGATTCGTATATCTTTGTCCTTCCCTCGACATCGTCACTCTTCACAGTAAGTAATTCCTGTAAATTATACGCTGCACCATACGCTTCAAGCGCCCACACTTCCATTTCACCAAATCTCTGTCCGCCAAATCTCGCTTTGCCACCTAAAGGTTGTTGCGTAATCAAAGAGTATGGTCCAGTTGCCCTTGCATGCACTTTCTCATCCACAAGGTGATGAAGCTTTAACATATACATATAACCTACAGTCACCTTCTGCCCTAAAGGTTCACCTGTACGCCCGTCATACAAAACAGTTTTACCATCTTCATCTAAACCAGCCTCTTTAAGAGTTGCCCTAATTTCTTCTTCAGATGCGCCTTCAAAAATTGGTGTAACTGCTCGAAAGGTTCACCTGTACGCCCGTCATACAAAACAGTTTTACCATCTTCATCTAAACCAGCCTCTTTAAGAGTTGCCCTAATTTCTTCTTCAGATGCGCCTTCAAAAATTGGTGTAACTGCTCGAAATCCCAATTTTTTCGCTGCCCATCCCAAATGAGTTTCAAGAATTTGCCCAACATTCATTCTTGAAGGTACACCCAATGGATTTAAGAGCATTTCCACACGTGTTCCATCAGCCAAAAAAGGCATATCCTCTTCAGGGAGGATTTTGGAAATAACACCCTTATTACCGTGTCTACCGGCCATTTTGTCACCGACAGAAAGCTTCCTCTTTGTAGCAATTGACACCTTCGCAAGTTCTAATACTCCGGTGGGTAGTTCATCGCCCCGTTTAAGATGATTAATTTTTCTATCTCTTTCGTCTTTTAGAAGTTCTATTCTCTCAAGATATTCATTACTGATTTCTATTGCTTTTTCCCTTTTCTTTTTATTTGCGAACTCTATGTTTCCGATGTCAAAACGTTCTTCTAACATGAGGATTGCCTTTGAGGACATTCCGCGTTCAAGTGCATACATCTGACCTGTTTGAATATCTACCAAAGGTTCCTTAATTTCCTCATCTATTGCTTTCAACATTTTAGAAAATTCTTTTGAAATACTCTCAGCATATTTTGTTTCTATATCACTAATTTCTTGTAATATTTTCTGCCTTTTATCGTCAGAAAGGTAGGATTTTCTTGAAAATACCTGAGTGTTTATTACAATACCCTCCATACCTGATGACACTTCAAGAGATTCATTCTTTACATCTTCCCCTGCTCGACCGAAAATTGCATGTAACAATTTCTCTTCAGGTGACAACTCACTCCTACTTTTCGGGGCAATTTTACCGACTAATATATCTCCAGGTTTTACCTTTGTTCCATTTCTTATTACACCGTTTTCATCAAGATTTTTTAAGGCTTTCTCGGAAACATTTGGGATATCGCGCGTAAATTCTTCTCTGCCCAGCTTGGTTTCCCTAATTTCAACCTCAAACTCGTCTCTGTGTATAGAAGTGAATCTATCATCTTTGAGCAGTGATTCACTAATTACCATAGCATCTTCAAAGTTATACCCATCCCATGTCATGAAAGCTACCAACACATTTTTGCCTAAACTAAGCTCTCCATTGCAAGTTGCTGCCCCATCCGCAACTACCTCACCTCTTTTTACCTTTTGACCTTCAACAACGATCGGCTTCTGATTTAAGCATGTACCGTCATTAAGCCCTACAAATTTTCTAAGTTTATATATATCTATTTCGTCAACAACTATTTCGTCAGCCGTAACTTTTGTTACTGTACCCGTGTTTTCTGCTTTAACAGTCATACTTGAGTTTTCAGCAACAAATTTCTCCATACCGGTCGCTACTATAGGTGGTTCTGTTTTTAATAACGGAACTGCCTGCCTTTGCATATTAGAACCCATTAAAGCTCTGTTTGCATCACTATGTTCAAGAAATGGTATCAGACTAGCTGAAACTCCAACCAATTGTTTTGGAGATACATCCATATAGTTAACATCTTTAAAACTCACCTGGTGAAAATCACCATTGTACCTGCATATCATGTTCTCTTTTTCTATTTTATATTTTGCTAATACGTCTGCGGGTGCTATTAATTTATTCTCCTCTTCATCTGCACGAAGATATATTATTTTTTCAGTAACCTTTCCCTTATCAATTATTAGATATGGGGTAATTAAAAAACCATATTCATCAGTTGTTGCATAAATACTTAAAGATGCAATCAAGCCTATGTTCGTTCCTTCAGGCGTTTCAATTGGACATACTCTACCATAATGAGACACGTGAACGTCTCTTACTTCAAATCCTGCTCGCTTTCTATTTAACCCACCTGGACCTAACGCACTCAGCCTCCTCTCATGCGTTAATTGTGCCAAAGGGTTAGTTTGATCTAATACCTGAGATAGCTCGCTTCGGCTAAAGAAGTATTCAATTGCTGAAAAGATAGTCTTTGAATTAACAAGAGAACGTGGTGTTAATTGTTCAGCATCTTTTACACTTAGTCTTTCCTGTACAGTTCTTCTTAATTTCAGAAAACCCTTGCGTAACTCTTCACCCGCTAATTCGTCAATCGTTCGAAGCCTTCGGTTACCTAAATTATCAATATCATCAATAGATACACCAGCCTCACCTTTACGTAATTTTATTATATATCGTATAGCCTCTACATAGTCTTCTTTTTGTAATACCATTACGGCTTCGTTAATATTGTGCCCTAATTTCCTATTTAACCTAAACCTCCCTACAGAACCTAATCTATACCTCTTTACGTCAAAAAACTTATCATAAAATAATTGTTTGGCTTTTTCTGCCTGCTGGGGATTTCCTGGTCGAAACCTAGCATATATTTTCATCAAGGCATCTTCATGTGATTTTGTAAAATCTGATTCTAACGAATTCAAAATAAGTGGATCTTCCATCTTTTTAATTACTTCAATCTTCTTTATTTCCAGATCCACCATTGATTTTATTGTCGTCTCTGAAAACTGACGACCTGCTTCAAGTATAATCTCCCCTGTTTGTGGATTTACAATCTTTTCAACAGTGTGCCTCCCTCTTATTTTACTAGCTGAGGCATAGTCTGTAATCTTCACTATTTCTGTTTCATAAAACAGTCTAATAATATCTTCGTCGTTAGAATACTCTTCTGACAGCGCCCTAAGAAAACAAGTAACTGGCAACTTTCCACTCTGATCAATTCTAACAGTAACTATATCCTTTTTCCCTACTTCAAGTTCAATCCAACTTCCTCTCTCTGGAATGATTCGACATGAATGTAACCTCTTTTCAGCATGAAATTCTTCGGTAAAATCAATACCAGGTGAACGATGCAATTGCGTTACAATTACCCTTTCGGTTCCATTAATAATAAACTCACCACCACCTATCATTGTTGGTATTTCACCCAAATAAACCTCTTCTTCAATGGGTTCCGCTTTATTCAGTCTTAACCATATCCTAAAAGGACGACCATATGTCAAGCGTAATTGTCTGCATTCATCTTGAGTATATCGTGGTTTGCCAAGCTCATATTTAATGTAGTCTAAAGACATTGTCCCATCATAGTTACTTATTGGAAATATCTCTCTCAAGATAGCCTCGATTCCAAAGTTTTTTCTTTTAGAGGCAGAGATATCTGCTTGTAAAAAATCACGATATGCTTTTGTTTGAATCAGCACAAGATTCTGGATTTCTACAACTTCCTTAATCTTGCCGTAATTACGAATTTCCATAGTTTTCCTTTTTTTAAAACCAGAGGAAACAGACTGTTTATTTAATCTCTACCTTAGCTCCTGCAGCTTCAAGTGACTTCTTAATCTTTTCTGCGTCCTCCTTACTAACACCCTCTTTAACAGCTTTAGGAGCGCCTTCAACAAGATCTTTTGCTTCCTTTAACCCCAAGTTTGTTTCAGCACGAACGGCCTTAATTACTTGGATCTTATTTGCACCACCATCTTTCAATATCACATCAAAAGCCGTCTTTTCCTCAACTGCTGGAGCTTTTCCCTCAGCCGCTACTGCAGCGCCTACCGGCATTGCAGTGACCGCAGCCGCAGAAACACCAAATTTTTGTTCAAAAGCTTTTACAAGTTGTGCAGCCTCTAGCAAAGTCATACCTGCCACTAAGTCGAGCACCTGTGCAATCTTGCCGGAAGGCTCAACCATCTTTTCTTCACTTACCTGAGTCATTTTATTCCTCCTACCTTTTCAGGAATCCCAAAAAACTATACACCACTTTCTTCTTTCTTATCTTTAATTACCTGGAGTACATTTGCCAGGTTACGTAAAATAACATTGAAAGCATTCACAACACCTACAATCGGAGCATTGATACCAGTAACTATTTGTGCACGAAGTACTGACATACTTGGAAGTTTTGCCAAGTTGTTAACTTCACCAACAGATATAACGGTCCCGTCAATAAATCCACCGCGTAAATTCCAAAAGGGTATTTTCTTTGACCATTCAATTGTCTCTTTTGCCATAACCACAGGATCTACCCCTCCGGTTACTATGACAGAAGGCCCTTTTATCAAGCCCACAACCCCCGTATTACCAACTTCTTTAAATGCAATCGCCGCAAGTGAATTTTTAACTATTTCTAGTGAAATATTCTTTTTGCGCAAATCCTTTCTTAATTCATCGAACCGTAAAGCATTTATTCCCTGATAACCTACTACCAAGTAATTATCAGACTTCCGGTACCTAGCGACCATTTCTTTTACAACGAGTTCTTTTAATTCATTTGGCATACTTTATTTAATTCCCTTCGTATTATTTCTAATTTAAACTTCTATCATTATTCCAGGACTCATTGTTGAAGATACTGAAGCTTTTTCTAAAAAAATACCCTTTGTAGAAGCCGGTCGTGAGTTAATAATAAGTTTGACAAATGTATTGATATTATCCTCTAAATCTGAATCTGAAAACGAAATCTTTCCAACAAGTGCATGCACATTTCCACCGGCATCAGTCCTGTATTCAATTTTACCAGCTTTAAATTCCTTAACCGCCTTTTCAATATCATCCGTTACAGTACCAGATTTAGGCGAAGGCATCTTACCTTGAGGCCCAAGCACCCTACCTAATTTACCCACCAACTTCATCATATCAGATGTTGCAATCGCAACATCAAAATCTGCCCATCCACCTTCCACCTTTTTCACTAACTCTTCAGCGCCAACCTCATCTGCTCCTGCTTTTTTAGCTATCTCAGCCTTCTCACCACCGGCAAAAACAATTACCTTAAGGCTTTTACCAATACCTTTAGGCAAAGAGACAGACCCTCTAATAAGCTGGTCAGATTGCTTTGGATCGATACCCAACTTTATCGAAACCTCAACGCTTTCGTCAAATTTTGTGCGCTTAAACGACTTAAGCAATTTGACAGCCTCTTTTAATTCGTATTTTTTCGCAACATCTACTACTTTTCTAGATTCTAAATATCTTTTACTTCTTTTTGCCATCTGAATACTTTCCTTTCAAACAACCAGAATACATACTATTACTGTTTATATAATAGAAGTTATCTCCTATACCACCTTGATTCCCATATTACGGGCAGTCCCTTCTATCATCTTAATAGCTGCATCCAGACTACTTGCATTTAAGTCTGCCAGCTTTTTACTTGCAATCTCTTTTAATTGCTGTTTGTTTACCTGCCCTACCGTTTGTTTATTTGGTTCCGAAGAACCCTTTGCAATACCAGCTAATTGTTTTAATAACACCGAAGCGGGCGGAGATTTTATAATAAATGTAAATGATTTATCTTTATAAACTGTAATTTCTACCGGTGATAAAATACCCTGCAAATCTTTAGTCCTATCATTAAATTGTTTTACAAATTGACCTATATTAACTCCATGTTGACCAAGAGCCGGTCCAACAGGAGGTGCTGGCGTTGCTTGACCTCCCGGACATTGTAATTTAATTTTTTTTAAAACCTCTTTTGCCATTTTAAACTCCTAATTGTCAAATTGCCTCAACCTGCCAATATTCCAACTCAACAGGCGTTGCTCTACCAAAAACTGTAAGCATTACTTTTACACGGCCGCTAGCAGGCAACACTTCTTCAATTATCCCATCGTAATTTTCAAAAGGACCTTCTTTAACCCTTACTTTCTCACTTTCATGAAACTCAATTTTTGCACGAGGTTTTTCTTCTTTATGCTCTATATCAGACAACAACTTTTCTACCTCGTATCTCGACATAGGCACCGGCTTATTTTGTCCTCCAATAAAATCACCTGCACCAGCAGTCTCACGAATTAAGAACCAGACTTCTTTTGGTATCTGCCCATGTTCATCGACCTCAATTTCTGCCATTATGTAACCCGGATATATTTTTCTCTCTGTTATCTTTTTTTTACCACCCTTAATTTCAGAAATCTTTTCGCTAGGAACCAAAACATTTGGAATTAATTTTTCTAAACCCCGCGCCTTAATAAGTCCTATTAAACTATCCTTAACTTTATCCTCTTTATTGCTCTGAACACGCAAAACGTACCATTCCTTTGGCATCTAGTTTAAACCTAACAGAAAAAATTCAAAAAAATCTCTATGCACTTTAGTATATAAAAAAATCTTTACAATCTTATCTAATCACTCGGAAGGAATTAAAAGAATTGCTAACGCTGAGGATTCTCTTTATTCAATGCTAGTGTTACTCATTAGGCCATAGTACATATCTTTTAACCCAAATTTAATAAAACTTAAAGCACGCCTATATATTTCATGATCACAGATACAAACCAATCAACACCCAGTATAAAAACCCCTATTAAAATAACAGATATAATTACAACTGCAGTAGAACCAACTAACTCGTACCGAGTGGGCCAAGCTACTTTTTGAAGTTCAGCTTGGGTATCAATTAATAATTCTACTGCTTTTTTACCACTTGTATCTATCGGTCTAATTCCTGTCTCAAGACCAACAACACAAACACAAATCACAAACCCCAAAAAAACGAAAAGAGCAAAAGCACAGATTAGACCCCAAGTCAAACTAATATCAATCAGTGGAATCCTTGCATTCCCCGCTACATTTGGCAACTCTACTAAAACGTTATGCAAGGAAATCGAAGCAAATAATGCCAGAATACCTAGTACTATCCCAACAATAACCCTACTATAGATTCCTTGACCTTTTCTATAAACATCAAAAAACGGCATTCCAAGTATCTCTTTATATTTAAAATATGGCAGGTCTGGAGGGACTCGAACCCCCAACAGCCGGATTTGGAGTCCGGTGCTCTACCAATTAGAGCTACAGACCTTTATTTTTCTCGCTGTCACACAAATACTTCGAACTATTTCTTATACTCTTTGTGAGCTGTATGCTTCCTACAATACCTACAATGTTTCTTTAATTCTAGCTTTTCCGTTTGCTGAGACTTTTTAGGTGTCCTATAATTCCTATTAGAACACTCTTTACAAACCATGGTTATATATTCACGCATGTATATATTCCCGATTATTATTCAATAATTTTAGTAACGACGCCAGCACCGACAGTTTTTCCGCCTTCTCGAATAGCAAACCTCAACCCCTCATCCATCGCCACAGCCGTCAATAACTCCACATTTACCTTCACATTGTCACCAGGCATCACCATCTCCGCACCACCTGTTAAACTCACCACACCTGTCACATCCGTAGTCCTAAAATAAAACTGCGGCCTGTAACCATTAAAAAACGGCGTATGCCTACCACCCTCCTCCTTCGTCAATATATACGCCTCTGCCTCATACTTCTTATGCGGCGTTATACTACCAGGCTTCGCTAATACCTGTCCCCTCTCCAAATCATCCTTCTCAACACCCCGCAATAACACCCCAAGATTATCCCCCGCCTGACCCTCATCCAACGTCTTATTAAACATCTCCACCCCCGTCACCACAGATTTCTTAACGTCAGGCTTGATACCCACTATATCCACCTCATCTCCTACCTTCACCCTACCCCTCTCTACCCTACCTGTCCCCACTGTACCCCTACCCTTTATACTAAACACATCCTCTATGGACATCAAAAACGGCTTATCTATCTCCCTCACTGGATTAGGTATATACGTGTCCACCGCATCCATCAACTTCAATATCGGACCACAATTCGCGCATGTCGCTGCGCCACAACCACATTCGTTAGCCTTTAGCGCAGACCCCCTTACTACTGGTATATCATCCCCAGGAAAGTTATATTTGATCAATAATTCCCTTACTTCCATTTCCACCAAGTCTAACAATTCCTGGTCTTCCAACATGTCCACCTTGTTCATGAATACCACTATTTTAGGCACCCCTACCTGCCTCGCTAACAATATGTGCTCCCTCGTCTGCGGCATCGGACCATCCGGCGCACTCACCACCAATATCGCCCCGTCCATCTGCGCCGCACCCGTTATCATGTTCTTCACATAATCAGCATGCCCTGGACAATCTATATGCGCATAATGCCTCTTCTGCGTCTCATACTCCACATGCGATATCGCTATCGTTATGCCCCGCTCCCTCTCCTCTGGCGCCTTGTCTATCGTATCGTAAGGCCTCTCCTTCGCCAAACCCTGCTTCGCCAATACATGCGTTATCACAGACGTTAACGTCGTCTTCCCATGATCCACATGCCCTATCGTCCCTACGTTCACATGCGGCTTCGTCCGCTTAAATACCTCTTTACCCATAGATATTACTCCTATTCACTAGTTTGCTATTATATATTTATTTATTTTTAATTTTTCTGGAGCTGCTGATGGGATTTGAACCCATGACCTCGTCCTTACCAAGGACGTGCTCCACCACTGAGCTACAGCAGCAAAAACAAAAATTATTATTTTTATATTAAGTTATAAGCTTATAAATTATAAATGGTTATAATTCGATATTATACAAATATATTAATTGTGAAGTTATTTATTATAACACTAAAAAAATAAATGTCAAATATAAATAATATTTATTTTTTTAATCTATCAGAAATAACTCTAATCGAATGAAATCAAATACCTTTTGAATGAGAAAAATAGAACTCCGTCTAAAATCAAGCAAAAGCGGGCGATGGGAATCGAACCCACATGACTAGCTTGGAAGGCTAGGGCTCTACCATTGAGCTACGCCCGCAAAATATAATGTATTAATTAGCCAAAAATTTATGGTGGGTGGAGGAGGATTCGAACCTCCGAAGGCTATGCCAACAGATTTACAGTCTGTCCCCTTTGGCCACTCGGGAATCCACCCTTTTTTATTAACTAAGTATGCGATTTTTTTAAAGCTAGCGGTGGGACTCGAACCCACAACCTGCGGTTTACAAAACCGCTGCTCCGCCGTTGAGCTACGCTAGCATAAAGAACAAATAATTTATCAGATTGCTAAAATTATTCAAGTAAAAATTGTAACCATGTTACTAAAAACCAGAAAGATACCCTTCGTAATTACGCTTAACTTCATCTATACTATCACCTCCAAATTTTTCCAGGAATGCCCTGGCAATCTCAAAGGCAACCATAGCTTCGCAAACCACAGAAGCAGCAGGAACCGCACACACATCCGATCTCTCATATGTTGCTGCAATTGGCTCTTTCGTTAGTAAATCTACAGACCTCAAGGATTTTTTCAAGGTCGGTATGGGTTTCATATATGCCCTTGCTACGATTGGCTCCCCATTACTTATACCGCCTTCAATTCCTCCGGCATTGTTTGTCTGCCTTTTAAATCCGGCTGTTAACGATTTATTCATTGCGGGCTTCTCATAGAATATCTCATCGTGCACTTCTGAACCAAATTTGTTGGATACATCACAACCCATACCAATTTCAACGCCCTTAATCGCTTGAATAGACATCAGGATGCATGCAAGCCTCGCATCCAACCTCAGGTCCCATTGTGTATGACTCCCCAAACCAATAGGTAATCCATAAGCTACCACTTCAACAATACCACCAAGTGAATCTCCTTTTTCACTCGTCTCTTTAATCTTTTCAACAATTTTTGTCTCGATATCTCGATCAACGCAATATATTGGACTACTATCACGGTTTTTTTTAGCAACTTCCATGTCTTTAATTATTTTATCTGAATTTATACCTCCTATTCCCTTTACAAAGCCAAAAACATCAATCCCAAAATGAGAAAGCAGAATCTTAACCAGCGCTCCAGCTGCAACCCGTGCCGCTGTTTCCCTTGCACTCGAACGCTCTAATATGTTTCGTGCATCTTTTTGATTATACTTTACAGCACCAGCAAGGTCTGCATGTCCAGGCCTGGGCCGTGTAACAGGCGGCAACTCATTAATCTTATAATCACTATTTTTGATCATTAAACAAATTGGACCTCCTAAGGTTATGTTTTTCCTGACTCCAGAAAGAATTTCTACCCGATCGTCTTCGATCTGCATTCTCCCGCCTCTACCCAATCCCCCTTGCCTTCGTTTCATCTCTTTGTTTATGACTTCTTCATCAATAAACATCCCCGCGGGAACCCCTTCAACCATTGCAATCAGGCATTTTCCATGTGATTCTCCTGCAGTTTTAAAATATAACATCTGGCGCCTCCCAAAAGACATGTTTATAATTTAATTGCCTGTAACAATTTACTTATGCTAGAATCTCAAGATTATATATTTAATAACTTAAAATAACAATGTAAATTCAGTCATGTATAAGCTTTTCATTAGCCTTCGATATTTACGCAGCAGAAGAATTTCTTTTTTTGCCATTGCGGGAGTTGCCGTTGGAGTAATGACACTGATTGTCGTACTTTCAGTAATGAACGGTTTTGACAAAGAACTTCGTACCAGAATAAGAGGCACTCTGGCGCATATTATTATACTAAAAGGCGGTATGTACGGTCTCGATGATTATAAACAAGTTATTGAAAAAATAAACACTTTTGAGCATGTAAAAGCCTGCGCCCCCTATATTGAAGGCCCCGCGCTTGTTAAATTGAGAGGCAGAAAGGAATTCGCTTATTTTAAAGGCATTGATCCTGATGCTGAAGCGCGTGTTTGTGATTTCGAATCCTATATTACCCCGTTTGGACACAAGCCAGAAGACTTACTAAAAACCCACGGTGAAAATAAAACGGCAAGTGCGTTTGGCGGTTCTGAATTATTAAGACTTGGACCTGGCGAACCAGAAAAAGACCCAAAAAGTTTCATTCAAAATGGTGAACAGCTTGTGCTTGTCACACTTAAAGAATGGGACAAAATCAGCGTAAAGGCTTTTGTTGTTGTTGGAAAATTCAAATCTGGAATGTACGACTATGATAAAAACTATGTGTACATCCCGCTTACAATAGCACAAGAATTAGTCAGCTCAAAAGAAAAAGACGCAGTTACTGGAATAAGCGTAAAGCTAGACGATTATCGTTATGCGAATCAGGTGCGTGACAAGCTGCAGGCTGCACTGGGATTTGAATATTATGTACAAACATGGGAAGATGCCAGAAAAACATTCCTGACCGCTGTAATGATGGAAAGACATGTAATGGCATTTATATTGTTTTTTATTTTAGTTGTAGCAGGATTTAATATCCTTGCCATCCTCACAATGATTGTTCTCGAAAAATCAAAGGATATCGGTATTTTAAAAGCAATAGGGGCAACTACACGTGGTATAATGTCTATCTTTCTTTTAAATGGTTTACTTATTGGCAGTATTGGCGCCTGTGCCGGAGTTGCTATCGGATTATCAATTGTTTTCAGAATTAACTGGCTGGAAAATGTTTTATATAATACTACAGGCTGGAGACCGTTCCCTCCCGAGGTGTATTATTTTAACCAGATACCTACGGTGGTGAATCCGGGCAGCATCATACTCACTGCAGTTGTAGCCATTTTGAGCAGTGTTGTGTTCAGTATTTATCCAGCCTTCAGGGCTGCACGACTTGATCCAGTAGAAACACTGCGTTATGAATAATCTGTTATACACGCTTATTTTCCATTAAACCTATTGACAGATTGCAAAATAGCTGTTAGCATAAATTTTAGTTTTATATCATAATGCCCTGTGTACTGTCTTAACAATGTCATTGCATCAAAAAAATGCAATGAGCCAAGCTCAGGAA
>Ga0209212_1006618_pt1 | contig 13165 bp, 8 predicted proteins | sample RifGroC2_FD_183996 | JGI IMG/M metagenome (GOLD analysis project Ga0209212, IMG submission 183996) | Groundwater microbial communities from Rifle, Colorado, USA - Groundwater C2 (SPAdes) (version 2) | ecosystem: Environmental > Aquatic > Deep subsurface > Groundwater | place: Rifle, Colorado...
CTGGTCAACCGGTGGCATGGCGAGCATCGCCGGATCGCCGGTGCCGGCTGAAGGAGAGCCGGCGTCCTGACTGATGAGGTACTGATAGCCATAGATCGGTTTGTCGGCGGTCACGATGTATGGAGTTGATGTCGTGGTCTCGATGAAGTCCCCTGGGTTAGCGAGGAGACCGCCTCCGACATTGGGGGAGGTGGTAATCGTGGTGTTGGCCTCCGTGGCGACGTAGCGGAAGAGATCCTGTGTGCAGGAACCAGGGACCGTGGGGTTACATCCCACCGGACGGCTGAGCGTTGGACTTGCCACGTATGTGCTGGCCAAGGCCTCCTCGGGAATGATTTGTTCCTCGATGTGGTCGCACGCCCCGGTGCTGTTTCCGAGGGAGGTGCAATTCGAGCCGCTGAAGACAGCCGCGGGCACGGATGTATCCACGCGCCAGCCGGTCACATCGGTAGAGACGGCGTCGTTAAAACCGCTGCAGGAGCCGTTCACCCTCTGGAAGTACTCTCCTTTATTTACGGTTACGTTGTTCATCAGAGTGCCCGATCTGTCGAACACCTGGATATTCGTTCCATCCTGGGCAGCAACCACTCCGAGAAACGAGCCTCGCGTGTTGCCGTTTGGGTTCACGTAGCTTCCGACCCTGTGTAACTTGCCCAGGGCGTCAACTGGCAGGACAAGTGAGGCGTCATTGGTATATACGTTTTGAATAGGGTTAAAGATGTACACCACCACGTCCACGTCGGAAGTAACGTGGTAAACCATGTTCTTCCCTTGGTTGACCCCGCCGACCGTGCAAACGCCCAGACGCGGGAAGTTAAAAGTTTTGAGACCTCCGGACGGTATGGTATCGAGGAGGTCGCTACTCCCAAAGTGCTCGATCGTTATGTTCGCCGTGGACCCGCTCGGGTTCGCAATGGCGATAGCAAAGTCGGCGGAACCGGCCAAGCTATTCGTCGTTTCTGCTAGCCAGAAGTCTTTCCCCTGGTTCGTCTGCGCCTGAGCAAAGGACGCCATCCAGAGCAGCGCCCCCAAAGTCAGCCACAGAATCTTCTTGGCTCTAATGAGTGTAGTCATAAATCTTTTCTCCTCCTTATTTTTACTTAACGCCTAACAACAGATACCCTACATAGGTTACGCTGGCTCCTTTGTCAAGAAAAAATGTGCTTGCTCGCAAATTCTATTCATAAACTTGTTTTACAATCCATAATGGTACTGCTGCTAACTTTGCCCCGTCACTTGCCACAGATTCGAGGGAAGAAGATCAGCATAAAAAATATCACCAAAGAGGAGCTTGTTTGTGGTTTTGTGAAAACATAAAACAGGGCGGGCACCCTTTGCAAGGGTAACCCGCCCTGTTTGTTTTAAGGGGTCCCGAAGGACACAGCCAAATCTTTACTTCGGTGGCGGCGGCACCAAACAGGTCACGCTTGTCGCGTTGCCTGACCCATCGGTTGCCGTGATCACCGCATCCCCTGGACCGACCTGGAAGTGCCTGATGTTTTCCTGTCCCATCGTGTTCACAAAGGACACCCCAGACTTTCCAGGAGTCTGCGTGATCTTGATGGTCTCGCCGTTGGCCAGCGTAAAGCTACCGATCTTGATCGCAGGTGGCGTACAGCTATCCCCAGCCCCCACCTTATAGAATCCATCCTGGTTGGTGTTGCTCGCCTTCGGCACATTCTTCGTGCTCGGATTGTAGCTCTCCACGCAGGAAACGGTCGGCTTGATCGTATCTACCACCTGGATGGTAGCGGGACAGGAGCTTTGGAGTCCTACGCCGTCTGTAGCCGTGTAATTCACGGTTGTGGTGCCCAAGGGATATGAGCCGGTACTTGGCCCGGCTACTGTAACTGCGCCGCAGGCATCGCTTGCCGTAGCAACGCCAGGGGTAACCGGTGCCGCTCCGGAACCCGTGCACTCCGCAACAATCGGCGCCGGGCAGGAGATGGTGGGAGGAGTGTTGTCCACCACGGTCACAGTTGCGCTGCACGAAGCCGAGAGGCCCGGAGCCGGAGGCAACTCTGTTGCCGTCAAGGTGACCAAAGTATCTCCCAATCCGTACGGACCGCTTGGATCCTGGGTTAAACTCAAGTTGTCGCCGTCCGGGTCATAGGAGCCGTTATCCACCGATGCGAAAGCCACGGAGCAAGTTCCCGGATCCGTGTTCACCATCACATCCTTGCAGATCGCATCCGGAGGCTGGTTACCCGCTTGCCTCGTAACCATGTGGGTCTGAGCCGTGTTGTAGGTGCTGATGTCACTCGCAACGACCTCGATGAAGTTAGCGCCAAAAACCAGCGGGAAGGGCACGCTGAAAGAGACCTCGTTGCCGTTGCCGGTAAGCGTGAACGGGACGGATAGTCCATTAACGCTGATGTTGGCAATTCCCGCATCGTCGTTTGCCGTGCCGCTCACGACCGTGTTTGGATTGTTCGTGACCGAGCCGTCGGCCGGCGTCCAGTTAAGAGTAGGCGGGCCCTCGTCGCGATAAACCGTCCGGGTATCCGATGCCGACTTTCCGGGATCGGAAGTATCTGTAGCAATGGTCACGACCTGGTTGGGGCCGTAATTGAGGCCGATGATGGCTTCAAAAGAGACCGACGGCGCTGGAGCCGGTGGCGTTAGCGTAGCAGCGGTCCCGTTAACGGTTACGCTGGCTACTGCTACGTCATCCGTGGCCGTCCCGGTGACGGTGATGTTGGCATTGCTGGTGATGTAATCCGGTGGAGGGAACGTCACTGTAAGCGACGGACCGCCGATATCGATGACCTGCGTGGAGCCTGGGACAACATCTACGGTAAGCTGTCCAAACTGGGTGTTAGAGCCCCCAACCTGAGCATACGCGGTCAGCGTGCAGGAGCCCTCCATGCCGGCGAATGTTACCCCGCCTTCTGTTACATTTGATTGGTTCCCGGATGAATTAAAACTGTAGTACCAGACGGCCTGATTGTTCTGATCGTACTTGTAACAGGAGCCGCTCAGGTACGGATAGCTGAAGGTGCCGCCGCCCAGGACCAGGTAGTTCACGGTCACTGTGCCTGTTCCGTACGTAAGGTTCTTGGTTACGGTCTCCCCGGCGGCGAGCGAGACCGGATTGTAGTAACTCTGGTAATCGTAGAAGTACAGGTACTCGTTCAGGTAGCTTGAGGCGCTCGGATCGTAAAACTGAAAGTTAAAGCCGTAAGGACTCCACCCGCCCTCAGTGACGACGAGACTGTAAGCCCCGGTTTGAAGATTTGGGCTGGTGCCCGCTGAGCCGCCATAAGAATTTGTTTGGGAAGCACCGTACGCGTTTAGGGATGCGGAGTTCGCTTGCGAGAGAGATTTCGTTCCGGTCAGCTTGAGTGTCCCATTGAGGAACGCCGCATTGGCAGAAATATCTACATTGGTTGTCGCCCCACCGGTGACAGCTACAGAATAGGATGGGTTGAAGCTGGCGTACGGGTAATACATGTAGGTCGTGTAGTTGTTAAAATAGGAGTAGGCATAAACACCATAATTCCCCTCATTCAGGTTGGGAAGGGAGTAGCTCCCGTTGCTGCTAAGACTCGTACTGTTGTAGCTAGGCCCGCTCGCATAAATGTAATGTTGATTCACCGTTGCGCCGTTGAACGTAATATTGCCAGCGATCGTTCCTTTCGCCGGGGGAGGTGGCGCGGTGACATTCCAAGTGAGCTGGATGGTATCTCCTGCGTTGACGCTGGGGTATTGATAATCGAGGAAGGCGTATCCGCCACTTGCGAAATATGCATAGCCGTAAATGGTAACAGGAGAGGCGGGGCCAACAGGGAAGGTGAACGGGCTGCTAGAGCCGTAGTTATTGGTTGATCCCCCGGTCCCGTACGTATAAAACCCCACGCTGCTGAGCGTTCCCCCGGTAACGTTGATGGTGGCCTCAATGTAGCCTGGATCCACTATGAAGTCCGCCGGCGTGGTCGCGTTTTCATTTACTGACACGTTTTGCGACGGGAAGTAAAAGTAGGTGGAATAGTTGTTCAGATACGACTGCGCGCTCACTGTGTAAGCCGCGCTCGACCCTTGAGGAACATTGACTGTCAGCGTATAGCTCCCGGAGGAGGTGCTGGTGCTCGCAGAACCCGAGGCGCCGGACGCATAAATATTCGACGAATTGATAGTTTGGCCAGTAACCTGAATGGTGCCGGATATGTAGCCCGGATTCAATATGACTTCCGCGCCAAAGGCCGGAAACGGGGCCATTCCCGCCAAGAGAGAGAAAACCAGCCCAACTGCGAGTTGCCTTAATAGAGTCGTTTTACTCAGATTCTTCATCGTTCCTTCCCCCTGTTTTCTAAGTAAATGGTTAGAATCACAGCCCTGCCTCGGTTCCTGGTAAGACCAACTGCCGATGCGAGCCTGCTGCATCATCGTAGTCGACCTTCCACACGATGGGCGCTCCTGACAGCTTGTCAAACAGGTAGCCGCCGGAGATCGAACGGGCTTCACCCGCGGGAATTGTGCCGAACTGGAACAATCCTTTTTCTATTGAATTCGGCCCCGGTTGGGCAAGTCTTAGGTCTACGTTGCGGAGAGTCCCGCCAGCCAGGTTGTTCACCATGACCTTTATCGTCCCTCTCACGATCAGGCCGTTGTCTTCTAGCGGCTGAAGGGAATAACGGACGGCCAAGTCGGCGGCATAGGATGCAGTAGCTATCGAGGAACATAAAAGCGCAGTGACTAATATCACGGTAATTTTAAACGTCCTCATAATTTCCTCCCTCATTGCTTCAGCTTATGTACCTGAGTGACCTGAATATAAGACTTGCCTACCTTTCTGAAAGCATTAAATTTGTGAGAAAAACTCTGCCAACAAGGTTGTCCACGGCTTCTATTTGATGTTCGGCTCATCGTCAAAAAAATCGAAGCCTGCTGTAGCAGCGCCGGTGTTGACACTTATGATGCCGCTGTCGTACAGTCAATACGTTTTTTGACGTATATGGTCTATCGGCGCAACGCACGGACGACGAAGCGCAAGAGAGAAGCCGCTGCGGTAAAGGCAAAGCCGCAACTGCTGTGTGACGTGATAGGCACGGCAGGGCAAGGGCAGGTCGTTTTTACACATGGGGGCGCGAGATGCGTAGTTCATAGTACCCGCCACGGGATGGCGGACTGTTTTAATGGCCGATTGCAGAAACCCAAAGGTCTTCCCGCCCCGGCGCAAACAGGGAGCTGGTTTCCGCCGGCCCTTTCCTCTAGTAAAAAGAAAAATACGCCCGGAACAGAGGGACCAGCAGAATGTAAGGGCAGGCGGCTTTCTCTCCGTTGCGTTAGAATGGCAGGCCAATGCCTGCTTTTTTTAGAAGGGCAGCAGGCGACTCTCCAAACAAGCTCGCTAAAGCCGCTAAGGCTTACGCAGCGCGAGGCCGAGGTTCTGGCCTGGGCATCTCAGGGCAAAAGCAACAAGGAAGTTGGGAGTATTCTTGGGTTGAGCGTTCGCACAGCGGGAAAGCACTTGGAACACATCTATAGCAAGTTGGGGGTTGAGAGCCGCACGGCAGCAGCGGCCAGAGCGTTTGAAATAGCTGCGTCTTCCGCAGACTAGAACCCGCCCGGGTCTCTTCACATCAGATCGACAAGATGATTGTTCCCCCAGCGGCAGGGTTTTGGATGAGCTAAACTAAGATCCTTGTTTACTTTGTGCGGCGAGCAGGCTTTCTATGGCATCTTTGAAGGCGGCGTAGGGCTGGGCGCCTCTTATTATCCGTACCGCTTTCACCATCCCATCATTTGGCTCGGTGAGCGCGAGGAAAAAACTAGGGGTCCCCTGTACTCCGGCTTTTTGCCCGTCCGCCAGGTCTTTGCGGATTTTTGCAGCATGCTTTCCACTGTCCAGACACTGCTGAAATTTCGGCGCGTCTAGAACTAGCGCCTTGGCATGGTTAGGCAGGTCCTTTAATCCCAGGGCATTTTGGTTGGCGAAGAGCCGGTCGTGCATCTCCCAATATTTACCCTGCTCCCCAGCGCAGTTGGCCGCCTCGTGGGCCTTGAATGCCAGAGGGTGGATCGATTCGATCGGGAAATTGCGGAAGACGTATTTAACCTTGCCGGTGGCGATATATTCCCTTTCCAGCTGCGGCAGGGTGTCGCGGGAGTGACGGACGCAGAAAGGACATTGATAATCGGAGAATTCGATGAGTGTAAGTTTTGCATCCGGACGCCCTTTGAACGGATCGCCCTTGATCTCCAGAGCCACATTCTGGGGCTCGGGAGGTGGAGCAGGCACTCTGCCTCGAAGCAAGGTTTTAATTTCCTGGAGTTCGCTCTGAATGTCGGACTGGCCTTTTTTGATCTCTTCGAGTTCTTTTCTTAAGGCCTTTAGCTCTTCAGTCGATTGCGTGAAGCCCGGCTGAGAGCTGAAGAGGGACATAAGGAGGAATGAAAAGAGGGCGGTGATGTATTTTTTTCTCATAACTATCCTTCATAAAACAGGGCGGGCACCCTTTGCAAGGGTAACCCGCCCTGTTGTTTTTATGACCCTCGACTAGAGTCAGGAAGCAAGGGAGTTATACAGGGGTCCTCCATCAACGCATGTGCTGCCTTTGCCCTGGTCATGAGGGACGCAGACGTTAACAGTGCCGGTGCACTGGCCACCATTTCCATCATCAGCGGTGAAGTCGATGTGGTAGACACGGCCATTGCCCGGAGTTTTCGGATTGCCATTGCGCTCGGCCCGTACTGCCAGAAGGCTAAGTCTCGCATCAGGGGCGGTATTGCCTGAGCCAATTCCAGTTTCTCTCACGGCCTCGTCCTGCGTGATGCTGGTTGCCGTGATGGTGACTGGGTTTCCGTCAGGATCGGTCACTCCGGTGATGGAGATCGGGACCATCTGGTGATTGGGCGGCCAGAGCGTAGACGGGCTGGCTGTGGCGCCTGTGCAGACTGGTGATTGATTCTCAAGCTGACAGGTTGCGGAGCAGCCATCGCCGTTGTTGGCATTTCCATCATCGCACTGCTCCCCTGGATCGAGATTGCCATCGCCGCAGACCTGACAATCGCTATCCGCCTCATCAATAAACCCATCCTTGTCGTCATCGATTCCATTGCCACAAATCTCTGCTGGGGGAATCTCCACGATGCCTGCCTTGGAGAAGGTCACATGCTCCCACTGGCTGACTTGCGCGATTTGGGTTGCCACAAAGGAAGTCCCGTTCCACCGAACGTGCCAGAGATACCCGGGAAACTCTTGCGCAATAAGAATGTCGCCAACCATGCCGGTAAACGCTGATGCGGGCGCGCCCCAGAGCGTCTGACCTCCGAAATCGACGCCGAAAAAGTTCTCGTTTGCAGGGATAATGTCGAAGTCTTCAGGGTTGATACCGAGTTGGTGGCACACAGCTGCTCCAGTGGCATCAATCGCGTAGATACAACCTTGTCCTTCTGCCCCAGCAAGGATTTTGCCGGCCCAGGGTCCATATTTTGCCGTGTCATTGGGGACGGTAGTCACCCCCTCCAGATGTGTGCCTAGGCTGGCGAGTAATGTTGGGCTCCCTGATGAGGTCACACGCCACACGTTCCCTGCTGTAGTGACAACGATCAGGTCTCCTCCAAATGAGCAATATCGATCCTGAAACAGGCTCCCTCTCATGAGCCCTGTCTCGCCAAGGAGCGTCACCCATGGGATCTGAGCAGTAAGGCCGTCAGATGAAATGCGCGCGATCTGACCGGCGACGCCTGTTCCAGTAAAGAGTTCACCGGATGTGAAGCCTCCCTGGCAAGACCCGCTTCGCACCGTTGCGATCTTGACCTCATCGGTAAGTCCGCTGACGGACGAAAATTGGGTTCTGGTTCCATCTGCCGCGACTAGTTCAAAGTTGTATGGCGTGCCACCCGAGTAGTTCACTGACATAACCACCTGGTTAGTCGGCTCGTGGTGGTCAATACCGATGGGATTGTTGAAAGGCGTGCCGATCGGCGTCAATGTGATCTGGCCGAAGGCAACGCTAGGTGAAACCGCGGTTATCAGGCCTATTAGCGTTGCCGTGGTTAAGAAAATTACTGCTGTGAAGAGACATCGTGTAGACGTATTTTTGTTCATCTTAATCTCCTTACTTTTTTATTTTCTCCAAGTTTCAATTTTCAGATTAAATATTGCGGTCACAAATCCCTGTCTATTGCATTTTAGTGCTACGGGCTCAGCCGTACTCCTGGACATAAGAAACAGGGCGGGCACCCTTCGAGGGTAACCCGCCCTGTTCGCTTTACACGGTCTTCAGGGACCGTGATCTAGCCCTACTTCGGTGGCGGCGGGACCAGGCAGGTAACACTCGAAGAATTACCCGACCCATCCGTCGCCGTGATCACCGCATCCCCAGGACCGACCTGGAAGTGCCTGATGTTTTCCTGTCCCATCGTGTTCACAAAGGACACCCCAGACTTTCCAGGAGTCTGCGTGATCTTGATGGTCTCGCCATTGGCGATAGCGAAGCTCCCGAGCATGATCGCCGGGGCGCTGCAGGCATCGCCTCCAGACACCTTGTAGAAGCCGTCCTCGTTCTTCGCGTTCGGCACGTTCTTCCCGCTCGGATTGACGCTCTCCACGCAGGAGACCACCGGCTTGATCGTGTCGACCACTTGGATGGTAGCTTGGCAGGAACTCTGCAAGCCGACTCCGTCGGTCGCGGTATAGGCCACCGTCGTCGTGCCGACCGGATAGGTCCCCGCCGCTGGCCCGGCGACCGTTACGCCCGCGCAGATGTCGCTCGCCGAAGCTGCCCCTGGCGTCACCTGGGCGCTACTGTTTCCGGTGCACTCTGCCACAATCGCTGCCGGGCAGGTGATGCTTGGCGGCGTGGTGTCCTGCACTTGCACGGACGAGGAGCAGGAGGCGCTGTTCGTAGACGGATCACTCGCCGAGTAACTGATGCTGGTCGTCCCGAGCGCGTAGAAAACAGTCCCAGGGCCACTGGCCGGGAGCGGCCCGGCGCAATTGTCCGTGGCCGTAGCCGCTGTGGTCACCGTGGCGCCGCCACCACCGGTGCACTCGGCCGTCACGGGCGCGGGGCAGGAAACCGTCGGCGCGGTGTCGTCCACCAGCGCCAAGGAGGTGTTACAGGAGCTGGAATTACCGGACGTGTCCGCGGCGTTGCACGTCGATGACGTAGACCCCGGTGCGGACAAGGAAAGCAAGCTAGGTGAGCAGATCGCGCTTATGGTTCCATTGCAAGTGTCCGTGGCCGTTGCGGAGACGGGGAGACTTGCTACGCACGCTCCACCTTGAGATGAGGTCAATACCGTCGTAGGAGCGGGGCAAGTGATGCTAGGAGCCTGGGTATCCTTCACCGTCACGGTGGTAGTGCACTGGCTAGAATTACCGGAACCGTCCGTCGCCGTGCACGACACTGTCGTTGGCCCAAGCGGGAAAGTAGAACCAGATGCCGGGTTACAACTTGGGCTACCCACAGAGCAGTTGTCTGTAGCGGTCGCAGCGAACGTAGCTGTAGCGCTGCCCGATCCTGTACACTCGACCGATTGGCCTACGGGACACGTAATGGAAGGGGCGGTCACGTCTTTAACAGTGACCGTCGCCTGACAAGAATCGGACGCGTTTTTGTTGTCCGTCACTGTCAGGGTAGTCAAGGTGTTCCCTAACCCGAAAGGAGTGGCGGGCGGCGCGGCTGGGCTTTGCGCCAGCGTTATGGGATCGCCGTCCGGGTCGAACGAGCCGTTGTTGATATCCGCGCCCGCCTGACAGTTTGCGTCCGCATTCACCGTCACATCCTTACAGATTGCATCCGGCGGCTGGTTTGCCGGGACGTTGATCGAAAAGCTACAGGTCGCCGTGAGATTTCCCGGATCTGTGAACAAGATGGATATTGCATGCGCCGATCCCGCGTCGCTGGATTGCGGCGTCCAGTTAAACGTCGCGGTCAGGGGCTGAGCGCCGCTGGAGCCTGAGGTCGGCGTGAGCGTTGCTCCCGGCGGCAGTCCCAGATGGTTGACCGTCAAGTTGCCGCCATCCGTATCGTTTCCCGTCACGGTGATCGAGAAGTTTTGCCCCACGTTCACGATATTACTTGCGGAGCCGTTGACCGTGCAGGTAGGTTGCGCATTCAGGGTTACGTTCGCAATTTCAATGATAAAGTCGAGCGCCACATCGTTGATCACGTTATTGGGCCGGTGCTCTTGGAGCATGACTTGAAGCGCGTAGAGCTGACTGAAAGTTGTTTCGCTTGTGTCCCACACGAGCTTGCAATCCGAAGTTACGCTTAGGGTCTGTACTGGGAGAGGGAGTGCGGCATTTGGGGCGGCCGTGGTTAACGATGACTCGGCAGTTGTCGCTAGACGGCAGGTAATGGAATCCAGATCCGGATCTGCCGTCGGCAAAGAAAAAGTCACAAAATTACCAGGGCTGGTTTTCGGGAGTTGAACGATCGGCGGGATCGAGCTGACAGGTGATCCCTTATTGCCATTGCGAAAGTCTATATCTGTCGTTACCAAAAAAGCATCATCAGCGTTACTATTTTGCAGTGTGGAGATACGGCAGCAATTCGAGAAGGAAGCGGTGAACGGCCCTTGGCTAGGGTAAGCATGAGTGGTTACATACTTTGCCAGGAACCAACCATTTGCGGCGTCATTGAATATCACAGTCCCGGTAAGGTTCGAAGTGGCAGGGGAGCCGCCGCCGAAATTGAAGGTAGCAGTTGTAGGCACACCGCCGCCAACAATTGAGCCGCTGGTGCAGGCAGAGGAAGAGAAGAAGAATGTGCATCTCCAGGCATGGAGCACCGTAATCTCAGCCGTATTCGTTCCCGTAGCCTTCCAGGTGATGTGGCCGAAGCGGAAATGGGTCGCCTCCGCATCGCTGGCGGTAAAGACAGCCGCTGTCACCAGCAGCAACGCCAGCCACAAGGCGTGGAAGCCCTTAAAAAACTTTTTCCTCATCGGTCTTGTATCTATGCCGTTCATGAATGATCCTCCTAACTATTTTTTTCACTATTTTCCATCCAACATACTCAATGCATCCTTAGAAACCGTACCCGCAGAGACCTTGCCCACACTAATCATCTGTCTCAATGCCTGCCTGGCCTGGGCGCTTCCATTTACAGCCAGGGTGGTAGCCACTGTTTGTTTTAGCGCCTGATCTCCTCCGTTGAAAACCGCAAGCAAGGCATCCAAGGCCCTGTCACTTCTTAAACGGGCCAGGCTCCTCGCCGCATTTGACTGGACGAGGGGGTCGGGGTCATTGAAGGCCCAGATCAGCGGATCGACGGCATGTTCCCCGCCGATTTCTCCCAGTGTTCTCGCTGCCATCGAGCGAAAAACGCGGTTCTGCTCCGGTTGGTACAAAAGACCGACCAAAGGCTCGACGGCTCGCTCTGGCGCGTGCTCTTTCAACTGACTCAAGATATCCGAAAAGGCCTGATGATCTCTTTGCTCCGGGGCGTCCAGCAAGCGTCCCAATAGGGAGTCTATAATCTGCCGTTTTTCACTTTCAGAGCGAGTCTCTTTAAGGGCTTGGAGTAGTCTATCCAGTTCGTATCTATCGCTGACATCACGACCGGCCTGCTGGTTTCTGTGACCGGGAACGTTTCCCAGCCGTACTACTCCAGTCTCATTAGAGCCTCGCGCGGACGAGATAGCGCCCTCTTTCTTTTTCGATATAACCTTTACTCCGGCGAGTAACGGTCTGCGCGTTTCTGTGGTTGGTTGATCGCGATCGGAGTATAGGAACATAGTATTAAAACCTTCCAGCAAAACCTTTAGCGCCTCCTCTACGGGTTGCAAAGCAATCTCTATTGAGATCCGGCTTTGCAGGAGCTGCTCGTCCTCCACGTCTATTTTTATCGCAGCGTCCTTGGCGACGAACTCAAGAACCTTGTCGAGCGGCGCCTGGCTGGCATCGATAGTAATCTGGCCGGTCGATTTTTCGTAGTAGACGTTAAGGCTAACGGATTGGACCGGCGAACGAGGCTGGGACCGAGCGGATGTAATAGTTTCAGCCGCCGAAGAGCGCACTACTATCGCTGAATTCAGAGCGATGATAGTGAGCAAAGATGATAATACAGAGGGGTAAAGAGGGAACCTTAAACTCATTCTGCCCTATTTCTACCTTGCACTCTCCGGCAAAGTAAAGTATGTAGAGGTCTCATTTTTAAATCCCAATTGGGACCTTGGGGGTTATTTGCCTACTAGGATACTTTTGGCGGGCGACCATATACTTCTGCGTCAGGCGGTCCGGGAGCATCTCGACCGAAAGCGGGACGGCGCCGAGGTGGTGGTAAGTGAAGCTGGGGATGGGGTCGAAATCATGGATCTGCTAACACGCCATTGTCCCGATGTTGTAATCTTGAATTACAAGATGCCAGGCCTCGGCCGCTTGTCCAAATTCTGCAACGAGGTATGTCGTCAATGCACATCAACCCGAATCCTCATTGTAACAGGCTACTCAGAAGAGGAAGCTGTTCTTGAAGCTTCTACGGGTCGCGTTCATGGCTATCTGACGAACCGAGCGCCTTTGACCGAGCTCTCAGAGGCTATCGATACGCTTATGGCGGGAGGTCTTTGGCTTGACCCGAGGCTTCCACGCCGGATTTTTCAAACGTTCTTAAACGGGGCCGACAACGGAAGGAGAAAGCTGCGAAGGCTCAGCCGACAGGAGCTGAGAATCCTTTCTGTGATTGCCCAAGATAAGAGCAACAAGGAAATCGGTTCCCAACTTCACATCAGCGAAAAGACGGTAAAGAACCACGTCACGCATATCCTAGGTAAACTCGGAGTCAAAAATCGGCAAGAGGCTCGACGCTATTTCCTGGGGGGAGATAGAGGACCTCAGGCCGTATCATCGTAATGCCCATCCATTCCTCATTTTCGGTCCCTGGCGCGTCTACGCTTATCCCCGTTTGACCGGGACTCTTTCCTGGAGTAAGTTATGGCTCCATCTTGCAGGATCCGGGGAGGGATGCGAGATTCTTAAGCGTTCTTCACTACTGAGCCTCTTGTTGTTAGCCGCTATGGGGTTTGTAGGGGCAAGAAGCTATGAGCTTTGGCAGAAAGGGCCGTGGGATCTGCCAAAACCGGCAAAAGCGAAGGTAGCTACCGTCAGTGAGGAGCCAAAGAAGGAAATTTCCCGGCAGCAGTTGGTGAGCACGAAGAACATTATTGACAAGAATCTTTTCGATCCGGAGAGGGGAGCGGGTAGAACTCAAGA
>Ga0209212_1006619_pt1 | contig 13161 bp, 11 predicted proteins | sample RifGroC2_FD_183996 | JGI IMG/M metagenome (GOLD analysis project Ga0209212, IMG submission 183996) | Groundwater microbial communities from Rifle, Colorado, USA - Groundwater C2 (SPAdes) (version 2) | ecosystem: Environmental > Aquatic > Deep subsurface > Groundwater | place: Rifle, Colorado...
GGACGCGGATAGATAATCACTGGTTGAACTAAGCCGCTGCGCGGCAGTGTGAATCGTTCATCCACTATTTTCTCCTTCGCAGTAATTCGATAGCGCTTCCGGGTACCACCCTCCGGAACTCACGATCCTCTCATACTACGCTACTTGTTTTGCATTCTCCCTTCGTTATACAATCAACTTCCGAACCACCCGGCGGCATAAAGCCGCCGGCATTTCAATTCCCGGAAGGAGATTGTACAATGGAAACGTACCACGAACAGATGCAAAGAGACATGGTGCTCAGAAACCTGAGCCCGAAAACGCAGAAAACCTATCACTACGCGGCCCGCTCCCTGGAAGCCCATTTCGGCAAACCACCCGACAGCCTCGGCATGGACGAGATCAAAGCGTTTCTTTATTCCATCGTCCAGGACAGAAACCTTTCCCAATCAACGCTCAAGATACACTACAGCGCACTCAAGTTTCTCTACGAGACGACGCTTGGCAAAGGCGGGCTCGTCGAGGCCATTCCCTATCCAAAGTCGATACGAACCCTGCCCCAGGTCCTGACCAAGAACGACATCCGAAAGATATTCGACGCCGCCGTCAGCATCAAACAGAAGGCGATGCTGATGGTGACCTATTCTTCCGGACTCCGCATCGGTGAGACGGCGCGTCTCAAAATAACCGACATCGACAGCGCCCGGATGTTGCTGCGGGTTGAACAGAGCAAGGGAAACAAGGACCGCTTCACCCTGCTGTCCAAGACGGCCCTCGAAACGCTCCGGGAGTACTGGAAAGCCTGCCGGCCGAAAGACTGGCTCTTTCCGAGCGATACGAGGCCGGAAGAGCATGTCCCGATCGACACCATTCGGGCGGCTTTCAAACGCGCGAAGAGCGTTGCCGGAATCAGGAAGCCCGCAAGCTGTCATACGCTCAGGCACAGCTTCGCCACACACCTTCTGGAGTCCGGCGTCGATTTGCACACCATTCAGCTCCTGCTCGGCCATTCCGACATCAGGAACACCACGGTCTATCTCCATGTCAGCAAGAAGAACATTGCCAGGATCGTGAGCCCGCTGGACCTTTCCCCGAAACGCAGAAATGCCGGACAAACAGACTGATTCCCGCGCCATCATGTGCGCACGGGAAGGCGATCGGCTTGAGGTCGCGGACATCTTCCGCCGGTACGGCAACTCATACCGGAACGCCCACCCCATGCCCGTAAACCGCCTGAAAGCCATGTCGGCGATAGAACGATGCCGTACGGCGGAACTCGGCGGCCACGAGGATGTGTGCGAACACTGCGGCGAGAAGCGAAACTCCTACAACTCCTGCAGAAACCGGAACTGCCCCAAGTGTCAGTTCCTGAAAAAGGAAAAGTGGATCGAGGCCAGGGAAAAAGACCTGCTGCCCGTCGCCTACTTCCATGTCGTCTTCACGATTCCGAACCTTCTGAATCCCCTCGTTCTCCGTAATCAGGAAGTCCTGTACAATCTCCTGTTCAAGGCCGCTTCTGAAACCCTGCTGGAACTTGCCAAAGACCCCAAGCGCCTGGAAGCGCATATCGGAGCTATCCTGATTCTCCATACCTGGGGCCAGAACCTTCTTGACCATCCGCACATTCACGGCGTCGTTCCCGGAGGAGGGCTGTCTCTTGACGGAAAACGGTGGCAGGGGTGCAAGAAGAAAGACTTCTTCATCCATGTCAACGTCCTGTCGGCTCTCTTCAGCAAGAAGTTTATCGCGTACCTGAAGCAACTGAGAGCGGAGAACAAGCTCGTGTACCCCGGCGCCGTAAGTCATCTTGCGGAGCCTGCGGCCTGGGGCGCACTAATCTTCGAACTCTACGGTAAGGACTGGGTTGTCTACTGCAAGCCGCCCTTCAAGGAGACCAGGAATGTAATCGATTATCTCGGCAGATACACGCACCGGATCGCGATCAGCAACCACCGGCTGGTGAAGCTCGAAGACGATACGGTATACTTCCGGTGGCGTGACTACGCCGATGACGACAAGATCAAGATGATGCCGCTTGACGCCTTCGAATTCATCCGGAGATTCCTGCTTCACGTGCTGCCGGAGGGGTTCGTCAAGATCAGGCATTACGGCTTCCTGGCCAATCGCTGCCGCCGGGATAAGATTGCACTCTGCAGGAAGTTCCTCGAAAATGCCTCTCGGAAAAAGGAACGGAACGACACCAAAGAGGAGACCTGGCAGGAAACCTTGCTTCGGCTTACCGGCTTCGACGTCGCCCGGTGTCCGGCCTGCGGCGAGCGCGCCATGCGGACGGTGAAAGTCATTCTCCCCGCGCGCTGCAAAGGGCCGCCGGTATGACCACGCTATGCGGTACAACAACAAAAGACCCAATATCTCCCTTCCCGGAAACGCCTCCGTTTCTCGCAACGCTATGTTCTTGCTTAAAAAGGCCCTTTTCTGTATACTCGTGCCTAAATGGGGCTGCCGGATTTGTCCTTTATTGTCCTTTTTCGACAAATCGAACACCGCACCCGTCTCTACGCCCCTGCCGCTCTGAAAAACAAAACTTTTGAAATTCCATAGCGCCGTGGCGCGCGACCGGCTTAGTTCAACCAGCTTTAATCTGACGTAACGTGAGCGCTGTGATTATGGACTGTCCGTTTTCATCGTCCAGATTAAAGCCTAAATGTTAGCCTCTTATACGATGTGTGAGATGACATGAACCTACTTCATTTCAAAAACAGACTGAAACAACTTGTCTTATGGATATCGCAGGGCAAGTACCATCTGCTGAGTAGCGCAGCCTTCATAATTACAGTTTTCTATTTAACTGGGATTTTGAAGTTCTATCCAAACGCTGTAGCGATAGTCATGACACTGGCCGGACTTTTAATCATTCTTACCCAACAAATCCTCGATGCAACTAAATTTGGTTCTCACAAACCAAATACTTTTACGAGCTGGATCAAGTCCTTTCCTTCCGGGAAACCAGTCTCTTTATCTGTGAATGGTATGGGTGGTAGTATAGATTTCGGAAAGGCTCGTGTCACAGTCTCTATTGCTGCTGATTCGACAATTGAAAGAAAGGTCGATTTTCTCCTCAGTCAAGTTGCGGCTCTAGATTCTGCTATAGCAAAGCTCGATGACAGGGTTGACAGCATCAATTTATCCTTGAATAAGACGGAAAAAAAGTTGCAAGCATCTCTCGACACACTATCAACGTCTCTAAATTCTATTATTGCTAGCCACATCGTTGGTTCATACGATCTAAATCTGTTTGGCATTAATATTGCTATCTGTGGGACTGTCATTCAATTTTTCTGTTCTTAACATTTTGACAGGCTCAGTTGCTAGGACGAGTAGAATGAAGTTAACCCGACGATGATTCTAACGATGCGCGTCAACAGCGACGCGCCAAAGGGCGGCGCGTTACGCGCGTTGTTGGCTCCGGGAAAATGCCGCACCGCGCCAACCAGTAGTCCAAGCGGATAAACCGCTTAATATTCAAAAGGAGGCAAAGTGGCCGAAGATCCAATTTATAACCGCATCACTGTTGAATCGAATGGTCACACAATCCATGCACTCGAACAGGGTAACGGGCCACTCATCGTAGCATTGCACGGCTTTCCCGACCTCCCGATTTCCTATCGGCATCAAATTCCTGCCCTTGCAAAAAACGGCTACCGAGTGGTAGCTCCGTACATGCGTGGATATTTTCCTTCGGATGCTGAGTTTGATGGTCCTTATGAAGTCGCGGCTCTTGTCCAAGACGTATTGTCGTTGATTGATCAACTGACGGAACAACCCGCGATTCTCATTGGACACGATTGGGGTGCCATAGTTGCTCGTAGCGCAGCCATCCTTGCACCCGATAAAATCTTGAAAATTGTCTGCATGTCCGTACCGACCGCAGGAAATTTTGGACGAGCGCTGGTATCCAACCCAAAACAACAACGTCGATCCTGGTACATGTTTTTCTTCCAGCTGCCCATCGCTGAGATGGCGATAGCCCATAACGATTTCGAGTTTATAGAAAGGTTATGGCAAGAGTGGTCTCCCGGCTGGTCCTGCCCAAAATCAGTAATGAACGAAATCAAGGAAGCTTTTCGGCAACCTTCTGTATTGAAAGCCGCTTTGGGGTATTATCGTTCCCAGTTCAATCCGGCCCTTCAGCAGCCGGGCTTGGCCGATATACGGAAACGCTTGAGTGATCCCATTCCCGCTCCAACAATGTATCTGCACGGTGCCAATGACGGATGCATAGGCGTCGAGACAGCTGAAGGAATGGAGACAGCTTTTCTCCGTGATTTTGAAAAACATATTATTCCTTCTGCCGGTCATTTCGTTCATCAGGAACAACCGGAAGTTGTCAATGAACTCATTACACGCTTTTTAGCCAAACAGCATAAATGAAAAAATGCTGCCAACAAGCGGGTCGTGTGGGACGCTGTGAACCGCGCCCCACACCCGCGTGTTAAAGAACTTTTGTACACAATGTTAACAGTAGGCATTCCGATGAAAAGACCCGAGGGTATATTTTCGATGTTAATGACCATACGCCTGCTCATGATCCTCATGGTCGCTCTCTCGGCGGCAACGAAAGCCGACGCTTTCAACAGAGATAGCCCGAGTTTTATTCCTGCACCTCTCGTAGTCCTGACCCCGGTTTGTGCGGGGGCCGCGGGTTCTGAGCACTGCAGGGTCTTGAAGGCGGTTGCCGACGGAGCTCGTACAGGAGCTCTTGCTGCAATTGAGGGACGGGACATGTTTGTTTTCAGCCGTAAGCAGGCGGGCGCGGCACTGGCCCGGTACGGGCTGCCCGCTCCCTGCGCGCAGGATCTGAAGTGCGCCCTGAAGAATGTCAGCCGGATGAACGCGGGATACGTCCTTACAGGTAAGGTTACAGCGGCCGGCTCTAGCCGCCTTCGCTCATGGAAGATCGCTTTGCAGCTATACCGGGCAGGCAATGGGAAACTCATTTCAGAGAGCGATACGCTCGATGTACGCGCGATTGATGTTCCGGAGGCGGTGCAATCGCTCGCCGAATCGTTGGTGACACGGGCTGCTGAGCCTGAGCTTTTCAACCGCCGTTCGCAGCACCCGGCAAAGGCGAGCGCGGAGGACGGGCTCGTCACTTTCGAAGCTCCGGAGGGCGGGATCGTGCGGGTGGACGGTCAACTCGCCTGCGTAAGGACTCCCTGCGCGCGGCGCATTGCGAAGGGTGAGCACGCGGCTATGTTCGAGCAGGAAAATTTCACACCGACGACCGTGAAGCTCATGGCGGAGAAGGGCGCGACGGTGAAGACAAAACTCCCGGTGGATACTATCCTCCCTCGGCTTGCGGTGCTGGTCCCTGAGTGGCTCCCGTGCGCTGTGGCTCCTCCCAGCCAGAGATTCGACCGGTGTTATGCGCTCGGAGCCCTGGTACAGGAGGCGGAGAAAGGGGCGAGGGCGGCGCTGGCAGCGCGGGACGGAGTGATCATTGGATCCAGCTCTGTAGAGTTCGAATTTAACAGGAGGGGCGTAATAGCCTCGTGTTCTGATCGGAAGAGTTGCGCGCTTGAGACTGCGCGGTTGATCGGTGCGGACTATGTTCTGTCAGGTGACGTCACCGGGGCAAAGTCTGGTGCGCTCATCGCTGAGCTCGAATTGCGGGACGTCAAAACCGGGAAACTCTTACTGAACAGGAGCAAGCGGATAGACCCTCGCGTTGACTACGGCGAAGGCGGCGGGATGACCCGTCTTGCGCAAACGCTGATCACCGAGGCCCTGGAGCTGAAGCCCGTGGCAGAACGTTTCCCGCTCAAGACGGGTTCGCATACCGGGCGGGTGCAGGTCAGATTTGAAAGCAGCGGCCCGGAGATGGGCGCTTTGGTTTCAGTCGACGGCAGGCTGGTCTGCAGGAACTCCTGCGCCCCGTTTGTCGAATCCGGGGAACATCGGGCCGTCTTCGAGCAGCTCCGCTTCGAACCCGCGTCTGTGGAGTTCGTAGCCGCCCCCAATACACGCGTACAGGGGATACTCACACCGGACTTCGGCTGGATCGAGGTGTCGACAGATCCCGAGTACGTGGGCCTCAGCGTTGCGGTAGATGATGGACGGAAGAGCTGGGCGAGGGCTCCTAAAGGAGTTCAGTGGCGGGAGGTGGACGCGGGCGAGGTCGAGGTTGCAGTGGCGGATGCTTGCTTTCTTCCGACTCCACAGCGGGTCACTGTGAAGGCCGGCGAGCGACGACATTTGAATATCCCGCTGAAGCAACGGCTCGTGCCTCTTGAGGTGCATGCCATAGACGAACACGGGAAGGCTGTCATAGTGCCGGTCAAACTCGACGGGCGGGAAGTAGGCACTTCAGGCACCCGGCTCGAGGTACCGCTGTGTTATTTCTACGCCCTGGGCCAGCCCGATGGCATACTTAGACATAGTCGGATCGTGTCGGTTCCGTTCAAAGAAGACATTTTCTCGACGACGGTCGTCCTGAAGGAGGAGATGACTGTTGTGACGGCAAGCGCGGTACCGGTTCCGCCTGAAGGCTCGATGGCTAGTCTGCCTGGTGGAACCTTCACGATGAGCGAGGATAACCGTGTCGTTACGGTTGCGCCCTTCCTTCTGGACGTGACCGAGGTGACCGTGCAGGATTTCAAGGCTTGCGTACGTGAAGAGCACTGCTCTGAACCGGAGCGTGAACGAGACCATGGGTGGGACCCTCTCTTTCACAATAAGGGGTTCATGGGGAGCGGTCCCCCGCCCAAGCCCGGTACCGGATGCAACCACGGCGCTCCGGGCAAGGAGCACCACCCGGTGAATTGCGTCACCTGGGACCAGGCGTCCGATTATTGCGCCTGGAAGAAGAAGCGTCTTCCGACAGAGGAAGAGTGGGAATGGGCCGCACGGGCGAGAGAGTGGGAAAAAAGCCAAACCCAAAGCAAGCCGAGCGGGATAACGTATTGCAACGGCGATGGATGGGAGAGTACTGCGAAAGGAGCACGCGGTTTTCGCTATACTTGCCGAGTCGGAGCATATCCGGCCGGCGACAGCCCGCAAGGCATCAAGGACCTTGAGGGGAATGTTTCGGAATGGACATCATCCATCGAGACCAGCGACCATGCGAAAGACAAAGAGAAAGCGCGCCGCAAGAAGGTTCGGTACCGCGAATCGCGAGTCGTACGCGGCTCCTATTGGAAACCGGTTTCGGAATCGCAGAGTGAACGGAGGTGGGAGATGCCGACGGAGTCGTATATCACCCTCGGTTTCCGCTGTGCGCAGACAACACCATGAGTGGCCGCGCCTAAAAGGACCGACAAATGCACTATATAAGACTCGATGCACAGTGGGCGCTGCCGTAGAGTATTTGTCTGGCAGGTGGTTTCATAGAAACAGCTAAGTTGGCGTAACAAGCAAAAACACGGGATTGACTTCTACGAGGCCCAGGCCCTTTGGGATGATCCTGATCTGATCGAGATCTCTGTAAAAACGATTGATGAGCCTCGATATTTGGTGATCGGCAAAATAGCAGAGAAGCATTGGTCAGGAGTAATTACTTACAGAGGTGAGAAGATACGGATCATCTCGGTACAAAGGTCCAGAAAAGAGGAGGTTGTTATTTATGAAGGCTAAAGATTTTGATAAAAAATTCGATGAAGGTGAAGATATTTCACAGCACCTTGATATATCAAAAGCCCGGAGACCTGAACAAGAGCAAAAAAGAGTGAACGTGGATTTTCCTGTATGGATGATCCAGTTATTGGATAAAGAGGCAAAACGCCTGGGTGTGCCCCGGCAATCTATCATTAAGGTCTGGGTGGCGGAGCGTCTTAAAAAAGCTTCCTAGAAAACGCCGCACTTCGCGTCGCTCCCGCAGGCGCCGCCCGCCTCATCACCGCTTCTTGATCAGGAAATACAGCTCTCCCGGCTGCTGCATGTACCCCGCTGCAGTTTCTGCTTCCGCCCCGTCGCCCCAAAAGAGATCAACGCGTCCCGCACCCTTGATCGCGCCGCCCGTGTCCTGGTTCAGGACGATCCGTGAGAAGGGTATCCATTCCTTGATCAGGCCGTCCTCGCCGATGATGGGCTTTTCCGTGCGCAGCAACGCCAGCGCGCCCTTCGGGAAGAGGCCGCTGTCCGTGGCAATGGACCTTCCCGCAGTGACCGGCACGCCAATGCTGCCCACGGCCGGCCCCGTATCGATCCGGAAAAAGACGAAACTGGGGTTCAGATGCAGGACAGATTCGATGGCAGCGGGATTGTCCCTGAAGTACTGCCGGATGGCTTGCATGGACATCTGCTCCTTGGGGATGGCGCCGATATCGATGAGGTGCCGCCCGATGCTGCGATAGGGATGCCCGTTCTGGCCGTCGTAGAGAGCGCCCACGACATTGCCTCCCATCACATCCACCTTGCCTGACCCCTGGACCTGGAGCAGATAGATCTCGACCTGGTCGGCGCACCACAGCATCTCGAGGTTCCTGTTGGCGAGAGCCTGCTTCTTCTCGATTTCCTCACGCGTATAGTAGGGTACGAGCTTTTTGCCCTCGATACGGCCGAAGAGTCGGTTTTTCGGGAACCCGTTGCCGAACTGCCGGAGATCCACCTCGATGATGTCGTCAGGTCTGCGATACATGGGATAGCGGAACACCCGGTCCTGGGTCAGGCTGCAGGAGATCATCGGCTCGTAGTAGCCGGTCACGAGTACTTTTCCGCGGCCGTCAGACCCGACGGAGCGATAAAGGCTGAATTGTTCCCTGATGAGCGCGGTTTTCTGCGCTGTGGTGAGCGAATCGTTCTCGATAATAGCGAGGAAGGACTCCATTGATGCCGACATGTCCACGGCCGTGACCCGGAGGGGTCCAAGAATGAACTCTGTTTCAGCAGGGATCTTCTGATAGTATCCCAGGCTTCGTCGGGCAGCAATAGCCACGTTACGGAAATCAAGGTCATCAGCGATCTCACCTGCCCGCTTCCAGGAGAGGGGCTCCATAGCGTCCTGCGGACCAGTCACCGGCGGCCGGAGGCAGCCAGCCACGGCCAGCAGCAGTATAAGTACAACACCGAATCGCATGGGGACTATGCTCTTTCGTAACGTACCGATCATATTCTCTTTCTGCGGCCTCACCATTGGTCCCTGTGGATGCGGGCAGCATCGAACCGCTCGGGCTGCGAGGCACGTTCTTCAGAATATCCGAGCGGGACCAGGGAAAAAGGCATCACATGGTCCGGGACGTTCAGGAGCTTCCTGAACCCTTCAACGCGGTCCTCCTGGGGATACACACCGCACCAGACAGAGCCGACTCCCTTGCCATGGGCGGCCAGGAGAAGGTTCTGTGTTGCCGCGGAGCAGTCCTGCACCCAATAACCTATGTGCTTTTCCAGGTTGAGGTCTGCGCATATCAGGACCGCGCACGGTGCGGTCCTGAGCATGGCAGAGTGGGGATGGAATTTCTGAATGCCGTCGAGGACCGCCCGTTCAGAAAGGACGATGAAATGCCAGGGCCGCTCGTTCCCCGCAGACGGCGCGTACATGGCCGCTTTCAGGAACTCCTCGATCAGCCCCGCAGGGACCGCCTGGGTCGTGTACTTCCTGATGCTTCTCCTGCCAAGGATCGCGTCCATAACATCCATGATGCCGGCCTCCTTTCACCATGAGGGTATCTAGATCAAAGAAAAAGTCAGAACTCCCGCCTTTCTCCGGTCTTTATTGGTGTCCTTACCCTTCTCGGGGTCGTCGGGGATAACAAAACGTACTATACTTTCCCGAAAAAGGCAAGATGGGATAAAGACCGATTGCAGGACGCAGATTCTTCCTGCTTGCCCATGATCTCGCGGCCATAGTATCATAGCTCCTTGATCCCATTTAGCGCGACTTCGACGTTATTCTGCCTGCCCATACAAGATTGACAAAACCCTGCATAGATGCTAAAGTTTTCACCATCGACTGCCCGTTTTTCTCTACTGCATTCAATCAGATCCGTGAACCATGATCCTCATGCAGGGCAGACCGGAAAATGGGAGAGCACGATGACGGTGAGTGGTTCTGGAAGGCCCTTCTTAAAGCGTATCAGCGTCCTCGATGCCCTAAATCTTTTTTTTCTCGGAATTATCTTTCTCTTTTATCTTATTGGCTTCAAGAGGACCCCTTATCAGGCACGCCTGGTCGTTCTGTACTCGCTCTTGTTTCTTTTCATACTGTTCATGGGCTGGATCAGAGAGCGCTTTCCACGCGGCCGCCTGACAAAACTGTTCCTCTTCCTCTACCCGGTCATTTTCCTGTTCAGCATTTTCGAGACCTTTTACATGCTCCTCCCTTTTTTCAATTCTCTCAGGCTCGATGGCGTTATGGCGAACATCGACCATGCGCTTCTCGGCATGAACCCGACCGTATGGATCGAGCGATGGATACGGCCGCTGTTGACGGACATCATGTATCTCTTTTATCTTTTTTATTTTCCCATGCCCCTTATCATACTCGGATGGATGTATACCAGGAACAAATTACCGGAAGTCGAAGAGAGCTTTTTCCTGCTTCTGTTCTGCTATTACGGCGCATATGTCATGTATTTCTTTATTCCCGTCGAGGGTCCTCGCTTTTATCTTAGCAAATTGCAGAGCGTGCCGCTGGACGGCGTGGTCCTGTCGGAGCCGATCAGGAGTTTGATCGATGCCCTGGAACCCAACAAGCTCGACGCTTTTCCGAGCCTCCATGCCGCCATCCTGACGATGACCATGCTCGTAACGCACCGGCATAACAGGAAACTGTTCCATGCCTTCATCCCCTGCGCGATCGGGATAACCGTGTCGCTCGTTTACCTGCGCTACCATTATGTTATTGACGTGATCGTCGGATTCGTCTGGGCGATAGTGAGCTATCAGTTCGCGGGAAAAGTGTACCGGTCGGTCAAACCTGCCCTTACGTCCCATTTCGGGAGCGCTGAACCATGAAATCACTGTTATCAGCAGACGTATTCGACAAAAGAGATATCAATACCTATGTCATTCTCCTGAGCGCTCCTGTGCTGCTGACCCTGTACCGCTATCACGGCACGGCCGGGCAATTCAGCGGCTATTTCCCCGGCCTGCAGGCCTCCCCCCTGGCTGATCTGTACGGTGTTCTCTGGCAGTTCTTCGCCTTTTTCATCCTGGCCTTTCTGCTGCCCTTGCTGTTCGTGAAGACCCGCTTAAAGCGGCCGCTCGCCGATCTCGGGTTCGGGCCCGGCGATCACGTATTCGGACGCAAGGTCCTGCTTGTCGCTCTGCCGCTTCTCGTGATACCCCTCACCTTCATTGCATCAGGAATGCCGGACGTCCGGAGTGAATATCCGCTCTCCAAGACACTTTTCGCCCACCGCGATCTGGTCCTCTGGTACGAAGCGGCCTATGTCCTCGTCTATTACATTGCCTGGGAGTTCTTTTTCCGGGGATTTCTTCTCTTTCCCCTGGCGGAACGCTTCGGCGGCATGAACGCAGTGCTCATTCAGACGATCTCCTCGTGCCTCGTCCACATCGGAAAGCCGGAAGCGGAGATCATCGGTTCGATCTTCGCCGGCATCATCTTCGGCGTCCTTGCCCTCAGAGCGCGCTCGTTCTGGTATGGTTTTGTGCTGCATGCGGCCATCGGAGTGCTGACGGACCTCTTTATCCTGTTCTATGCACGGTGACGGATGAGCCTCTTTCTTATTTCAGGCGTCAACGGATTCATCGGCAGCCACATGGCGGAACGACTGCTGAAGGAAGGCCACCGCGTGCGCGGCCTCGTCCGCGCGACCTCTGATCTTGAGTTCATCAGGGGACTCGATATCGAGCTTTTCACCGCTGATCTCGCCGACATCAGTTCTCTGGAAAAACCGCTGCGTGATATTGACATCGTTGTCCATGTCGCGGGTCTCGCTTCCGATTGGGGGCCATACGAGCATTTTTTCGACGTCAATGTCATCGGGACACGGAATATTGCCAAGGCGGCAGCGCGGAACAGGGTAAAGCGCTTTGTCCATATCAGCACTGCCGCTGTTCATGGATTTCGAGGTTTCCGGAGCGCCGATGAGACTTTTCCTTTCGCCGACACTCCCTTTGCCTACTGCGAAACCAAGCAGATCGCCGAGCAGTGGCTTTTTGATCTCGCACGGTCAACAACTATGGCAGTGACCGCGATCAGGCCCGGCAATGTCTTCGGCCCGCGGGACCACACTTTTATCGAAAAATATCTTGATGCCTTGATGGCGGGGAAGATCGCGTACATAGACGAGGGAGTACACTGGACGTGCCCTGTTTACGTCGAAAATCTGGTGGAAGGAATCGTTCGCGCCTGCTTTGAACCTGGAGCAGCGGGTGAGGCGATGTTGCTCACCGATGGCCTGCAAATAACCTGGAAAGAATTCACCGAGCCTTTTGCCGATCTCCTCGGCGTTAAACGGCCACGGCATTCTGTCCCCTACCGGGTTGCCTATGCTCTGGCCTTTTTTCTTGAGGCTGCGTACAAGCTCTTCAGGATTTCCACCCCGCCTCTCCTGACGCGATACCGCATCTCGAACGGTGGACGGGATTATCACTTTTCCATCGAAAAAGCAAAACGATTGCTGAAGTATGGGCCTTCCGTGGGGTTTGACGTTTCCGTGCAAAGAACCGTCACCTGGTACCTGCAGAGGAATAAACAGCATTAATTTCGCGTGAGCTGCCCCGGGAAACTGAATAGAAAAAGCCCATCATCGTTAGATGATGGGCTTATAAAAATATCCCGGCAACGTCCTACTTTCCCATGACCTCGCGGTCATAGTATCATCGGCCCTGGAGGGCTTAACTGCCGTGTTCGAGATGGGAACGGGTGTGACCCCTCCGGTATAGCCACCGAGAAACCTTATGTTTTTATGATCGGTTTAAACGGCTTAAACGGTTCAAGCGGTTTAAACGGTAAAAAACAATGACACCGAATACGCAGGATACAAAGAAAAGCCGAATATGTCAGAAGCAGAAATTTAGTGGTTAAGCCTCACGACCTATTAGTACTGGTTAGCTCAGGATGTTACCACCCTTACACGTCCAGCCTATCAACCCGGTGGTCTACCGGGGGTCTTTAGTCCCGATTACTCGGGAGGGAGATCTAGTCTTGAGGTGGGTTTCCCGCTTAGATGCTTTCAGCGGTTATCCCGACCGAACATAGCTACCCAGCGATGCCCCTGGCGGGACAACTGGCACACTAGAGGTTCGTCCATCCCGGTC
>Ga0209212_1006624_pt1 | contig 13155 bp, 14 predicted proteins | sample RifGroC2_FD_183996 | JGI IMG/M metagenome (GOLD analysis project Ga0209212, IMG submission 183996) | Groundwater microbial communities from Rifle, Colorado, USA - Groundwater C2 (SPAdes) (version 2) | ecosystem: Environmental > Aquatic > Deep subsurface > Groundwater | place: Rifle, Colorado...
AATCTTAATCTTTGGCAGAATAATAAAAAGCAAGATTTCCGGTTTGGCGAAATGCTGTTTACTCATTTTGGGATAAGCGGGCCGATTGTGCTTGATATCAGCAAGAAAATTGGGGAACTTTTGGCATGCCTGGACACGCCGGGCCCTCAAAAACCAATATTACGGTTAAGCCGGGAGAATCCGTTGTGGTTGAAACCATATTTGACCCGGCCGCCCACGGGCCATCGGGCGTGGGTTTGGCCGAGCGTTCGGTTTATTTGGAATCCAACTCCCAGAAATCTCCCAAGCTTGAATTGAAGTTCAGCGCAGTAGTTATTAACTAAAATTCGAAATTCGAATCTCGAAATTCTAATATTCTAAATCGTTTTGAATTTTTAATTTTTGTCATTTGAATTTGTTTCGTGCTTCGGATTTCGTGCTTCGAATTTAAAAAATTATGGATTTAATTTTCTCCGCCTCAATTATCGCCTCATTTTTAGCCGGAATGGCGGCTCTTTTTGCGCCCTGCTGCATTACCATTCTTTTGCCGACCTATTTGGCCTCGGCTTTTCAAGAGAAGAAAAACATTCTCAAAATGACTTTTATTTTTTTTGCCGGCCTGGCCGTTATTTTAGTTCCCATTGGATTGGGAGCGGCCGGTCTGGCTCGGCTCTTCGGTGATTTTCACAAGGAGATGTATTTGGTCGGCGGATTTTTTATGATTTTTCTTGCTTTTTTGGCTATGTCGGGCAGGGGCTGGGCTTTGATGCCCATGTCCAAAAGAAAAATAATTGAACCGGGTGGGCCGAAAGTAAAATCAGTATTTTTGCTTGGCATTTTTTCCGGCGCGGCCACTTCCTGTTGCGCTCCGGTTTTGGCCGGAGCCGTAACCTTGGCGGTCATCTCCGGAGTTTTTTGGAAGGCCTTAATCGTTGTTTTTGCTTATATTTTTGGGATGACTTTTCCTTTATTTTTAACGGCTTATTTTTACGATAAATTTAAATTGGAAAACTCCCGCCTTATTCGGGGGAAAAATACCAATCTTATCTCCGCTCTGGTTTTTTTGGCCGTGGGACTGATTCTTCTTATCTTGGCTTTTTCCAACAACGCTTTTTGGGCGCCGTCATTTCAGGTCGGTATCGGCAAGGCTTTAAACAAATGGTCTCAAAATGTTCTTGAGGCCTTGGATATTTTGCCTAATGTTTTATGGGGGCTTGTGATTGTCGGTTTCTTCTTTTTCTTGCTTTATAAAATTTTATTTAGAAACAAGCGATTATGAAAAATTCTTTTTATTGGAAATTAATAGCTTTAGTTTTTGTCGGGGCAATTGTTTTTACCCAGATTTTTGATTTGAAGTTTGAAAATAAAGAATCCGGCCCGGCTTTGAGCTTAAAATTAAGAAGCGGACTTTTGGGCGCCGATAAAAATAAAGAAGAGCCACAAGAGCCGGACCAAGCTCTTTTGGAAGAAGAAGTTTTGCCTTTGGCCGGCGTTGTAATACCGCTTAAGTGGGGGGATTTAGGAAAGCGGATGATTGAAAAGGGCGTGATTGACTCTGAAAAATTTGAATCAATCTACCAGCTAAGAGGAGGATTGAATAATTACGAAAAAGCTCTGCTTTACGCCGAAAACAACGATTCTATCAAGATAGACAAGGATAATTCCGGTTTTATTTTAAATCTGCTTTGGGCCTTCGGGCTGGCCAATAAAAATCCGATTTTGGAACAAGGACCGATGATGGATCCGAAATACGGCGGAGCCGGCCGCTTTGCTTCAACCGGCGGGTGGGTTATCGCGAAATCGGACGCGATGGATTATTACAGCCAATACGAATTTATAAAACTGACGGAAGAACAGCAAAAACTGGTGGAAGAAGTGTCAAAAAATATTTACCGGCCCTGCTGCGGCAATTCCACTTATTTTCCGGACTGCAATCACGGCCTGGCCATGCTCGGGCTTTTGGAGCTTTTGGCGGCTCAAGGTTTAAGCGAGGAAGAAATGTATAAAATAGCTCTGAAAGTGAATTCTTATTGGTTTCCGGAAACCTATCTGACTTTGGCAAAATATTTTGAAAAAAGAGGAGTGGCTTGGGCCGAGGTTGAGCCGAAAGAAGTTTTGGGCTCGGTTTATTCCAGCGCCTCGGGCTATCAGGAGATTCTTAAGGAAATTAAGCCGGTTTCTCTGCCCTCGGGCGGCTGTGGAGTTTAAAATTTAATCAAAATTTATGGAATTTGATTACACCGTAGTTACAATTAAAAATTTTGACGAGGCGGTTCAAAACGTACAAAATGAAATTATTAAAGCCGGCATGAAGGTCTTGTATATCCACGATGTGCAAAAAACTTTAGCTGAAAAAGGTTTTCAAAGAGAGCCGTTTAAAATTATTGAATTTTGCAGCGCTAAATACGCCAATGATTTTTTAGAGGCTGATATTAAAATCGGACTTTGCATGCCCTGCAAAATCAATGTTTATATCAAAGGCGAGCAAACTTTTATCTCTGGAATGAGGCCGATTATCCTGCCCCAATTTTTCCCAGAAGCGGATTTAGGCGACAAACCTCAAGAAATTGATATGATTATTAAAAACATTATTAATAATGCAAAATAATTTATGAAAAAGATAACTAGTTTAACAATACTATTCTTTTTTGCTGTTCTGATTGGTTTTACGCCGGCTTTTCGGGCTGTGTCAGATGAGGGCGGCCATGATATTTCTGTGGACGATGCCTTGGGAGTAATACTTCAAATCCAAGGTGTTTCCGAAGTATCTCAAATTGATTGTGATAAAGTGTCTGCGGAAAATCTTGAGGCGCTGGGCGATGCCGCAATGGAGAAAATGCTCGGCTCTTCAGAACAGCACGAGGTTATGGACAGAATGATGGGCGGGGAAGGCTCCGAATCTTTAAAAACCGTCCACAAAAATATGGGGTTAAATTATTTAGGATGTTCCGCTTCTACTGGATTTAATCCAGGTATGATGAATATGATGACTGGTAATTGGTCGAATTTTAATAATTTAAAAAATTATAATTCTATGATGGGAAATTTTGGTTTTAACAATATGATGGGCTGGGGTTGGGGTTGGTCTTTGTTCGGCTGGGTGACGATGATTTTATTTTGGGTTTTGACGGTTGTTGTTATCGTCGCTTTGATTAAATGGCTTTTGGCCGATAAAAATAAAAAGAAATAAAATCTGGTGAAAAAAGAAGTATTTAAGATAAAAGGGATGCACTGCGCTTCCTGCGCCAGAACGATTGAAAAGGCGGTCAAGAAATTAAACGGAATTAAAAAATCCGAAGTGAATTTCGCTTCGGAAACTTTGCTGGCGGAATTTGACGAACGGGAAATCGGTTTTAACGAAATCAAAAAAACCGTGGCTGAATCCGGCTATCAATTGTTGAATAAAGAAAAAAATGAAGAAGTCGTCCTGCCGCATCTTCATAATCATAAAGAAATTTCTTTGGCCAAAAATAAAATAATTGTCGGCGCGATTTTGTCGGCTTTAATTTTTCTGGGCAGTTTTCCGGAATGGTTTAAATTCGTTCCGGCCGTCTTTAACAATTATTTTTTGCTTTTTATTCTAACCACGCCGGTCCAATTTTGGGTCGGCCGGAGCTTTTATTCCGGTTTAAAAATTTTGTTTAAATATCAAAGAGCCGATATGAACACTTTGATTAGCGTCGGCACTCTGGCGGCATATTTTTATAGTTCAGCCGTTACTTTTCTCCCGGAATTTTTCAGCCGGGGCGAGGTTGAACCGAAAATCTATTTTGACACTTCGGCCATTATCATTACTTTGATTTTATTGGGCCGTTATCTTGAACTTTTGGCCAAAGGCCGGGCTTCGGAAGCCATTAAAAAACTGATGAAGCTTTCGGCCAAAACCGCCCGGGTTTTGAAAGCAGGAAAAGAAACGGAAATTCCCATTGAAGAAGTGGAGGCCGGCGATATTGTTATTGTCAGGCCGGGAGAAAAAATTCCGGTTGACGGAATCGTTATTGAGGGGAAATCGGAAGTTGACGAATCAATGGTTACCGGCGAAAGCATGCCGGTTTTCAAAGGAGCCGGTGCCAATGTCATCGGTTCAACCATTAATCAAACCGGCGCTTTTCAATTTAAAGCGACTAAAGTCGGCCAGGAAACTTTGCTGGCCCAGATTATAAAAATGGTTGAACAAGCCCAGGGTTCAAAGGCGCCGATTCAGAGATTAGCCGATATTATTTCCGGCTATTTTGTTCCGGCCGTGATTGGCGTAGCGATTTCGACTTTTATAATTTGGTTAATCTTTGGTCCGGCTCCGGCCTTTACTTTTGCCCTGGTGAATTTTGTGGCGGTTTTAATTATTGCCTGCCCCTGCGCCTTGGGCTTAGCCACGCCAATGGCAATGATGGTCAGCATCGGCAAAGCGGCCGAGAAAGGAATTTTAATTCGGGACGCCGCCTCGTTGGAAATCGCCAATAAAATCAAAACAATTGTTTTTGATAAAACCGGCACTTTAACCCAAGGAAAGCCGGCGGTAACGGATATTTTGAATTTTAATAAGGAGGTCGCATCTCCACGTGAAGATGCGACCTCCGGAAAAGCGACCTCCGAAAAAGAAATCCTGAAAATCGCGGCCAGCTTGGAGCAGAAATCCGAGCATCCGATTGCAAGAGCCATTTTGGAGGAAGCGAAAAAAGCCGTCCCGCCTTTGGCGGGACGAGCCTCGTCCACCCAAGGTGGACGGGAAAATCTTGAATTATTTGAAAATAAAGATTTTGAAGCGATTCCGGGCAAGGGGATTCGGGGCCTTCTTTTAATTGGAGGAGAAAAAATAAGAGCGGCTATTGGCAATCAAGAAATGATGAAGCAAGAGGGAATTCAGTTCGCCAGCCGGCGGATTGAAAATGAAATAGAAAAACTGGAAGAAGAGGGAAAAACCGTGATGCTGATTTTGGTTTCCGGAAAGATTTTAGGAGCTATCGGCGTGGCCGATGTTTTAAAATCAGAGGCCAAAGCCAGCGTTCACAAATTAAAAGAAATGGGTTTGGAGGTTTGGCTGCTTACCGGCGACAACGAAAGAACCGGCCGGGCCATCGCCCAAGAAGTCGGCATTGAAAATGTCATGGCTAAAGTTTTGCCTCAGGATAAGGTTAAAAAAATTCAAGAGCTGCAAAAGCAGAATAAAAAAGTGGCCATGGTCGGCGACGGCATCAATGACGCGCCGGCTTTGGCCCAGTCGGATTTGGGAATCGCTATGTCCGAAGGCACGGACATCGCGATGGAGTCGGCCAACATCACTTTAATGCGGGGGGATTTGACGCTTATTCCGGAAGTTTTAAAAATATCCGACCGAACTCTTAAAATCGTCAAACAAAATCTTTTCTGGGCGTTTTTTTACAACAGCGCTTTTATTCCGGTGGCGGCCGGAGCTCTGTATCCTTTTTTCGGCATTTTGCTAAATCCCATTTTCGCCGCCATCGCGATGTCGGCTTCCAGCATCTCGGTCGTGCTTAACTCTTTGCGTCTTAAAAGAGGATAAGAGGGAAACAGGGCTTTTATTTTTGCCGAAAATTTGGTAGAATAATTTTAATGATAATCACTTACTATGGCGTATCCTGTTTTAAAATCCAGTCCGGGGATTTGGTTTTGGCTTTTGACCCGTCTTCAAAAGAGAGTACGACCAAACCACCTCGTTTTCAAGCTGATATTGTTTTTTCCAGCCATAATCATCCAAGGCACAACGGCCTTGATAATTTAAATCCCAAAGCCGGACAGGAGCTTTTTTCCGTCAGCCACCCGGGCGAGTACGAGATTAAAAAAATCTATATTCAAGGCATTCCTTGTTTTCACGATTCCAGCCAAGGCAAAAAATACGGATTGAACACTATTTATAGAATAGTGATGGAAGATTTGACTTTTTGCCATTTGGGCGATTTCGGCGAGAAGGAATTGAGAAGCGAAACCGAAGAAAAAATAAACGGAGTGGATGTTTTATTCGCGCCCATCGGCGGGGACACGGTTTTGGACCCGGCTTCTGCCGCCCGCCTCATTAACCAGATTTCGCCGGGTCTGGTGATTCCGATGCACTATGAAACTGAAGAAAAAGGCAATAAAATTTTGGAAGAGTTTTTCAACGAAATGGGTCTGGAAGAAATAAAGCCGGTTGACAAATTAAGCGTCCGCAAAAAAGATTTTTCCGAAGGAGACAGAACCAAAGTCGCGGTTTTTAAATCTTTAATAAGCGGTTAAATATGGGAGTTTTGGACCTTATTGAAAAGCTTCAAAAAAAGCCGGAATCATTTCGCAAAAAAATAGCGGTTTTGGGAGCGATTGGCATAACCGCGGCTCTGCTTTTTGTCTGGCTGGCCGCCTTAAATCTTTTTTCGGATTATCCGGCTCGGGCCGATAATGAGAAGTCGTCGTCAGAGCTCGCTCCTTTTTCGGTTTTGGCCGGAAATTTCAAAGAAGCCGGCGGATTTATAAAAGAAATTTATTCCTTAATAAAAAATGTCTCCCAATAACCCTCAATCAAAAAACAACTCAAGAATTGAACCTTTGGACATTGTCAAAGAGATGAAGGATTCTTATTTGGATTACGCGATGTCGGTGATTGTTTCTCGCGCCCTGCCCGATGTTAGGGACGGCTTAAAACCGGTTCAGCGCCGGATTCTCTATTCAATGCACGAGGCCGGTTTGAATTATAATGTAAAGCACCGCAAGTCGGCCACCGTGGTCGGCGATGTTTTGGGCAAATACCATCCTCATGGCGATGCTTCGGTTTACGACGCCATGGCCAGAATGGCCCAGAATTTTTCTTTGCGCTACCCTTTGATAGACGGCCAGGGCAACTGGGGCTCAATTGACGGGGACGCGCCGGCGGCCATGCGTTACACCGAGGCGCGCATGGCCAGAATTTCTTCGGAACTTTTGCGCGACATTGAAAAAGACACGGCCGATTTTGTTCCCAACTACGACGGCCGCTGGAAAGAGCCGGTAGTTTTGCCTTCGGCCATTCCCGATCTGCTTTTAAACGGGACTTTGGGCATTGCCGTAGGTATGGCTTCCAATATCCCTCCGCACAATTTGACCGAGCTGATTGACGGCCTTATTCATCTTGTTGAGCATCCCAAAGCCACGATTGAGGATTTGGCCAAATTTATCAAAGGACCGGATTTTCCAACCGGCGGCTTGATTTTCAACAAAGAAGATATTCATCAGGCCTATGCCTCCGGCCGGGGAGGAGTGGTAACCAGGGGCGAGGCGGAAATTGTTGACTCCAAAACCGGAACGCAGATTATCATTTCTTCCATTCCTTTTCAAGTTAACAAAGCCGTCTTGGTTGAAAAAATCGCCGATTTGGTCAAGGAAAAAAAGATCGAGGGCGTCCGCGACATCCGCGACGAATCGGACAAAGAAGGAATGAGAATCGCCATTGACTTAAAACAGGACAGCTACCCCCAAAAAATATTAAACGGACTTTACAAGCACACGGAGCTGGAGCGGGTTTATCATTTTAATATGGTGGCTTTGGTGGACGGCATCCAACCGCGCACCCTTTCTTTAAAAAGCATTTTAGAGGAATTTATCAAGCATCGCCGGATTGTGGTTGAAAGAAGAGCGAAGTTTGACCTTAAAAAAGCCGAGGAGCGAGCTCACATCTTAGAGGGTCTTAAAAAAGCTCTTGACCATATTGACGCGATTATTAAAATCATCAAAAGTTCAGCCGATCGGGAAGCCGCCCACAAAAATTTGGTCAAGAAATTCAATTTCACCTCGCTTCAGGCCACGGCCATTCTAGAGATGCGACTTCAAACTTTGGCCGGTCTGGAAAGGCAAAAAATCAACGACGAATTGCAAGAAAAACAAAAATTAATTCGCGAGCTCAAAATTTTGTTAAAAGATCCCCAGAAAATTTTAGGAGTGGTAAAGGAAGAATTCGCAAAAATCAAAAACACCTACGGCGATGAAAGGAGAACCAAAATCATTGTTCACGGAGCCAGGACGATTTCTGTTGAGGATGTTATCCCGGAAGAAGAAGCTATTCTGGTTATTACCAAAGGCGGCTATATCAAAAGGACGAGTCCGGAAATTTATCGGGCCCAGAAACGGGGAGGCAAAGGCATTATCGGACTGATGACCAAAGAAGAGGATATGGTTGACGATTTTTTGACCGTCGGCACCCACGACAACATTCTTTTCTTTACCGACCGAGGAAAAGTTTATCAGCTCAAGGCTTATGAAGTGCCTCAAGGCCAGAGGCAAAGCCGGGGTAAATCAATAAACAATTTTATTTCTTTGGCCGGAGATGAAAAAGTGACGTCTGTTTTGGCTCTGCCCAAGGGAGTGAAAAAGCCGGTTTTGGTGCTGGTAACCAAAAACGGGGTGATTAAAAAAACCGACGCTTCTAATTTTGAGGAAGTGCGAAAAACCGGCATCATTGCCCTTAAACTCCAGAAAGGTGATGTTTTAAAATGGGCTTTTTTGGCCTCGTCCGGCGACTATATTATTTTAAGCACCAGCCAGGGCCAGGCCATCCGCTTTAAAGAATCGGATGCCAGAAAGATGGGCCGGACCGCGGCTGGCGTGCGGGCCATCCGGTTAAAAGTCAAGGATGAACTGATTGGCGCCGATGTTGTCGGCCAAAGCGAAAAGCAAGCGCTTCTTTTGGTGGTGTCAAGCAAAGGATACGGGAAAAAATCAAAAATTTCCGATTACCGGCTTCAGCGAAGAGGCGGCTCGGGCATTAAAACCGCCAAGCTCACGGCCAAAACCGGATTTTTAGTCAGCGCCAAAGTGATTGACCCGGACTCTGAAGAAGTAATCGCCATTTCCAAAAAAGGCCAGGTTTTAAGAACCGCCTTGACCAGCATTCCCACTTTGGGCCGTCAGACCCAGGGGGTTCGGATAATGAAATTAACATCCGGCGATTCCATCGCCTCCTTAACTTGTCTTTAAAAGATAGGGGTTAAACCCCTAACTAATTAAAAATAAACCTTATGAAAGAGAAGAGTAAGAAAGAATTGCTTTATTATTTTGAAAATTGGAGTGGTAATTTAGATGAATGAAAAAAGTAGACTACATTCAACTTTTAACAGATAAAGATAGAGTGAAGATCGAATTTGCTCAATATAGAGGAAAAATATTAAAATTTGTGGTCCAGTATTATAGTTTGATAAATTCACGATGGAGAACTATAATAAGAATAGATAATCATCATGGTTTTCCGCACATGCATATATACCATTTACATAAAAAAGAGTTTAGAATACAATTAGACAACAATGATAACAACAACGCATTTACAAAATCAAAAGAGCATATTATAAGGAATTTTAAGAAAATAAAGGAAAATTTTATATTCAACTAACGATTATAATAATATGAGTGAAAAATTTATAGGAAAAAATATTAAACTTTCTCTTGAATTTGATAGGTATCTATCAAAACATCCGGATACTTTTAAAAAGATTCCTAAAGGAGCATGTGTTGTCATTACTGTTAAAGGAGATGATGCTTTTAACAGGCAGAGTAAAATACTTGTTGATAAAACAAGAACGAAGACGCGAAAATGCATCGAGGCAAGAAAAGAGGGCAGCCGTTGGATTCTTCAACCCTCGGCTGTTTAAATAAGCCATTTTCGAACTTGTAATAGGAAAAACAAGAAACAATGTTTCTTGTTTTTTAATGTAAAACATAGACATTAAATTTTTGACATTTTATAATGTAGGTAATGTCTTTTTTGAATCCCGAGCAGGCGGTTAAGGAATTTGGCATCAAACCCGGAATGGTGGCGGCTGATTTTGGCTGCGGGGCCGGATATTTTAGTTTGGCTTTGGCCAAAGAAGTCGGTTCTCAAGGCCGGGTTTACGCCATTGATATTCAAAAAGAAGTTTTGGAAGTGGTCAGAAACCGCGCCAAAAGCCGGCATTGCTCAAACATCAGCACGGTCTTGGCCGATTTGGAAATCGCCGGCTCTTCCAAACTTAAAAACGAGCTGGCTGATTTTGTTTTAATCGCCAACATTCTTTTTCAAGCCGAAGACAAGACGGCCGTAGTCAGGGAAGCGCGAAGAATTTTAAAGCCCAAGGGTCGGTTGGCGGCGGTTGAGGCCTACGGCCGCCTTTCCAAAGAAGAAACGGAAAAATTATTTTTGTCGGCCGGGTTTGTTTTGAATAAAGAAATTTTTAAAGCCGGACAAGACCATTTTATTGTTTTATTTGAAAAAGTTTGATTATGGTTCAAAAAATTCACTATTTATGAATAAATTCCAAATAATTGTCTTGGGAGTTTTAGCCGGAGGAATCGTCATCGCCCTTTTGATTTTTTCCGGCGTGTTTTCCGGATTGGATTCCGGGAAAAAGCAATTTGAAGGAATCAGTCTTTCAATATGGGGTCTTTCCGCTCCCTCTGTTTTTGAAAAAACTTTGGATGAGTTTGAGCGCTCGGCCGGCGTCAGGATAAAATATTTTCAAAAGCCGGAGAATGTTTACGAAGCCGAATTGGTTGACGCTTTGGCTTCGGGCCAAGGCCCTGATATCTGGGAAATGCCTCACAATTGGATTTTAAAACATCAAGCAAAAATCTTGCCTTTGGGATTTGAGGCCTTCAGCGAAAGACGCTTCAAAGACACTTTTGTTGAAGCCGGGGAAGTTTATCTTAAAGAAGACGGAGTGCGGGGATTGCCGTTTTATCTTGACCCAATGGTGTTATATTGGAACAGGGATTTGTTTTCCAACGCCAACATTGCCCAGCCCCCCAAGGATTGGGAAGAGTTTCTTTCGGACGCCCGAAAATTGACCGTGATTGATTCTTCCGGCAATATTCTTCAAGCCGGCGCGGCTTTGGGAGAAGTTGACAATATCTCCAATTTTAAAGAGATTTTGTCGCTTTTGATTTTACAAACCGGCAATCCGATTTTTGACCGCCAAACCGGAAAAATAACGTTAAAAGAAGAGAAAGACAGCTTAAACCCTGCGGAAAACGCTCTGGGTTTTTTTGTTGAATTTTCCGACCCGGCCAAGTCGTCTTATTCCTGGAACAGGGCCATGCCCTCGGCTGGCCAGGCTTTTAGCGAAGGCAAACTGGCAATGCATCTTGGTTTTGCCGGCGAATACGCCGGCATAAAAGAAAAAAATCCCCATCTTAATTTTGACCTGGCTTTGATTCCTCAAATCAAAGGTTCTTCCAACAGAACGACTTTTGCCAAAGTTAGGGCTTTGGTAGTTTCAGCCGGTTCCAGAAATCAGGAAGCGGCCTGGTTTTCGGTTTTTAATTTGGCAAGCGCGGCTAACGCGAAAGAATTTTCTACCGGCTTTTTTTTGCCGCCGAGCAGGCGAGATTTGCTTTCAGAAAAACCAACGGACGCGGTTTTGTCGGTTTTTTACGGCTCGGCTTTAATATCAAAAACCTGGCTTGAGCCGGACCCGGGGAAAACTTCCGAGATTTTTACCAATATGGTAAAGTCGGTTTTAAGCGGCCGGAAAAGAATCAGCCAAGCCGTCAGCGACGCCCACGGCCAATTGCAATCTTTGATAAAATGACCAAAAAACAAGAAACAAAAAACAAACAAATTCCAAATTCAAAATCTCAATGTTCAAAACGTTTGGTTATTGTATCTTGTATCCTTGTATCTTTTTTCTTTTTGCCTTTTTTCACCCAAGCCGCTTTGGTTCCTTGCGGCAATAAGGGCCAGCCGGATTGCACTCTTTGCGACCTTTTTGTTTTGATAAAAAAAATAATGGATTTCGCAACGCTTATCGCCATTCCTTTGGCTGTTGGTTTTATGGCTTACGGCGGCATCAGAATGGCTGCGGCCGGAGGTTCTGAAGAAGGACTAAAAAAGGGGAAAGGAGCCATTACCAACGCTTTGATAGGAATTTTTTTGGTGTTTGGCGCCTGGCTGATTATTGATTTGATTCTGGGAAATCTTTTAGCGCCGGGCTTTTTGCCCTGGAGCAAGTTTCCTCAATGTCAGCAAGCCCTGTCTGCCGGCAGGCAGGGCCAAAGTTCGCAAACAAGTTCCGGCATTATTTCCGGCGCTTCTTTAACGCCTGTTACCTTAGGAGAAGGCGCTAGTCTCAGGCCTTTTAATTCATCAGCCTCCTCCGGAACTTATAATCAACAAATAGAAAATTATTTAAAAGGAGCTAATTTAAACGGAATTGATTCCAATCGTGTCCGGGCGATTATCCAGTCTGAATCTTCAGGCAAACCCAGTGTCGTAAGTACTGATACCGACGGTAAGCAGTCATACGGTTTGATGCAAATTCGTTTGGACACCGCCCTGCTTTACAATCCCAGTCTTAAAAGTTTAAGCGATAATCAAGTGGCTGAACTTTTAAAAAATCCGCAGTATAATATCAATATCGGGACTAAATATTACGCGGATTTATTGAATAAATACAAAGACCCGGTTTTAGCTCACGCCGCTTACAATGGCGGGCCCGTGGCTAATAATCCCAGTGTTAATTGTCCGGGATTGCGGAGGTGGCAGTGCTTATGGGATGAATCCGGTTGCTACAACACTTCTAAGACCGATTGTCTCCAGAATGAACGAACTGACCATCCTGGGTACGGTCCAACCAGACGCTATATTGAAAATATCGACAAAGTTTACTCGTCTCTTGTTTCCAAAACCCAATAAAAATTATGAAATCAATTATCCACAAATTGAAAAATAGCCCTTTGATTAAGATTTTCAGCTATCTTATAATAAGTTTAGGATTGACAATTAAAACCTTTGCTTTGGAAGACCCCGGCGTCTTAGAAAATTCCGGTTGTCCAGCCAACCAAATCTGCAATCCCTTAAAAGCCCAAAGTTTAATCCAGCTTATTGAGAATGTGGTTGACATTATAATGCAAATCGGCTTGGTGGTGGCGGTAGTAGCCATTATCTGGGCCGGATTTTTGTATGTGACGGCCCAAGGCAGCGAAGAAAAAGTAAAAAAAGCCCACAGCATTTTTCTTTGGACAATTGTCGGAGTGGCCATTATTTTGGGAGCCAAAGTTATTGTGGAGGTGGTTGAGAATTTTTTTCTAAATGTTTAATCAATTAAAATGTCCAAAATAAAAAAAATCATATTTTGGGGAATGTCTTTAGCGCCGGTTCTGATTCTAGCCCAAGGTATTGAAGAGGATGTCATAACCCCATTGCGAAAGATTGTTGACCTTCTTGTGCCGCTTTTAATGGTGGCC
>Ga0209212_1006625_pt1 | contig 13155 bp, 11 predicted proteins | sample RifGroC2_FD_183996 | JGI IMG/M metagenome (GOLD analysis project Ga0209212, IMG submission 183996) | Groundwater microbial communities from Rifle, Colorado, USA - Groundwater C2 (SPAdes) (version 2) | ecosystem: Environmental > Aquatic > Deep subsurface > Groundwater | place: Rifle, Colorado...
ATAAAGGCTGCGGAACGAAGGCGGGCGAGAGGCTTTATATTAAATACGCGCTCAAGACGACTTCTTTCGGCCTGATGCTGAGCAAAGCGGGCGAAGGAAAAACAGTAACAACGAGGATCTAACAGCGGGGCTTATTGCCGGCAAGCCGGTCGGGACCGCCGGGGAATCCGGCGGTTTTGTTTAGTAGAATTTGGGATGGCGAGTAAGGCTATGGTAGAGGGCGCGGAGCGGATGGCGGAGATACATATCGGAGAGGCTGAGGAGAAAATATACATAAAAGGAAAGGAAGCCGAAGATCTTTTAGGCGGGCATTTTTGTGGTTAAAGCCTTAACAGTTAGGAGCATAATGATCACCCGGATAATCAGCCTTTTTATTTTTTTTGCGGGACCGGCGCTTTCTTGCGCGGAGGCGCTAAATAGTCCTGCGGAAAGGAACCTGGCCTTATTACCCCAGCTGCATGATATCGAGCCGCGGGATTCTGTCGATTTCTCTCCTGATGGGAAGATACTGAGCACCACACAAAAAGTCAGGTCGCTGATACAGCTTTGGAACGTGAACGGGTATTTCCTAAGAGAATGGGTACATGGGGGTGGTAATGGTGTTTCAGGCGCCAAGTTCGGGAATTCCAAAATATTTCTGGCGTCCTTTGGTTATAACGATGTGAAAATATGGAACCCGGCGGACGGGAGCCTGCTGAACAATATCGCCGTCCCGTCTACTTATGCTGCGGGGAGGATAGAAGGAATAGCTTTCAGTCCGGACGATGCCCTTATGGCGGTCTTTGGGTTTAATTGGTCAAACACGGGATACGCTTTCATTAATATCTGGGATATAAAGAATAATGTATTGATTCTTGATAAAGCGGAAGCGACTCCGCGCCAGCATATTCGAGGACTGCATTTCGCTGATGGGGGGAAGGCTATCGCTGCCTATGCGGGTGATACCGTTACGATATCTGACTTACGGGGACGAAAAATTAACGAATGGAACGTCGAGGGGATAACTGATCTTTCGGTGGGCAAAGCTGGAAAAGAGATCCTTTGCAGTTCAAAAGACACCGTGTCCGTCTGGACCCTGGGAGGGAAACTCCTGAGCAGATTCGCCGCTTCCAGGCAGGCAAGTTCATTATTTTACCCGGTAATAAATGTCGCCTCTTTGCCAGGCAGCGATACTATCGTTACTTTTAGCCGCATCGGATTCCATGCCTGGGATCGGCAGGGTCATTTGTTATGGGAACATTTTCAGCCTGAAGCGGGGCAGGGAGTATTCTGGATGTACGGGTTGCTGGGGATGGCGATGTCTCCGGATGGGAAAAATATCGCTTTACGCACTAACCTGGGGCCGTTGGATCTTTGGAATGTGTCAGCCCGGGCGATGAACGGGAATTTTTCAAAACAGGCTAATAGGATCAACACTTTCGCGTTCTTCCCGGGCGACGATATTATAACGTCATCTTTGCGGAACATTGATAGGACAGGGATAGTCAAAGGCAATCTGATCCGCGAGGCGGACAACGTATCAGTTCGTGACCCGCATTCGGTGCCGGCGTCAGATTCCCATCAGTCCTATTTACAAAAGGAGGATGGCGTGGTAACAGGGGTGAATTCAAGCGTTAGTTATATTCTGGCCAGTCCCGATGGAAGTATGATCGCGGTCGCTTATTTGGACGGTTATGTCCGTCTTTTTGACCGTAAATGGCAGTTGCTTAAAAAATTCCCCGATAACGCATGGTACACGCGCAAATACCTGGCGCCGCTGGCATTTAGCCCCGATTCCAAAAGTCTTGCTGTTTGCAAACACAGAGATATTGTTATACATGACATCGCTTCAGGAGAGATATTATCGGAGATCCCTCTCGGCAGACAAGCTACAGTGGGGGAATTGCGGTTTATGCCGGATGGGAAGACGCTGCTCGTAGGGGAAATGACGGATGGTTATAAGCTGATAGATATAGAATCTAAAGAAACCCAGGCTGTTTTAAAGTGGGGTTGGACTTCGAGGCAATTCAATCCGGCTTTTGTTACGGATGGCGGGACGATCGGCATTGCCGGCCATAAAGGTATCCACTTGTGGGACGCTAAGGGAGCGGAACTGCCGCCCTTGACGACCCCGGTGTCAGGTTGCGCTAATATCCTCGCTTATAACGGCAAAAACGATCTGCTCGCCTCAAGCGGGGGGTGTGGCAGCGTCGGGGTCAGGAAGTATTCTTTGGGCGACAGTTGGAAAATTATCTCAAAACATAGCGTCGGCGCCACAAGTCTTAAATTCTCCGCCGATGGCCTGTATCTCTTTGCCTCCTTTAAGGATGGAATGTTGAAGATATGGAACACCAGGAACTGGCAGGAAGTTTCTCTTATGTCCAGTACAGAGGACGAGTGGCTTATCTATACGCCTGATGGTTATTTCGACGCTTCACCACATGGAGGGGAACTTCTTGCCATGGTGGAGGGCCTTGAAGCGTACGGGATAGAACAATTTGCGGCAAGGAACAATCGCCCTGACCTGATCCTGGAGCGGATGGGTTTCGGCACCCCGGAGCAATTATCTCATTACCAGGTCCTGTACCAGAAACGTCTTAAAAAACTGGGCCTTACAGAAGCCATGCTCAGCGGCGAGGCCCATGTGCCGGAAGCTAAAATAGTAAAAACGGCCCGTAACGGAAAATTTCTCGACCTTGGATTTGAATTGTCGGATTCAAAATACCCCCTGAAGAGCTTTAATATCTTCGTTAACAATGTCTCCCTCTTTGGCCAGGCCGGCCGGGAAATAACCGGAGGGAGCTTCTCCGGCACGGAGAAAGTCGAGCTTGGCGACGGAAGAAACAAGATAGAGATCTCCGCCATGAATACGGCCGGGGCCGAATCCTACCGCGCGTTCACTTATGCCGAATATAAAAACACTAAATTGCGGAACCTTTATTATCTGGCTTTCGGCGTTTCAAAATATAAAGACCACGCGCTGGATCTTAACTATGCGGACAAGGATGTGAAAGACCTTGAAGCCGCTGTCCTTAACATGGGGGCATCGTACGAAAAAATATTCACAAGGACTTTTTTAAACTCCGAGGTCACCGCCGAAAATATCAAAAAAGCGAAAGATCTCCTCAAGGGTTCAAAAGTGGACGATACGGTCATCCTGTCGCTTGCCGGCCACGGCGGATATGATAAGGGAACAGATCCCAAATACTACTATTTGCCGCATGACGCGGATCCGGATGACCTAACTAAGACCGGGGTCGTGTTCGAGGATATTGAGGAGGTTCTTACCGATATAAAGCCTAGAAAAAAACTTTTTCTGCTTGATACTTGCGAATCCGGGGAACTTGAGGATGAGGTGTATGCGCAATATTTAGCCCTGGCAAAGGAAAGAGGTTTCAAGGCCAGGACTTTCCGGAAACCTGGAAAAGCGAGAGGGACGGGGGCGAATAAATGGCGCAGTTTCCTTCTGGAGAAAGACAGGTTTATTTACAACAATCTCGCCAGGCGTTCCGGAGCGGTGATCTTCTCTTCTTCGCTGGGCAGCGAGATATCGTATGAAAGTTCGTTGATAAAGAACGGCTTTTTCAGCAGGGAGATAATCAATGCCCTGACGGACAAAGACGCCGATAAGGATTCGAACGGGAAGATCAGCATAAATGAGCTTAAGGCCTATGTGAGGGCTGCGGTTTCAAAAGATACCGGCGGCTTGCAGAACCCAACCATAGACCGGGATAACCTGTCGCAGAATATAGAGCTGCCGTTGGTTTCTAATTAAGTAAAAAACAGGAAGAAGACAGGAGCTTTTCCTGGTTTCATGGATAGAGGACGCTGCTTCCTATCTTACAGGCTTCTGAAAAGTGCAGGCCGCCGGGGAAACCGGCGGTTTTGTTTGGTAGAATAAGGTCCGGTAGAGCCGGCCCGCCGGGCCGGGCTTTCCGGGAGGAGACCTGATGAGCATGAAATCGGTACAGTTCGTGGCAGAGGAGGCCCGCGCGGCGGCGGCGCGCTTCCCTTTGGCGCTCTCGCTTTGCGCCGCGGCCTGCGTCACGGCCTGGTCCATGATAGGCGGTCCCCAGCCCGAGCCGCACCTGCGCGTCATCCTGATGCTGACCTTCGGCTTCGGCGCGGCGCTGTTCTACGCGCTGGCGCTGGTCAACGAGAACTTCCCGCTGCCGGCCCCGGCGCGGCCCTGGCATCTGACCCTGGCCGGCGCGCTGTTCCTGGTCTTCTTCTTTTTCCGCTTCGCCGGCGCCGAGGGGCTGGAATACGGAGACCGCTTCGCGCAATGGGCTTTCGTGGTGATAATGCTCGCGGCCTTCGCGCCGTATATAGGCTCCGGGGAGCCGCTGGCTATGTGGCAGTTCGACCGGCGGCTGGCGGAGCGGGGCGCGGTCTCGGCCGTTTACACCGTGGTCTCTTTCGCCGGGATCTCGCTGGCCCTGGCCGCCGTGGACAAACTGCTGGGCGTGAAGGTGGACGAGAAAGCCTACCAGTACCTCTGGGCTTTCGCGGGTCTGGTGTTCTGGCCGCTGCATTTCATGGGCGCGACTCCGGCCCGGCCCGGGGAGCTGGCCTCGGGCTTCGCCTACCCGCGCGGCCTCAAGCTGTTCACTCAGTACGTGCTGCTGCCGCTGGCCAGCGTATATTTCCTTATACTATACGCCTACATGGCCAGGATACTGGTTACGCAGCAGTGGCCGCAGGGCTGGGGGAGCTGGCTTACAAGTTCGGCTTCCGTGCTGGGCCTCGCGGCCTTCCTGCTGCTCTACCCGGTGAGCGACCTGCCGGAGAACCGCTGGATAAGGACCTTCTCGCGCGGCTTCTGCGCGGCCGCGCTTCCGCTGCTTCTGATGCTGTTCGCGGCCGTGTACAAGCGCGTGGCGCAGTACGGGCTTACCGAACACCGCTACTTCCTTATCGCCCTTGGGCTGTGGCTTAGCGGGATCTTCCTTTATTTCCTTTTCTCGCGGCGGCCGGATATAAGGCGGGTTCCGATGTCCCTGGCTTTGCTGGCGGCCTTCACTTCCGCCGGGCCCTGGGGGGCCTACTCGGCGGGGCTTGCCAGCCAGTCGGCGCGGCTGGAGCGGCTGCTAGCCGGGAACGGCCTGCTGGCCGGCGGCAAGGCCGTGAAAGCCGACCGCGAACTGCCCGCCGAGGTTCGGCAGGGTATAAGCGGCGCGCTGGATTATATCCTGCTCTACCACGGCCCGGAGACTCTGAAAAAATATTTCCCGCCGGACCACCCGGCGCTGGCCGGGGCTCAGGTCGCAGGGCGGGGCGGCAAGCCCGCCGTGGACCTGATGTCTTTCCTGGGGCAGGAATATGTGGACCGGTGGGCGCTGGCCGGGTCCTCCAGCCTTTCCATCCGTTCCGACCAATCTGGCATGGCCCTGGCCGGCTATGACCGCGCCTTTAGTTTCAGGGCCCAGCCGCCCGGGGGGGAGAAGCGGGAAGCGGGCTACCGCGTTGAACTGGGGAAGGAGCGGCGCCTGCTCCGGGTCTTCAGGGACGGCAAGTTCCTTATAGAACTGCCGCTGGCCCCGCTGCTGAAAACCACCGACGCCATGAACCGGAACTCCGGCCCGGTGGCGCAGTCCAGGCTGATGGCCGGGGCCGAGAACGCCGAGGTCAGGGTCCGCGTATATTTCACCAGGCTGGGCCTGGAGCGAAACCCCCCTGAAGCTCCGGCAGCGTATTCTGCCGAAGGCCTGCTATTAATAAAGGTAAAGAAATAGAGCGCGCCTGATGGACGCTTACGTCTGAACATCAGCAAGTCGTTTGAAACCGCCGGGGAAGCCCGGCGGTTTCTTTTTGTGCCGGGGCGGGCCAAAGGGCCTATGCCTGGCGCGCCATTTTTTCCCGCGGCACTGGGCCTTTCTGCTCTATGTGGGCAGGGAGGGTTTGGGTACAATATGTTATACATTCTGTTCCGGGAATCCGGAAACTAGGGGTACGTAAATGAAAAAAATATTCCGCGCGGCGTCGGTGTTTCCCTCTCTTCTTGCAGCTTCGGGCGTGCTCTTCGCCTCGAGCGACATAAAACAGCTGTCGGATGTAAGCGACAGCCTTAAGAACATCGCTCAAGAAAAGAATGATTTCCAGATTAAACCGCCGCCCAATGGGTGGCAGCCCGGCCAGCCCGGACACCCCGTACACCCCGGTCAGCCCGGGCAACCCGGCCAGCCGCCCAAGCCGCCGACCCCTGGCCAGCCTGGTCAGCCGCCCCAACCTCCCCAGCCGCCCAAGCCGGTAGATACCACCCACGCTTATAATGCCGGCATACGGGACGGCATGGACAGGGGCGCCAGGGAAGGAAGGCGCGAAGGCTATACCGACGGCGTCAATCAAGGCGAAAGGGAAGGCTACCGGAAAGGCACCGACGACGGCAACCGCGCCGGCAGGGAAAACGGCTACAGGGACGGCTACGGCGTGGACCAGTCCATGGGAACGCAGAACGGCGCGTCGACCGGCCAGAACGTCGGCATCAATAACGGCACCGAGGCCGGCAAGCGCCGCTGCTACGACGAAGGCTATACCACCGGCTACAACGCCGCCTACGAAGAGGCCAAAAATCTGGGCCTGCAGGACGCCGCTTCCTACAGCGCCGGCTACGCCAAGGGGCAGGCCGACGCGTCTACGATAGAGGCCGAGAACGGCCGGAAAGCCGGCTACCAGGCCGGTTTCACCCAGCGCGAGACGGAACTCCAGGGTTCCCTGGGCGAGACGAAAGCCCTGCGCGGCGATCTCTCCAATAAAGCCCTTGAACTGGGCGTGAAACTTGACCTCCCCATAGCGCTGGCCCGCAACGGTTATGTGACCCAGGAAGAGCGGCAGGCCTATGAGAGGGGCTATAAAGAGGGTTACCAGCGCGGCTACCGCCGGGCTTACGAAGACGCCAAGCGGGAAGGCTACAATGAAAGGTTCCCCATGGCCTACAGGCGGGCCTACGACGCGCAGTACTCCATAAGCTACCGCAGCGGCTACGCCGACGGGAAAACGGCCGGCTACCAGGCGGCTTATAACTCGGCTTACAACTCGGCTTATTCCCACTACTACGAGGAATACAGCAGCAGGGAATACTCCGAACAGCGGGCCCAGGGCCTGAGCGTCGGCCGGACCAACGGCCGCAAAGAAGGCTTCGAGGCCGGCTGCGCCGAAAACAACAAGCGCGGCTATGACGACGGCTACCAGAAGACGGCGTCCGAAGTGTATCCCGGCGCTTTCGAGGCCGGCAAGCAGGCCGGCATAGCGGCGGCGGACAAGTTTTACCGCGAGAACGCGGTGCTGAAGGTCTCCGATATCGTCTTCTACGACGAGAACGGCGACGGCAAGTTCGAGGCTAACGAGAACGTGATGCTTAAGGCCGAAGTGCGCAACTTCGGTTTCAAGGGTTCGGAAACCGTGGCTATCACCATCAAGAGCGAGCGCGGGGAGATACTCCTCGTGCCCGACCTGAAGGCGGAAGGCGTGAGCGGCCGGACCAGGATCGCGGTGAACCTCAACATCGGCAAGCTCTACGACGTAGTCGCGCCGGACGCGGACGCCCTGAACGTGAAGTTCACGGAAAAAGGCGCGCTGGTAGGCGAGCGCCGCCAGCTGTACACGCGGACCAACCCCAACAAGGTCGGCACCGTGGAGAAGAACGATACCCCGGTAAGGAAGAATTCGAACATATTCTCCAGCACGCTGGCCAAGCTCAACAAAGGCGAGAAGGTTATAATCCTCGGCGAGAAGGATTATTACACCAAGGTCCGCAAGTCGGCCTTCGCCGGCGGCGAGTGGACCGAGGGTTATGTCTACACCGATAAGCTGACCGTGCAGTAGATCTGTCCCGACAAGCAAAGCGAAACCGCCGGGAAAGCCCGGCGGTTTTGTTTTGGGCCGGGGCGGCGCTAGTGTTTCAGGCGCGCCAACAGGCGGAAGCAGGCCCCTGCCGCCGCCTCTATGGAGTTCAGCATATTGGACGGCATGGTATTATCCATGCCCAGCGGCATCGTATCCGAAGAGCAGAATTTAGCCGCCCGGGCCCGGGCCTGTTCCAAAACATCTTCTTCCGAGCGCCCGGCGCCCAGCTCCTTCTCCAGGTTTTCGAAAGCCATCCTTGTGTAGGCGGCGGAGGTGAGCCGGTCAAGCGCCGGCTCCCGGAGCTGCCCCGGGCGCTTCTTCTCCTCTTCGGCCACCGAAAGCGGCTGCACGCGCGACAGGCGCTGCAGCAGAAGGTCCTTGCTGCCGGCGAAGGCCCCGCAGACGGAGTTGTAGTCCTGCCCTCCCACCAGCTGGGAGAGGGACTGCTTGAACGCGGCCGCGTCAGCCTCGCTGAGCGTGCCGCGCTCCAGCTTGGCCGAGAGGCCGTCCGAAAGCTCCTTCAGCTTTTCGCGCTTGAACTCGCTCAGAAGCGCCCCGATGCCATGCAGTCTTACTATGAAGAATTCTTTTTTTGTGAACAATCCCTCCGGCGCGGGGCCGGAGAATTCCTTAAAGGCCGCCATCAGCCGGAGCTGGCAGCTCAATTTTTCTTTGCGGTTGCTCATATCATCCCCCTTGTCCCGCGGGCCCGCGGGACCTCTTGCGGGTATTCTACCTTTATTTTTTCCGGACGGCGAGCGGGGGCGCAGGAGGGGAAAAGGCGGCCGCCTTTTCAGTTCTTCCCGGGCCCTTTGCTATTGACGCTGAAAATATCTATCCTAGTGGGTATGGAAGAAAAGCCTTCAGAGGCGATCTGCCAGGCGCAGAACCCGGCGGAGGCGGAAATGCTCAGGGGGTCATGGAGCTGATATCATGAATTTTCTGGTCTTCGTTGTTACTTGCATCGCGCCCGGAACCGGGCAGGTTTATAAAGGCCGCTGGCGGCGGGCCTGGGGCCTGCTGGCTTGCGCTTTGGTTTTGCAGGTCATCGGCGGCCTGTTCTGGGGAAAGCTGCGCCCGCTGCTGGGCCTGGACGTCCCGGCCGTCTCTTACGGCGGTCCGCCCTGGCAGATCATGGCGCCGATCTATCTTTCCTGGGCGGTCGCCATTGGTATAGCTATCGACGCCGTCCGCCTGCCGGCCCCCCCGGCCGGGGCGCCTCCCACCTATAAGATAGCCGCTTTTTTCCTCTTCGCGGCTTTTATGGTTAACGTGGGGCCGGCTTTGTTTGTGTACTCCCTCCTTGCCCTCATTCGCCCTTAGGGGCCGGATACCGCGGGCTTCCGGCCTCGTTGACAAGCGGCTTTTATATAGCCTAAACTGAAAATCATGCGCCTTCATACCCTCTCCCTCTTGCTTCTTTCCGGCCTGCTGCTTTTCCCCGCCGGCCCGGCCCAGGCCGCCAGGAAAAGCCGGGCCGCGGCCAAATCGGCCGATACCGACAAGATACCGCTGCAGAACTGGAACCTTACCACGAAAGGTTTCGGCATGGTGTTCAGGCACCGCAATGAAGAAATAGAAGCGGCCGAACCCAACCGTTTCTTCCCCGCTTCCGTGGCCTTCGCCTTGGGCAGGATAGACGAGGCCGGCCATTTCCTGATGCTCAAGTGCACCTCTTCTTCTAACGAATGCGGCGCTCAAAGGGATATGCTGGAAGAACGTATCATGTTCGTCTCCCTGCTTGACGTGGTGCGCACCCCGAAAGCCCCGAAGGACCTGCTCTATAACGCGCGCACCTGGGAGCTGACCCCCCTGGGGTATGAGTATATAGAAATACTGCGCAAGCGCTACCCGGACCTTTACACACGCCTGGGCCGGCTGGTGGGCACCGCCCTCGCCGGCAGGTATTGAGGGGAAACCGGAAAAGGGCCGCGCGAACCGCCGGGGAAGCCCGGCGGTTTCGTTTTGCGGGACCATGAGGCTGAAAAAAGCGGCGGCATTTTGCAATTAAGGCTGAAAACATCTATTCTTATGGGTATGGAAGACAAACCTTTAGAGGTGGTATACCAGGCGCAGAATTCTGCTGAGGCGGAGATGATCTGCGGGCTCCTCAAGTCTAACGGCGTTAAATGCGTTCTGCTGGACAGGAACGCCAGCGCGATGGTGGCCGGCTTCGGCCCGGCTATTCCCGTAAGGCTAGCGGTCATAGCCGAAGACCGCGAAAAAGCTTTAGAGATCTTGAAATCCTTCAAATACAACGAAGAGTAGGGAAAAAGTAGTGTTCTTATCTTTAGCGCTGAAGCGGAATAGGCGGTTTTTTTGGGGGGGGAGATGCTGAGATTATTCTTTATTTTTATCCTCATTTCATCCGGTGCGCAGGCCGGGGTCGAGTGGAAGGGGAGATGCCTGGTATTTGGCGGCGGGGACGGCGTGGACGGAAAGACCGTCTGCCCCGACGCGCTTTCAGCCAGTGAATTCCGTAAGGCAAAAAAGCCGCTGAAGACCGGCGGCAGAACATGGGATTGGACGGCTCGCGTCCTGATGTCCGGCAAGCGCATCATACCCGATTCAAAGAACGCCTATATCCAGGTAGAGGAATTTGTGGAACTTCCGGCGGCCGCCGCTGTGGGTAAAAGCGGGGGGGAGAAGGATATCGGCCGTAAGTCCCTGGGAAAAGGGCTCAGGGTCATGTATTTCAACGAGGAGGGAGCCATGCTTTGGAAGCGCGTGGTGGCCGGCAAAACCGGCCTGCTCAACGTCCAGGCCTCTTACGACGGAGACCTTATTCTGATCCTCCACAGGCCGGACACCGGGGCGGCAACGAAAGGCCGGCAGCAGAACAGGATAATCGCGTATGACGGGGCGGGACGCATGCTTATGTCATTCCCTCCCGGGGACGGCATCTGCCGGTTCAGTTCGTTCAGCGGCATGTGGGTATCGAAGACCGGCAGGTATATGATGCTTCCCTGCGGTGATGCCGACAACCCTGAACCGCCGTACTTTATCCAGCCAAAAAGCGGTCTTTTCTGGCGCCCCGATAAACTCTGCCGCTTTAAGTCGTCCGCCGAAGACCCTTCCGTAAGTAATGAGGAGGAGGAGGTTGTCCGGGTGGTGCTGCAGGAAATGATCAGACCCGACCCTGACGCCGAAGAAGCTTCTGCCGGGGCGCTTACTTACGGAGAAAACACCGAAATTTCCCTGTTCGACGTGGAATGGGCCTCCATGAAATATCTCGGGAAAGTGCAGGCCCCTTTTTAGTGGATGTTATGAATACCGGGAGAGATTAAAACTGTTAAAATGGTCCTTAGAACGCGACGGGGGTATCTATGCCCGGACAAAAAACCGCTTACGGGCCCTTCTCTTCCCTTGGGGGGAAGGCGGCGGGAGACTTCGATCTAGCACGGCGGAACGGGAGGGATAAAATGAAGAAGGCACGGACAGGGCAGGGAGCCAAGGCTTCGGACAGGACTATCGGCGATATCGTGGCGGCCGATTTCAGGACGGCCGGGGTGTTCGAAAAGCATAAAATAGATTTCTGCTGCGGGGGCAATGTCGGCCTCGCTGAAACCTGCAGGGCGAAGGGCCTGGATCTCGCGGGCATTACCAGGGAGCTCGAGGCCGTAAAGGCCAAGCCGCTGGAGCGCGGCCAGAATTACTCGTCCTGGGAACTGCCTTTCCTCGCCGACTATATAGTCAACAACCACCATACCTATCTTAAAGAGAATATGGACCAGATCTCCGCCTATGCGCGCAAGATCGCTTCCGTGCACGGCGGTCACCATCCCGAGCTGCTCGAGATAGCGGCCCTCTTTTATAAGATCGCCGCCGATATGGCGGCCCACCTGAAAGAAGAGGAGGAGGTTTTCTTCCCGGCCGTTAAACGGGTTTACGCGGCCGGGAAAGAGGGCGGCCGCCCGGCGCCGAAAGACCTCAGGATCGTCAAGGATTCCCTTCTAAAGTTCGGGCGGGAGCACGAGGCGATAGGCGACGCGACCCACAAGATACGCCATCTTTCGAAGGAATACGCCATACCGGGAGACGTCTGCAATACCTTCGTGGTCACCTTCCAGAAGCTCAGGGAGTTCGAGGACGACCTGCACAAGCATGTCCACCTGGAGAACAATATCCTCTTCCAAAAGGCGGCGAAATTGTAATTTTGGAAAAAGCCGCCGGATGTGTTTTGCGCTAGCGGAAAGAAGCTTCATTGCACCTGAAAAGTTAAGGAGAAAGTATTTATGTTTAAAAAAGGCGTGCTTGTCCCGGTGGTTTTGATCCTGCTCGCGGCGGCTTTCCGGGCTGGGATGGCTTACAGGGAGCGCTTCCCCTCGCAGGCTTACGAACTGACGCAGGTGCTGGTGGCCAGGGCGGACCTGCCGGCCAAGACCGTCCTGAAAGAGGACCTGGTCGAGACAATGCAGCTGCCGAGGTATTGCATGCAGCAGGACGCCTATGAGCTGCGGAGCATGTCAGATATCAAACTTATTAATAACCTGGTGACGCTGGTGAGGATCCCAAAGGGCAACCAGCTCACGCAGTCATCCCTTGAGGCGGGCAGCCAGAAGGCGGCCGCGGACTCCGGAGTCCCCGCTTCGCAGCAGCATTACCTGGAAGGAGTCAAATACTTCCAGAACGCCAACTATGAAGAGGCGCGCAAGGAATGGAAGCTCGCCAGGAAGCTGGATCCGTCCAACACCGAAGCCGCAGCGGGCCTTAAACGGATAGAGCAGATACTCTCCGGCACCAAGTAATAGCGGTGATAGTGGCCGCTGACGATCAGTGACCGCCGGGGAAGCCCGGCGGTTTTGTTTGGTAGAATTGGGGGGTGGCGGTATTGACCGTGGAAGAGGGCGGAAGGCCGCTTATCGGGCGCGGGGAGATGAAAAATGAAAATATCCTGCAATAAGAACTACAAACTGCTGGAGCAGGTCGCGGACGTGGTGGCCGGGCGCACCGCGCAGCGGCGCTCCACGCTGGCGATCTTCGACCTGGACGGGACGCTGTTCGACAACCGCACCCGGACGATGTTCATCCTGCGCGAGATCTCCGAGAAGTTCGACACGCGCGTCCCCGGCCTGGCGGCGGCTTTCTCCAGCTTCCGGAGCCTTTCCGTGGTGGATTACAGCCTGGACGTGACGCTGAAGCGGCTGCGCGTCAGGAAGCCCGCCGAGACGGCGTTCATAAAGCAGGAATGGGCGAAGCGCTTCTTCTCGGACGAATACCAGAAGTACGATATGCCCCTGCCCGGCGCCAAGGCCTACGTGGAGAAGGTGCACAAAGCCGGCGCCACCGTCATCTACCTGACCGGGCGCGACGTTGGGCGCATGCTGGTGG
>Ga0209212_1006626_pt1 | contig 13152 bp, 13 predicted proteins | sample RifGroC2_FD_183996 | JGI IMG/M metagenome (GOLD analysis project Ga0209212, IMG submission 183996) | Groundwater microbial communities from Rifle, Colorado, USA - Groundwater C2 (SPAdes) (version 2) | ecosystem: Environmental > Aquatic > Deep subsurface > Groundwater | place: Rifle, Colorado...
CCATTGATTCTGACCGGGTGAAATCCGGCGGCGCGAATAAGTTCTACCGGGGTATACGAACAAAAATAACCGATTTTAGGCAAGGTATTCTCTTCGACCGAAAACTCGGCAATGGACGCCCCAGTGGATGAATTTCCAGAAACAGATACAGAGGGTTGAATCTTTGCCAGAACCTTTTCTAAGGCGATTAATGCCGCTCCGAGCGCCCCGTTGATTTGCGGTTCTTCCGAAATCCAGATTTTACACCCAAGATTCTTCTCCAGTTCCGTTACGACACCAATATTCTTTGCGACACCGCCTGTCATGACAATCTCTTCTTCCAGCCCAATCCTCTTTACCTGTGCGGTGATGCGTTTGGCAATCGAGAGATGTAATCCCTTGCAGATGTCTGCTGTTTTATGATCTGCGCCAATAAGGGATACCACCTCGGACTCGGCAAAAACCGTGCAAAGGCTGCTGACAGAAACGTTATTCTTCCCGTTCAGCGAAATCGGTCCCATTTCCTCCAGGTCTATCTCCAGAGTCCTCGCCATAACTTCAAGGAAGCGGCCTGTTCCGGCTGCGCACTTGTCATTCATAACAAAATCAAGGACGTTTCCATTCGCATCGACCTTGATAACCTTGCTGTCCTGTCCGCCAATATCGATAATTGTCCTGGACTTGGGGAAAAAGTAATTCGCCCCCTTGGCATGACAAGTGATTTCTGTTACGACCTCATTGGCAAATGGCACCTTAATACGCCCATAGCCGGTAGCAACAATATAATCAATATCCTTTTCTGTTAGTTTATGTTCTGTAAGTATCTGATGGAAAGTTTTATCCGCCGCTTTTTTACTGCTGGCGCCGGTTGGTATGATTATAGAGGAAAGGATTTCTTTCTTTTCGTTTAACAAAATCCCGTTCGTTGACATGGAACCAATATCGATTCCTATAGTATACATTCTATAAAATCTCCTTAATTATATGATGAAATATAATCGTTATTCAGTCTCTGGTTTAGGCGGTATCATGCTCATCCAGATATTAAACACAAACAAGCCGACGGAAATCACCTGCAAGCTTGCAAAGATTTCCGCAACTGGATGAATCGGACGAAAGCTTACCAATCCTACGAGACCGATGTTTGCAATATAGAATTGAAGATTGCCCAGCTTGGGGTAGGCCAGCGGTGTTCCGGAAAATCTGGGCAAGATATGGTAACCGACCCCAAAAATCATCATCGACATCCATCCTAAAAGGTTTAAGTGGACGTGGGTAAAGAGTAGTTGTGCCGGGTAGCTTTTCATCGAAATCATTATCGTGCCGAGTATGGCTGCAATGAAGAAATATACCAGACTGGCACGCACAAAATTTTTAGAAAGAGGATTCATGCAGTAAAAACTCCTTTTATGACACTAATTAGCTTAACAATATTCCAATAAAGTAACAATTATACAAAAAAACCGATTAAATCGAAAGCTTATATTAAAAATATAAATTGTCAATTAAAAAATTGATGGGAGATGTGATGAAAAAGCTAATTGGATAGACCTAAGCCGAACGAGTCGGAAGAGTGTATGCTAACAAAAAACGGTAATAAAATATCTTTGCGAAAATCTTAAAAGAAAAAACTCTTCCGACTCGTTCGGCTTAGGTTTGATTAGCTTCAATTTCCACTCCTACTAACCTCGATGAAACTTTTGGAGTTAATTGTTTCACCCTCACATAGAGCACCTTTCCCCCTCCTGCTTCAATCTCCTTTGCCATAATGAGATTAAACTCTTTTAATTCATGGTCAAATTCAGGCAGGAATATAATCAATTTTTCTTCTGTCAAAACCTCATCCATCTCAGGATGTTCTAGAACATATTTACTAAACTCCATACTCAATTCAGAATTCTTCATAAAGAAATAGTCACTCTTTTTTTTCATTTTCAATGCCTCCCCAAAATATTTGTTTGTACATTGTCCAATTTGACTTAATATCGTATTCAGCAAAGGTCAAAGCCTCATCATAATCTCTGGAAAATATTGGTGTTTTTTGTTTGTTGCCCTTCCTATCGAATAAATCACGATGAGCAAAACCATGTTCGGTATCATATCTTACCACGGGAAGCCACTTACCTTTGAGGTTTGTCTCGTATTGTACAACAAAACTGATTACCTGTCTTTTGAATCTTATGTGTGTATGACGAAACCTGTCTTCTGGTGTGAGCATAACGATAAATTTTATCTCTTTAACGGTAGTCATATCCCATCTGCTAACAGACCCTACAATTTAGCAATTTTATTGAAAACGGAACAATTTTGAATAATGAAGGTTTGCCTCCCCAGCCATGCACAGACAGCCTGTAAAGCCCCACAGCTCATATATACCAGGCACCGACGTCAAGCTCTTTTGAGTAAAACCTGGATTCCTCCCCTATCGGCGCAATGTTCCATGTCCATGAATCATCGGGTGCGGGCAGGGATATTCCAGATATAGTTGAGCCTTGCGCAGTAATTCTGCCATTGCGGTCGCGCTTTGTATAACGATGGTCGGCAATGAGGCAAAGATTGCACGGCAGAGACCTAAGAAAGGCATAATGCGCCTCTATGATTTGCCTGCACCATGCCTCGACATGATCCTTAGCTATCCCCGTCAGTTTCTTAAGCGCATACTTGCGCAGGACGACAGTAAGCTGCGAAAGAGTATTCAGGGAAATTACCAGGCCCGTGTCTTTATCAATCTCCGGTAAAACAGGACGGGCAGAGGGAAGTTCGCGCCGGCCGTATTGGACGTTCTGATAAAGCGTCTCTGCGATATTCGTCACATCCTGCTGGAGGAATATTACATTGTCATATTCTTTTATACGCCTGTGTACTTCCGGTAAGCACACAATATCAATCAGGACAACCTCCCGGAACATTGACGAGAGCGTTTCAAGCGGCACATCCAATAAGAGTCCGGAACCGAGAACGATAACCCTTCCTCGCACCTGGCTTTTACCAGCAGCGGACAAGACAAATTGCCGTGTCTTTTCAAGATGATTTTGCCAGGATGCCGGATGACGTTTGTATCTGCACTTCAGACCGATCGCCTCGTACAGGTAACCCATGCGGCGGATGTGGGACGGACACCGTGTTGTTATGTAAGTGAATAGTTCAGGGAGCATGAGAAATAAGGTACTTTGTGGCCAGCATCCCTTTGGATAATTACGTGTGCAGACTACAAAGACGACTTGAAATCTTCATCTTTGTCTGGCTTCTCCGGCTTTGCATCTTTTGATAATTTCTTTTTCTTGATCTCCTCAGCGTAACCCCTGACCTTGTTCGACACGCTTTCCGGAACGACAGAGACAATGGTCTGCATCCCTTTCCCAATCTGGCTTGCAATCTTTGAGGCATTGACCTTGTCACACGTCGGCTTGGCGCAAAATAACAGGACGCCAAAGATTATCACACCGCAGAAGACGAGCCCTTTCAGAATCCCTAATAAAGCGCCAAATAGCCTGAGACCAAAGCCCATCTTCCACCTGCCCATGATCCTCTTGAGTATGTCTGTGAAGATGTACGTGGCGATGAACGCAACCCCAAAGACGATAAAGTAACTTAATAAGCTTGCAGTAGAGGGCGTGAAGATGCCTTTCAAAATGCCGACTAAAATGCCATGAAAGAAGATTGCTGCGAAAAAGGAGAGCAACAAACAACCGATTCTCAGGAGTTGAAGCACAGGGCCGCTGGCAAGCCCCAGGGCTGTGGAGAAGAACAGGACGGCAAAGATTGTGTAATCAATCCAATTCATTTCTTTTCCTTCTTCTTTTTCTCTTTTGGATTCGACAAAAAATCATTTACCAAACCCTTGACGAGATGCTCTAAATTGTCCTTGGGTATTTTTACCGAAACCTTCGGATCTTTCGTCGTGCCCCGTATTTCTATTGGCAACGCATTTTCCTTTAAAAGTAAGCCTGCGATTTTTTCCATATCCTTGCCCATATATTCTTTACTAAATCTAACTGTGGCATCATAAGAGATTGAACCATCAAATTTGGTCACACCGTACGCATTCAGGCTCAAGAGTTGGCTCTGAATATCCATTTTCGGTGTAGAAATCCTGCCATCCTTTATCTGGATTACGGCTTCCATCGAATCAAATGAGTACGCGCCCTTTACCCCTATGATTTCCAATATGGAAGATAATAATTTGTTGCCTCTGATGTATCCATTTCTTATTTCCAGTTTCATATCAGCAACAAGTTTTTTATTGAGGATTTCCTTGCCTAATCCCTTTCCACGTAAATACCCTTTGAGGCTTAGAATCCCCCCTGCTTCCCCATCCTTTGTTGCAAATATCGGCAATATGCTGAGAAATGGGATATCCTGGGTAATGTGAATATCTTTTGCTTCTATCGAAAGGTCGCATGTCGGCTTTTTTTGACGGAGATCAATCATTCCTTTAATGGCCGTTGGCCCTTCATTCACGCTCAATCGTGCACGGGTAGAAACAACGCCATTGTCATATGAAAATTTGTCAGTAACGAAATTTTTCAACAATAACCGATTTTCATAATTAATCTCTCGTATGGAAATTTTTTTAACAACAATTTTTTTAAAAAGCAGAGGGAGTAATTTTAACGTGCCTTGAATTTCCTCGAGTTTTATCGGTTCCACTCCGTTTTCTTCCTGCTTGTGGATGGTGATATAAGAGATAGTAATCTGACCGGGCCAGTGAAAAGAAAATGCCCCAACCTGATGGACTGATTTGAATCTATCATCTAATATCCGGGTAACCTTCTGTCTTATAAAATCTCCCGAAATAAAAACCGGAATAATCAAGACTACTGCTAAACCGACACAGAAGATTATGCCGCAAGAAATTACTACCCATTTCAACCACGTCCCTTTATTTGTTTGCATTTGCATATTTGACCAGGAGCGGCATAAGCTGAGTGCCATTGATTTTCCCGATTTTACCGGCTAAACAGGCCTTTTCCGAGAAGGATTTTGTTGCATCGGGTTTAACATTTCCACCGCTAATCAGTAACGGAACTGGGTCATCGGAATGAGATTTTAACCGGCATGGAGTTGAATGATCGGCTGTAACCGCAACGATGGTTTTATCGAGGTCTATACTGTCTATCAAAGGCGTAAGATAATACCGGTCAATCGCCTCGATAATGGTCTTTTTCTTGATTGCGTCGCCGTCATGGCCGGGCACGTCAGGCCCTTTAATATGGATATAAAGCCCATCATATTTTTTCATATTTTTGATGGTCATATTGGCACGCAGGGTATAATCCTTTTCAAGGTCTTTTGTGGGCGGTGGTATGGGGACTATCTTCATACCGGTCAGCAAGGCAATGCCCTCTTCTGTCGGCATTTCCACAAAACACCCGAAATTTTTCTTGAATTTGTTTTTTATCGCGGGAAGATTGGGAAGATGATCACCCGCATCCCTCAACAATACAAGGTTTGCCGGGAGTAATCCTTTCTTCATACGTTTTTTATTAACCTCGGATTGATCCAGCACCTCACAACTTTTCAAGGTAAACTCATTCACAAGGAGCGCAGAACGATAGGCAGCATCGATATCCGGACAATCGTGCACAGGCATACAATATTCGACGATATTCTCAAAAGTGCCTGTTTCCTTTGCAACGCCTAAAAGACCATGTTTTGTATACGCCGGGTCGGTGTTCGTTACGTATCCGGAAAGTTTGTTCTTAACGCCACGGACGACCAATACGCCTCTATATTCGAGGGTATTTTTAAAGGTAAATTTGGCAGGTATGGAATCTAATTTTACCTTCTTATTAATCTCTTCACAGAGTTGAGCGGCCTCTTCGGTAGAAAGATTCCTTCCGACACGGCGATCCTTTATTTGCCTTCCCGTTCCCCGTGTGGCAAGGTTTGCGCGAAAGGCAAGGTCGCCGTCATTGATTTTCAATCCCACGGCAAGCGCTTCTAAAGGGCCGCGCCCTGTATAATATTTCATTGCATCATAACCCAGGATGCTAATGACCGCAATGTCAGATTCAGGCGCAATCCCCTTTCCGACGGTGTACATCAGTCCCGTCTGCCCTTCCCGCGCCAACATATCCATCGTGGGCGTAGCCGCCGCTTCAAGAGGCGTACGATTGCCAACTTCCTTACAAGGATAATGCCCATCCCCTAAACCGTCCAACACAATATATAAAATTTTTTTCATGCCATATACCTTTTCTATCTTAATTTTTAATCACTTTATAATATAAAAAGATCTAAGAATTTTTGTGTAAACCATTAAACAGCAGAACTTTCCTCAAAAACTAAAACATCAACTGTCATCTTATCCATTATGTGGTTTTTGCTTTTTGCCAACCTTTCCAACTCCTTATAAACACTACTTGACAGGTATTCTTCCCCACACTGTTGACAAACTGCTGCTGGAACGTCTTTAATAATTACCAAAGTTCCCCCCACCGATAGTCAATAGTGACATGTTGCTGGACTACGTCAGCCTTGCAAAAATAACATTTATCAAGCATGTCTAACCCCCTTCCTTCTTGTTTTCCAATCTTTATTTTCTTTCATACTTTGCAACCCCTTCCCTGAATAAATCATTCCCGTATATATCATTGGCAACCACCACAGGAAAATTTTCTACTTCTAACCGCATAATAGCCTCTGCACCCAGGTCTTCGTATGCCACGATTTCCGCCTTTCTTACGGCCCTTGCGAGCAACGCGGCAGCGCCGCCTGTGGCAGCGAAATAGACTGCCTTATACTGCTTCAGGGCTTCGATAACGGCTTCAGAGCGATTACCCTTGCCAATGGTTGCCTTCAGACCTCTTGCCAGCAACTTCGGTGTATACACATCCATGCGGTAGCTCGTGGTAGGACCACAAGACCCAATTGGTCTGCCGGGTCGTGCAGGGCTAGGACCTACATAATAGATAATTTGATTTCGAATATCAAAGGGTAATTCCTTGCCATCGTCGATAAGTTCCGCCAGCCGTTTATGCGCAGCATCCCTGGCTGTGTAAATAATTCCACTGATACTGACCCTATCTCCAATCCTGAGATTTACAACATCATCGTCTGTTAATGGCGTTTTTAAATGTATTACATTTGACATACAATTCAAGAAATGGCTACATGGTTATATGGTTGAATGGTTATTTTGCCAATTTGTTATTCGTTATTTTTACTAATTGATTGATTTCTTTTGGTAATTTCTGCAACTCACCAAAAATATGTTGATATTCATCTTTGTTTATAAGATTTCTGACTTTAGCTTTTTCATTCCAATCAAACGATTCTTTTACTGACCAGTTACTGTATCGGTAAAAATTTATTTTATCCTTTTTAAAATACCTGCCAAATCCCTCAGCTATATTTGCCGAAATAGAATCAACTGCCTTTACAAACTGTTTTCCAACAGTATCTTTTGCAAAGTAATCCCATCTTATAACAATCTCCCAAACATAGTTACTTAATTTAAGTGCGGTTTTATATGGCTGGACATCGTTTAATTGTAAAAATTCTTTCTCCATAATAAACCACCAACCATTTAACCAGCTAACTTTTTAAGAATTAACACATCTTTAATAAGGTACTAACGTAACCGTTTTAACCCTGTGCGCATGACATTCAATATTAACAGCCACCGGCAAACTTGCAATGTGGCAGGGATGGCGTTCCACATGGACGGCCATAGCCGTAATCCAGCCACCCAGCCCCTGAGCGCCAATGCCTGAATTGTTGATCCTTTCCAGCATCTCGTTTTCTAAATTTGCAGTGTCAGGATCAACGTGTTTAGTTCCCAGAGGTCTCAAAAGGGACTTCTTGGCCAAAAGGGCTGCATAATCAAATGTTCCACCCATCCCAACACCTACGATAATTGGTGGACATGGATTTGCCTTTGCTATCTTCACTGTCTCTACCACGAAATTAATGACACCTTCTCTGCCATCGGCCGGGGTCAGCATCGCAAGCCGGCTCATGTTTTCACATCCGCCGCCCTTGGCCATAAAGGTAATTTTTAAGTAATTCTCCGGGGTAAATTCTGTATGGATAATGGCTGGTGTGTTATCGCCTGTGTTGATCCGGTTAAGCGGGTCTTTCACCATGGACTTTCTCAAGAAACCCTTTTTATATCCCTCCCGAATACCTTCATGAATAGCATCATAAAGACGACCTCCAACAATCTCTATGTCCTCCCCTATCTCGACAAAAATAACTGCAACCCCTGTATCCTGGCATAGAGGCATCTGGCATTCATGAGCGATCTTTGCATTCTCTAATAACTCTGCAAATACCTCCTTGGCAACCGGAGAACCTTCCTCCTCATAAGAATCTCTCAGTGCATCGAGAACGTCTTCATTCAGATTGAAATTGGCATCCATGCAGAGCTGTGAGACCTTCTCCGTTATTTCAGATGCACTAATCCTGGTACGTGTAGCCATAACGTATCGCCTTTATATTCTCGTCAAGAAATTGAGAGGGAAATTCCGAGGCAAAGTTTACCGTTTCGATATTAATACCGATCTTGCTCAACAATCTGCCCAGTGCAATCATGTTGACAAATATAGGACTGTTAAACTGTTCTGTGGCAAGTTTTTCGAAAGGGATGCGGTCGCTTACGGGGCAGCGGAGTTCGCACTTTTTGCATTCCGCATCACAGGCAGACGCCTCGATAAGTACGTGTTTGGCACGAACCGTTGGGTCAGGTGTCTTTGATAATTGAAGCCCGATATCAGCTTCTTCAAAAAAGGGCACTTCGATCGGCTCATCAGAATATACGATCTCCGCCCGAATGTTGCCTCCGCGTACGGTTGCATCGTAAACAAGATTCAAGGCCACCTCTTTTCCCAATTTGGCGAGGATATCAGCCAATACATGTGCCATAAGTTTAATGCCCTGGCCCGCTTCGCCGGCCAGCACAATCTTTTTAGCGCGGTGTTCCTCCGGGATTGGGGTAATTTTCCGTACCATGAGGATAACCCCCATCCCAAAAAATCTGCGGTCGATGAAGGCCACCTCTTTAAATCCATGCTTTTGAAAGAGGTGATATGCAACTTTTTCGGAAGGATAAGTAAACAACTTAGCCTCATGGCATCCCTTTCCCAGGAAGACCTTCATTGTCTCTTCCAGGAGTTTATCTCCATATCCCTTTTTTCTGTATCCGGGCGCTAAACCCATCCAGTGTAAATTTCCCACGCCCTCAGAAACCCACGCAAATACAAAACCCACAACCTTGCCGTCTTCCTTACCAACAAGATATACACAATTTTTGTTATCCAGACGCTTTTTAACTTCTTCTACGGGATAAATATCCTTGAAGTGCAACCGTTCCACCTCCAGGCTCCTGGCGTGTAATTCATCAATAATGAAATGATAGAGGTTTACAACCGCCAGAACGTCGGCTTCCTTGAGGTTTTCAATAATAAAGGTCATAGTGAAGAGGAAACAATCCGATTATTAAATTACAAATTAACTGTTTAAAACTACTGTGCTTTAAATTATCCAAACAGTAATAAAAATGCAAGGTTAATTTGTAATCGGACAGTTTTGATTTGGGAAGAAAATAACTTGCCTGAGACTTATAGAGAATTTATTTTATAAATTATGGTAACTGTGCCATAGAAGCTTTTCCACATTACCATGCAATTTCACGCTAAAAATTTGCTTGTTTAAAAACGAAATTTTCTATTCCTATTTTTTCCCAAAGGGATATAATATATTTTAAAAATAATTATTAACAAGTATTCGAGGTACTGATTTTGCATCGTTTTACATAAATTCGTCCTTAAAACACAATTAGCAATACAAGCAAAAACATGCACCGGAAAGTGAGTGGTTATCCACTATGACCAAATGGACAACAAATAGGCTACTTCTGTTTTTCCTGTCCATAGGTGTTTTGCAAACCTTTCTTTCTCTCAATTTGTCTCACACCTTTGCAGAGGACGCGACAACGACTCGCCTTGAAGACACATCTTTTGATACCGATAGTAAGAGGGATCTGAACATGGACGCGGCGGTGGCTGATGAGGTTTCAACCGAGGCCATCTGGTTCGGGTTTGGCGAGGAAGTAACCATAGCGACACGGCGTGAAACGCAGATCGGCAAGGCGCCAAGCATCGTTACGGTAATTACCGATGAGGAGATTAAGAATCTGGGCTACCGCACTTTTGCTGAGATTTTGAGGACGGTGCCCGGATTTGAAATTTTGAAGAAGGCGGATTTTGGGGATGTAGTCCCTGCTGTGCGGGGTCTTGAGAGCGCGAACAAGGTAAGGGTAATGCTTAACGGACATTTTATAAATAATCCTCTAAGAGGCGGAGCCTTTGGCAATTTTGACGATTTCCCGGTAGAAAGTATAAAGAGGATAGAAATCATCCGCGGGCCTGGTTCTGCTATGTACGGTGAAAATGCATTTACGGCGGTTATCAATATTATTACTAAAGACGCAAAGGATATTGATGGTGTAAAAGTGAGCAGTGGTTATGGAAGCTTTGACACGTATGACGAAAACATCGTATTTGGGAAGAAGCTGGGGAAGGTCAACGTCTCGGGAATGGTACATTACAGACAGTCGGATGGTTTTGACGGTATCATTGAGAGCGATAATCAAACAAGGATTGATAACGCCCTTTCTTCTTTTGGTTTTTCCCGTGCCTCTCAGGCACCAGGAAGGGTGGAGGATGGCAGGCAGGAATTCGACTTGAATCTGAAGACGACTTACAAAGATGTTTATTTTGAGGGATGGTATAGTAATAGAAACCGGGGACCTTTTATAGGCCCTCAGTATGCCTTAAACGATGAATCTGATGTAGAAAGCAACTACGTGTTCGGCGAGGTAGGGTATCAGAAGACCTTTGAGGAACGATTTACCCTGAAGCCCAGGGTCTATTATGATCAGTTTGATAATAACACCTACATTGAATCCTTTTCAGAGGGCGTAACGTTACCGTTGGATACGGATGGAGATGGGAATTACGACAAACTTAATACCTACCCCGATGGGTTCATTGGCAACGGCAAGGTAATTCAAAAGATTGTCGGCACAGAAATCCCGTTTGACTACGAACTGTTTGATGGAAATGTAATCACCCTGGGTTTGGAATATCGCCTGATAAATCAAACGAACGTCCGATTTTTAAGCAACTTTAATCCAGCAACATACGATCCACTGGATTCTATCCAGAATTTTTCAGACACGTATCCTTACTTAAAAGAAGTAACACGAAGGATGTGGTCTGTTTATCTGCAGGATACGTGGGATATTACCGACACAATAAACCTTACCTTAGGGGCAAGGCACGACCATTATAGTGATTTTGGCGGCGCTACCAGTCCACGTTCTGGCTTGACATGGTCATTTATGAAGGATGCGTCGTTAAAACTCCTGTATGGGGAGGCATTTCGGGCGCCCAGTTTTATGGAAATGTTTTCCACCAATCAGCCTGCCATACAGGGAAATGAAGACTTAGACCCTGAAACCATTAGAACATACGAGTTGGGATTAAATTACAAGTTTAACAAATATGTTACGAGCAGCGTGAATTATTTCTTCAACGACGTAAAAGACCTTATTGTCTTACGCACCGTGGAATCTGCGCAAAATACATCCCGGTATGAAAACTTTGGAGACGCCCGCATACAGGGTGTAGAAATGGAAACGAAGGTAGACATAACCAAAGGTAATTACGTCTTTATGAATTACACCTTCCAGTCACCTGAAGACGACGATGGGGATAAGTTACCGTTTGTAGCAGAACACAAGGGCAATTTTGGTGTGAACGTACATTATTGGAAGTATATCAACACCAATCTGCGTATGCACTGTTAAACCTTTCGGTTATCGGGAAGGAATTCTTCAAGACCATGGAGGTATACGGGACGGTGTATAACCTGCTGGACAAGGACTACAGCGACCCTGGACCGACTTCCATACCGGAAGACCTGCCCAGACCGGGAAGGACATTTTTTGTCGGGCTAAGCTATCAGTTTTAGCGTCGGTGTAGAGACAGGTTTCAAACCTGTCTCTACGTAACATGCAAATCCCTATTTCTCTATTGGTATATTTATTGCTTATCAATATAGAGTCTGGTTAGCTAAGATGTGAGGCTTTAAATTAGGTATTTGGCAGCTTTTTCAATGTAGCGCGAACTTCAGTTCGCTTACATCCTATGCGAACTGAAGTTCGCGCTACAACTGCAACTTTGAAATTCCTTAACGTTTCAATTATACCTGTATAACACCACGAACCATAAGTTGTTTATTATTTGAACAACGCACTTAAATTTTAGGCAGAATGAAAAATATCCGTGTAATAACAATAATCTGTGCATATCTCCGCGCATCTTTGCGTAATCTTTGGAAGACCGTTGTATTTTGTTTCATCCTCACCTTCCTTTTCCACGCTTCATTTCATGGTTTTACCGTACTTGCCGGTGAACGCACCGTCATTGTGATTCAAAGCCAGCCGATTGCAGCCTATAACGAGGCGATTAAGGGATTTGAAGAATCATGCAAGAGGAACAACATTTCCATAGCGGGAATTTATGACCTGAAGGGAGATATAGATGAAGGGAAGAGGGTCATAAAAAATATTAAGGACGACAAACGCAGGCCAGACCTTATCTTAGCCGTGGGAATACTTGCTACGACCCTTGTAAAGGAGCAATTCACCAACGTTCCCATTATCTTTTGCATGGTCATCAACCATGAGCGTTTCAACTTAGAGGGGGCAAATGTGACGGGTATTTCTTCAGAGGCATCCACAAGGGATCAGTTTGCCGTCCTCAAGGAGCTTCTTGGAACACAGCGGAATGTGGGGGTCATTTATGACCCGATGAAGACGGGAAGAATTGTTTCAGAGGCTGACCTTGTAGCAAAAAGGTTTGAATTTAACCTTCTCAAGGCAGAGGTTGCATCGGAAAGTGAGGTCGCATCTGCGCTGACCGGTATGGTCGATAAAATCGATGCCTTATGGATAGTGCCTGACGGTACGGTAGTTACAAAAGAATCACTGGAAATTATCCTGAAGACGAGTCAGAAGCATCGTTTGCCGGTGTTTTGTACTTCAAGCGCGATAGTGAGGGCGGGGGCGCTGGTTTCCATATCGCCGGATTACAGGCAGACGGGCATTCAGGCAGCGCAGCTTGCCCAGACGTTGTTAAACAATTCAACAGTTATTTCACTGGG
>Ga0209212_1006627_pt1 | contig 13149 bp, 9 predicted proteins | sample RifGroC2_FD_183996 | JGI IMG/M metagenome (GOLD analysis project Ga0209212, IMG submission 183996) | Groundwater microbial communities from Rifle, Colorado, USA - Groundwater C2 (SPAdes) (version 2) | ecosystem: Environmental > Aquatic > Deep subsurface > Groundwater | place: Rifle, Colorado...
GAATGCCGTCGCTAATTCACGCACGGCATTCGGCCAGCGTCTGCGCCAATTCACGCGGCCAGCCTGCTCGGCAAATTCGCGGACACGATGCGCGGCACGCTACAGTTAACAACATCTAATACTCTCACAATTTCTTTAGCAATTTTTTTTACCATAGGAACAACTACAGTATTGCCTGATTGCTTATATAATTGACTTTTCGAAATATCGTTTGGAAGTTTAAATTTTTGGGGAAATCCCTGTAAATTAAAACATTCTTTTGGAGTTAATCTTCTGGGTGTTCGTCCATCTAAGATTATTGGAATGTTATGCCCGCCACTACCCATATTAGCTGTTAACGTTGGACATACATTAGATTTATTTCTTCTAACATAATAACGGCGAAATTGATACACAATATTTTTTTCTAGAACATCTCTTAAAACAATGCTATGAATTTTATCATCTTTTTTATTATAATAATCAGCAGACGACACAGTTGAATGCTCTAAAAAGTCTTTTATACTTTTCAACGGTTTTTTTGATTTTTTTGGTATGCGAAATAAAGACGAATGAATAGCATTTTCTAAACTATTGTCATTTATTTTAGTTGGTTTTGCAAAGAAATAATCAGCTTCATTTATAAAACCTACAATATAAATACGCTCTCTGCCTTGAGGAATTTCAGTATATTCAGAAGCATTTAATACAAATGGAATAAAAGAATAACCCGCTTCACGTATTACATTTATAACTTTATTGAAGCTCTTGCCATTATCATGGGTTACAATAGACTTAACGTTTTCTAATAAGTAAGCCTTAGGTTTTAAATCTTTTAGCAATCTAATAAAATCAAAAAATAACTTTCCTCTTTCATCGTTAAATCCTTTCCCATGTCCAGCTACAGAAAATGGCTGGCAAGGAAACCCGGCAGTTAGTATATCGATTTTTTCTAATTTTTGAGCAGATAAAATCTTTATGTCTTCTTCAATAAGCTTAGTATATCGATGGTTTAACAAGTATGTTTTACAAGCATTTTTATCAATCTCATTGGCCCATAACACATTACATGAGGCGTCTTTAAACGCTTGGCATATACCTCCGACTCCTGCAAATAAGCTGCCAACAGTATATTTAGTCATGGTTTAGCCCCTTAATATTTCTTGAAAATATTTCATACAAAAAAACGATGCTTTTTATTAGGATAAAAAAATTATCAATATATTATATCAAAATAAATGTAACTTGTCGAGTAAATTTATATCAAATTTTATAATTTCTTATTGATTATGATTTAAATCAAATTTAATATTTGAAATTATACTTTATCAACAATTTTTACACCACAGCAAATCAGTATGGACTCCAAACTTATCGGCTATCTGCACCAGAGTCTTTTCTTCCTTGAGAATTTCCCAAACTACTTTTGATTTGAATTCACTGGTGTGTTTCTCATACTTTAATTATACACAATAAATATGAGGGTTTTCGTGTCTAAATTTTGTTATGCGTTATAATACAGGCCCAAGTGCGGGAGTTTACCAAAGCGGAAGAGGTGTTATTTTTTTATGAGGAAAATCGCTCTATTTAACTCCAACAATATCTTCTTGTCCAGCAAAGTATAAATAAGAAAATGGCATTTCCTTGATTTTTTGATTGTCATTACGTCTATCCAATAAATAGCGTGCAAGTTCAATAGCCCCAGTGCTTATATAGCCTGCCGCTGATGCCATACCTAAAAATATTGCATTATTTGGGTCGCCGATTAGTGCAGAACTACCTGCAGTTATTGCCAACCATTTAGGTGTTTTGGCCCGAATAATTGTACGCAAAGTTCCAAATATACTTGTTATCCTTTGTTCTTTCATTAATCGTTTTATAGTCGTAACACTAATTTCAATTTGCTCTTGAAATTGAGTTATCAAAAGTTTAGCTTCTTCTTTACTTTTACAATTTGAAAGTTTTTTTTGAACTTCATCTAATTGTACTCTAAAACAAATTAATTCGTCGCGTCGCCGATTTTTAAATTCTACTGTTTTGCGTATGTTTGTATCCGGTGCAACCCGAGGTAATAAATTTTTAAGTGATAAAGCCATACCTTGTAAAGGGTTATATTGTTCTCCACATCTATATATAATATCTTCATATTCAATTTGATCAGTACTTGGTTGTACATAATCTGGATCATTCTCGGCCAAGTAACGAGCCAGCAGTCCCATATAAATCATTGCTGCGGGTTTTTTAATTGGAATCCAACCATCATTATTGAAATGATCGGGCGTCAATTTTCGTTCAATAACTAATTGCTTGGAATCATAATTCATTTTTTCGAAGGCTATATTTAAATATTCTTTTGAAGATGGTTTCTGTATTTCATTGGCAAATTCTGGAGAATCTAATCGTTGTTTAAATTCTTCTGTTAATTTGCTATTAATATTATCATCAAGAACATACGAATTTGGGTTGAAACACTTATATAATCCAACTTCTGATAAGTATTCAAGATCATTCGTTTTTACTATATGTTTAAATCTTTCTGGAACAATGGAACCAACTGCATCCCAATATAATAATCCATCTTTTAGCCATTGCTCTGAAGGAATCTCGAAAGTTGGATAGTAAAGTAAAGTCCTTGACATTATATAATCTCCTAATTAAAAAATGTAAGCATTTATTATTAACTCAAGTTTCGCACTTGAAAATTGAACCAGGTTCATTGAAAATACAATAGTTTTCGTAAAATAAATAGTGCAAGAACCAAACTTTGTGCTATAATGTATTCGTCAAAACCCAATATAGCAAATAAAAGTGAGGTTCTTGCAGTGTACATTATACCACAAAACGATGCCAATTTGGAACAAATTTCTTCGTCAATCCAAAACTTTTTTTCTTCCAACAAAATCGGCGCATTATTGAAAGCTAATAATTTCAAGAAAGACAAAGGGTTTCCGTGTCTCGATGTATTTAAGTTCGTCTTTTCGCTTGTATTTAGCGGCAAAAAACTATTTCGAGTTTTAGAGGGCAAGCAATCAGCAAATTTTGGTAAAGAGGTCATATACAGATTCTTGAATTCGATTTATTTCAACTGGAATTGCCTGCTGTTAATGCTTTCTGCATTCGTAATCAATGAGCGGCTGGTTACATTGACCGACAAAAAACGGAAAAAGGTTTTTATTGTTGATGATTCGGTTTATTCTCGCAATCGGAGCAAAAATGTTGAATTAATGGCCCGTGTTCGCGATCATTGCAATCAAAGATACGTTAAAGGGTTCAGAATGCTGAGTTTAGGCTGGTCTGATGGCAATACATTTATACCCGTTTCGTTTAATCTATTGAGTTCTGCTGAGCCATCGAATGTTTTAAGCCCTATGAACACTGAGATAGATAAACGTACAAATGGTTATAAGCGCCGGTTTGACTCGCAACTCAAGGAAACCGAAGCAATGTATAAACTTATAGACGCAGCATGCAAAAAAGGCATCATGGCCGACTATGTATTATTCGACAGCTGGTTTACATTTCCTGCCGTGATCCAAAAGCTTTCTGAAATGGGAAAACATACTGTGGCCATGGTTAAAGCAATGCCTAAAGTATTTTACAATTTTCTTGGCGAACGAATGAATCTTAAACAGATATACGATTGCTTGCGGAAAAAAGGCGGAAAATCAAAGATATTATGTTCCGCTTGCGTTACTATAGCCGACGGAAAAATCCCATTGAGGATCGTATTTGTTCGCGATCGCAACCGCTCCAAACATTGGCTGGCTATCATTTCGACGGACACGAAAATGACCGAAGAAGATATCGTCCAATTATATGGTCGGCGCTGGGACATCGAAGTATTTTTTAAATACTGCAAATCATACCTGAATCTCGCGAAGGAGTTCTACTGCCGCCATTATGACGCACTTGTGGCTCACACGACTATTGTATTTTCAAGGTACATTATGCTTGCGGTTGAAAGCCGCAATAATAATGACAACAAAACCATAGGAAGTTTATTTCATTACTGCTGCGAAGAATTGCAGGACATCAGCATTACAAAAGCCTTACAAATACTGCTGCAAATTCTTATGTCAGCGTTAAAAAACAACGAAATTTTCATGCTTTCGAATAAAGAATTGCAATCATTCCTTGACCTATTTATTTCCTCATTACCCTCTTATTTCAAGGGATTGATGCCGAAATTCTCCTGCGAAAGTTGAGTTATTAACAATCTAAATACCGGAAGCTATTTTTATACCAAAAATAGATAGGCAAAAAAAATAAATATTTTTTTTATTGGTCCGCGTTTATTAACTCATTCAGGTGATAATTTCTTTAATTTGATTTTGAGTCCAAACATGTAAGGTTTTTAAATTATTAAATAATATTTTTTTTATTTCTTCATCATTTTTGTCATCAAAACTATCATGAAAAGTTTTTTTTATTAATATAGCGTCTTCTCTTGAGATGCCCATTTCAATCATTCTTTTAACTCCAATTGTATGTGCACCATACTCCATAAATGATAAAAGAGGATTTTCATTATCTTGTAGACCTATAATAGGTTTTAATAATTTTGGTAATTGATAGCAAACAGATTGATTTATTAATTCAATATGATCTTCAATTTTATCTTCTGTCACTTCCCTCATTCTAGTGGCTAGAATGTTTGATAATGGCTTTTCTTGCGACCAGTCTAATGCTAGTTTAATTAATTTGTCAAATTCCCAACAATCTGGTTCTACATTTAAATTAATATTCAAATATTTTTCATAATAGTATGGAGCTATTTTTATTAATTCTTTTACATTATGTTCAATAACATTTTTAAAGGTATTTGAAAAAGGTGATTTGGGAAAAGTTTTAAATTTTTTTTGGTTGTCAAAAATTTTCTGAAGAACAAAAATATCCCAATGTGGATTTAATACACAATATTTTTTAGGTACAGTTAAATTCGAAAATGATTTAATCACTTTTTCAATAGTTGCGTTATCTATTCCAAGATTATGTTTGTCTGTATAAAACTTAGAATCCTTACCATATCGATAAATTCTATTCCTTAGGAAAATTATTAAATCATTATAATCAAAATCAGAACATAAATCTTTTGAATTAATTAAAACATCTATTATTTCATCTTTATGACTATTAAAACGATGTTCATATGTCGCAGAAACTTCTTTCGAAGGATAATCATAAAAATTTAATTGAGTATCTTCAAAGGCTTTATAATCTATAATAATAGCACGACCAACAAAGTCTTGCATAAGTCGACCCGCTCTACCGCGTAAATTTGCAAATTCATATGGGGTTAATGTTATGTCACTTCCTCTTGCATTAAGTCTATGGTTTCTTGCTATAAGATATTTTGCTGGGAGATTAATTCCTTGTAATAATGTTGTTGTTGTTGTAAGTAATTTTATAATTTTTCTCTTATACGCAATTTCAATCACATTTCTAATGTTTAATGGAACATTTGAGTTATGATAAGCCACACCATTACGAATACATTCAAGTTGCGTATATTTATTATGAACCATAAACGAAACATATTCTAGCAATGAATCTAATTCTGAATTTCGATTTGTCTTCAGTTTAATACTTTGCGCAAGTTTTCTTGCTTGCGATTTTGTTGAAGAAAATAGAAGAATAGAGTCATCTTGTAGCATAGATGATAAATATGATAATATGTCAATAGATGGTTTAGTTAATTGTTTTGCGCCAAATATTTTCTTGTTCAATAAATCGTTATTTTCCAATTCTAAATATAACGGTGTTTCATTAATTGGTGAATGTTGACATAAAAAATACTTATTTAAATAATATTTAAACGAATAGGTTAGATTTAAAACAGGAGAAAGTTTAATATTTATTGGAAAGCCTTTTTCATTAAATAAATCTTTCATTAAGTCATCAATCTTCTCAATTCGTGGTCCGCTTATTATTATTTTCTTGGGGTTGATATTATCGTTAATTAATCTTAAAACAGTCAATAAATCGTCAGCTCTGTCATTATCTTCAAAGGTCATTCTCTCAATATTTTGAACTTCGTCAACAATTAAAAAATCAAGTTTAGGGATATTATTTTCAGTTTGCAATAATGATGAAAATGCTCTTTCTTGAGTAAGTATAAAAATATTGCCTGTATTATCAACTTTACTATAACTTTGGTGGATTCTAATTTTTTTGCCAATATTATAATAATTAATAATTTTTCTTAAATCTGAAGATACTTGATTTATCAGCGAAATATTAGGAACGATGTAAAATGCATTTATTTCATGATCACATAAATAATTTATCAGAGATAAACATAAAATAAAAGACTTCCCGGCAGAAGTAGGTGCTGATATCCCAATTCTATCATATTTAAAAATCGAATTCCAAATTTCCTTTTGATGTTTTGTTAAAAATATAAATTTTTCATTGAATTCAATTCGATTATTTTTAATAAGTTGAGTGTTACTTAAATCAACAAATAAATTTCCAAACGAAGTAAAATAATTATTATTATCATTTGTATCATCAATCATTAAAGCCGTCGGCGATAATCCAATCTTAATAAGTATTTGTTTTAAAAAAGATGATAGATTTGACCAACTTGGGTTACGACGTTCCCAGATCAATGCACATATTAAAAGACATTTATTGAGTTCTTTATCAGTTTTTCCTCTCCTAGACAAATATTCAGCATGATTCAATAATAATGCAGCATCATTATCTTTAATATATGGGGGGATTTGTTTTATAAATCCCATTTTAAAAGCAATATATTTCAAATCATTTTGAAGTAATAATTCAATTTTGGTTTTCATTTCATGCCCATTTCATTTTGAAATTTAATAATAAGATCATTCATATCATTAAATGGAAAAAGAATAAATATAACATTATTCAAAACAACATCATCTACATCTTTAAAATCATTAATATTTATTTTTTTACAATCGGCTTCAATTAGTTTCTTGGTTTCATCAATAAATATTTTTCTATCAGAATATTTTGTTCCGATTTCAGATTTTGTATAAGAAACCATACATATTAAATTAATTTTTATATCTTTATGCTTTCCTTTTAAAAAATCACTTAAAAATGTTTCTAATCCTTCAGAAATATTATCATTGAAGTTATATAAATTTAACTCTAATAGTAAATTTTGATTATGTTTGATTACATCATATAACGCATCAGTTACAGCTAATTTAAAAGAACCCTGTTTTCGGTTATAGGCTTTGGATTCGCCGACATATAACTCAATATCAGAAGAGCCTTTACCGACGTGTATAGCATCAATTCCATGTCGTTCTAATTGTGAATTGGTTGTAATAGGCATTTTATGTACTAAAGGTACCGCATCAAAAATATTAATAAGAATATTATAAAGGAGCAGCTCAGAGAATTGCCCCTGTGATATAAGCTGTTTAAAATCAAATTTATGCTTTTGGAATATTAAAATTATATTCTGGGCTTCAGTATTTAAATGATTTTTTAAAATATAATTTCTTTTATTTGAGTCTAAAGTATAAATAGTATCAAAAAAAACCTTTTCATCTTTCTCGAGCACTGACGATAATTCTGTATCAAATTGAGTTTTGGTAATTGAACTTGGTATTAAATAACTAGGCTTGCGAAACGTGTTTTTAGCATCTATAAACAAACTGTTAAATTTTTGCGAAGACGTTCCGTCTGCCGCTCCCGTTCTTTTGTTTTGTTGAGTATCATTATATACATAGTCGGTAATCGAAGAATTAGGTATTTTAAAAAAGAATCTCTTTGAGATAAAAATGAGCTACTGTCTGCATAATCAATAAAACATCCTTTATGATCGTTTGAAAAGCAATTGAAATAATTATGAGAAAATATATGTAAACTATTTGTAAAATCTTCACATTTTTTTATTAAATTGTTAATTTCATCTAAATACTGTGTCATTTTATCTTCACAAACAACCACTTGTTATAATATTATAATTTTATTTACTTTTAATTGATTTAATGTTATTTGCATAAACTTTTTAAATATTTTTTCATATCAAACTTTTCTAATTTTATTCCTCCGTTATATAAAGGGTGCCGTGGGTGAATATCTTCTGTTAATTTTCCTGCTGAATACCAATTTTTATTATTAGATAATTGATAAATTTCCTTTAGGCAATCTAGCAAATAATAACGTTTTAGTATTAAACTTCCCCATGCTGCCCATATATCCGGCATTTTATTTTTAAGTAATAGTTTTATATGTTCTAAATTTTGCAAATGAAGCTCTTTTTCTATATCTGTATGTAAATCATTAGGATTGGTTGCTATTTGTGGATAAATATTAATCATTATCCATGAATCATAGCCAAAAGTTTTAGACATACGCTTAACTTGTTTCAAAGTATTATCAAGATGATCGGGTATAGCAGTGCTTGGATTAATTCCAACACAAACTAAAGTATTTTCACCTTTTTCTCCCAATATAAATCTGGCTCTATTATCACTTGTGTTTTCATAAATCCAATTATCATACATAATAGTATTTTCCGTTTTCATTGATTAATTAAAACCTATTTTTTTAATAAATATTTGTCAATAAAATTGATATATTAAATAAAAACTGTTTATAAATTCGTTGAAGTAATTACTATTATTAATTGCATTAACTATTTATGATAATAAAAAAAATCCGTCTGGAAAATAATTTCGATGTTTGCATTGAATTAGCCAAATTTTTAGAAGCTCTGCGAGCATACGGCCAGCGAACCGGGTATTATAAGGTCTTAAATGAATCTTCCCTGCACCGAACCATTTAGCATAACTATCACAAAAATGAAAATATTTTCATTTAACCATTATATTGCAGAGAATATGCGAACATATATTCAAATTTGTGTATTTAATCTTACCAAAAATTCAATCATTTGTCAATATATTTTTGTGTCATTAATATGACTTAAATCGTTATGTTTATTATTTTATTTCGAAGTCAATTAGTATAATTAATTTAACTTTTAATTTGAAAATAATTAATTTCACTCCATTTTCACTTTATTAAAATTTTTATTTAACATTAAATTCAGTTTAACTTGTTATACACATTATACCTATTGAATGCAAAAAAAATTTAAAAATTAATGTTATCAGATTGTGTTTTTGATCTTTTATTGTCTTTTATACATGCCAGTGTGTTGACTCACCCTGGTGCTTACGCTGCTGGCAATGAGCGAAGCGAATTGCCAGCACTAACCCCAAAAAAACATAAATTACAATTGAACTTTGAATTAATTACGAAATGACTTGAAGACAAGCCGCAAATCACTTGAGCGGTGGTAAAGGAGTATATAAATCATATTCACGATAACACCGGTACAGGCTTCGACAGGCCGATACTGTTCCTTGCCGTGAGTCTTATTTTTCGCTCATATCTACGTTATTGTTATCGATCTATTTTTTATCATCAAAATAATTCTCGACTACCTTGACGACCTGATTTATTTTTTCGAAATCTATCTTTTCTCTGGTATCGTCAAAAGTGTGCGACCATGGTATATCCGGCTGCTTTTTACCGTTAAATATAATTTCGTCGTATCTGATCAGCGTCAATCCTTCAAACCCGTTTTTCGAAAAATATTTACAATCGCTGTCAGATGTGTATTTCAATGATATTTCAGTTTTATCGTTTTTATCAATAATGTCTTTTAAAAGCGTGAATTCCTTTAATCGATCGGTGAATTTTTTTTCATATTCAATGTATATTTTCGATCCTCTGCCAACACAATCGATATTTATCAATTTAACATCCGCGTATGAACCGTCTTTTTTAATGTGATCGGCGAAACTTTTAGATCCCAGCCGGCCTTTTTCTTCATTATCAAAAAAAACGAATTGAACATTTTTAATGCCTTTGATTTTAAATCTGCTCGCAAGATACAGAAGAGAGACTATTCCAGAGGTGTTATCATCGTTCACGACGACCGGATAAATGTTTATTTTAAATATTGGAATAATGATGATGAATAAAATTAAATATACCGACGCATCGGTAAATACGGTCGGCGATTTAAAAATATAATTCACGGCAAATTGAATTGTTTTACATAATGCAACCGTGAATAACGCGATCGTTAAAAACAAAATTCTTTTATTATACGCTGCCAATCGCTTTATAAAAGAGTCGATCGCCATTATCTTTATATTTTTGATCGTATCGTAGTGCGCGGAAATTATATAATCCGGTTTATCGCATCTTGTTATAATGTTGTAATTATTCGTTTTTATATTTAAAAAATTTTTCGACGGATTATTGACGACCATCGCGTCATAGCCGAAGTTGTTCAACAATTCGACGATCAGCTTTCGCGCTTTATCCTTATTACCGTCATCGCATCGCGGAAAATTAAATTTTTCAAATATTTCTTTCAGCATTTTAATCACCCGGGTTGATCGCAACGGTCGTATAGGGGCCCCACGGATTGGTCCATCCGGTTTTATCCGAAAGGTAATAAATTTTAAACCCGGTGGCACAGCCGGAGAACATGTTTAATTTAGCGTTAGGATCTATAGCCGGGCTGGAGTTAGGCGAGTTGCCGTAAAAATAGGCTGAATTGAGACGCGTGCAGTTGGAAAATGCATATCCGAAGATCACCGTCACGCTCGATGGTATAGTAATTGAAGTAAGGGCGGTACATTTTTCAAAAGAGCTTCTGCCGATGGTCGTAACACTTGAAGGTATCGTAACTGAAGTAATGGCGGTGCAGCCTTTAAATACTTTATCGTCTATGGATGTCACGCCCGCAGGTATCGCAACCGAAGTAAGAGCGGTGCAGCCTTCAAACGCGCTGCTGCCGATGGACGTAACGCTTGAAGGTATCGCAATTGAAGCAATGGCGGTGCAGCCTTCAAACGCGCTGCTGCCGATGGATGTGACGCTCGAAGGTATCGTAACCGAAGTGAGTTTGACGCAGCCTTTAAGCGTTCCGGCGCTGATAGTCTTAACGCCGGAGGGTATAGTAATTGAAGTAAGGCTGCCGCAATTTTCAAACGCGCTGCCGCCGATATCCGCCACGCTCGAAGGTATCGTAACTGAGGTAAGTTTGACGCAGCCTTTGAGCATTCCGGCACTGATAGTCTTAACGCCGGCGGGTATAGTAATTGAAGTAAGACTGCCGCAGCCTTCAAACGCATTGCTGCCGATATCCGTCACGCTCGAAGGTATCGTAACTGAAGCAAGGCCGCTGCAGATGTAAAACGCTTCTACGCCGATAGACGTCACTCCGTCCGGGATGATGACGCTCGTAACGCGAGGTTTTCCATAGAAGGCTCTATCGCCTATTGCCGTTACCGGCATATCGTATATCAAGGCGGGTATTTCGGCCGTTTCGCCGGTGCCCATATAGCCTGTGATCGTTAAGCCCGTTGTGTTTTTGACATATATGAAACCGGCAGTGCCGATCATACCGGTCGTGTAGGTATTCCATGGATTGGTCCATCCGGTTTTGTCCGAAATATAACAAATCTTGAAACCGACGGCGCAGTTGGAAAATACAAAAGTGCCGAATGTCGACGGCGCATTACCGTCAAAACGGGCGAAAGCGAGATTTGAACAGCCTTCAAACGCGTTATTGCCGATAGACGTCACGCTCGAAGGTATCGTAACCGAAGTAAGGCCGGTGCAGCCTCCAAACGCGCTTCCGCCGATGGATGTGACGCTAGCGGGTATCGTAACTGAAGTAAGTTTGCTGCAGCCTTTAAACGATTCATCGCCAATAGTCTTAACGCCGGCAGGCAGCGTAATTGAGGTAAGAGCCGTACAACCTTTAAACGTTCCGTTGCCGGTGGAAATAACGCTCGCAGGTATCGTAACCGAAGTAAGACCGCTGCAGCCTTCAAATGCATTATTGCCGATAGATGTGACGCTGGCAGGTATCGTGACTGAAGTAAGTTTGCCGCAGCCTTTAAGCATTCCGGCGCCAATAGACTTAACGCCGGTTGGTATTGTAATCGATGTAAGAGCGGTGCAGCCTTCAAACACGCTTCCGCCGATGGACGTGACGCTCGCGGGTATCGTGGCTGAAGTAAGGCCGGTGCAGTTAGCGAACGCGTAATTGCCGATAGATGTGACACTTACAGGTATCGCAGCGGAAGTGATGGCGGAGCATTTGTTAAATGCGCCGGTGCCGATAGACGTAACACTCGCAGGTATCGTAACTGAAGCAAGACCGCTGCAGCCGCAAAACGCTTCCACACCGATAGACGCCACTCCGTTCGGAATGATAACGCTCGTAATGCTTGTTTTTTCGAAGAACGCTTTATCGTCTATCGCCGTTACCGGTTTACCGGAAATGACGGGCGGTATCGCGATCGCTCCGCCGTCGCCCTTGTAAGCTGTGATTGTTATGTACGTTCCATTATCGACAAACGCAAAATCGTTGGCAACGGCCGTATAAATATTCCAGCCGGTCCAACCGTTTTTATTTGAAAAGTAATAAATTATAAAATTTTTGGAGCAATTTGAAAATACATCGGTGCCGAACTTCGCCGGCGCATCGCCGTCAAACCGTGCCAAAACGAGATTCAAGCAGCCTTTAAACGCGTTATTGCCTATAGACGCAACGCTTGCAGGTATCGTAACTGAAGTAAGGCCTGTGCAACTTTCAAATGCGCCGGCGCCAATGCTCGTAATGCCGTATGGAATAAAGACGCTCGTAATGGCGGTTTTTGCGGAGAACGCGTTATCGCCTATCGCCTTTACTAATTTACCGTCAAGGGAGAAAGGTATATTAACCGCCCCGCCGGCGCCCTTGTAGCCTGTGATCGTCAGGTCGGTTTCGCCGGTATAAGTGAAATCGGCGGCGTTGATCGCGACGGTCGTGTAGGGGCCCCACGGGTTGGTCCATCCGGTTTTGTCCGAAAAGTAATAGATCTTAAACCCGGCGGCACAGCCGGAGAACATATTCAATTTAGCGTTAGGATCTATAGCCTGGCTGGAGTTAGGAGAGTTGCCATAAAAACAGGCTGAAGCGAGAAGCGGGCAGTTGGAAAATGCATTTCCGAAAATCACCGTCACGCTCGATGGTATCGTAATTGAAGTGAGGGCGGTACAGTTTTCAAAAACGCTTCTGCCGATGGTCGTAACACTTGAAGGTATCGTAATTGAAGTAAGGGCGGTGCAGCCTTTAAATACTTTATCGTCTATGGATGTCAC
>Ga0209212_1006628_pt1 | contig 13149 bp, 9 predicted proteins | sample RifGroC2_FD_183996 | JGI IMG/M metagenome (GOLD analysis project Ga0209212, IMG submission 183996) | Groundwater microbial communities from Rifle, Colorado, USA - Groundwater C2 (SPAdes) (version 2) | ecosystem: Environmental > Aquatic > Deep subsurface > Groundwater | place: Rifle, Colorado...
TAACCTTGCCACCTTCCGGCATTTATTAAATACGTCCAATATTATCTAGCCCTTTTCGATTTGCAACCGTCTTAAGCTCCCGGAACGGATTGGCGCATGGAGCAGGGCGACCCGACACGGCGCTTCTGAGCAGAAGAGGGAGGCGCTGCCATCAGATGTGGCGATTTTCATGCGCTGGACCGCAGAATGAACGAAATAAGCAGTCAATTGGCGGCGGTGGCGATAATCTCCTTGATCTGGCAAGCCACCCCGAGGTAAATTAGGGCGCTGCGCCAGTTGCCAAGCCTGTCATGGAGGAGCCCGATCAAGACACCACACCTGCTCATCTTCGCCCTCGACGGGCAACGCTACGCGCTCCGGCTGGAGAACGTGACCAGGGTCATCAGGGCTGCGGCGCTGACCCCCCTCCCCCAGGCCCCGGAGATCGTGCTCGGCATCCTCGATCTGCAGGGGGATGTCATCCCCGTCATCGACCTCAGGAAACGCTTCCGGCTGCCGGAGCGCGCCGTTTGCAGCGAGGACCAGTTCGTGGTCGCCCGGGCCGGGAAGCTGACCCTGGCCCTGGCGGTGGACGGCACTGAGGGGGTCGTGGAGCAGTCGGACCAGGAGGTGATCCAGCCCGAGGCGATCATCGCCGGGACGGAGTACCTCTCCGGCGTGACCAGGACGGCAGATGGGCTGGTGCTGATCCACGACCTCGAGAACCTGCTCTTTCCCAGCGAGGAAGAGCTTATCGCGCAGGCGCTGGAGCAGGTGTAGCCATGACCGGCAGCGACCCCACGCAAGCCCTGCAAAATTTCGCGAAACTGATCGCCAGGGAGATGGGGCTGCATTTCCCCAAGTTTCGTCTTCCGGAACTGGCACAGAAGATGACATCGCTTGGCAGGGAGGCGGGGTATGCCGATCTGCAGAGCTACCTGCTTTGGCTCATGTCGGCTCCGCTGTCAAAAAAGCAGCTGGAGGTTCTGGCCGGCGTCCTCACCATCGGCGAGACCTATTTCCTGCGCGACCCGAAGAGCTACCGGGTGTTTGAGGAGGAAGTGCTCCCCGACCTGATCGAAGCCCGGCGCAGCACCGACAAGACCCTGAGGGTCTGGAGCGCCGGCTGCTCCACGGGCGAGGAGCCCTACTCCATCGCCATCCTATTGAGCCGCGTCATTCCCGACCTTGCCGACTGGAAGATCACGCTGGTTGGCTCCGACATCAACCCGCGGGCGATCGAGCGGGGACGCCTGGGGATCTACGGCAAGTGGTCCTTTCGCAACGCGCCAGGCTGGCTTTTGGAGTACTTCAGCGCCGAGCCGGACGGCAGCTATCAGATCGTGCCGCGCATCCGGAACATGGTGCGTTTCGCCCATCTGAACCTCGCGGACCCGGGGGGGCCCTCCTCTCCCCTTACCGAGGGTATGGACATCATCTTCTGCCGCAACGTGATGCTCTACTTCCATGCGGCGCAGATAAGGAAGACCATTGCCAGGTTCCACTCGGCGCTCAAGAGCGGCGGCTGGCTCTTCGTCGGTCCGACCGAGGTTGACCACCAGACGCTCAGCGGGTTCTCCTGCCGGCAGTTTGACGGTGCCCTGGTACTGAGAAAGACCGATCAGAGGCGGGAGGAGCAACTATCAGAGCGCCCGGTGTGGCTCCCTGAAGCGACCTTGCCGCAGCCTCTCCAGGCAGGCGCGGCTTTGCCTTACTTGGCGCAGTCACCTAAAACGGGCGCAGCTTTGCCCTCGTTGGTGCAGCCCGCAGCCACTGGCAGCAGGGCTGCGGCCAGGGCGAAGAAAGGGAGCGCAGTCCATACCGCATTGCCGGAGCAAAACGCGCCAAGCGAGAAACGGCCGGGGAGCGCTCTCGAAGAGGCGCAGGCACTTTACCGGACCGGGCGCTACGAGCAGGCCGCCCTCCTTGCCCTCGGCACGCCGAAGGCAGAGCAGCAGGCGGAGACCCTGGCGCTGGTCGCCCACGCCTACGCCAACATCGGGAGGCTCGACGAGGCGCGCCGGTATTGCGAGAAAGCCATCGCACGCGACAGGTTGAGCGCGCAGAACCATTACCTGCTCTCCATCATCCTGGAGCAGCAAGGGGACAGTGATGGCGCTGTCAGGTCCCTGAAGCACGCGCTCTACATAGACCACGACTATCTGCTCGCCTATTTCGCCCTTGGCAACCTGTGCCAGCAGCGCGGGGAGCAGAAGAAAGCGCAACAGAGTTTTGCCAACGCCCTGCGTCTTTTGCAGCGGCGAGACCCCCACGAAGTCTTGTCCGAGGCAGAAGGCATGACCGCGGGGACACTGGCGCAGCTGATCCGCGGCGCTGGGGGCTGACCGGGTTACACCCGACCGATCCGACCGATCCGACCGATCCGACCGATCCGACCGATTGAAGATTTCCAAGAAGGAGCGAGCAGATGGCAGCCAGGCAGCACCCCGACTCAACAGTGAAGACCGAGATCGACTGGAGCGCACTGCTAATACGCCAGGAGACGGCTTTTGCAGCGGCATCCGAGCGCTCTCTTGCCCCCGACGAGGAGCAGGTCGTGCTGCGGGCACGCGCCGCCCAACTCGCCGCACGCCCGGCTCTGGAGCAGGAGGCAGGGGCAACCATCGATTGCCTCCAGTTCCTGCTTTCGGGAGAGAGCTACGCCGTGGAGTTGTCGTACATCGACGAAACCATGCCGCTTTCCGACTTCACTCCGCTTTTTTGCACCCCCCCTTTCGTGCTGGGGATCATCAACCTGCGCGGCAAGATCATCTCGATCATCGACCTGCGGCGCTTCTTCGAGCTGCCGGTCATAGGCCTCTCCGACCTGAACCGGGTCATCGTGGTCGGCAACGGCACCATGGAGTTCGGCGTGCTGGCCGACAGCATCGTCGGCATGAGATCCATTCCGGCAAAGGAACTCATGCCGCCGCCGGACGCCTTCACCGGCATCAGGGAGGAGTTCCTGGCAGGGGTGACCGCGGAGAGGGTGGCCCTTTTGGACATGGGGAAGATCCTTGCCGACCCGAGGGTCATGGTGCATGAAGAGGTGGCTTGACGCTGGGGGGAGGAGTATGTTCGGGGTGCTAATCAATTACTCAAGAATCGAGACACGCTATCTATAGCAAACGGGGGTTCCATGCTGAGTAATCTTAAGATCCGTTCCAGGCTGATTGCAGGGTTCGGCATTATCGTCCTGTTTCTGATCCTGACCGGGGCTCTTTCACTGAAGAACCTCGCCGCACAGGGAGACCTGATGGGGGAGTTCTACGACCACCCCTTCACGGTAACCAACGCCACCCGCCAGGCCGCCGCACAGATCGTAAGGATGCACCGGAGCATGAAAGACGTCGTGCTCTACGCACATGATCGCGAGGAGTTGGAAGCCTCTTTGGCAGAGATCGAGGCGAGCGAAAAGATCGTCTACCGTGAACTAGCCGTCGTCAGGGAGCGCTTCCTCGGGGACAAGGCCAAAATCGACGCAATCAAGGAGTCGATGGACCAATGGAAACCGGTGCGCGCCAGGACCATCGAACTGGTGCGGCAGAACAAGATCCCGGAGGCGGTCGTCTTCCACAAGACCTACGCCAGGCGCATGGTGACAAAGATCGACAGCCAGGTGAACGACGTCCTGAAATTCTCCTTTGCCAAGGCAGAGAGTTTCGCCGAGGAGTCGCAGCGAAACGAGCGCTGGACCTTCGCCATCACCGCAATCCTTGTCGTGCTCGCGGCACTGCTTGCCGTAATTACGGCGTTCGCCATCACGGCCTCCATAACCGGCCCGCTGAACTCCGCCGTACATGCGGCAAACGAACTCGCCAAGGGGGACCTCTCGGTGGAGATCGACAGCGCCGCGCAGGATGAGGTGGGACAGCTGCTGCGCGCCATGGGGAAGATGGTGCAGTCGCTGCGGCGCATGGGGGATACGGCGAACCGGATCGCCCTTGGGGACCTCGACCTGGAGGTGGTCCCGATCTCGGAGCGCGACGTCTTCGGCAGCGCCATGCACGGCATGGTCGCCTCGCTGAAACGCCTTGCCGCCAGCGCGGACCGGATCGCCGCCGGGGACCTCACCATCGACGTGCTCCCCGCCTCGCCCAAGGACCAGCTCGGCAACTCCTTCAGCGCCATGACCCGGAACCTGAGGGAGCTGAACCTGGAGATCCGCGAGGTGGTGAACGTCCTGTCCGGCTCCGCCGGGGAGATCATGACCACGGTGAGCGAACTCGCCTCCAGCTCGGCGCAGACCGCCACCTCGATCTCGGAGACCAACGCCACGGTCCAGGAAATCCGCCAGACCACCGACCTCACCTCGCAGAAGTCGAGGCAGGTGTACGAGGGTTCGCACAAATCGGTGCAGGTCGCCAAGGCCGGCCGGGACTCGGTCAACAGCGCCATCGGCGGCATGCAGGGGATCGACGAGCGGATGGGCTTCATCGCCGAGCGCATCGTGAACCTGAGCGAGCAGAGCCAGGCGATCGGGGAGATCATCGCCACCGTGGCGGACCTCGCCGAGCAGTCCAACCTGCTCGCGGTAAACGCCGCCATCGAGGCCGCCAAGGCAGGGGAACACGGCAAGGGGTTCGCCGTGGTGGCGCAGGAGGTGAAAAACCTGGCGACCCAGTCGAAGCAGGCGACCTCGCAGGTGCGCAGCATCATCAACCTGATCCAGAAGGCGACCACCGCCGCGGTGCTGGCGACCGAGCAGGGGAGCAAGGCGGTGGAGGCCGGGGTCAGGCAGTCGAGCGAGGCGGGTGAATCGATCCGGCTGCTGGCATCAAGCATAGAGGATTCCTCCAACGCCACGCTGCAGATCGTCACCTCCACCCAGGAGCAGGCAATCGGCATGGACCAGATCGCCATCGCGATCCAGAGCATCAACCAGGCCAGCGGCCAGAACGTGGAAGGGTCGCGCCAGATCGAGGCCGCCGCCAGAAACCTCTACGAGCTGAACCAGAAGCTCCAGAAGCTGGTCAGCCGGTACCAGGTGGCATGAGGACCGCGCACCCCGCTCACAGGGCCGAAAGGCCGATGACCGACGCCAAGCGCCGCGGAGGAGATCCCGGGGCGCCGGGCGGCAAAGGCGGCACCTTGCATGGCTGACAACGAGGCGTTGCTAAAAGAGCTCCTGGAGACCTTCGGGCTGGAGGCGCAGGATCACCTGCGGGCCCTCTCCACCCTGCTCATCACCCTGGAAAGCGAGGTGGAGGCGGAGGAGCGCACCCGCCTGGTGGAAACCATCTTCCGGCGGATGCACACGCTAAAGGGTGCGGCGCACGCGGTGAACCTGCTGGAAGTGGCACAGATGTGCCAGGAGCTGGAGAGCCTGCTTGCCGACCTGAAACGGGGCGATATCACCCTGAGCCTCTCCCTCTTCGACCGGCTCCATGGCGACATCAACGCCCTCTCCGACCGGATCTTCGCACCGGAGCCGCCGGGCGCCCCGGTCCAGGCTCCCCCCGAGGCAGCCCCGGTACCGCTGCGCAGCGGCGCGTCCCGGACCCGCCCGGCAGTACAGCAGGAGCCGACCGGCTCACCCGCCTCGCCCACTGAGCCCGCCAAGACCTTTCAGCCAGCGGCGGAAAGCGCCGGTGCCGCGCGCCACGCCTCGACCGGCAAGGTCCCCGCCGACGAGACGGTAAGGGTCTCCACCCGGCTGCTCGAATCGCTGCTCCTGCAGTCCGAGGAGCTGGTATCGGCAAAGCTCGCCGCCTCGGCGCTCCTTGAGGAGCTTGCCGCTGCCGCCGCCGAGCTGTCCGGGCGAAGCGGTGACCGGGCGCGGGCGCTCGAGATCGCCAGGCGGGCTCAGAAGAACGCCCCTGAGGCGCAAGGGGCGACCCTCGCCAGCTTCGTGGAACGGAGCTGCCAGAGCGAGCGGCTCACCGAGGGGCGCCTGCACTCGCTTGAGAAGAACGCGGAGAAGCATCTCTGGGCCCTGCAGGGGATGGTCGACCCGCTCCTCGCCGAAATGAAAAAGCTGCACCTGCTCCCCTTTTCCGCCCTGATCGGCCCCTTTGCCAAGCTGACCCGCGACATAGCGCGACAGCTCGACAAGGAAGCCGAGCTGGTCTGCCTGGGAGGCGATCTGGAGCTGGACCGGCGCATACTGGCCGAACTCAAGGAACCGCTTTTGCACCTGGTGCGAAACGTCGTCGACCACGGCATCGAAAGGCCCGCCGAACGCCGGCTCCAGGGGAAGCCGGAGAAGGGGCGGATCGGCATCGAGATCCGGCTGCAGGACGCGAACCGCGCCGAGCTGGTGATAGCCGACGACGGCTGCGGCATCGACCTGGCACAGGTGAAGGGGGTGGCGCTCAGGCTGCAGCTCGCCACGGCGGAAGAGCTGGAGCGGATGCCGGACGCCGAGGCGCTCCAGTTCGTCTTCGAATCGGGCATATCCACCAGCAGGATCATCACCAGCATGTCGGGACGCGGCGTCGGCCTGGCCATCGTGCGCGACACCCTGGAGAGGCTGGGCGGGCACGTGACGGTGGAAACCAGCCCCGGCGCGGGCACCAGGTTCCGCCTGAGCTTCCCGCTCTCCTTCGCGATGATGCGCGGACTTCTGGTGGAGACCGCCGGGCGCGCCTGCATCCTGCCGGCCGCCAACGTCGAGTTGACCGCAAGGGTCCCCCTTGACGAGATAAAGCGCGTGGAAAATCGTGACACGGTGCTGATCTCCGGCGAGGTGGTCTCGCTGGCAAGCCTGGCCCGGCTCCTGGAAGTCGATGCCGCGGCGGAGAGAGACCCGGACGGCTGTCAGCAGATGGTGCTGCTGCGTGCCGCAGAGAAGCGGATCGCCTTCGCCGTAGACCAGGTGGTCGGGGTGCAGGAGATCCTGGTGAAACCCCTGGGGCGCCAGCTGCCGCGGGTACGCAACGTCGCAGGGGCCACCGTGCTCGGCAACGGCCGCGTGGTGCCGGTCCTGAACGTGGCCGACCTGTTCCGGTCCGCCCTCCTGGGGCACTCCTCCACCCTGGCCGCGGCGCCCCCCTCCCCCCGCACCACTACGGGGCGGCTTTCGGTGCTGGTTGCCGAGGACTCCATCACCTCGCGCACCCTTTTGAAGAACATCCTGGAGTCGTCCGGCTACCTGGTGCGAACCGCCATCGACGGTTCGGACGCGCTCAGCCAGCTGAAGACGGAAAGCTTCGACATCGTCGTCTCGGACGTCGAGATGCCCCGCATGGACGGCTTCGAGCTGACCGCCGCGATCCGCGGGGACAGCCGCTTCGCCTCGCTGCCGGTCATCCTGGTGACCGGCCTCGAATCCCGCGCCGACCGCGAACGCGGCATCGATGTCGGCGCCAACGCCTACATAGTTAAGAGCAGCTTCGACCAGAGCAGCCTGATCGATGTCATACAGAAACTGACCTGAAAGGTAGCGCAAAAGTGATCAGAATTTTAATAGTAGAGGACTCACGGACCGTACAGAAAGCGCTGGTAGCCGCCTTCGAAGCCGACCCGGAGATCCGGGTGGTCGGCACGGCGGAAAGCGGCGAGGCTGCCATAGAAGCCGCCTGCCGGCTGAAGCCGGACCTGATCACCATGGACGTGAACCTGACCGGGATGAACGGCTTCGAGGCGACCCGCGCCATCATGTCCAGTTGCCCAGTCCCGATCGTCATCGTCACCGGCAAGATGGACCCGAAGGACTCGGCGACGCTGTTCCGCGTCATGGAGGCGGGAGCCCTGATGGTGCTCGCCAAACCGGACCCCCTCGGGAGCCCGGGTCACGACGCCTCCGTCGCCAGCCTGATCCATCACCTGAAGCTCATGTCGGAGATCAAGGTGATACGCCGGGTCTTCCCGAACTCGGCCGAACGCCCCCCCCTGATGCCGATGCCGATGCCGGTGCCGCTTGCCGAGCCCGCCGCCCAGATCAGGGTGGTCGCCATCGGGGCGTCGACCGGCGGGCCGCCGCTTCTGCGGCAGATCCTCTCGCAGCTCGCCCCCGACTTCAGCGCCGCCGTGCTGGTGGTGCAGCACATGGCGGTCGGCTTCACCGAAAACTTCGTCGCCTGGCTGAACCAGAGTTCCCGCCTCCCGGTCCGGCTGGCGGCGGACGGCATGCGCATCTGCCAGGGGCAGGTCTACGTGGCGCCGGACGGCTGCCACATGGAGGCGGGGCCCTGCGACAGGATCGTCCTCACCTGCGCCCCCCCGGAGAACGGCATGCGCCCCTCGGTCGCCGCCCTGTTCAGGTCCGTGGCCAAAAGCTACGGCCACCAGGCCGCCGGCGTCCTGTTGACCGGCATGGGGAACGACGGCGCCTTCGAGCTGAAGACCCTCAGAAACCGGGGCGGTATCTGCATAGCGCAGGACCGGGAGAGTTCCATGGTGTTCGGCATGCCGGGGGAAGCGATCCGGATCGACGCCGCGCAGCACATCCTCCCTCCCGAGGGGATCATTCAACTGCTGGCGACGCTGTCGAAAAGGCAAGCGCTCCCGGCAGAATAAGGAAAAGAGCATGCAACGAACGGTAAAGGCCGGAAAAGCCGCCCCCCTGCTCCTGATAGTCGACGACAGCCCGACCCAGGCAAAGCTCCTGGAACATTTGCTGCTGGCGCACCGGTACCGGGTCGTGGTGGCGAGAAACGGCAGCGAGGCGCTGGAGCTGATAGTGGCGCACGCCCCGGACATGGTCATCAGCGACATCCTGATGCCGGAGATGGACGGCTTCGAGCTCTGCCGCCGGGTGCGAGAGATGGAACAGCCGAAGAGGACCCCGATCATCCTGCTCACCCACCTGAACGACCCGGCCGACGTGCTGCACAGCCTCGAGGTCGGCGCGGACTACTTCGTCTCGAAGCCGTACAGCAACAGGCTGCTCCTCTCCCGGATCGGCTCCGTCCTGCAGGGAGAGCGCGCCTGCCGCAAGGGGGAGACCGACGAAGAGGTGGCGGTCTCCTACCACGGCCAGAATTTCAGGATCCACGCCACTTGCGCCCACACCATCGAGCTGCTCCTCGCCACCTACGAACTCGCCGCCGACAAGAACCAGGACCTGCTCAGCGCCAAGCTGTCGCTTTCCAACCTGAACCGGGAGCTGGAACAGCGGGTCATCGAGCGGACCGCGGCGCTCACCCAGGAGACCAGCGAACGCCTGCAGGCGATGGAAGAGCTGCGCAAAAAGGACGAGGTGCTGATGCGGCAAAGCCGCCAGGCGGCCATGGGGGAGATGATCGGGAACATAGCGCACCAGTGGCGGCAGCCGTTGAACGCCGTGGGGCTCCTGGTCCAGGACCTGACGCTCTCCTACGAGTACGGCAACTTCAGCAAGGCATACCTCGACGCCAACTCGCAAAAGATCATGCAGTTGGTCAGGCACATGTCGCAGACCATCGACGACTTCAGGAACTTCTTCACCCCGGACAAGGAGAAAAGCGAGTTCGACCCTTTCCACGTGGTCGAGAGGACCTTAGCCCTTGTAGAGGGGAGTCTCGCCGACAAGGGGATAAACGTCGAGATCAGCGCGGGAACCGCCCCGACCATCAGCGGTCATCCCAACGAGTTCTCCCAGGTGCTTCTGAACATCATCAACAACGCCATGGACGCCTTTTCGGATCGGGAGTGCGCGCAGCCCCTGGTCAAAGTGGGGATCTCCTCCCAGGGGGGGAAAGCGGTGGTCACCATCGCCGACAACGCAGGGGGGATCCCGACGGAGATCATGGATCGCATCTTCGAGCCGTACTTCACCACCAAGGAACAGGGGAAAGGGACCGGCATCGGCCTGTTCATGGCGAAAAACATCGTGGAAAAAAGCATGAACGGCTCGCTTACCGCCCGAAACAGCGGCGCCGGAGCCGAATTCAGGATCGAGGTCTAGCATGGGGGAGTATCAGCCGCAGGAGGCGGCGTTCAGTCTGCTGTACGTTGAGGACGAGAAGATCACCAGGGAAACGGTGCTCACCCTTTTGGGGAGGCGCTTTCCGGGGCTCACCATCCACAGCGCGGCCAACGGCGCCCAAGGGGTACAACTGTTCGAGGAATTCTCCCCGGACCTGGTGATCACCGACATCAGGATGCCCCTCATGAGCGGGATTGAGATGTCCAGGCGGATCTTGGCGCTAAAGCCCGCGCTGCCGGTCATCGTCACCAGCGCCCACAGCGACATGAGCTATCTGATCGAGTCGATCGAACTCGGCATCCACCGATACGTCCTGAAGCCGATCGACAGCGCCAAGCTGTTCGCCGCCATCGAGGGGTGTCTCGCCTCGCTCAGGGTGGAACAGGAGCTGCAGGCGCAGCAGGCTTTCGTCCGCAAGCTTTCCCGCGCCGTCGAGCAGAGCCCCTGCAGCACGGTGATCACCGACCCGGACGGGGTGATCGAATACGTGAATCCCAAGTTCACCGAGCTTACCGGCTACGGCCGGGCCGAGGCGCTCGGGGTGAACCTTAGGGCCCTGCAGCAAGGTGGCGAAGAGATCTGGTCGACGCTCGCCGCCGGATTCGAATGGCACGGCGAACTGGAGGGGGTGAAAAAGAGCGGCGAGATCTACAGCGAATCGAGTTCCATCTCCCCGGTGTTCGACGAGTGGGGCGGGATCAGCCACCTGGTGGCGGTGCAGGAGGACATCACCGAACGCAAACGGAGCGCGCGCGAGATAGAGGTTTTGAACAGTACCCTGTCGGCCCGGGCCGAGGACCTGGAGATCGCCAACCGGGACCTGGAGGGGTTCAGTTACACGGTTTCACACGACCTGCGCACCCCGCTCACCAACATCAACGGCTACTGTCAGGTGATACTGGAACTCTACGGCCAAACGCTGGACGAGCAGTGCAAGGAGTTCATCAACGTCATCTACAACGAGACGGTGAACATGAACCAGCTCATCAAGACGCTGCTCGAGTTCTCCCGGGTGACCCGCTCCGAGATGAGCCGGTCCACCGTCGACCTGAGCCAGATGGCCTTGCTGATAACAGCGGCACAGCAGTTGATGGAGCCCGGGCGCCGCTTCCGCTTTGCCATCGCCCCCGGAATTCAGGCCCCGGGGGACCCAGACCTGTTGCGGGTGGTGTTGGAGAACCTGATTTCCAACGCCTGCAAGTACTCGGGGAACGAGGAGGAGGCGCAGATCGAGTTCGGGGTGACCGAAAGCGACGGGGAGCAGGTCTACCTGGTGCGGGATAACGGCGCCGGTTTCGACATGACCCTTGCGGGAAGGCTGTTCAGCCCGTTCCAGCGGCTCCACTCGGACCGGGAGTTCAAGGGGTTCGGCATCGGCCTTGCCACCGCGCAGCGCATCATCCAGCGCCACGGCGGCAGGATCTGGGCCGAGGGGGAAGTCGGCCGGGGCGCGACCTTCTATTTCACCCTACCCGGTTAAGAGCAAGTCCCTCCTGCGAAAGGGGACAACACCTAGTTGAAGATAACTACCAGTCGGATTTACCTTAGTTCCAGGCGGAGGAGAGCAATAAGTGATAAGTGAAAACAAGCACATGCAACGGATTCTGCTGGTTGACGACGAAGCGCAGATCCTGGAGAGCTGCCGCAACTGCCTGAATACCAGCGGCTATCAGGACGTCGTGACGGAGAGCGACAGCCGGACCGTGATGGCGCTTTTGGCCCGGGAGGAGATCGCCGTCATCGTGCTCGACCTGCGCATGCCGAACCTCTCCGGCCTCGAGCTGCTGCCGCTGATCATCTCCCAGTACCCGCAGATCCCGGTCATCGTCGCCACCGCCAACAACGATGTCGAGACGGTGGTCAACTGCGTCAAGGAGGGGGCCTTCGACTACCTGGTGAAACCGATCGATGTGAAGCGCCTGGTCACCTCGGTGAAGAAGGCGCTGGAGATGCGCTGCCTCTCCAACGAACTCTCCGTCCTGAAGCAGTACATGTTCACGGACCGGCTGGACCACCCGGAGGCGTTCGGGACCATCGTCACCGGCAACAAGGCGATGCGGGCGATCTTCCAGTACATCGAGGTGATCGCAGGCACCAGGCAGCCGGTCACCATCACCGGCGAGACCGGCACCGGCAAGGAGCTGATCGCCCGCGCCATCCACAACCTGAGCGGCTGCAGCGGCGAGTACGTGGCGCTTAACGTCGCCGGGCTGGACGACAACATGTTCTCCGACACCCTCTTCGGCCACAGGAAAGGCGCCTACACCGGCGCCGACCAGGCCCGCGACGGCCTGATCACGCGCGCCGCCGGGGGGACGCTGTTTCTCGACGAGATCGGCGACCTGAACGAGATGTCGCAGATCAAGCTGCTGCGGCTTTTGCAGGAGCAGGAGTACTATCCGGTCGGCTCCGACTTCCTGAAGAAGAGCGACGCCCGCATCGTGCTCGCCACGAACCGCGACCTGCTGGAGATGATCAAGCAGGGGAAATTCAGAAACGACCTTTACTACCGGCTCTGCGGGCACCGGGTGCATCTCCCCCCACTGCGCGAGAGGCTGGACGACATACCGCTCCTGCTCGAACACTTCCTTAGTTCCGCGGCGGAGTGTCTGAGCAAGAGAAAGCCGACAGCGCCGCCCGAGCTGGCCGTCCTGCTCGCGCTGTACAATTTCCCCGGCAACGTCCGGGAACTGGAGGCGCTGGTGTTCGACGCGGTGCTGCGGCACAGCTCCGGGATCCTCTCCATGGAGACCTTCCGCGGCGTCATCGGTGACGAGCGTCCGGCACCGAGGCCGGCACCGGCAGCGCACGCGGCAACGGAGGAGAGTCCGCTCAGCGGCATATTCGGGCACTTCCCGACGCTGGACGAGGTGGAGCAGTACATGATCGCCGAGGCGATGAAACTCGCCAAGGGCAACCAGGGGCTCGCCGGCAAGATCCTCGGCATGGGTCGTCAGACCCTGAACAAGCGCCTGAAACAGCCGTCATAATGCCAATCCCCGCGCTCCCCGACCCGGGGAGCGCGGGGATTGGCCCTCCGGCAGCTCTCCAACGCTCCAACGCTCCAACGCTCCAACTCTCCAACTCTCCGCTCCGCTCCGCTCAACCTCAACCTCAACCTCAACCTCAACCTCAACCTCAACCTCAATTCCCCCCCGGCTGAACATTTCCTTCTTTCCTCATTGGTAATTTCCTGCTCCGTGATATGCTTTGTCTCGTTCCACACCCCAGGTGCCCGTCCCGGACCAAGGCAGCTACCCTCCCCCCTTCCCTGCCCGCATTCCGAGACGATAAAATACCCCCGAAAACCAGAAAAAAGG
>Ga0209212_1006630_pt1 | contig 13146 bp, 13 predicted proteins | sample RifGroC2_FD_183996 | JGI IMG/M metagenome (GOLD analysis project Ga0209212, IMG submission 183996) | Groundwater microbial communities from Rifle, Colorado, USA - Groundwater C2 (SPAdes) (version 2) | ecosystem: Environmental > Aquatic > Deep subsurface > Groundwater | place: Rifle, Colorado...
CGCCGCCATCGATGACCACCGGCCGAAGGTCCTGCTGTTTCTTCTGCTGGTCCAGCTTCCCGGTCTTGCGGACATGTTTCGAAAAACTCCAGGCTGACATGATACTCCTTGGTGTGGCGCTTCAATAGTGATGAAGTGGTAAAAAGTCCCCGTGCTGTCATTGCAGAGAGTGGAACGACGCGGCAATCTCGATCTTACCTGTATGTATGAACTGCGAGATTGCTTCGCTATGCTCGCAAAGACGGCTTTAAAGACTTTTTACGATTTTATCAACATTGATTATCTCGCAAGAAGTACATTTTTCACACGAAGGCACAAAGGCACGAAGAGAGACAGACTGAAAATGCTCAAGTTATTCTTTGTGATCTCCGTGATCTTCGTGTGAGAATTACTTTTTTATGAATGCACCAAGGTTGATCGATCAATTGGGGCTCGGCATTCGCGAAGTGCTCTGACAAGTTGTTGCAGAATTGTACCCGATTTATTGTCCGCTGTCACCTGTCAGAAGTGACAGGTGCTGTTTCTCCGGCTGTCCCTTCATCGTTACCTGGCGATCGGTTAAATTAGATCCCGGGCCAAGGATTCACTAATGCGGTTTATCTGTCGAAGTACCATGGATAAGCCTGATTAGCAGCGCAGGCAGTCACACTGCCTATATCCGTGTTGCTGGAACAGACCATGATGCGATCACTTTCAACTGATTGAACATGATAAAATACATCAGAATAACCATCGTTGTATTGAATAATTCCGTTAATGCCATTGGCCGCGACAATAGCATAATCCGCAGTACCGGAAATGAATCTATCGGATAACTCAGTGTGCCATGAGATGGTCCTATCGGTAAATTCCCGCACTAAGATAAAATTGTTTATTCCATCGAACTGTGGCAAATAGAATGATTTTCCCTGTAAATACGAAGAAGAAAAGCCTGAAGAAACATTAATGTCGGTATAAGCGCGTGAGCCTCCGCTATCGCCACAGCCGGCAAATAGTATCCCCAGGGTGCAAAATGCAAGTAGCAACCGAAAGCTTTTTCTAAGCACGTAAAGTTCCTCCTGACGTGACGCTGTCCTCACAACGACCTCATTGCCCGGTAAAGCCCGGTGACCACCTGGTTCATCCTCTTGAAATCGAGCTTCTCCCAGGTATCTCCGGGCTCATGATAGTGAGGGTTTCGATTAAAGGCGGTATCGGTGACCATGAACGCATCGAAGCCGAATTTCCAGAAATTTCGATGATCGGAAAAATCCACACCGGTCATTGAAGAAAACGTATTCAAGGTTTCCACGGGGAAGTCGGATGCTTTTGCAAAAGACTTTCTCACTTTTTGGGTGAATGACCGCGATGAGAGGTTCCCGACAAAGGAAATAAAATTGCCCTGATCCGGGAAGAGCCATCCCACGCCCGGCGGGTATGCCTGGCAGCCCTTCTCTTCGCAGAAATACCCGATCATCTCAATCGCTATCATGCCGAAGACCTTTACCCCTTCCTGGGCCGTCCGCTCGGCGTATATGTAGCTTCCCATGTCCCGTGTCCCGAATACGGGAGGCTCTTCCAGGCTGAAAGCCACGAAGCGGATGGTCCGCTCAGCAGGACCGAGCGCGGACAAGCGGGCCAGCTCGAGAAGGCCTGCGACTCCGCTCGCATTATCGTCCGCGCCCGGCGTCCCGACCGCAGTATCGTAATGCGCGCCGATGATAAGGAACTCTTTCTTGTCCGGCTGCGATCCCTTCACTTCACCGATCACATTGTAATACGTCCTGCCTCCATAGGTGAAAGCCTGCCTCGAAACAAGACAACCGGAGGACTGCAGTGAGCTTTCAATATAATCGGCTGCCTTGTTCAGCGCCGGAAGATCGCGAAAGCTTCTTGCTCCGATATCCTCGGACAAATACCTGACCGTTGAAAGGAGATTTGCCTCATCGCCTTCCGGGGAAGGGACTTGCGCAGTAACCGCAAAAGACAGATTAAAAGGAAGGAGGAACATAATGAGCAAACCGCAATACGTTTTGAATTTAAAATTCATTTGTCTCAGGTTTTTTGAATGACATTCAGTATCCCGTTTAAGGGGCTCCACGCTTCCTTAAGCAGGTGATGTGCGTAAAAGCGTTGCGCAAACACGAAGTTACAGGAAATAGTTTCAAAAGGCAAGTTTCATAATGGGGTATTTTCGGGGTAGTGCCGGTAAGGTGCGGGGGCAAGGGATGAGCAGCAAGTTAAGTATGACTTTCGTAGGGAACGACAGCCAGGCCCGAAGCGACAATGATAGCTTATTTCAGTTCGACGCGCTGCTTTTGCGCCAGATACGCCCCGGCCGTCCCGGCTGCAAGCATGCCGGCCAGACCTGCGATGTCGAACCAGAGCGGGGTGCCGGCTTCCCGGAAGGCCAGCGCAAGGACCATTCCAAAGACCGCGACCAGCACTCCGTGCAAGACCTCTGCCTTGCGTGCCATTTTGGCGGCGAAGTACGCGCCCAGGCCGGTGCAGCTCAGGCCGAGGATGAGTCCCAGCAGCAGGCCGTTCGTGCTCTTCATCCTGCTCATGACCTCGTCCTCGGAAAGACCGGTCGACACAAGCGCAGCCGCCAGGACCGTCATCAGGAGCAGGGTCCCTGCGTTGTCCACGATGACCCCGACAATGACAGCCGAGAACTTGATATCGGATATTTTAGGCATCAACACTTCCGTTCTCCTTTTCGCCGGCCCCGGTCGGACCAGATTCGCGGTTCCCTGTTAATCATTACGATATTTCTATGTCGTATTTTCCCAGGAGGCCGATCACTCCCGCCTGGGAAAACCTGGCTTTCTTTACGCGGTTCATTTCCAGGTCCAGGGAATAATTGAATGAGGTCCGAAAGTCCGCCTTTTCCAATATGGTGTGCTCAAAGGCGGCTCTGGTCAACTCGCAGTTGTCGAAGACCGAATGAGTGAGATCGCTTTCAGTAAAATCCACTTCTTCAAGTTTTGAGTCCTTGAAGATCGTTTTTTTCAGCTTCTGCTTGCGAAAGGAAGAATGGTTCAGCGTACAATGGTAAAAGCCGGCCAAAAAGCCGAATTGATTGCAGTTCTCAAAGTGCAGTCCCAGCATTTTGCAGTCTTTAAAGGTAACCTCTCGAAAAGCCGTTGCGGCCAGCTTGGCCAGACTCAAATTGCAGCCGAGGAACCGGCAATCTGAAAACTTTCTGTCTGAAAGGTCGGACCCTGAAAAGTCGCAGTTGCTGAAAGTGCAGTTTTCATACTCTCCCTTTGGCAATGCGTTTTGTGTGTAATCGATCTTGTCGAAAGAAATTTCTTCCATGTCTTCCCGTACTCTTCTGCCGTCGCTATATGGCTTTGACGAAGGTGCCCTCTTCCAGTGCCTTACGAATGTAACGCATGAATACCATGGCTTTGTCCGTTGCGAGAAGCGTGGCGTCACCTATGTCCGACAAAGGAACCGGAAAGAGATAGTCGACTCCCTCAGAAGGGACACGAACCGTGTAATAGACGACCCCTTGGCGATATTTCGCGAAGAAAACGGTGTTGTCTTTTACGATTTCTTTGATATCCATAGGATTCTCCTCCTCGACGAATGCTTTAAAAGTTCCACGCCGCTTTTGCATACACGCTTCGCCTGATCTGGCCCGGCTGGGCCGAGAGGATCTCCGGTTTGAACTCTGCGTGGCGATGATTGAATATGTTTTGAACTGCCAGCGAGAGATCCAGGCCGGTGCGCGGTTTCCACGCTATCCTGGCGTCAAGGTTGGAGTAGGCGCTCACCTGGAGATTCGGGAGACTGTCGACGTACCGGTACCACACATCAAGTTCCAGGGACTTCCGGACATCGAAGGAGGAAAGAAGAGAGACCTGGTTCTGCGGACTCTCGCCTTCCGCCCCGACCGACGTCGTGTCCAGACTGCCCGCCTTGAGACGCAGCTTCATCTTCAGGTAGGAGTAGGCTGCCTTGAGCTTCCACCTCTCGGTAAGGCGCCAATCCACGGCCGTCTCGATGCCGTAGGTCCTTCCCTCCAGGTTGTTGCTGCTGACAACCGGTAGGACAACATAGGGCGTGGCCGAGGGAGACGTGAAGGGCGCGCCTTGTTCAAAGGTCCGCAGATCGTCGTAGATATTATAAAATGCCGCGATATCAATGGTGGCGCTCTCCGTCGCCTTCATGCGATGACCGAGTTCGTAGGCGATCAGGTCCTCTGCTTTAAAATCGTCGTTCCCCAGTACGGTAACCAGCAACGGGAGGGGGCCGGGATTGTTCGGGTCGCCGGGCGGGATCGCCTGCTGATGCAGGACGGCGTCTTCCTCGGACCGGGAGGGCGTCCTTTTGGCACGCGAGGCTGCTGCCCAGACGGATTGCCGGTCATTAGGCGTCCAGAGCAGCCGGCCGTTCGGCTGGCTCTCGAAGCCGCTCAAGGTGTTCCGCTCGAATTTGGATCCAACAATGAGGTGCAGCCGGTCCATAACCAGGGTGAGGTCATCCTGGATAAACAGGCTCAGCACCTTTGTCGTCCGCTGCGGCGGATCCATGGAGGCCGTAAAACTGTTCTCAATGCTGTCGTGAATGGTGCGGTACCCTCCTCCCCAGATGATCTCCTGCGCTTCGCCGAAAGGAAGCCGGTGTTGAAAGTCCAGGTCCAGGGTATCATGCTCATGTCCCAGGATCGCACTCGTGGTGAGCCGGCGGTCATAATAGGCCTGAAGGGCCATATCGGAACGGGAGGAAAATGTCCTGCCCCAGCGCGCCAGAATGTTCCCGCCGGACGTATGCACCGCGGAGTTGACCGTTGCGCCGTAGGGGGGGTCCGGGGATACCAGGGCGGCGATCTCGCGATTTTCGAAACGGTAAATGTCACCCTGCAGGGTCATGGTGTCGCTCGTTCCCGGCTTGCTGTCGATCCGGAATCCGCCGTGCAGCTTGTTCCACCGATCGAACAACTGGTTGCCTGCAAGGTCCTTTGAATCGTCTTGTGCGCCATATTTAATGAAGACCCGTCCGGCCGTATCGTTTCCCATTTCGCCGCCGTACCGCAGGCTGGCGGATTGCGGAGCTTCCATGCCGGCCGCGGCAACAACAAGGCCACCGGTCATCGCATCGGCCCGCTTCGTCATGATATTGATAACGCCGTTCACCGCATTGGCGCCCCAGAGCGAGGCGCCGGGGCCGCGGATGACCTCAATCCGTTCGATGTCTTCCAGGAGCAGGTCCTGCTCATCCCAGAACACGCCGGAGAACAGCGGCGAATAGACGCTGCGCCCGTCGATCAGCACCAGAAGCTTGTTGGCAAACCGTCCGTTGAACCCCCGGGCGGAGACCGCCCAGGTCAGGTTGTCGACGCGGGCCACTTCGACGCCGGGCGCCAGACGGAGCACTTCAGGCACACTCGTCGCGCCCGAGCGCCGGATATCGTCCTGGGTGATGACGAACACGGCTGCCGGAGCATCGGACACCTTCTGCGACCGTTTTGAAACCGACGTCACCTCTAGTTCCATCAGGCTTTCAAGGCTCATCTCCGACAGAACCGTTGCACGCACCGCCGCTTCCTTCCCGGCTGCATCGGGATCCACGGCTTGCGCCTGCAGCGTGGCCGGCAGCAGGAGGCCGAAAAGTATCATGACGCGGATGATGGCTCGCTGAAGCATCTGCATTTCACCCCCTCCACGATCAGAAGTCCCCCGGGAACGAATTCCCCGCATAGGCACGCCCATCCTCCGTCTATGCCTTCTTTACAAATTCCGATTTCAACTTCATTGCTCCAATGCCGTCGATCTTGCAGTCAATATTATGGTCGCCTTCGACGAGACGGATGTTCTTTACTTTGGTCCCGACTTTCAGCGCCGATGAAGCGCCCTTTACCTTCAGATCTTTGATCACCGTAACGGCGTCGCCGTCCTGCAGGATATTTCCATAGGCATCACGAACAACGGGCCTGTCCTCGGCGCTCTCTGCGACCGTCTCTTTCGACCATTCCTGCGCGCATTCGGGGCAAACATACAAAGCTCCGTCTTCGTAGGTGTATTCCGAACCGCATTTGGGACATTTTGGCAAACTGCTCATGCTGCTCCCCCCTGTTTCTGAACGGCAAACTCGCGCGTCGCCGGAATCATCGCAGCATTTTGGTTTATTTAAATCCGTCTCTCGTATTCGCAGTGAGGGCACCGCCAGGCATTATCGTCCGGGTACCAATTCATTTTCTTATGGCAGGCAGGGCAAGTCTTCTTTTTGACCGGTGGCGCTGCTCCCTTTTTCGGCGCCTGGTCTTCGTTGGAAGGCAGGTCTGCCAAAGGGACAGTAAAGGGCGAAGTGGGCCCGGAACCCGGCCCCGAAGCCGGGGCGGGTTTCCCCTGAACTTCATCTATTGTTGATTCCTCGTGGCCACAGGAATAACACTGCCACATTTGCTCATTACTGAGGAAATCCATGCGTCCCCCGCACATAGGGCATTTTTTCTGCAATTCCGTATCCTGCTTCTGCGGCGCTGAAGGCTTAACGCTTTCGCTTTTCTGCCCGCCGCCGCTCTTTTCCTTGTCTACTTCTTCGTATGCGCAGGAATAGCACTGCCACATTTGTTCATTGCCGTGGAAGTTCATGCGCCCCCCGCACATGGGGCATTTTTTCTGCCATTCCGTATCCTGCTCCTGCGGCGCTGAAGGTTCGCTTATTTCTACTTGCTGCTCTACGACTTCCTTTTTCTCGATGGGGATGTCGGTTATAACAGGGACCTGCTGCGGGACCGGCGGCTGAGGGGCCGCACTTTCAGCAGTAAATTCCTCGACCTTATTTTTGATATACGTTATCTCCGCCCCGATATCCGCAAAAAGCCCCCGCATTGCCTTCTCGGCAAGTTCCGCTTCCATTTGATACGTCACGATGCCATTGAGGGTCCCCTTTTCTTCGTTCTCAAGCCACGCTATTCTTTCGCGCAGTTTCGCTATTTCGTTTCTCATCTCCTGCGCTTTGGCTTCCATGACCTTAAGCCCGTTGCGCCAACCGGGTATAGTTGACACCAGGCTTTTTTCGAGTATTTTAAGCTCCTCAAGCTGATTATTAACGGCCGTAACGATCTCCGGCTTGCTGAGCTTCGAAGTCGTCGACAACGCTTTGATAGCTGCATTATAGCGCTGTTTTTCGTCAGGAATGACTTCCCGGAACGATTCCACGAGGTCGCGGAATTTTCCGAAGACGGTCCCCTCACTCTCAATTACTTTTTTTATTTCAGCGCGAAGATACGTGATCTTGGGCGACAGCTCGCCCTTCGACTTGTCGAAGAGATCGGCAACAATCTGGGAAAGTATTTCGTTCATGTTCTTCTCCTCAACGCCTGTTCCTTCATTCCTGCGTTGCCCTCTCCTTTGTGCGCTCTCCGGAGAGGGAGAGTGCCGGGTGAGGGGGCCTTCCGGAACGGAACTATAGAATTCTGTCTGAATATTATGCCTTATTCAGAACGATGTCAACGATGTCGATGGGTATGTTTATGATATAGTTGAAGTGTATCGGGAGAGAAAACCCGAGCGTGTCCCTTGATACGAAACCTTCTGCCGGAAAAGGTTTCTATGCAACTTTCCCAGAGGAAAATCGCGAAACTCACGGTCGAGACGGGCCATGTCAGACCCGGGCAGATCGATCACCGCCTGCGGATGCGGCGCCTGCTCATGACCGCCGTCCGTATGGCGGTTGTATCCATATCTTGCCTCATCGGCGCCATACCGGAGGTCCACGCCGGAAGCCCTCTCCTCAGCACGAATATCGGTATCCATGCACGGGTCCTCGAACATACCAGTATGGAAATTATCTCCCAGGCCCGGGAACTGACGATCACGAATGCCGATATGCGGCGGGGTTCTATCGATGTGCCGGCGGCTTCCCGCGTTCTCGTCAAAAGCAATAATCCCGCCGGATACCTGCTGACCTTCGAGGTGAACGGCCCCTGTCCTCTGCTATCGTCGGTGCTCGTGAACGTCGGCGGCAGGGAATTCCAGCTTGCCCCTACAGGAGGCTGGGTCCTTCTGCCCTATACCCGTGGCTGCGCCGCCCTTGAAATCAGCTACCGTTTTACGTTGTCCGGCCAGGCACGGCCCGGCACCTACACCTGGCCGCTCACGGTGTCGGTCAATCCCAGGTGACCCCCTGATCAAAAAGACCGGCCAACGGGTAAAAGAGCATTCCATGCGATCGATCTCATCCAGGAAGATGAGGCGCCTGTAACGGCAGCCCGGTCCGCTGCGACGTCCCCGGCCTGAACACTTGACACTCCCTGCGCTTTGGATGATAATGCGTTCGGGAGCATCATGAATGGAGAAAGTCTGGGAAATAAAAGATCCGGATTCGCTGCTGACAGAGCTGGCCACAAAGCGGGGAAGGAAGCAGGCGCCGCGGCGCCTTGACGAGAAGGACCCGGGAAAGGCCTATTCCCTCTCGATGCTCCACTGGGGCGGAGGGCAGCTTTACAACGATCAGTTCAAAGGCGCGGTCTTCCTGGCAATGATGCTGCTCGTCGTTGCCGGCACGGTCCTTTCCGCCATCTTCCATGATGAGTTGCTGAAGTTCCTCCAGGGTCTCGGGATCTCGACCGCTGAAATATTTCTTGGAGCAGAGGTTTTGTTGCTCTGTATCCTGGTCTTCTGGAGTTACAACGCGGCGGACGCTTACCATGGCGCCGCGCGGACGAGAAGGACCCCCTTCCCCGGCATACGCAGCCGCATCCTTCCCGTGCTCGGCTCCGCCGTTTTTCCCGGCTGGGGCCAGTTCTTGAACGGTCAGCCCCTCAAGGGAAGCATCTATGCGTCGCTCGCGGTGCTCGGCGTCTTTTCCCTCGCCGCGCTCGCCGCCACACTCCTCGCCTGGCCCTCCCTTGAGCCTTCGGACGCCCGCTTCGTCGTGGAGGGCATCTTCGCCGTCTCACTGCTTGCCGCGCCCATCTTTCCTCCGGTCTGGGCCTTGAGCGTGCATGACGCCTTCAAGGTAAGCGGCGATGAAATAAAAAAAGAGCCGCTCTGGGAGCGGATCAAAGCTGCCTACTATCGCGGCCGGACTCAGGGTTTTGTGCGCGGCGTGTTCCCCCATTTCAGGTTGACCCTGCTGCTCGTCCTTGTTCTCGCCCTGCTCTTGATGGCGGTCCGCTACTCTTTCGCCAAGGGCTTTTACCTCGACTGGCTGAAGCAGCTCAGCGCGTACCTGTCGTCCCAGGGCATGACGATCGTACCGGAGCTCATCAGCAGGCTCCTTGAGTTTCTGGCGCGATACGTCTGACGGGCTACGACGGTCTATTTTGCCGACGATAAGAAGCAGGAATCACCCTCCCCTCGCTCTTTACCGTTTCTCTTGCACATTTTCACAAATATTGTACGCTCGCCTTCGTCGCAGCAATCGCCCCGGCAGAATTGCGTTAACCCGGGAGCGCTGTTCAAAACAAGGAGGAATCATGCAAAGAAATGCTCTCAGGCTGGCGCTCGCATGCATGGCGGTGACCGTGGCCGGTTTCGGTTCAAGTTCGACCGCTCTGTGCGGAGAAGGCGCATCGATAAAAAAGGTTGCCATTGTTTCTTTCAGCGTGAGCGACGTGGCAGGTACGGTGCGGGCGGGCAGTATCGGCAAAACCTCAGTGCCCGAACTGATAAAGGGGACGGTCAGCGGGATGCTGCTGGATGCGGAAAAAAAGCTCGGCAAAAAGTGGGCGATAGCAAAGGTGGCCGGTTTTATCGATAACGCTGCCTATCGAAAAGCGGGTGTACCCAAAACTTTAAGCGTGTTCGTGCCGAAGGTCAATGGCAGGGAGATGCCGGTCTTTACCAAGGTGAGCAAGGAAACGATCGGAGAGTGGCGCGCGTCGTTCAACAGCTCAATGGACAAGATCGTCAGCTCGCTTTAGCAGGCGGTTGAAAAACCATTCCAAGATGTCTTCTCGAACAAGGTGAAGGATCTCAAATCTCAGAAAAAACGTGATTCTTCGCAGAGTTTCTCCTGGTTCGCCCCCCCGTAAGGTAAATTTCCGCCTAAATCATCTGAATTTCCCTCCTCGCTATTCCATACGCGTACCCCATAAATACGTACCCCATAAATACCCCATGCGGGGTATTGTAATTAGACACCACTTGAACTATGGTAACGAAGAGAAATACAATTTACATTAGTTGAGAAGTATCCCACAATTTTCAGCACAGATCTGCACCCCGTTGAATACCCATGCTTTAAATTCACTTAGCTACGCGGTCATATTTGAGTCATTGTTCGTTTGGTGTCCAATTAAAAGGAGGGTACTATGAGAAAAGGTTCATTGACACTTCGAATGCTGGTGCTGTTGTCGTTGTTGGCTTTCACTGCTGCATGCGGTGGTGGCGGAGGAGGAGGTGCGTCTGCGCCTGCAAAGGGGACGTTCACCAAGGAACCGTTCAAGTCATCTGCTGCAGGATGGGGTGGAGTCTTCGATAATGGCATTGCTACCATGAGGGTGCAAAACCTCTATAGTGGAACGACCGGCAGCAATCAGCTCACCGGCTCCGGGTATATCACTAAAATAGGGTTCAAGGCTGATTCGTCAGTAGTCTCTGCATTTACCTGCACCGGAGTGACGGTCAAGATGGGACATACCAGTCTCGGCGTCCTGACCACAACCTATGCGAACAATGTCGAGGAGGGAAAAGGATCGCTGGTTACCGTCGTGCAGGATAAGACGGTGACGATCCCCGTTCTCAGCGCCGGCGATTATATCACGATAGACCTCACCACCCCGTTCTATTACAATGGCGTGGACAATCTCGTGGTCGATTACATCCGTGCAGGGACCTGCACCGCCAATGTCGATCTCATGTACGACGATACGGGTATCAGTGGACAGGCGGTCCAAGGCCCCAGCATCGTATCCGCCACCGGGGGTCTGGATTTACCGATAAACACGAAGTTCACGTTCTCAGGAGGGGAGAACTTGGTGATCGCGCAGGACCAGGCCGGGGATAACGCCAATTTCATCGCGCCGGGCCAGGCAGGCCGAACGCAGATGATGATCCTCGCTTCGGATATCACCGGCGCGGGCCTGATAACAGGCATGGCCATCCAGCCTGATACCACGACGTTGGGAGGCATGCTGACCGGCGTGACTGTTGTGCTTGCTCATTCCGCGCCGACCATCACGAATCTTGTTGCTAACTTCGCGGCGAACCGCGCGAACAGCAGTTCAGCAACAACTGTCGTGAGCAACCTGACCTATACGATCCCTGCTAATCTGGATACGCCGGTCTGGATACCATTCACTGGTTCATTTAACTATGACGGTTCGAGCAATATCCTGGTCGATATCATCGTTAGTTCTGCCACAATGACCTACGTTATCGACTACAAGAATGTCGTAGAAATACGAACTGTTACGTCCAGCGATCCTTCTGCAGCCACGGGGGCAGCGAGGTCCCGGGCGCTGCAACCGACCTTCCGCTTTAAAGGCGGCTCGATAGACGCCGGTATCGGCGCCACGTCTTCCTCTGGGCAGGTCTTTCAAGGCGATGGCGATGGCGCAGAGATACAAAGCCTCTATCATGCGTCCGAACTCGGGACGGGTGGGAGCATTGCGAGCATAAGCCTGAGATTACTTGGGGATTCAGTTGCAGCAACCCACAGTAATTACACTGTGAAAATTGGCCATACTGCGAAGACTACATTGATCATTGCTGACACCTATGCCAGCAACATGGATGAGAATCTGACGGTGCATAGCGGTTCGTTCAGCATACCCGCCGGACTGAAAGCGGGCGACTGGATAACGATGCCCTTGAGCTCCGCCTTTACCTATAATCCGACAAAGAACCTGGCGGTACTCTTTTCTACTGCCGGTGGTGCGGGTAGCAACAACAGCGTTCGGTGGAAGAGCAGCGCCACTCAATATCCAGGACGCGTGGTAGGTGGCGAGGTGGGGGGTGCTGCCGTCCCAGAATGGACCGACGATGGGATACTGGAAATTAAGCTTAATTTGCAGTGATTGAAAAAAGCTGTGATAACGTATAAGCGATTCAAATATCAACCAGCGGGTGTTGCCCGCTGGTTTTTTTTGATTAAAAACGACCAGTTCATGAAGGGCGCACTTTTTTTGATGCTGACCCTCATCATCGGCTCGGTCCTTTCTTTTCTGGACGTACAACGCAGCGGACGCACACCATGGTTCTGCACGTTCGAGAAGGACTCTCTTCCTCGTCTCACTGCTTGCCGCGCCCATCTTTCCTCCGGCCTGGGCCTTGAGCGTGCCTCCAACTCATCCCGCCGCTTTTAAACTTCTGCCGATCGATCGGCCCGCGTTCGTTGCCCGACCTCTTCCCGGAAAGCCCTGCAAGTGCAAAAAATGCGTCAGCTCAACGTCACCTCGACCTGGTGCTCCCGGCGGTCGTCCACAAGGGGGATCATGCCGCACGGACGCCCGGTCCCTTCTCCGCCGGCTCCCTCGATCGCAACGCCGTCCATGGCCACGCGGATCAGGTGCTTTGGCTGTTCATCGACGCGCTTGACCGTGATGTGGTAGAAGGTCTCGCGATAGCGGTAGTGGATTTTGTACGACTCCCAATGGTCCGGGATGCACGGTGCAATGCGCAGACGGTCCTTTTCCAGCTGCAGGCCCAGGAGTGTTTCCACGGTCAGCCGGTACATCCAGCCCGCCGCCCCGGTGTACCAGGTCCAACCTCCCCGGCCGGTGTGCGGCGGCGCGGCGTAAATATCCGCGCACACGACGTAGGGCTCGACCTTGTAGCGTTCGATCTCCGCAAGCTGACTTCCGTGATTGACGGGATTGAGCATGGCGAACAGTTCCCACGCCCGCTCCCGGTCACCCATCATGGCAAAGGCCATCGCGGCCCAGATCGCGGCATGGGTGTATTGGCCGCCGTTCTCGCGCACGCCGGGCACGTAGCCCTTGATATAACCGGGCTCAAGGTCCGAGGTATCGAAAGGCGGGGCGAGCAGTTGGACCAACCGCGCATCGCGTCGCACCAGCCGTTGGTCCACTGCAGCCATCGCCTGGCGGGCTCGCAGGGGATCACCGCCGCCTGAAATGACCGCCCAACTCTGGCTGATCGAATCGATCCGGCATTCGTCATTCTTGGACGACCCCAGGGGTGTGCCGTCATCGAAATAGGCCCGCCGATACCAATTGCCGTCCCAGGCGTGGGCCTCAATGTTGCC
>Ga0209212_1006634_pt1 | contig 13134 bp, 12 predicted proteins | sample RifGroC2_FD_183996 | JGI IMG/M metagenome (GOLD analysis project Ga0209212, IMG submission 183996) | Groundwater microbial communities from Rifle, Colorado, USA - Groundwater C2 (SPAdes) (version 2) | ecosystem: Environmental > Aquatic > Deep subsurface > Groundwater | place: Rifle, Colorado...
ACACTCCTTTTCTCTGCGACGATGCCTGATGATATCAAAAAGCTTGCACATGACTGTTTGCGTGATCCCCAACATATCTCACTTATTACAGACAGGGTGGCGCCAGAAAGCATTGAGCATTATTTCGCCTATTCCCACCCAAAACAAAAGCAAATAGAACTTATTAAGTATCTTGAGGGGGAGGATGTTAATCAGGCGCTTATTTTTTGCAATGCCCGTCACATGGTTGATTCGTTGTTCCACTCCATCAGGAAAGATTTTAGAGATATTGACTATATGCACGCGGGGCTCACTCAGGACAAGCGTTCTTCGACTATTGAGAAGTTCAGGAGTGGCAAGCTCCGCTACCTTATTGCAAGCGACGTTGCCGGCAGAGGGCTTGATTTTTCGCATGTCTCGCATGTGATTAATTGGGATTTCCCGAGAGACGGAGAGCAGTATACGCATCGTACCGGCCGGACTGGCCGTATGGGGAGAAAGGGGAAGGCTTTTACCTTTGTATCCAAACATGATCTTCCTGGTCTTCGCAAACTACTTCGCAGTAGAAAGATCACTCCCTGCTGGATTGGAAAAGATCCTCTTTCCGAAAATAACACACCTCCGGAACGAAGAACTCAAAAGAGAAAAAGATCCTTTCGTCCTTACCCCGCTAAGGGAAGCAAGAAAACAGAATAAAAGGAAATCATTGATGCACTCTGCAAAGAGACGAATAAAAGTTTTGCTGAAATAAAAAATGAACGAGGTATAATAAGGCAAATAGCCATGGACTTGTTATATCGGGTTGGTGGACTAAGCGGAACTGAGATAGGAGAAATGATGGGGTAGACTATAGTACGGTGAGCCTGGGGAGAAAACGATTACGAGAAAAACTGAAAGGCGACAAGCATCTTTCTCGGATTATCAAAAGAGTTGAAGCAAATTTGCCAATAATAAACAGGCTGTCCGAGAATGTATTTACACGGGTGGGGCTATACTGTATATTGACAATTTCTTTCTAGTTAGACAATATGGTATGTATCGGTTGGGCCAATTTCATTCTCGGACAACCTGTAAAGATTTGCCCCCTTTCCTCCTACCCTCCAAGGCTTGGGTGAGACGCGGTTGGGAAGGGGGGTTAGCGGCTATTATTATTCAGTTTTCTCAACTTTGATATTACCACAGACAATTGCTCTTTAGTTAATTTGGGCCTTTCGGAGTTGTCTATATGTTCAGAGTAAAACTTTTTTTCTGATAATGGATACCAATCGCCAGGAGAAGGTAAATCATTTTTTGTTCTTGAAATTACATGCATATGAAGATGTGGAACAGTTTGCCCAGCATATTCTCTTTCTTGAATAGACCAATTGAATGATTCAACATTAAATGCCTTAGATAGGATTTTTGCTGCTTGCTGTCCGAGAAGAATAAACTCTTGAAGCTCATTGTTGTTGAGTTCAAATAATGAAATAATATGTTTTTTAGGAATTATAAGTGAATGACCGGGAAGTATTGGTGCAATATTTAAAATGGCGAAAAAATTTTCATTTTCTAAAAATGATATTTCCTTTATTTCTTCTTTGCAGAATGGGCAGTCTTTGTCCTTTATTAAAGACTCAGATTTTAAATTAATTTTTGAATGTGATTGCTCCCATAATTTATCAAATTCATCTTTAAAAGGAGCAAACCAAGGGTCGTTGCTACGAAGTATAAAATTTGGTCTGTCTCTTGCAACTCTTGAGTGAAGAAAATAAAATGAAATTGCTAAATATGAATCTCCAATTTCTTTTTCAACATATATTATTCCAATCGTTGGGGCGTGGTAAATTGTTTTTATATTAAGTTCTTTTCCTGTTCTTTCTTGAATTCTTAAAAGAACCTCTTTCATTTTATTAGCGTTGTTCTCATAAACTTTTGGGTCAGGGGAAAAGCAAAGGGTCGAACCTTCATTTATCAATTATCAGAATCCTTTTATGTTTTCAAGTTTACATAACCAGGAGTTTTCCGATTTCTTCAAAAGAATTACTTTTATCACACATCTTTATCATGATAGCAATATACCAAGTTTCTGCAATACCTCTACCACTACTCGAGATGGTAGGGTACATATCCATTCTGCATTCCGAACACGCCAGTCTAAACTCTTAATCTGATCAGCCAAAATTACTCCGTTCACAGGCAAGCCATCAGGCATGAGCACTTCAAAAGGATAACCCTTGATTTGATTTGTAATAGGACAGAGAATGGCAAGTTCAACTTTTTCATTATATATCCCCGGTGAAAGCACCACCGCCGGGCGACGCCCTGCCTGTTCATGACCTGATTGCGGATTCAAAGTAATCCACACGACATCGCCACGTTGCGGGACGTAACCCTTTTTTACCATACTTCACTTCCTATGGCAGGCCCTGTATCAAATTCAGCATGTCGATTGTCTTTGGTGACTTGCGCAAGGAGTCGTCTGAGAGTCAACTTGGATTTAGGAGCGGCCTCTATAACAAGCTTTCCATCTTCCAACGACACTTCAACCGGTGAATCCTGTTCCAGCCCTACCTCATTAGCGAACGATTTTGGAATGCGCAATGCAAGGCTATTCCCCCATTTTTGTATACGAGTTTTCATTTAAACACCTCCTTTATATGTATCTACAAAGAAGATACATTAATTCTTGATGTTTGTCAAGGTTGATCAGCCTACCGCAGAGACCGGGGTACGTTCATTGGTAATGAAGCCCGTATCGTAGCCGTAACCGTACGTCTTGTTTTTCATCGTTTTTCTCTGCGTTCTCCGCGTCCTCTGCGGTGAACTTTTATGCTTGCTTTATACGTTACTAAAATAACTTTAAAAATGCATTTAGCCACTGATATTCACGAATTATCACGAAAATTCAACGACTTACAACAATTATGAGGTTTCGTTAATATGATGAAAAGAAAAAGAGCTATAACCACTTTATATTATTCGTATTTATTCGTGGCTGATTGCAGAATTTAGGTTCAACCTTTGAAACGGTTAGTTTAAATACTTGACTTCCCCGTTGCCGCGCTCTCGAACGCCCTTGTGTATAATCAGTTTTTTCCCTTGAAATACTCCGGAATTATAGGCATCCTGACAGGTTCTGGAATACCGGGAAGTGGTTCGGGTACGCCTGGGATTTCTTTGGCGATAAAACTCCTTGAGCCTGGGGTCTCCCTTCCATACCAGTTTTTGGGACGCATTTTCCGGCGCCCCGCCTTCCAGTTTATGATAAAAACCTTCTAAGAGGCCATAGATAAAAGTCCTTCGATGCCTGTTTCCGTTGATAGTATTTTTCTCTTTGTACTCCGTCCATAAAAGTTCCGGAACGTTTTGAAGATAATGATACACATATTCCGCCATCTCGACATTTTCCGGTGTCCCATAAATTTCCAAAACCCGGCCGCGCTGGTTTCTGTGCTGGTCGTACCCGAACGTCCAGATGGCCTCTACGAAGAAATATTTGCAAAGTATCGCACCGATTGTGGACTTCACTGGGTCTCTCCTCCCTATTTCGCCGACTTGCTTATGAATGTAGTTCCATTTCGTCTGAGTATCCAGGAGCGACAGGTTATGTCTTAATAACAACTCATGGGCCTTGGCCATGGCGGTCTGTGCCTCGTGTTCGTTGGGGCTTTGGGCCAATGCCAGCAGTTTATGAACCTTATCCAGTATCTGGTGGTTTTCCGAACTCACGGTGAATCTGTTTTTGCGCTTTTCCATCCAGATTTGGATGTTACCTGTAGCCGTTGGATCAATTCCCTTTTCCCGGCAAACCCTCTTGAATGCCTCTCCGTGGGGAAGTTCTTCGCAGATTCCTAAAACTTCTTCCACGTACTGGTGCACCATTTCATGGCAAAGAACTTCCTGTACGTATTCCCAGGCATACGTCTTGATCAGATTAATACTGATGGAGAGACGCCGGTGACAACCGCCTTTCCACCTGCCCAATGCCCCCCCTGAATAAGATAGTTCATAGTTTGGGGGGCGCATAGAGTCTTTAAAGTAAAGGAAATTTGCCATCTTCCAGTCTTCATTCAATTGCCTGATCCATGCGGTTTTTAGCTTGTCGTTTATCATACAATGAAATTATCCCTATTATGGTTTGCATTTCAATGGAAATAGGGATTTCAATTCGGCAAAGATTTTGTATCGCTCTTTATCGAGTTCGGCAAGACGAGACTCTTCATTGGAAATAGTCGATATTAAGGCGTTGTGCCTTTCTTTGTCATCCATGATAGTCCATTTTTGGGAATCAAACGCCAGAATTGGTTGATTAAGGTGCAGGTTTTTGCGCCTTTGTGGCTACTTTGAATTTTCTAAATATTAATTTGGTCAAATTATACAAGTGAGTCGATATTTTGCAATATCAAAAAGTTTTTGACATGTATTTTTGTTTTTGGTAGAGTTGCGTCATTACAGCTATACATTTACATCAACATCTATAGGCACATTTTTTTTCAAATAAATTGTGGGAGTAAGGGAATGGTACATTTCTTGCAAGCCAAGCCAAGCCAAGCCAAGCCAAATAACCCTTAACGATATTTTTAGCTTTGCAATTTTAATAGTTCACAAAACGCCTTTTCCGGAGAAATCTGGAAAAGGCGTTTTTTATTGGGCTTAAAAAGGCAGGAAAAACGACAAAAAAGTGAAGATACCTGACAAGGCATGATAGTGACGATCAATTCCGTCATTCTACGAATAGTATTTTACTCTTATAGGCATTACTTCAGATTAGTAAAGGTGCTGGGAGGTGACGATGATTAAGGCAAAACATGATGTTGATGTTCTTGAAAAATGCCCGACAGGCATCAGGGGTCTCGATGAGATCACGAAGGGAGGGCTTCCGAGAGGCAGGCCAACCCTGATCTGCGGCGGTGCGGGTTCCGGCAAAACACTTTTCGCCATGGAGTTTCTCATGCGGGGCGCCAGGGATTACGGAGAACCCGGGGTCTTCATGACCTTCGAGGAGACGCCGGAGGATCTCGCGAAGAACTTCATCTCCCTTGGTTTTGATCTCCCTGACATGATGTCGCGTGGCCTCATCGCAACGGACCACGTCTACATCGAGCGAAGCGAGGTTGAGGAGACGGGTGAATACGACTTGGAAGGATTGTTCATCCGCCTGGGGAGTGCCATTGATTCCATCGGAGCGAAGCGGGTTGTCTTAGATACCATAGAAGCACTTTTCTCCGGGCTGTCTAATACCGCTGTCCTTCGGGCAGAGCTTCGTCGGCTTTTTCACTGGTTGAAAGACCGCGGTGTGACGGCCATCGTTACGGGGGAAAGCGGCGACAAGACTCTGACACGCTACGGACTCGAAGAATACGTCGCCGATTGTGTGATCCTCCTCGATTTCCGCATCAAGGAGCAAATTTCCACCCGCCGCCTGCGTATTGTCAAGTACCGCGGCTCATCTCACGGCTCCGACGAGTATCCCTTCCTGATAGACGAGAGAGGCTTCTCTATCCTGCCAATCACTTCCCTGGGGCTCGACTACCCCGTTTCCACGGAGCACATCTCCACGGGCGTCCCCAAGTTGGATGCAATGCTTGATGGGAAGGGGTTCTACCGGGGCAGCACCATCCTCGTCTCCGGTACCGCGGGCACAGGCAAAACAAGTTTGTCGGCTGCCTTTGCCGCCGCCTGTCTGCGAGGTGAGCGATGCCTGTATTTTGCCTTCGAGGAATCGCCCAGCCAGATCATACGGAACATGGGCTCCATCGGCATGTATCTCGCCCGATGGGTGAAGAAGGGGCTTCTTGAGTTTCATTCAGCCCGGCCTTCGCTTTACGGCCTTGAGATGCATCTGGTCACCTTCCACAAGATGATCGAGGAGTTCAAGCCCCAGGTTTTCATTGTAGACCCGATCAGCAACCTGAGCGCCGCGGGAACAACATCAGAGGTCAAATCCATATTAACGCGCCTGATCGACTATTTGAAGATGAAAAAGATCTCTGCTTTCCTTACGGACCTCACCCATTTTGGAGGCAGCCTTGAACACACAAGCGAAGAGGTATCTTCTCTGATCGATACATGGCTTCTCCTCCGGGATATCGAACACAATGGGGAACGCAACCGGGGCCTCTACATTTTGAAGTCCCGCGGCATGGCCCACTCCAACCAGATTCAAGAGTTCCTGCTCACGAACCAGGGCATTGACCTTATCGACATCTATACCGGTTCCGGCGAGATATTAACCGGCAGTGCCCGGGCAGTCCAGAAAGCCGGGGAAAAGGCCTCTGAGTTGGCATGCCGGCGTGAGGCGGATCGCAGGCTCCGCGTGCAGGAACGCAAGAAGGATGCCCTGGAAGCAAAGATCGCAGCACTCCGTGCCGAGTTCGATGCAGAATCTCAAGATCTGCATTTGATGGCGGAAGAAGAGCGGCAAAAACAAGCTGTCCTGGCAGAAGACCGTTTAGAAATGGCGCGTCTTCGCAAGGTGGAACCTTCAGCAGTCCGGCGAAGCGCTCGAAAAAGAAGAGGGAAAGGAGAGTAAGATGAAAGCTGTCTCACCAGGAAAGGGGAAGAAAGCAAAGACCGATTCGACAGAAGAAATCTGGAACCTCCGGTTATATGTAGCCGGTCAGACCCCGAAATCAATTACGGCCTTTGCGAATTTAAAGAAGATCTGCGAAGATCACCTCGCGGGGAAATACCGCATTGAAGTGATAGACCTTTTAAAGAATCCTCAGCTTGCTAAAGGGGACCAGATTATTGCCATACCGACACTGGTAAGGAAGATCCCTGAACCGCTTAAAAAGATTATCGGAGACTTAGCTAACACAGAGCGTGTGCTGGTGGGGCTCGACATTCGTTCTGTCTCCAAATGATCAAATCAACCCTTCGACTATCCCCGGTCTCAAGCCCGGGGTTTGCTCAGGGTTGATACTGAGCAGCGCTTTTTATCCCGTCCTGAAGGCCGGGGTTTGGCAACGTCGAAGTATCAATTTTGGTGTAACAGCGATGGAGAGGAAAAGAGTGAAAACGAACACAGAGGAATTTGCAGAAGCGGCAGCGAAGCGAGACCGGGCAAAGTATGTTTTTCGGCTGTATGTTACAGGGATGACCCCAAAGTCAACCCAGGCAATCGCCAATGTCCAGAAACTCTGTGAAAAACACCTGGCAGGCCGCTACGAACTCAAGGTGATAGACATCTACCAGCAGCCCAATCTGGCCAAGGGAGAGCAGATTATTGCCACCCCAACGCTCATCAAGAAGCTCCCCCTGCCACTCCGGAGGCTCATCGGCGACATGTCGGATACGGAAAGGTTTTTTGTAGGCATCGGTCTGAAACCCAAAGAATTCATGAGCACGAATCAATGAACAAATCGTATAGAACGCGCCAGCAACTTTTGGATGAGTTGCAGGAACTCACGTCTCGGATGATGGAAGCTGAGGAAACTCTGCGCGCTATCCGAGGCGGTGAGGTGGATGGCCTGGTTGTCTCAACGGCGGAAGGAGAGCGGGTCTTTACACTATCGGGTGCCGAGCATCCTTACAGAGTCATGGTCGAAACCATGAACGAAGGGGCCGTCACCCTGGCCTCCGACGGCACGATCATTTTCTGTAACCAACGTTTTGCAGATATCGTCAAAGGATCTCTGGAAAAAGTAATGGGATCTTCAATCTACCAATACATTTCATCAACAGACCTTCAATTATTTGAGGCATTGGTTGAGCGGGGTTTAAAGGGGAACAGTAAGGTGGAACTGGCCTTACAGACCGGTGGTGAAAATTCTGCACCTGTCTTACTCTCCATAAGTCCCCTTCAGCACACGGATATGCCCGCTGCGGTGTGCGTGGTGGTTACGGATATGCCCGCTGCCGTGTGCCTGGTGGTGACCGACCTGACGGAGCAAAAGCGCAATGAAGAGATGCTGGCAGAGGAAAAACTGACAACTCAAATCCTCCATCAAGCTGCGGAAATATTTGTTCTCTGCGATTACCAAGGCCGTATCATCCGTGCAAGTCAGTCGACCAATAGGCTCTTCGGCAGAAGCCCAATCTTCCAGGCATTTGACGAGGCATTTCACCTCCTCTATCCCGATGGGACTCCCTTTGTCCTTCTATCTGCAATGAGTGACAAGTTGCTCCACGCGGTTGAGGTCACTTTCAAGCATGGGGATAACGAGTCTTTTTCCTTTCTATTGAGTACAAACTCACTTATCACTCATAAAGGTGTCATCGGCATTGTTGTCGTAATGGTGGACATCACCGAGCGCAAGAAGATGGAGGAGGTGCTGCAAGAAGCTCATGACAAGCTCGAAAAGCAGGTGGAGGAGCGGACTCTCAAACTTCGGACGGCTCTTTCTGAAATCAAAACAATGAAAGACCAACTCGAGGCTGAGAATATTTACTTCCGTCAAGAGATCAAAATGAGACATCACTTTGCCCAAATTCTCGGGCAAAGTGATAGTCTCAAGTATGTTATCTATCGAGCGGAACAAGTTGCTCCCACGAACACAACGGTACTCATCCTTGGTGAGACCGGTACCGGGAAGGAGCTGATCGCTTTCGCCATCCATGACATGAGCCCCCGTAAGGAACGTCCCATGATCACGGTCAACTGTGCTGCCCTGCCGGGCAATTTAATTGAGAGCGAATTGTTCGGGCGGGAGAAGGGGGCATTTACCGGGGCCGATACCCGGCAGGTCGGCCGGTTCGAGGTCGCCCATGGTTCCACCCTTTGCCTGGACGAGATCGGGGAACTGCCGCTGGAGGTGCAGGCTAAGCTGCTCCGGGTGATTCAGCATAAAGAGTTTGAGCGCCTGGGATCGTCCCATACCATCAAAGTCGATGTACGGATCGTGGCAACGACCAATCGAGACCTTGAGAAAGAGGTCCGCAATGGCCGGTTCCGGCAGGACCTTTACTATCGGCTCAACGTCTTCCCCATCACTGTCCCACCACTGCGGCAGCGGAAAGAAGACATCCCGCTGATGGTCCAGGCCTTCATCGAGCGGTATGCCAGGAAATTGGGCAAACAGTTCACGTCGATCCAGAAGGAGACGATGAAGGCGCTGCAGGATTATCCATGGCCCGGGAACGTCCGGGAGCTGGAAAGCATCATTGAACGGGCCGTGATCTTGTGCCCCGGGCCGGTTTTTCAACTGGCAGATAAACTGGGGATTCAATCTCCCCAACTTTCATCCACCGTGAGGACCTTGGAAGAGACGGAGCGAAACCAAATTCTTAAAATCCTTTCTGAAACCCGATGGCGCATCGAGGGAAAGGACGGGGCCGCAGCGATCCTGGGCATCCACCCGAGTACCTTAAGAGCGAGGATGCATAAGCTCGGGATAGTCCGGCCGGAGACAAAAGAACCAGATTAGACTGTCCACCTCCCTTCAAAGTATCCCTCAACATACTGAGGTTCCACCAAATATTGAGGCTAAACGAATCATTTCATACTTTTCTGCTGTCCTCTCCTATCAAGCTAATCCCCGTTATTAAAGGATTAATCCAAGCTTCTTATTTTCCCGCGGCTATTGGCAGACCATTTGCCTTTAGTATTTTTATGATTCTCGTAAATATACGAATGAATGTCCTTTCAGAGAAGCGCATGGAGTTGTCACAGACGATCGCGTCACTTTCTGGTTCCATAAGGATGGAGAAGGGATGCCAGCGCTGCGACTTCTGCCAGAGTATCGAGGATGAAAATCGACTCTTTCTTCTTGAAGAATGGGATACCCAGAAGAACCTTATGACCCACATGAAGTCAGAGCAATTTAGGGTGCTCCGGGGGACGATGAGCCTTCTCAGAGAGCCCTATGAAATGATGATCCACACTGTTTTTCATCCGGAGGGGATGGAGGAGATTTAATCGAAGATCGGATGATCGTGCGCCAGAGGAGGATCGATGAGGGGATCATGGCCGGAAGATTGACGCGTGTTCAGGGAAGGTATTTTTTGCAACGGCTAATAAATTATTCGTTGGTTTTTATGACTTTGCGCTGGAGGGGTAAGGAAAGGCATTACACCCATCATTTCAGCGAAGTTCTTTATCATGTTATCAGGAGGAGAGATTGTGGATAAGGCAAATGTGATCAAGCGTTTTTTTGCAGGACTTTTTTTGATTGGGTGGATTGCCGGCAGTCCGGGCTGTGCTGGGACCTCAACGCGTGAAAGCACCGGGGAGTATATCGATGCCTCTGTTCTTACGTCCAAGGTTAAGGCGGCAATATATAGTGACCCTATGCTTAAGGTGCTCCAGATCAATGTTGAAACGTTCAAGGGAGTTGTGCAGTTGAGCGGCTTCGTGGATTCCCCGGAGGCCGCCGCCAGGGCCGTGGAAATAGCGAGATCTATCGAGGGAGTCAAAGCTGTTAAAAACAAAATGTCCGTGAAATGAACTGGCTAAAAGCCAATGTGCTTTCGTTTGACCTTCTTTTTTTAACAGGAGCACGAATATGCTGAAAACAATCATACTATGGAAACGAAAGACGCGTATAAGCAAAAGAGGTCAACAAATTTAATGACGAAAAAGGAGAGAGTTTGTATGAAGATATTTAATAAGATGTGGGTTATAGCATTACTTCTATTCGTATTTATGGCCGGACATGCAGTAAATGCGAATGGATTACTCCCGGACACTATCATCACCGGGAGTTATGCAAACGAGAGTCTCGCAAACAATGTCTTTCAAGCAAGCAACCCGGACACCACCGCCCCCTCAGTGAATTCTACAAACCCTGTAAGTGATGCCACAGATGTGGCTATCAACCAGAAAATCTACGCAACCTTCAGTGAGGCAATGAAACGTTCAACGATCACCAAACGCACCTTTACCGTAAAGAAAGGGGCAAAGCGTGTTTCTGGCAAGGTGACCTACGTTGGCGTAACTGCGATCTTTACACCGGCAAGCAATCTCAAACCCAACACCGAGTATACTGCCACGGTTAAAACCAAGGTCAAAGACCGGACAGGCAATAAACTGGCCAGTAAGTTTGTATGGAGTTTTACGACCGGTGAGGTGACAGGGCGATTGCCAGTAGACCTTGGATTGGCTGGTAACTATGCGATTCTGGCAAAATCAGGAATCTCAACCACGGGAAGCGCTCTGATTACGGGAAATATTGGAGTTAGCCCAATAGACTCGACTGCCATAACCGGATTTGGATTAACGCTTGATGCTTCGAATCAATTTGCGACATCATCTCTGGTGGTTGGAAAGGTATACGCAGCCGACTATTCGTCTCCAACTCCTGCTAACCTGACTACGGCAGTTAGCAATATGGAAACTGCATACACAGACGCTGCGGGAAGAACATTACCAGATGCCACCGAGTTGGGCGCTGGCGAAATAGGAGGAATGACTATTGCTCCTGGCCTCTATAAATGGAGCTCTGGTGTTCTCATAAGACGCGTATAAGCAAAACAGGACAACAAATTTAATGACGAAAAAGGAGAGAGATATGAAGATATTTAATAAGATGTGGGTTATAGCATTATTGCTAGCCGTCTTTGTGGCCGGACATGCAGTAAATGCGAATGGATTACTCCCGGACACTACCATCACCGGGAGTTCTGCAAACGAGAGTCTCGCAAACAATATCTTTCAAGCAAGCAACCCGGACACCACCTCACCGACCGTGAGTTTTACAACTCCTGTGAATGGTGACACCGGCGTGGCTCTCAACAAGAAAATCGCCGTAACCTTCAGTGAGTCGATGAAACCTTCAACGATCACCAAACGCACCTTTACCTTAATGAAAGTGACAAAGCGTGTTTCTGGCAAGGTGACCTACGTTGGCGTAACTGCGACATTTAAACCAGCAAAAAAACTCGCGACCAACACCGAATATACTGCCACGATTACAACCAAGGTCAAGTACCTTGCAGGCAATAAACTGGCAAGTGACTATGTATGGAGCTTTACCACAGGTTCGGGCCCAGACACTACCGCACCCACCGTGAGTTCTACAGGCGCTGCAAGGGGCGCCACAGGTCTGCCCATCAACAGGAAAGCCACCGTAATATTCAGTGAGGCGATGGACCCTTTAACGATTACCAAACGCACTTTTACCGTAAAGAAAGGGACAAAGCGTGTTTCAGGCATTGTGACTTACGCTGGCGTAACGGCGACGTTTACACCGACAAACAATCTCGAAAACAACACCGAATATACCGTCACGATTACGACGGGGGCAAAGGACCTTGCAGGCAATGCGCTGGCAAGCGACTTTTCAGTGAGTTGGACAACAGGTTCGTCCACAGACATCACTGCACCCACCGTGAGTTCCACAGGCGCTCCGAATGGCGCCACAGGTTTGCCCATCAACAGGAAACCCACCGTGGTCTTCAATGAGTTTATGGACCCTTTAACGATCACCACGGAAACCTTTACATTAAAGCAAGGGACAACACCTGTTTCAGGCATTGTGACCTACGCTGGGGTAACTGCTACATTTACACCGGCAAGCAATCTCACAGCGAGCACCACATATACTGCCACGATTACGACCGGGGCCAAGGACCTTGCAGGCAATGCACTGGCAGTTAACAAAGTATGGAGCTTTACCACCGGTGCGGTGTCAGGTCAATTGACAGTAGACCTTGGAACGTCTGGTAATTTTGCGATTCTGGCAAAATCAGCAGTCTCAACCACTGGATCCACCGCAGTTATTGGAGATATTGGAATTAGTCCGGCCGCCGCGACTTTCATAACGGGATTTGGATTAATAATGGATTCCACGAATACATTTTCAACATCGTCTTTAGTGACCGGAAGAGTATACGCAGCCGACTATTCGCCGCCTACTCCTGCTAACCTAACTACGGCAGTTAGCAATATGGAAACTGCGTACACAGACGCTGCGGGAAGAACATTACCAAATGCTACCGAGTTGGGTGCTGGAGAAATAGGAGGATTGACTATTACTCCTGGCCTCTACAAATGGAGTTCTAGTGTTCTCATAACCACGGATGTTACTCTAAATGGTAATCCGGAGGATATCTGGATTTTCCAGATAGCTGGAGATCTCACCGTGGCCAGCGGTAAGAGCGTTATCCTAATACCAAGTTGCATTCAAACATAAACTAATATATAATATCCTCGAGGTAAACTTATTTATTGGAGGATATTATGAGAACACCTAAAGCAATAAGCGACCAGCAACAAGAATCGCTAAGAAACCTACT
>Ga0209212_1006636_pt1 | contig 13133 bp, 12 predicted proteins | sample RifGroC2_FD_183996 | JGI IMG/M metagenome (GOLD analysis project Ga0209212, IMG submission 183996) | Groundwater microbial communities from Rifle, Colorado, USA - Groundwater C2 (SPAdes) (version 2) | ecosystem: Environmental > Aquatic > Deep subsurface > Groundwater | place: Rifle, Colorado...
TTAAGAGTAAGGTAAGGTAAGGTAAGGTAAGGCGCTCGATGACGGCGCCTTTTTTATTAGCTCCCGCGCCCGCCGCTTCAACCATCTTCAATCTCATCTTCAGCCAACCCCTATAAACTCTCCCTCGCCCTCCGGGAGAGGGTCGGGGCGAGGGAGCCGGCGGCAGCTATGATCTAAAGGCGGAATAACGCTTTCCCAAGGTTTTTGGCTAGTTAGCGAATCATCGCTAAGGCACCACCCTCACCCTCTCCCGGAGGGCGAGGGGACTCATGAAATGCCGTGGCTGATGATTGGTACCAATCGGGATTATCCATTGTCCATTGGCTTCACGGCAGGTCGATCAGGAAGCGCTCCACCGGCGTGTAGTCGAGGTTGAACGCCTCGGCCACCCCCCGGTAGGTGACCTTACCCAGGGCGAGGTTCACCCCGGACCTGATCCCCGGGTGCGTCCTTGCCACCTCGCGCCACTCCGCGCCAGCCAGGGCGACCGCGTAGGGGAGGGTGGCGTTGGTGAGAGCGACCGTCGAGGTGAGCGGCACGGCGCCCGGCATGTTCGCGACGCAGTAGTGCAGGATGCCGTCCACCTCGAAGGTCGGCTCCTTGTGGGTGGTAGGGCGCGAGGTCTCGAAGCAGCCACCCTGGTCGATCGCCACGTCTATCAGCACGGTTCCCTTCTTCATCGTCTGCAGCATCTCCCGCGTCACCAGCTTCGGCGCCTTCGCCCCGCGCACCAGCACCGCGCCTATCACAACGTCCGCCTCCCGCACCAGGTCGCGCACCGCGGCCGGGGACGACATGAGCGGGAAGCAGTTTTTCGGCATCACTTCGGCCAGGTGGCGCAGGCGGGGGAGGCTCGCCTCCAGGAGGTACACCTTGGCCCCCAGCCCGCACGCCATCTGTGCCGCGTGAGTGCCGACCACTCCACCCCCCAGGACCAGGACGGTGGCGGGGGCGACGCCGGGGACGCCCCCCAGGAGGATGCCGCGTCCCCCCTGGGCGCGCTCCGAGTACTTGGCCGCCTGCTGGGCCGCCATCCTCCCAGCCACCTCGCTCATCGGGGTAAGGAGCGGCAGCGCGTTCTCCGCGTCGGTGATGGTCTCGTAGGCTATGGCGACGGCGCCGGTGCCGAGCATGGCACGGGTCAGCTGCTCGGAGGCGGCGAAATGGAAGTAAGCGAAGATGATCTGCCCCTGCCGGATCATGCCGTACTCCGACGGCTGCGGTTCCTTGACGTGCATCACCATCTCGGCGCGGGCGAAGATCTCGGCCGGCGTGGCGACGATCTCGGCGCCGGCCCCCTGGTACGCCTCGTTGCCGAAACCGCTCCCGACCCCGGCCAGCGACTCCACCAGCACGGTGTGCCCTTTCCCTACCATCACCTCGACCCCTGCCGGTGTCATGGAGACCCGGTTCTCTTCGGTCTTTATCTCCTTCAGAATCCCGACGATCATCGCTTGCCTCTCTTTTGTTTCTGCCCGGGGGCTTTATGTTGTCTGCTCCGCCGGTGGCCTACCTCCGCTCTAAAATGGAGGGGAGCGGGCCTTCATTCAGTCACTGACAGGTATTGTCACTGGCTTATCCACGGCTGTCAATGGCAAAGCAGAAACGGCGCACTGTTTTAAAGAGATTTGTGACAGAACAATGACAGACGACGGCAGTTCAGTAGCAATGGTGAAAATAGCTGTTTGAAAAGTTAGAGCAATGTTTTATAGTTGTGCTGCCGTTTTCCCTGTCAACCCTTTTCCCCCGGAGGAAGCTGATGCTCAACCTGCGCAAGAAGATCCTGGTCGCCATAGACGGGTCGCCCCTGTCCGACAAGGCCGCGGAGGAGGCGGTCCGGCTGGCCGCGGGGAACCCGAGCAAGTTCAAGAGCAAGGTTTACGGGCTCCTGGTGCTCCCGAACGCGCCGCGCAACACCTTCACCGATTTCGTCCCGGCGCGCCCGATCACGGAGCAGGCCAAATGGGCGGAACTCAAGGAGCGTATCTTCTACGTCATCGAGAAGATCGCTGCCGAAGAGGAGGTGCCGCTGGAGATTGCGGTGGTGTACGGTGACCCGGCCGAAGAGCTGATCCGCTTTGCGCAGAAGGAGGAGATCGACGTCATCGTGATCGGCAGCACCGGCAAGGGGTTCTTGAAACGAAAGCTGCTGGGGAGCGTCTCCCACAAGGTGGTGCGGGACGCGAAGTGCTCGGTCTACGTGGTCAGGGGGTAGTCTTTGCGGTCTCGCGCCGCAGGTAGGAGAGGATCTCCTTCAGGCTCTCGATGATGATCTGCTCCCCCTTGGGGAACTCGTGGGGGGAGAGTTCCAGGGTGAGCGTTTCGTTGTAGGCTGTGTTTCTCAGGTGGTTCAGGAATCGGGTCAGGGGGAGTATGCCGTGTCCCGGGAGCAGATGCTGACGCCCGTGGCCGTAATCGGAAAAATGTATGTTCCTGATCCGGCCGCTGTTGTAGAACAGGTAGAAATCGTTGATGAAGTTGGCCCGCCCCGAACCCATGTGGGTGCAGTCGAAGGTGAGGTACAGGTTCTTCTCCTTGAGAAACTCGATCATCTTCTGCGTGTCGGAGAGGATGTAGCCGTTGATACGGTACTTGCCGGTCCAGGGCATGTTCTCCAGGGTCAGCGCTACCTTGTCCCCCCCTAACTCCCTTTGAAAGTCCTGCATCCGGTACAGCCAGCGCCAGTAGGCGAACTCCATCCCGATCCATGAGGGGGGATGGAAGTTGACCAGGCCGATACCGCAGTCCGCGGCGATCTCCACGCAGCGCTTCAGGGAGTCCGTCGGGCCGCCCCAGCCGTCCAGCGGCATGAACGGGGCGTGTATGGAGAGGATGGGGAGCGTCTGGGCCAGCTCCTTCACCATCCGGCGCGAGTTGACCTTCTGGAATTCCTGGTTGATGACCAGTTCGACCCCGTCAAAGCCCGCCTCCCTCGCCATGGCGAACGCCTTTTTCATCCCGAATATGAACAGGGTCCCCGCGGAGATGGATATTCGCATAAGACCCTTCCCTACCCCTGTGCCACCAGTCTCTGGTAGGCGATTTTCTGCAGGTTGAGTACCGCCTCGAAAGAGGCCCTGAGCCGGGCGTCCAGCTCCTGGCTGAACTCCTCGGGGTTGCTGAAGGCGCCGTTTTGCTCGCTGCGGATCTCGCTGTCTATCCTCAGTTGCATGAAACACTGGAACGCCTTCAGCAGCCGTTCCGAAAGGTCGACGTCGAGCGCCCCCTTGTTCAGGAGTTCCCGGACGCGCTGCACCGTCCCCCCCCCATGCACCCCCGCATACACCGCGAGGACCCGGACCGCCATCACCATCGGTGCCAGGGCGAACTCTTCCAGGTCCAGCTCCCCCTTGTGTTCCCCGTCGCGCTGCAGTCGCCAGCGCCCGAAGTGCCCGAGGGCGAGCGGCAGATGGATCACCCGGCGCGCCAGTTGCAGGAACGGCTCCCGGTTGCGCTGCTCCTGTATGGCACGGGCGGCGGCGCTCAGCGCGTCGGCCGCCAGCCGCTCGTACCCGGTGACGAAACAGAGGTCGGCCATCGCCTCCAGGCGCCAGTTCCATTCCGGGATCGGTTGCGGACCCGGCCGCGACTGGGTGGCGAAGGGGGGGAGGGGGGAAGGGAAGCTCTCCTGCCCCCCTTCCTGCCGGTGCGGCGCCGCCGCGCCCAGAAGGGCGCGCCATTCCGAAAGCGAGCCGTGCCAGAGCATGTCGTCCCCCATGAGCACCCCGGCCTCCTTGAGCGCTACGGACAACTGGTGGCTGAACAGGAAAAAACGGGGGGAGTCGAGTTCGTGCAACAGCAGGTAACGGTTCCGGCTGTAGAGGGTCGTCTCCTGGCGTCCCCGGTCTCCGGAGACCAGCAGGGCGTAGATCGGCGCGCTCCCCTGGCCCAGCTGCAGCATGCGTTCCTCTGCCAGGGCAGCCGCCCTGGTCAGCACCATGTCGTGCAGATGGCCGCAGACACCGCAAAGGGCCAGCACCGAGTTGCGGCGCCGGAAGTGGGCCGAGGCCAGCTCGCGGTAGCGCGCCTGCAGCGGCTGCAGATCGACCGGTGCTTTTGCCTGGGCTATGGCCCGGTCGAGGGCGGCAGTCTCATGGTCGAACTGCGACTCGTAGGAGAGTTCCTCCTGCAGCGAGGCGATCAGCCCGCAAAGAAAGGAGTCCGCCTCGCGCGCCGAACTGCGCCCCCATTTGCTGCTGAGACCTGCTTCAAGCTTGTCGACCAGCTGCGCGCTGGCCCGCCATTGCAGGATATCCTCTCCCTTTGTTCCCAATAGCATCGGCATGTGCGGCTCCCATAACCTGTTCCGGTAAGCGTCAACTCTCGACACCCCGAACCCTCAACCTATAACCCGTCTTCCCAACCTCAACCTTAATCTTAATCTTAATCTTAATCTTAATTTCGACCTGCTTTTCTCAGTCCAGGTGGCCGTGCACCTCTTGCTCCAGAAAGCGCCTCATCTCTTCCGGGGGCGCCTGGGTGCCCAGAGAAACCGCGATCATGACGCAGATGACCAGCGGCGCGCCGCAAAGCGCCGAGGAGGTGATCGGGAAAAAGGCGGCCACTTGGGGCAGCGCCCCCCCCAGCAGCGGTTCGGCAAAGGTGCAGACGATCCCGGTCAGCATCCCGGCGATCGCCCCCTGCCGGTTGGCGCGGTCCCACCAGATGCCGAGCAGGAAGAGCGGGAAGATGGTGTTCCCTGCCAGCGCGAAGGCGACCGCGGTGATCTCGGCGATCAGTCCGGGAGGGTTCAGCGCCAAAAGGAGCACCACCGCGGCCAGGACCAGCGTGCTCCCTTTGGCCACCTGCATCCGCGCCGACTCGCTCGCCTGCCGGTTCACCATGCTGTAATAGATGTCGTGGGAAATCGAGGCGGCGCCGGTCATCAGGAGCCCCGCGACGGTGAAAAAGGCGGCGCTCAGGGCGCCTGCCGCAAGGACTCCGACCAGCCAGCCGGGAAGACCTGCCAGCACCGCCGTCTTCAGGACGATGATGTCCGCCATGCTCCGCGCCGCGGCCGGGGGGAGCATGACCCCCTGCTGCGCCTCCAGGAGCCTGCCGAAGACGGCGAAGGCGGGTGCCGACCAGTAGATGAGGGCGATGAAGAAGAGCCCCCAGACCACGCTCCAGCGCGCGTCACGGATGTTGGGGACCGTGTAGAAGCGAGACAGCACGTGGGGGAGACCGGCGGTGCCGACCATCAGCGTGAAGCAGAGCGCGCACCAGCCGAACAGGGAACCGCTGGCGAAGGGGGCGGTGAAGTCGATGCTGAACTCGCGGGAGAGGTCGGTAATCGCCCTGCCGTAGCCGAACTGGGGCAGCAGCCAAAAGTAGCCCAACCGGCGGGCAAGCCACATGAGCGGCACGATGAAGGAGACGCTGATCACCAGGTAGAGCAGTTGCTGGTTGCGGGGCACCCCGAGCATCCCGGATATCACCAGGTATGAGACCACGGCGAGCGCGCCGAACATGACCCCCTGCTCGTAATCTATCCCGAACATGAAGGAGAAGATCAGGCCGATCCCCTTGAACTGCGCGACGCAGTAGATGATGGCTATGGCGATGGAGATGACGGCGGCGATCAGGCGCGCCGCGGCGGAGCCGTAACGCTCGCCGACGAAGTCGGGGGCGGTGAACTTGCCGAAGCGGCGGATCTGGCTCGCCAGGAGTACCAGCAGCAGCACGTAGCCGCCGGTCCAGCCGATCACGTAGGCGAGCCCCTGGTACCCCTGGAGGTAGATGATGCCGGCAAGCCCCATCAGGCTCGCCGCACTCATCCAGTTGCTGGCGATGGCGGCGCCCCCGCCGATCCTCCCGGTGTAGCGCCCGCCGAAGCCGTACTCCAGGCTCTCGCGCGACTTCTGCCTGAGGCCGACGATGATGAAGGAAACAAGCACGCAAAGGACGACGAAGATGGACCAGGACGAGTCATTCATAGCTTCTGTCTCTCCTGCGGCTGTGATATTCGGTGATCCGGTCGATGTAGAGGTTGAAGGCGATGCAAAGGACGATGAACCAAAGCGGCAGGAACTGACCGGTGAACCAGAAATGCAGCGGCAGGTTGAAGAGGGTGAGGCGGGTCAAGAGGCTCCCGGCGCCGGTACCCTGGCACAGGGCGACCAGCACCTGGAAACCGAAGGTGCAGACACCCCAGCCGAAGAGGATGGCGAAGATGATCAGCACCTCGTCCCGCATCTGCCCCTTCTTGGGGCGGAACAGGTTTACCTGGTGGCGCTTGTCGGGGTGGCTCATGGGGTTCCTCCAGCCGGGGCTTTTGTGGTGCAGGGGAGCATAGCACAGCAGCGGCTTCTGGTGAAGATGAAAAACGACTTAAGCGGCGGGAGTGGCCAGCGCCGCTTTAGACGATCGAGAAGTTGGTGTGGATGATCTTCTGCAGGTCCTCGATCAGCAGGAGGGCGTGTCTGATCCGCTCCCGCTCCTCCTTGGGGAGCGAGTACGGGTTCAGGTAGTAGGCGTCGTTCTGGATCCCCTTGATCACCTTGATCTGGAGCAGGATGCGGTGCTTGGTGAGGATGCGGTACGCCTCGATCAGGCCGCGCGCCGTATCGGCGGAGAAGCTGCGCTCGCGCTCCAGAAGCGCGATCCTCTGCACCGTCGAGGTGGCGGGGATGCCCTGGTTGATGGCGAGGATCCGCACGTTCATGACGAGCGGCGCCCAGGCGAGCAGTTTCAGGTTGAAGCCCCCCTTGTGCTCGCCGCTCCCCTCGGTCCAGAACCGCTTCAAAAAGCCCAAGGCAAGCCGCATCTCGGTCGCCGCCTTGGCCATCCCCCAGAGCGCCAGGAAATAGTCCTGCAGCATGGCGCGGATCCGGTCCGCCAGTTCGCCCGCCAGCTCCCGGTCGCCGGCGACATAGCGGGCGTCGGAAAGGACGATCAGGTCCATCAGGTTCTTGCCGTAGTCCTCCGTCTCGTAGCGCACGATGGCGAGCAACCGGCGCTGCCACTGTGACAGGGAGCCGCGCCAGTTGTCGTTGCAGGGCATGATCCCCCCGGTGCACTTCTTGAAGCCGATCTCGGAGAGCCGCTCGACGAGGATCTGCGAGAAGTCGCGGAAATAGCTCTCCGCCGCTTCGCCGCCGTCGTCGCCGTAGACGATCAGGTAGTCCTGGTCCGTGATCAGGGTCTGTTCTTCGCGGCCGTCGCTCCCCATGCTGACCAGGGCGAAGGGGACCGGAGGGGGGGAGGGGATCTCGTCGCGCACCAGCTCGAGGGCGCGGCCGGCCAGGACATCGCGGTAGGAGGTGCAGTTCTCGTGCAGGGCCGGCACCGAGTAGAAACGCAGGAAACGCTCCATCTCCAGGGCGTTCAGCTCCTCGTGGAGCCGGAGCAGCACGCCGTAGTCGCTCTCCTCGCGGACCGAGGCGAGCAACTCTTCCTCCCGGCCGGAAAAAACCCGCAGCTGCTGCAACTTATCTTCGGTCCCCTGCTTCAGCCCATCGAGCAGCCTGCGGATCTCGTCCCGGTCCAGCAGCGGCAGGTAGGCGTGCACCTGCCCCAGCAACTCCTGCAGGAGTTCCGCGTCAGTTGGCTCGGGGGGGTAGATCTGGTGGGGCATGTCTGCTCCGCTTCGATTGAAGTGCTGGTCGTGGCGCTTGATTCTACAGAAAAAAACGGCGATGTAAAACGATTTTGCTCCTGGCCGCCGCGGTCCAGGGGGACCGGATCCGGCGGCGGGAGCGGCAAGAGGGGGGCAACTGCCGGCCGAACAAAAAAAAATGGGGAAGGTTTCCCTTCCCCAATTCGTTCAAACTTGACTGCTTAAGCTTAGTGTTCCACTGCCTTGGCCATGCCCAGACCGGTGTTCTGGCGGACGTAGACCTCGTCGAACATCTCCTCGGAACGCCGGTTCGGGAAGGCGAGGCAGCCAAGGATGGCGGCCATGAAGCCGAGCGGGATGGAGATGATGCCCGGGTTTTTCAGCGTGAAGAGCGGCTTCTCCAGGCCCATCATGGAGGTGCCGTCCTGCAGCGAGTCGACTTTCGCCTTGGCGAGAGCCTTGGTGTCCTTCTCGGTGAGCGTTGCACCGGCAGGGAGTGCAGCCTGCTTCTTCTCCAGGGCGACGACCACTTTCTTGGCGCCGGCAGCTACCACTTTCGGGTAGGTCATGTTCGGGGAGATCATCACCAGGCCGATGGAGGCGATGGTGCCGACCAAGAGACCGGAGATGACGCCGGCGGTGTTGAACTTGCGCCAGAACAGCGAGAGCACGACCACTGGCAGGTTGCCGGAGGAGGCGACGGCGAAGGCGAGTGCCACGAGGTGGGCAACGTTCTGCTTCTCGGCCGCGATGCCGATCACGATGCCGCAGGCGCCGACCACGAAGGAGGTGATGCGTGCTGCGAAGACCTGCTCGTGCTGGTCGGCATGGCCGTCCTTGATCACGTTCACGTAGATGTCGTGTGCGATAGCTGCGGATGCCGCCAGAACCAGGCCGGAGACGACGGCGAGGATGGTGGCGAAGGCGACGGCGCAGAGGAAGGCCAGGAAAAGGTCGCCGAAGATCGGTGCGATGTCTGCGCCGAGCTGCTGTGCCAGCATCAGGGTTGCCATGTTGCCGCCCGGGTCGACCGAGATGATACCCTGCGGGGTGAGGTTGATCGCTGCGCCGAAGCCGAGCAGCGTGGTCAGGACGTAGAAGCCGCCGATGATGAACATCGCGATGATAACGGACTTCCTGGCGGCCTGTGCGGTCGGCACGGTGAAGAAGCGCATCAGGATGTGCGGCATGCCGGCGGTGCCGAGCACGAGAGCCATACCGAGCGAGATCTGGTCCAGCGGATTCTTCATGAACAGACCGGGCTCAAGGAAGCGCTGCCCGGCGTCCACGCCGCTCAGGATGACGCCGTCTTTCAGGACCAGCTTCGAAACGTGGTCCTGGATATCGGGGCTGTTGACGATGGTGGAGAAGAAGCCGATCGGGTTGAAACCTGCCTTCGCCATGACCAGCACGGAGAGAAGAAAGGCGCCCGACATCAGCAGGCCTGCCTTGATGATCTGTACCCAGGTGGTGGCGACCATGCCGCCGAAGACGACGTAACCGACCATGAGGACGCCGACGCCGACGATGGAGGTCTTGTAGGGGATGCCTACCAGAAGGGCCATCAGCTTCCCTGCGCCGACCATCTGTGCGGTCAGGTAGAAGGTGGAGACGGCGACGGTGGAGATGGCGGCGAAGGCGCGCACCGGCTTGGGGGAGGTCCTGAAGGAGAGGATGTCGCCCAGGGTGTACTTGCCTGCGTTACGGCACGGCTCAGCCACGATCAGAAGCACGGTGATGTAAGCCACCAGCCAGCCGACCGAGTACATGAACCCGTCATAGCCGTACAGCGAGATCAGGCCGGAAATACCGAGGAAGGAGGCCGCGGACATGTAGTCCCCCGCGATGGCCCAGCCGTTCTGGGTGCCGGTGATGCCGCCGCCCGCGGCGTAGAAGTCGGCAGCGGTCTTGGTCTGCTTGGCGGCCCAGACGACGACCCCCATGGTGATCGCGATGATGACGGCGAACATGCCGATGGTGATGGTCTTGTTCGTCTTCAGTTCCCTTTTCTGGGACAACGGTGCCGGAGCCGGGGCGACCGCTACGGCGGGTGCCTGAGCGGCCGGTGCCGCCATGGTCGGTGCGCCCGGCGCGGCCGGTGCGGTTGCGGCCGGCGCAGTCGCGGCGGGTGCTGCACCCGGAGCGGCGGCTTTGTTCGGCTCTTGGGCAAAGGCGGTTGCGGCAACAGAGAGGGCCAGTGTGGCTGCTATGATGATTTTCTTCATGGTCATGTCGTATCCTCCTTCCCTAGAGATGTAATTCGTCGATCAGTTCGCGGGTCAACCGGTCAAAGTCCTTGTTGGCGACGTGCGAATAGTACAGCGCTATTCCCCAGGAGACAAAGAACTGGGAAAGGGCGAAGATGTATCCGAAATTGATGACGCCGATGATCTTGACTTTGAAGATGCCCGGGGTGTACGCGGCTCCGATCGGGAGCAGGAAGTAGTACACGCAGGAGAAAATCCACCATCCGAAAAGGAAGGCCGTTTTCTTGTGGTGAAGTTCCACGAATTTCGGGTTCTTTGCGATTGCTGCCCAGTCGTACTGTTTTTCTGCCATGGTTGTCACTCCTTTCTTGGTAAAATGCGCTGTTGTCGTGGCGGCGTCCCGCCCCAGTGATCAATTCCCGATAAGTCCCCCTTTCGTTATTTTCTGTTTGGTTTGGTAATCCTGTTTGCGGCTTCTTCTAAGATGCTTTTGTTAAAGCGTTCTGTTATTTGCCCGGTATCGCAACTGTCCGGTATGAGAGGTCTTTTCAAGAAAAGCTGCAGCGGTTTAAGGCGTTTCGCCTCCGGGCCGTCCGCCCGTCAAAGCGTATACGTAGAAATCTTTTAGCACATGATTTCTAAATGTACAATAAAAATAAACACTGTTTTAAATAATAACGTGTTTGTCGGGGAAAAAAAAATCAGATCTGGTCGCCTGCAACTACCAAATATTATAACTAAAAAGGGAAATGTCCATGGTAAATTTTTTTTATTGTCGACGCCCCCCGGGCCGGCCCCGAGCGTATACGGACTTTTCGTCCCGTCGGTATACGCCCGCCTCAAACGCTGTCGCATTATTGTGTAAAATGTGGGGGCTATTCATACTTGTCGGCATATCTCAGGAAAACTTCAGTGTTATCTGTTAAAAATATTCGGGTGGACTGTGATTGTTCTGCAACCGTTACGGTTGACAGTCAATGACAATATCGACGGATAGCTTTGCCGTGGCGAGGACTGGCTGCGATTAACAGAGGCAATGTCGCGCTGATTGCTACTGTAAGCAGATGTTTTTGCTATATAAAGAATGCCGCAGGGGAGGGACTGTTGTAGCTGTAAGCCTACTGGTGCATAGGTGGTTTGTTATTCAGTATAGCAGGAGCAGGTGCAAAAATAAAAGGGAAGCCGTGTCCGGCTTCCCTTGTGATGCGACAGTTCAACTCCCTCAATGAGAGTCAGTGCTTTTCCATTGACATTGAATGCGATGGCCCGTTCATTCTTATCGCTGCGGCGAACTCCATCCAGAAGATGAGGTAGATGGAAATCATCAGCGAGAGGCCGATGTTGGCATTCTCGGGGCCGAGCGACTTGGTCAGTATCGGCGAGGCGAAACCCGCTCCCAGCGTCCCGGTAGCCCGCTCCAGCAGGTAGAAGACCGGCAGGGTGAGCAGGGTCCCGGCCACCATGATGGCGATGCCGCGCCCGCGCTTGACCCAGTACTTGGGGGAGAATCCGAACATCCTCATGAAGATGACGACCAGTATGATCCAGACCGAGTAGTCGACCGCGGCGTCCGGCAGCGCCAGCTTGTTCTTCACCAGCGCCACCTCCAGGATGGTGACGGCGAAAAGGAGCACGAACATCCAGTTGAATTTCTCGTTGGCCTGGGTCTGCCAGTTCCTGCTGTCCGGCGCCGCCGTCTCCCTGGCCGAGTGGTTCGGGGTGCCGAGGGCCGAGAAGAGGATCGCGAACCAGATCCCCGCGTTGTGGAACAAAAGCGAGGCGTGGTTGCCGGCCACGTTGGCGATGCGGGACATGGGATCGCGCGCGAAGTCGGCGGCGATCCGCATCAGGAACAGGTTGACAATAACGGAGCACATGATGATGACGGTCAGCGTGAAGATCCTGCGCGGCAGCAGGTAGGGGTCGATCCGGTCCGGGAAGCCGAGGATGAAGGCGAACCAGATCAGATACATGATGAGGGGAATGCCGAGGCAGATGCCGTAGACGGAGTTGCCGGCGAAATCGCCGCTTTGGGCATAGATGATGTACTTTTTGTCGCTGTCTGGGTCGGTGTTGGCAGCGCTGACCACTTCCTTCGGGACCTTGGTGACGTGCGGCAGGAGCCCCATGCCGTACCAGCCGTGGTCACCCTGCGTCGTGTCGACGACCCAGTACTGATCGCCCATCATCTCGTCCAACCCCTGGAAGATCCGCAGCGAGAAGGTGGCGCAGACGATGACGACGACCAAAAGAAGTATCACGTTGGATATTTTCATCGGCATGTGACTATCCTCCTGAAACGCGCGATTCCGGGGGCGGTGCCCCTCTACTCCTTGTGGGTGGTCCAGAACATGGAAACCGCGTTGGCGGCGAACAGGCCGTAGAGCCACATGGTGTTCCAGGCGGGACCGGACCAGTGGCTGCCGCGACCGCCGCCCACGACGCCCGAGGCGATAACGATTCCGATCATGGCGGTAAAGGCAACCATGGCGACTGCGCGCAGGATGGCACTGTTGCGCCAGGTGTGCCGCTCCAGTTCCTCAAGTCTCGAGAGCAGTTCCAGTTCTTTTTCACTCATCGCCGTTCTCCTTTTGCAGAAAAATGCAGTTTCTTGTTGACCGGGCGGTTCTGGCGGCCGCTGCGAGCCCGTCGGCTCATACCGCCCAAAGTTCCGAATCAAGGCCGACCGGCATCCGGTCGGACAGTTCCTGATACTTCAGGCATTCACTGTGTCGGCAGCTGCAGAACTTGATGATCTGCTTCACGTCGTGCGGCGAGATATAGCCGCATCCGACGTCGCAGTAGTCATCGTTTTTGCCGTAGAAAGGGCAGACCGTAGCTTCCTGCATCAAGACCTCAAATACCTTTTGAAAAGCAGACGATACTCAAGCAAGAAAGGGTGACATCGTGACTGATGCAACTGCCGTACCAATTCGAAGCGTTACCGCGGGGTATCTTCCTTTGCCTGCAATTACAGGCGCTTGCAGCCAGAACCGGTGCCGCATCCTCAGCTGCCGTCGCATGTTTTTTTGCAGAAACGCAAAAAGGAATTAGAGCGCTTTACTGTCGTCGCTCACTTTTATCCGGGGGGGGGCTTTTTCGCGGGGCGGGGTTGAAATCAACAAAAACGCTGAGTTATGGCTCTGCCGACTGCCGGGAACGGTGATTTTGCACGGATGCAAGTGGGAGGCTCGCTTTTTTGCAATCGTGCAAAAGAGGTTGCGGTGGTGGTGGCTGTTTCTGTAGCGGCAATCGGATATTGGTAGCTGCAGAGTCGGTTGCCGCAGCGCAAAAAGCCCCTCACCCGCCCTTCGGCCACCCTCTGGAGACAGGTTAAGGTTGAGGTTGAGGTTGAGAAGGTTCTGCTT
>Ga0209212_1006642_pt1 | contig 13128 bp, 10 predicted proteins | sample RifGroC2_FD_183996 | JGI IMG/M metagenome (GOLD analysis project Ga0209212, IMG submission 183996) | Groundwater microbial communities from Rifle, Colorado, USA - Groundwater C2 (SPAdes) (version 2) | ecosystem: Environmental > Aquatic > Deep subsurface > Groundwater | place: Rifle, Colorado...
ATTCGGCCGGGCAAGGAACGTTCTTCGGAGTATTCGACGCGGCACAGAAGTCGCTGACCTACCAGGTGACAGTGAACAACCTGCAGGGGACAATTTCCGCCGCCCATTTTCATGACGAGAATACGTCCGTTCTTCAGGCGATCACATTCAGCGGAAATACCGCCTCCGGCACATGGTCGAATATCAACGATTCCGTCATTGTGAAGCTCGTTAACCAGCGCATCTACGTGAATGTGCACACTTCCGCTTTTGGAGGCGGGGAGATACGCGGTTACACCGGTGCCCAGTCGCATGCCTTCGGCATCAAGATGGACGGGGCGCAGGCAGGACAGGCATCGAACGGAAAGGGGACGGGATACGTTTCCTGGGATAGTGCCTCAACGAAAGTCAGCTACCATATGACGTACGCTGGTCTCAACGCTCCGCTCACCGTTGCTCATTTTCATTCTGCCAGAACAACGGGGGTCATTCAGGGGATAGGATTCACAGACAGCACGGCATCCGGCTTCTGGAACGTGCCGGATTCAGTCCTTCATCTTCTGATAAGAGGTGAACTGTATGTGAATATCCATACGTCGTTTGCCACCGGAGGTGAGATTCGAGGCGCGGTCGTCCCCTATGGCGAGTTCACATTCGGTGTGGCGATTGACGGGGCACAGGCCTCGACCATCTCGCTTGCCCAGGGGACCGCGTGGGTTTCGCTGGATCGGTTTGCCACGAAAGCGAAGTACCATATGACCTACGCCAGCCTCGGAGGCACATACGCAGGCTCCCATTTCCATGCCGGGGCATTGATCCTCAAAGCAATTACGTTTGTCGGCAACGTCGCCGACGGCGATTGGTTGAATCTGTCAGACTCAAACCTCCGTGATCTCCTGAAGGGAGATGTCTATATCAATATCCATAGCTCGCTTTTCGGCGATGGCGAGATTAGAGGAAATCTCAAGTATGGTAACGATGGAGATGCCGTATGGTCGGCAACGCTGGACGGGAGCACTGCCGGCACCATCTCCACGGCCAAGGGAACGGCATGGCTTGCCCTCTATCAGGATGATAGCGTGAAGGTCCGCGTGACCATTGCCGGGCTTACCTCTGCCTTCACCAGCGCGCATGTCCATGCGGCGAATACAGGAATCCTCTTTGGGCTCAATTTCACCGACAGCACGGGGACCGCGACCGCATTCAGACCCGATAGCGTCCTCCTGCAGCTAATCAAAGGACAGCTCTATGTGAACGTGCACACAGGGACATTCGGAGGGGGTGAAATTCGGGGAAACCTTAAGTTCGGATCAGGAGTGGTTACCGGCGTGCAGATTGACAAGACCTCGGACAACATTCCCGCCTCGTACACCCTTGATCAGAACTATCCCAATCCTTTCAATCCGACCACAGCAATCAGCTTTTCACTTGCCGAACGCGGAAACGTATCTTTGAAGATCTATAATCTCCTCGGCCAGGTGGTGGCGACCTTGCTTGACGACGTGAAAGAAGCGGGGATCTACAATGTTTCTTTTGACGCTTCGGGGCTTACAAGCGGAGTCTATTTCTACCAGCTCACAAGGGAGAAAGGTTCAGGGATAACGAGAAGGATGGTGCTTCTGAAGTAAATCTTCGGTCAGCTCATTGAAACGGAAAAAGGTCCCGGGTAACTTCGGGACCTTTTTGTTTTGAGTTCAAAGACTGAACAAAAGAACAACATATTCTGTGTGTTCTCTGTGATCTTTGTGGTTAAGTTTTCTCGCCTCGATCCAAATGGTATGTCAATTGTTCTGAGCTCCCTGCTGGATCCATAACCCGATCTTCACAATCATCGTGTCGGGCAAACCGGTTGATGCATAGGGGCCTCCGAAAGGCATTCGGCCCACAATTCACGTTCCGCGCAGTTCCTTCATAATACCACTGTTCGTAGAGTCCCCTGCAATGACGACGTTGGTGCCGTAATTAACACCTCCTGCGCGAACGCCGGCGTATGTGGATTGATTGTACCCACTCGAGGGGTTCTGCCCGGCATGGCATCCCTGTGTTGCGCAATTAGCGAGGAGGATCGGATGAATATCATTGGCGAAGGATTGGGGGCCGGGATTGAACGGAGGGGGGGGCGTCGTGGGAGTTGGTACGAGTGTGCCAAGGTCCTGGCAGCTCTGAATTCCCAGAGTCAGAAGAGTAGCAGCGATCGCAACTGATAGTTTCATGAGATCTCTCGATGTGACGAAATGCACCGGCGTAATTGAACGTAGAACACGACAACTACTTGATAAGTTTCGTGTTGAGTCTTAGGGTAGCGGACTGTACATTGAAGCCGGCCTTTGAACTGGTACGAAACCACCATGCAGACCGTCCAATCGAGCCTTGTCCACAAGATAGCGCCTTATGACGAGAGAGAAAAGAAGCCCCTTCCCGCTTTGATTTTGCTTCACGGCCGTGGAGCAAACGAGGATGACCTTCTGGGCCTTCTCCCTTTCCTGGCGCCTCAATTCTTCATTGTTGCGGCCCGCGCACCCTTTCCCTATCCATACGGCGGTGCGACATGGTATGAAACGCTTGCTTCGGGGACACCCCAGCCGGAACAGTTCACGGAAAGTTATGAGAAGCTCGTCGAGTTTGTCCGCGATGTCAAAGAACATTATCCTGTTGACCCTGAGCGCCTCTTTTTCCTTGGTTTCAGCATGGGAGCGGTTATGTCCTACGCGTACGCGTTCACACGTCCGCGGGAAGTAGGCGGCGTTGTGGCACACAGCGGGTATATTCCGGAAAATACACAGTTGGCGTTCGACTGGCCCGGCATGAAGGGGAAGGATTTCTTCGTTGCTCATGGAACTCTGGATCCGGTGATCGGAATTCAGTTCGGGCGGAGGGCGAAAGAGATTCTGGAAAAGAACGAAGCGAACGTTGTTTATCGTGAATATCCCATTCCGCACTCCATGAGCGAGGAGAGCGTGAGCGATTTTTCGTCGTGGCTCGGCCGCAGAATCATGGGAGCATCGTAGGTGTATGGGACTAAAACGACGAAAAAGAACCGCGACATCAGAATTCGGCACCTCGGGGAGGGTGAGCCACGATTCTTCCAGATTCTACAACAGCAGGCTCTACGGCGAGGCCCGCAAACCGATGCCGGTTCCCGACGAACAGCCTGTCCCGCAGGATGCGCTGGATCGGATTATCCATGCAAGCAGTGAACGGATGGTTCTTTTGCCGGATCACTGCATTCATCTCATGATTACCTCGCCGCCGTACAACGTCTCAAAGGAATATGACGAAAACTTCACGCTTGGAGAATACCGGAGTCTCCTGCGGAGGGTCTTCTCCGAAGCGTATCGGGTGCTTGTTCACGGCGGCCGCGCCTGCGTCAATATTGCCAACGTCGGCCGAAAGCCGTATATCCCGCTTCATGCGTTCCTTGTACAAGATCTGCTCGATTTGGGTTTTGAAATGCGCGGGGAAATCATTTGGAACAAGAGTTCCAGCGCCGGACCATCGACGGCTTGGGGAAGCTGGAAATCGGCTTCAAATCCCACTCTGCGGGATGTCCACGAGTACATCCTGATCTTCTCGAAAGGGTCGTTTTCCCGGAACGGCCACTCCGGCCGAAACACGATTTCGAGAGACGAATTCCTGGAATTCACAAAAAGCATCTGGGATTTTTCGGCCGAGTCCGCAAGAAGAGTCGGGCATCCGGCCCCCTTTCCGCTGGAATTGCCCAGGAGGCTCATTCAATTGTATAGTTTCAAGGGGGATGTGGTCCTTGACCCGTTCGCAGGGAGCGGAACGACCTGTATTGCCGCACGGGAAGCAGGCAGACACTTTATTGGCTATGAAAAGAATGAAGAATACGTCAAACTGGCGGAAGAACGACTGGCTAGAAAAGGAAGCAACTCTTTGAAAAAGCTATAACACGAAGAGACACGAAGAATACACGAAGGTCACAGAGAATTCTTTCCTTCGTGTAACTTCGTGTTCCTCAGTATCCTTCGTGTAATTCTTTTCAATTGAAAGATCCCATCCATGGACCATCGAAATCGTGCCTACCAATATGCAGCCATTATCGCGGCGCTTCTGTTTTCCTGTGCGAAAGACCCGAATCCCGACGAACGGCTTCTCAACGCATTGATACCCGTGCGCGAGAGGTATGCACCCGATCGCCGAGTAGCGATCTTCACCGTGACCCCCGAATGGCAGAACGGCGTCCTCGTTGCCAAGGGAGAAGTCGACAATCCTCAGGCAAAAACGGATGCGCTGGGCGCCCTCAAAGATGCAGCGAATGTCGACCCTGTCGACAGCATCATTGTCCTTCCGGATCCAAGGCTCGGCGAGAATCGCAACGGAATCATCACTGTCAGCGTCGGCAATGTGCGCTCGCGGCCTGGTCAGGATGAGGAGCTCGGGACCCAGGTCCTGATGGGAATGGTGGTGAAGCTGTTGAAGAAGCGGGGCGGGTGGTACTACGTGCAAAGCAATGACAAGTACCTTGGGTGGATCGAAGACGACGCAATGGTAGTGACTGATGACAAGGGTGTGGACGACTGGATCGCGGCGTCAAAAGTGATAACAGTCGATTATTTCGGAGTCGTTCGTGAAAAGCCTTCTCTCACCGCTCAGCCCGTGAGTGACGTCGTAGCCGGTGCGATGCTGAAGAAGGGGGGAGAGGGCGGTTCATGGATTGCCGTTGCGCTCCCGGACGGGCGCAAAGGATACATCGGGCGATCAATCGTTCAGGATTATGGGGCCTGGAGAAAATCCAGAAGGCTGACGACAGCGAATATCGAGAACACGGCAAAGATGTTTGTCGGTGTTCCCTACCTCTGGGGCGGCACGTCTGCCAAGGGTTTTGATTGTTCCGGCTACACGAAGACGGTGTATCGACTGAACGGCCTCGAACTCAACCGCGATGCAAATCAGCAATCGCTCATGGGTGAAGATGTCGCGGTGGGGGGAAGTTTCCAGGGATTGAAGGACGGAGACCTTCTCTTCTTCGGGCGCAAAGCTGCCGGCGAAAAGCCCGAGAGGATCTGGCACGTTGGGATCTATCTGGGCAACAAGGAGTTCATTCACTGCGCGGGACGGGTGCGGATCAACAGTTTCGATTCCACTGCATCTCACTTTGACCGCGAGAGGTTGAATACCTTCGTGCGCGCTCGGCGCCTCATCGGTATGTCGCAAGTACCCGAGGTGGGCTGAGCCCTGTCACACCTTGGTAAGGCCGATCCCGGGGCTGTCGGTGAGTGTGACTTTCCCGTTCACGATTCGGGTTCCTTCGTAAGGATCGTTGCTGATGAGAAGAGCGCCGTCAAGGTCGGCCCAATCGACAAGGGGAGAGAGATGCGATGCCGCTGAGATCGCGCATGATGTTTCGGTCATGCACCCCAACATGACCTTCATGCCGAGCGCACGGGCAAGGAGAATCATCTTATATCCTTCGCGCATGCCTGTCGATTTCATCAGCTTGATGTTGATGCCGGTGTAGACTCCCTTCGCTTTGACCACATCCGCAAGTCGTTGCACCGCTTCGTCTCCGATGATCGGTATCGGACTTCGCTCTGTCAGCCATGCGTGATCATCGATACGGTCCTTGGGAAAAGGTTGTTCGACGAACTGGACTCCCTTCTCTTTCAGCCAATGAACCATGTCGAGCGCAGATTCCTTCACCTTCCATCCTTGATTCACATCGGCCGTTAATGGCTTGTCCGTGACTGAACGGATTGTCTCGATCATCTCCTTATCGGTCTCACGTCCCAGCTTGACCTTCAAGACATTGAATTCTTTCGCTTCCAGAGTCTTCTTGCGGATCATGTCGAGGGTATCGATTCCGATGGTAAAAGAGGTCATCGGGGTTCGGTTTTTGTCCAGCCCCCAGATGTTGTACCATGGCTGGTTCACAAGTTTTCCAACCAGATCGTGCAGGGCAATGTCGACGGAAGCTTTCGCGGCCGGGTTTCCCGGCGCAATCCTGTCAATATGCCCCAGAATGGTCTCCAGTTCGAACGGATTCTTATACCCGCTGAGGTCGAGTTTGGAAAGAAACGCTGTAGCGGTTTCGTGCGATTCGCCCAGGTACGGCGGCATTGAAGCTTCTCCGTAGCCGATGACGCCGTCGTATTCTATTTCAGTGAGTACAACAGGGGTCGTCGTGCGAGAACTCGTTGCGAGGGTGAAGACGTGTCTCAATTCAAGAGTGTAGGGGCGAAAGCGGAGTTTGAGAGCGCCGGATGCTGCGCGTTTTGCTTTTTCTTGACGCAGAAACGTTTTTGATTCTGCCAGCGCGGTAGTAGCAAGGAGCGTCGAGGCAGCAAGGAACGAGCGTCGGGATCGGTTCATGGTGAAGTCCTTTTGCGTAGGGAATATTCATAAAAGTAGCGGAAAGACGCACAAAACACAAAGTCCGTCCCACCTGAAACCTGAAACTTGGAACCTGAAACACTCACCGCCATGAACGCGGGTCGTTTGCTTCCAATCATTGCAGTTTGTATCTTGGCAATGATAGCTGGTCCTGAGGAGAGCATGAAACCACAGAGGCAGATCCTGATTGTTGACGATGAGCCGGTTTGGCTGAGAGTTCTCAAGCAAATGCTCGAGACAAAGGGGTATGTCGTCAAAGAGGCGGCAAGCGGAGCTGATGCTCTCAATACCCTCAAGAGCTACGAGCCTGATCTGATTTTGCTGGATGTGCGGATGCCGGATATGAACGGCTTCGACCTCCTGGACCATATCAAGAAACTTCCCAAGCTGGCTTCCAAGCCCGTGGTGTTTGTATCTGCCATGGACGATTTTCACGCCAAGAAAGTTGCGCGTGAACTTGGTGCTGCAGATTATCTTCTGAAGCCCATCGACGAAAAGGAAGTCAATTCTGTCCTGGCGAAGTACCTTCCGAGGTAGGCCCTCAGCATCCCGCGAAGCACAGGCAACACGTCTGCATTGACCCATGAACTTCATTCGTAATATCAGGAGATTCCGCGCCACGTTGGGGCCGGTTGAACAGGCACAGATGGTTGCCTCAACGGCCGTCGTTGTCGCCATGGTGACAATCGTCCTCGTGCGGGTCTTCACCGGGTACAAACTCGGATGGTATGACTTCCTCAGCGTCATCACCGTCGGAATGTTCGGCTTTCTCATCGTGTACTTCACCTTGAACTACGGTCGGCTGCTGGAAGAGCAAAAACAGGAAGTGCTTGCCCTCAACGCGATTGCCGAAGCCGTCAACCGCGCCCTCGAAATAAGCTACCTGCTTCAAAATGCGTTGCTTGAAGTGCAAAGAGTGTTGAACGCCGAGTATGGGTGGATCTATCTCCTGGAAGGAGACAAGCTTGTGCTGAAATCCTCCCGGGGAACCGAAGAGCTCCCGGCAGCCATCCTCCCTTCGGGATCGTCGGTGAATGATACATCACTCTCGTGGGTCCAGGCTCCCCGCGTAACCCGTGTTTCATCGCCGGATTCCGAAAAACTCCCGTCCGGTCCCAAGGTGCGTGCGTGGGCTTCCGTCCCCATCATGATGAAAGACACGTTCTCAGGCCTCATTATCATTGCAGGCAGGAGCAATGATGGTCTCACGGAGAAACAGCTGGAGTTGATCGCGGCGTTTGCCAATCAGATCGGCGTCGCTCTCGAGAATGCAACCCTCTTTGAGCGCCTCAGGCGATCAGAGGAGCGTTACATGGACCTGTTCGAGAATTCGCCTGACATGTACCATCTTGTGAACAGGGACGGGACCATCGTGAGCTGCAATCGAACCGAGGCCGACCTCCTTGGATATCGCAAAGAAGACCTGATCGGATATTCCATCCTGAAACTGTACCCGCTGGACTATCACGAACAGGCAAGGAAATTACTGGAACAGATTTTTGAACAGAAGCGCGGGATCAAGGGATTGGAAGAGCAAATGGTCGACAGCAAGGGGGCATTGCTGGACGTGAGTCTCAATGCATCGATCATTTATGACGATCAGGGGCAGCCCATCCTGATGCGCGCTGTGGCCCGGGATATCACGGAGAAGAAGAAACTTGAAGCGAAGATTCTTCACGCCCAGCGGATTGACAGCATTGGGAACCTGGCGGGCGGGATATCGCACGATTTCAACAATATTCTCACCTCCATCCTCGGATCCACAGCCATCATGAAGCGCAAGATGAAGAAATCGGACCAGTGGTACCGGTTCGCCGATATTATTGAGACCGCAGCAAAACGGGGAGCGGCCCTCACCCGGCAGCTGCTGACGTTTGCCCGCAAAGGATCGATCCAGTTCAAGGCGATCGTCATCAATGATATTGTGGACGAGACGCTGGACCTTTTTGAGCGGAGCATTGACAAAACGATCACGGTCAGGAGGAATCTTAACGAAGAGATTTGCCTGATCAACGGCGACGACGGCCAGATCCAGCAGGCGATTCTCAACCTCCTCATTAACGCGCGGGATGCCATGCCCGATGGCGGCTCCATCATCATAACGACGGAACGGATCGATGTCGATACGAAACTGACCAACGCCATTGGCGAACAGAGATCCGGCGAGTTTGTCGCCGTTTCGGTGCGGGATGAGGGAACAGGAATGGAACGTGCGACCCAGCAGCGGATTTTCGAACCCTTCTTTACAACAAAAGATCAGGGAAAAGGGACAGGACTGGGGCTTTCGGTTGTTTATGGCGTGGTGAATTCGCATAACGGGTTCATCACCGTTCAGAGCGAACCGCGCAAAGGGTCCGAGTTCACTCTTTGCTTCCCGCTTCTCGGCGAAGGAAGCGGGCTGCATCGCATGAGGAGAAAGTGGCCGCTCGCACGCGGAAAAGAAACGGTTCTTGTCATTGACGATGAGGTCGATGTCGGCGAAGTGATAGGAGGGATGCTCGAGAATCTGGGATACGATGTCGCGGTGGTTCAAAGCGGCCTTGAAGCGCTCTCGGCCTACGAAAAAGGCGACAGGTATGATGTGATCATTCTCGACATGAACATGCCGGAGATGGGTGGAAAGGAAACATTCTATCGCATCAAGAACATGGATCCCGACGTTTGCGTGATTGTGTCGACCGGCTACAGCAACACCAGCATCGATGGTACTCCGTTCAAAGAAGCGATCGACGGGTTTCTTCAGAAGCCCTACCAGTTGGAAGAACTTTCCAAAACAATGCGGGAAGTTCTCAGCCGTCGTAAGCCGCAATAAGAATTTCTCCATTGATTCTCCCGGCAGTTCTCCTTTCTTGGTGTGTTCCTCGTGTACTCCTGAGGGTTGAAAAACAAAGCAAACAACCGAATGCGAGGACGCAAATGCTCACGTGGAGCCGTTGCATCCTCACTCCCTTGCAACTGCTCGAAATAATCGGTACCATGAGGCACAGAAGAATTCTCCGATTCCGAAAACCATGACGCTCGAAGCATTTGCCGCAGGATTGAAGAAGGCCCGTACCGACAAGCAGATCTCGCTGATGGACATCTCTGCGTCGACGAGAATCAATTTGAAGTTCCTCGAAGCGCTGGAGGAAGGAAGCTTCAGCGTCCTGCCTCAAACCTATGTGAGGGCTTTCATTCGCGAGTATGCCGATGCGGTTGGATACAACGTTCAGGAGGCAATGAAGCAATACGATGCCTTGAGCCAGCCGAAACAGGCAGAGAAAACAGAGAGTCCGGGTGTTCAGGTCAAAAGCGCCGGGCCCAGCCAGCCGCTCCCGATAGAGAATCGTATCCTTGGCTTTGCACGCCAGAATGCCGTCTTCATCGGTATCATTGTCGTGGTCGCAATTTTTGTCGTGTACCTGACTCGTCCAGTGGGTGATACCGCGCCCATCGGTGATGTCGCTGAGACGCCTTTCGACAAGGTGGTTCAGGAAAACCAGGCAGCTGTGCCGACTCAACAGCAGGAGCCCATCACGCTCCCCTCGGTAAGTCGGCTGGTGACAGTTGACAGCCTAACGTTGGAGATGACCACGACGGATTCCGTGTGGATGACAGTGACCCTCGACGGAAACCAAACGCTCGAGTATCTCTTTTCGCCGTCCCGAAAAGGGTCCTGGAAGGCAAAGGAATCCTTCTCCCTGACGATGGGAAATGCCGGCGGAGCTTCGTTCTCTCTCAATGGCCATGAGCTTGGAGCTTTGGGCAAACGCGGCGCCGTGGTGCGCAACATCCTTATCTCTCAAGCCAATCTTCCCAAGCAATGACCGTTGTTGTTTGACATGTCGACGGATCGTGCCAATGCGACCTTGTGGAAACGGGCGGAAGAACTCCGAACCCGGTTGCGCAATCACGACTACCGGTACTACGTGCTGGCTGAGCCGAACGTCTCCGATGAGGAATACGACGGGCTCATGCGTGAGCTCGTGTCGCTTGAGGAACGCCATCCCGAGCTGAAAACTCCGGACAGCCCGACGCAGCGCGTCGGCGGCGCTCCGACGAAAGAGTTCGAAACGGTCTCCCACTCGGTCCCCATGCTGAGCCTCTCAAACACGTACAACGAAGAAGAGGTGCGGGAGTTCGACAAGAGGGTGAATGGGGCTCTGAAAGGAGAAGGATGCCAGTACGTCTGTGAGTTGAAAGTGGACGGCGTGGCAGTGAGTCTGCAGTACCGCGACGGAGTCATTGCACGAGGAGCGACCAGAGGTGACGGCTTTCAGGGTGATGATATCACGCAGAACATCAGAACGATCCGGTCGATCCCCCTTTCTGTCCGTCCAAAAGTGAAAGGCCTGAAAGACTTTGAAGTACGGGGGGAAGTGTTCATGACGAGAAGCGACTTTGAGAGAATGAACAAAGAGCGGGCAAAGACGGGAGAACGCCTCTTTGTGAATCCGAGGAACTCGTCGGCCGGAACATTGAAGTTGCAGGACTCAAAGGTGGTGGCGCAGCGCCCTCTGAAATTCATCGCGTACTACCTGCGCTCTGAGAATGGGAATCTTCTGAGTCATTACGAAAACCTTGCGCTTCTGAAGAAAATCGGATTTCCTGTGAGCGAGCACACACGGCGCTGCAGGACAATTGAGCAAGTTGCTGAATATTGGAGAGAATGGGAGGGCAACCGCGACAGTCTTCCCTACGATATTGACGGTGTCGTTGTAAAGGTTGACGACCTCCGTCAGCAGGAACAGCTTGGAGCAATTGCCAAGAGTCCCCGCTGGGCGATCGCATTCAAGTTTGCGGCAAGAAAACAAGAAACCGTTCTGAAGAATATTCTCTTGCAGGTGGGGCGGGGCGGGACGATAACTCCCGTTGCCGAGTTGGAGCCTGTCTTTGTTGGCGGAACCACGGTCTCCCGTGCAACGCTGCACAACGAAGATTATATCAAAGAACTTGATATCAGGCCCGGTGATGTGGTGGTTGTTGAAAAAGGGGGGGATGTCATCCCAAAAGTCAGCGCAGTGATCAAAGAGAAGCGCAAGAGGGGCACCAGGATGTTTCGGATGCCTGCGCTTTGCCCTGAATGCGGATCGCCGATCACGCGGCCCGAAAACGAGGCAAACTACTACTGCGAAAACACGGAGTGCCCCGCGCAGGTCAAGGCCCGTATCGAACACTTTGCACACCGCGGGGCTATGAATATCGATGGTTTGGGCGAAGCAGTCGTTGACCAGTTTGTGTCGCTCGGCTATCTTAAGAACTACGCAGATCTGTACGATTTGAGCCGGAAGAAGGAGGAACTCCTTCGGCTGGATCGTTGGGGCAAGAAGAGTGTTGAGAACCTGTTGGAGGCTGTTGAGGAAAGCAGGAAAAGGCCGTTTTGCCGGCTTCTTTTTGCCGTGGGCATTCGGCATGTCGGCTTTGGCGTGGCCCAGTTGTTGGCGAATCATTTTCGGTCCATGGATGCGCTGACGACGGCAACGCGGGATGAGCTCAATCATATTCAAGGAATCGGGCCGCAGATTGCGGAGAGTGTTTTGCTGTTCTTTGCCGATGCCCATAACCGCCGGCTGATGGAGCGTCTCCGAAAGTCCGGAGTGCAATTTGAGCAAAAAGCTGAGGCGAAAGCATCGGGAGCGCTGAGAGACAAGACTTTTGTTCTGACGGGCACGCTGCAGTCCTTGACCCGTGAGGAAGCGAAGGAAGCGATAGAACGGCTCGGCGGAAAAGTTGCCTCCAGCGTGAGCGGCAATACGGACTATGTCGTTGTGGGTCAGGATGCCGGGTCGAAACTCGACAAGGCAAAGAAACTGGGTTTAACGTTACTTCGAGAGGATGAATTCCTTCAACTCGTGAAACGCAACAATCAATAAGGGAGGGGTTATGAAGAACCTCGTTCTGCGCATATCGACGACCATGGTCGTGTTGTTCCTGGTCTCCGCTGTCGCCATGGGTCAGATGCGCTCTAACAAACTGGGCGTGGGAGTCAGCGGCTCTTATTTCATGCTCCAGTCTGACTTTTCAACTGCCTCGCCGTCGATCGGAGGCGGGGTCGACCTGAGCTATTCCGTCGTGGAATATTTCAGCGTCAGAACCTCGCTGGGTGTGGGCTTGCTCGAAGCCAAAACCCTGAAATCCGGAACCACGACGCTCGCCACCTCGATGCAGACCGCCCTCATCTTCGGGAACCTGTACTTGACGGCGGACCTGATTCCGAACGGAAGCGTCAACCCGTTTGTTTTTGTCGGCGGGAGCGGCGTGTTCATTGATTCGCGCGCGACGATTGCCGGGGACGCTGGCGCTGTCTTTAGTACTACCGGCGTCGGCAAAAGGATGAAAGGTACCGTCATTGGCGGAGTCGGGGTCGATTTTTTTGCGAGCGAGTTTCTCTCTTTCACGCTCCAGGGTGAATACGGGCTTCCCTATTCCGACGTTGTTGATGGGTATGCCGTCGGCGGGGACAAAGACGGCTATCAACGAATCTCTCTGGGCGTTCGGTATTACTTCTTCGATCAGGACTTTATGACCCGAATGCTTAAAGCTCTCGAAGAGCGCTACAAGTAAGAAGCATGCTGAATGGACTGAGACTCAAAGTGGGACTGCTCTATTCGCGGTTCCACTTCAGGAAATTGAGCGATCCCGCACTGCGTTTTACCGAGGCAGTCTCTCATGCCCGTCGGGCTCTGGTGCTGCTCCCGGAATCTACGCGGGACATTGCGTCGGTACAGTGGATCGTGAGAAACTTCTCCGAACGTTTTTCCGGATCCCTGACAATCGTCGCAACGAACGAACAGATCCAATGGGTAAAAGGAGACA
>Ga0209212_1006643_pt1 | contig 13127 bp, 6 predicted proteins | sample RifGroC2_FD_183996 | JGI IMG/M metagenome (GOLD analysis project Ga0209212, IMG submission 183996) | Groundwater microbial communities from Rifle, Colorado, USA - Groundwater C2 (SPAdes) (version 2) | ecosystem: Environmental > Aquatic > Deep subsurface > Groundwater | place: Rifle, Colorado...
TGGTTATCTCCCCCTTTATGAACTCGTTTCCCTTATTTACAGAACCTTTAATGTTTTTAAAAATTTCCCTCGCGAAAGTGCTTTTCTTATCCGATTTCTGGAGTCTATTGGCATTGTGGAAGGTAGAGGAATGAATAATATCGAGGATTTTCTGGAAATAATTTCCGAAGATGGAGACGAGTCAATTCTTGAGATTTTTCTGCCTGATTATATTGATGCGGTTAATGTGATGACATTTCATAAAGCAAAAGGACTGGGATTTCCTGTGGTGATTAATATGATTTACGATGGAGGGCAGGGACGGAAGGATACCAGATATTATGAAAAAGACGGGGAAAAGATAATGATTTATTACATAGTCAAAGATTTTTGTGATAAATCTTCAAAACTTGACGGACTTTATAGCGAAAAGGAACTGGATGAAAGGATTCAAGACCTTAACCTGCTATATGTGGCTAATACCCGTGCAGGGAAAGAATTATACAATGTAATTATTCTTAAAAGGAACCCTTCAAGATACTTGAAAGAATTATTTGTTGAGTTTGAAAATGGCAAAAAAGAAAAGGAAGAAAAAGGTATGCCGAAAGAGACGAGAGGTATCATAATCCCCGATAGAGAGTCATTTCAGTTCAGAGAAAAAGGGGATATATGGTCTATTGAGCGGCTTGAAGAGACAAGAAGAGGCGAATTTTTCCACGAGATTTTATCTCACATTACTTTTGAAGATGAGAAAGATATTGAAGAGATTATTAAGAATGTCTCAGCCGCCAAAAAGGAAAAATATGATAAGGAGAAGATAAAGAAGGCAATAATTGAATTCTTAAGCCTTGAGGATGTAAGAAAATGGTTTAAAAAACAGCCAGGCCGTCAGATTTTTAGAGAAGTGGAATATGTTGACGAAGATGGTTCCCTGTATCGCATGGACAGGCTGGTGATTGACCCTGAGAGAATAAATGTAATTGATTTTAAAACCAGTGAGAAATTCTCATTGCCAGATAATGACATTCCGAGACAGGCTTATTGGAAACAGGTTAAAAAATATATGAAGTTATTGGAAAAACTTTATCCGCAAAAAGAGTGCAAGGGGTATCTGGCATTTATTGAGGCGAAGCGCGTAGAGGAGGTTCAATGAAGAATTTAGTCCTCTCCCCATCTCTTGACCTGACTGAATTTACTGGTAATCTTCTTCTTGAAGACAAAGAAAGCCTTTGTAAAAATCTAATTATTTTTCCAGGCAAAAGACCTGCCTCTTTTTTGAGAAAATATATATCCGAAAAGTTAAAATTACCCTTTGAATCACCCCTTATCTTCTCAATTGATGAATATATTGATTTTGCCTACCAATCACTTAAACTACCTGATAGAAAAATTAATGATATCGATGGAATTTCTCTGCTTTTCAAACTGAACCAGCAGGACAAATTAATCGGAAAGGAAGGTTTAACGCTGGATGAATTTCTGCCCTGGGGATTAAAGATATTTTCTGATTTTGAAGAGATGTATATAGAAAAAATAAAGCCAGAACAAATAAAAGGGATAGAGATAATTGCCGAGGAAAAGATACCTCCTAATATTAAGGAGAATCTCACTAAATTATCTGTCCTATATACCTCTTTTTATGAGTATCTTTTCAGTCATAACCTTTCTACGAGGGCGATAAGATACAGAAAAGTGGCTGAAGATGTGAGAAAAATAGATATCACTCACTTTAAAAGGGTGCTGATTATTGGTTTTTTTGCCTTAACCAAATCCGAAACAATACTTTTTAAGGAGTTAAAGAATTATGACAAGGTCAACTTTATTTTTCAGAAAGGGAATAACATAGAGAGAATCATCTCTGCATTAGAAATAGAAGCAGAGGAAAAGGAATCTCCTCCTCAGAGACCGACTATTCAATTCCATAAAGCTATGGATATTCACGGTGAGATATTTGCACTCAACCATGTATTAAGGCAGAAGAATAATTTTGATAGCAAAGATTTAATTGTCCTCCCTCTATCAAACACTTTATTTCCCCTTCTTCAGCAGACATTGGGGTTTGCGAAAGATTATAATATCTCTCTCGGTTATCCTCTCTTTAGGACACAGGTTTACGGTGTAATGGAAAAATTGAGCCGCCTGCTTACTTCTAAAGAAGGCGATAACTACTTTCTACCTGACTATTTATCCTTTGTTCTCCATCCCTATGTGAAGAATATCCGCCTTGATTCAGCCAGTTATCTTTCCAGAATCATTTTTCATACCATTGAGGAAAAGGCAAAATCACTGCTAAAAACCTTCATCCTGCTGGAAGAGATAGAGGAAAACAGTAATATTATTAATGAATGCCTTAAGAAAATAACCGGCTTAAATGACAACATTACTGAATCTGAAATTAAAGGTCATCTTAAAAATATTCATCAGGTAATGATTAGACCCTTTGAAAAGCTCAAAGACATTGGAGATTTCTGTGATAAACTCCTTAAGTTTTTTTCCTTTATTTCCATGAATAGTTCGGCCAATTTGCACGCATACACTGCGCCTTTTATTGAAATAATATTAAAGGTTCTGTATGAATTAAGGACATCAGAACTTAAAAATGAAAGGTTTAAAGAGGTAGACAGTTATTTCCATCTTCTGAGAAATTATATTCGGCAAATCCATTATCCCTTTACAGGCACACCGGTAAAAGGACTCCAGGTTCTTGGTTTTCTGGAAACAAGAAATCTGAAGTTTGAGCGTGTCTATTTTCTCGATGTTAACGAAGGAATAATCCCAGCAACCAGAAAAGAAGATACGATTTTGCCATATATAGTGAGGAAAACGCTCGAATTGCCTACCCATGAGGAGAGAGAAAAGATTTCCTCCTACTATTTTGAGACACTGATTGACGGAGCAAAAGAAGCACATATTTTTTATGTTGAAAGTGCTGATAAAGAAAAAAGCAGGTTTGTCGAAAGATTAATCTGGAGATTACAAAAGGAGAAAATGACACTGGATTTTCCGAAGATTGATGAGACCTCTTTTAAAGTCAATTTTGCTCAAACCAATCCGTCAGAAATTAAGAAAAGTGACCGTCTGATTAAATATATTCAGGACAAACTTGTTTTTTCTCCTACAGCGCTGGACACCTATCTTCACTGCCCTCTTGAGTTTTATTATAAGGAAATTTTGAAATTAGAGGAAAAAGAAGATATAAGTGATGATATAGACAGGAGAAATATCGGAAAGATTGTTCATACGGTTCTCCAGAAATATTTTAACCAGAAAATCGGGGAAAAGCTTATAATCAAAGAGAAAGATTATCAAAATATTGAGGGGATTGTTGAAGAGGAGTTTTATTCTCATTCAGATAGAGGCCCAATATATCTGATAAAACTGCAGGTTAAGAAAAGGATGAGAGATGTCTTGGAGTATCATCAGAAACATTGCAAAGAGACGATGATCCACAAATGTGAAGATAAAGTTAAAGTTGAAGTTAATATGCCATCTGAAAAGAAAGTGAGATTAAAAGGAAAAATTGACCGTGTTGAGCAGCGGGGAGAAGATACCTTTATTGTTGATTACAAAACCGGTAGGCAAGCTTATATGCCTGATTATGAAAAGTTTATCAATTCTTCTCGGCAGGAGTGGCATAAAACTCTCAAATCCGTTCAACTCCCTTTTTATCTGCTTCTATATCTACAGAAAAACATAGGTATTCCGATAGAGAAAATAAATAGCTCTTTGCTTCTTTTAGGGGGAAAAAATATAGAAGAAAAACAATTATTTGATGAAAAAATAAAGAAGAAACAAAAGGAATTGCCACAAAAAAAAGAGATATTAGCAGGATATCAGAAGGCAATCTTTACTTTGATTGAAGAGATATTAAATCCTGATGTTTCTTTTACTGCTGCCTCAGAAGCAGAAAAAAAATGTCCTCTCTGTATCTTCAGGGTTATATGCGGACGTCAATGGTTGGTCAAGGAATGGTAAAGAATGGTGGAGATGAAAATATAATAAAAAATGAGATTATTGGTCATTTGGAAGAAATACCTGCGAATACTATATATGCTATAGCACCAAGTCAGTATGTAACGAGGGGTTTTGAATATTATAAAAATAGGGAAGCTTCTTTATTTTGAATGGTCTCAAGACTATCAGGTTTTAGAGGCAAAGGTTCGGGGAAGCAGACTTTATTCAGTATCAATTTCCATAGAAAACAATAATCTTAATTATAAATGCACTTGTCCTGCATGGTCGCCCTTTGGTAATTGCAAGCATGTAATATGCACTCTTATTACTATAAAAAATATTCTAAATCCAACCCATTTTAGTATTGGAACTCATAGGTCTGATTACAAAGATTTTCTTAAAGCAAGCCTTTTCTCATTTTCCGAAGAATTTCCCAAAAAGGGAAAACCCGCACACATAAATCCTATTCCTGTCAGGGTGGATGAGGGGTGGAAAAATTCTATTTCCACCAATAGCCTTACTTTGGAGGCTGGCTATGGGGATTATTCTATTATCATTGAGAGGGGATATTTTAGCGGTCATTTCACCCTATTCCTTCAAAGGGGAGATAAGCAGATTACCCCCTATTCTTCTTACAATATTCCAAAGGAGATTCGCTGGATTGTTCGGGAAAGCCATAGTTACTATCGTGATTCTGACAAGCGATTTCTTGAGTATTTACAGCAATATGAGAATACCCATCCGTTATTTTTAAAAATCAAGGACAAGAAAATCCCTGTAGAGTGGAACTCCTCTCTCTCTTTTTCCTCTGTCACGACCCTAAATGCTGCAAAGGGTATAGTTACACTCAACCGGCTTTGTATTTCAGATGACATGGTCTGCCCTAACCCGTATCTTATATGTGATGATATTGTGGCAGACCTTGAAAATAAAAGATTGGGCACTATAAAGGATAGAAATGGTTGGGGAGCGTGGAAGTTGTTTATGAAGTGTATAGAGCAAGATGATATGGATTCTAATTACAGCTCATCAGGAATTGTGAAGGAAAATGATTTTATTGAGCCTATTCAAATCCCTGTATCTGCATTTCAGGACTATCAGTTCAGTATCCCTGAAGAATATAAATCAAATATTCAATTGAAGGTTGATGACGAGATTGTGTCTCCTTTAACAGCAGAGCCGCATTACAGTATGACCATTGAGCAGAATAAGGGGGAGCAGGAAAAGATGATTTTAAGGGCATGGTGCAATATTGAAGGGTTAAAGGATTCTCCTACAAAATCCTTTTATATTTATCTGAAATATTTTGGAGATGAATTCTATCTATCAAACCATCTGAGGGCAAAAAAGAGACGGGCTATACTTATACAAACATTTCTCACACTTTTGTCAACAAGACAAAAAGGCAAGGCGGGTGAAATTATCAAGGATGCCATTTCAACCGAGGTCTTTCATAAACGCAGAATCAGATTCATGGCAAGACAATGCCTGACAGATGCACTATCTTCACTCAATACAGAGTCATCACGACTGCAGTTTTACAATGGCAAATGGTATGTAGTAAGAAACGATAGAGTAAGGGAGTCGCTTCTTTATACCATCCCATCTGAGATATTCGGCATAGATATATTTAATGGTATTAGAGCACATAATGAAATGCTTATCTATGCTGGTGAGCTTTATAAACATCTGTCCGCCCTGTATCTTAAATTAAGGGAACACAATATACCCCTCTTTTTCAAAGGTAAACCTGTTCATGTAATAAAATGGGATTTCTCGTTTGATTGCACCAGAGAGAGCGGCATAGACTGGTTTGAGATTAAGCCTGAGATACAATGCAGTGGGAAATTGGTAGATAACAAATCATGGCAGATGGCGTTGAAACAGGATGGTGTAGTAGAAGAGAAAGATTTTATCCAGATACTTGACTCCAATTCACAGCAGATTTTAACGACAATCGCAGGTATAGCCAAAGAGAACAATAATACTAAGGAAAAGATAAGAGAGATTGTCCGTGTGCCGAGGCTGCAGATATTGGACTGGATACATTTGCGAAACATGGGGGTTAAGGTCAGGCTTTCAAAAGAGGATGAAGATTTGATAGAGAGGCTGAACAGATTTGCAAAGATAGAGGAGAGGCCAATTCCAGAGAATCTCAAGGCGAATTTAAGACACTATCAGAAGGATGCCTACTACTGGCTATCCTTTCTCTACGAGCATAGATTTGGTGCGTGTCTCGCAGATGACATGGGGCTTGGGAAAACCATTCAGGCTATCACCCTGCTCGCAGGCATAAAAGAGGGGAAGGTCAAGCCTGTCTGCCCTGTGCAAGGACCTCACCTGCTCGTGCTTCCGCCGAGCCTCTTATTCAACTGGGAGAATGAGATAGGCAGATTCTATCCAGATTTAAAGCTACATCTTTATACAGGATTAGAGAGGACTACAGAGTTTAAAGACTGCGATGTATTTATAACCACATACGGACTTATTCGGAGGGATATTGAGAGGCTAAAGAAGATTCAGTTCAATGTAATTATCTTTGATGAGGCACAGGCAGTCAAAAATATCTATGCCGATGTTACAGGTGCTGTGAGACAATTAAATGGGTATTTCAAGCTTACAATGACAGGAACACCACTTGAAAATCATGTCGGAGAATACTATTCCATTCTTGACCTCTCTCTGCCTGGTCTTCTTGGTGAATATGATAACTTCAAATCCTACATCAAATTGGACACATCCCCCTCCCTTGAACTTATCCTGAGAAGAACCCGACCATTTGTATTAAGACGGACAAAGGAAAAGATATTAAAAGAACTCCCGCCAAAGACAGAATCCGATATCTATCTTGAGCTTACTGATAAACAAAAGATTCTCTACAAGAAGACCGTTGAAATGATAAGGTCAACAATAGATGAGGCATACCATACTAAAACTACGGCACAGGCACAAATCATAGCCCTCACAGCTATACTCAAGCTCAGACAGCTCTGTGTCCATCCTAAATTATTAGACCCGACAATGGATGAGCCCTCGCCAAAGATAGAATTTTTAATCAGCAAATTAAGAGAGCTCATTGATGAAAAACACAGCGCCCTCGTCTTTTCACAATTTACCTCATTTCTCAATATCCTTGAGGAGGTCTTAAAAAAGAGCGTGATGCCTTTTTTCAGACTTGACGGCTCAACAGCGGTAAAAAAGAAAAAAGGGCTCGTAGAGGGTTTTCAGGACTGCAAAGCGGCATCCATATTTTTACTCAGCTTAAAGGCAGGCGGGCAGGGGCTTAACCTAACAAGGGCATCCTATGTCTTTCACCTTGACCCATGGTGGAATCCTGCTGTTGAAAATCAGGCATCAGACAGGGCTCACAGGATAGGGCAGAAGAATAAAGTATCCATCATGAGAATACTTATGCGTCATACCATTGAGGAAAAGATGATGGAGCTAAAGAAAAAGAAGCTTGAGCTTTACAAGACGGTTATGGATGATACTGTTGGAAAGAAAAGAGGCTTATCCATATCAAAATCCGACTTTGATTATCTACTTACATAGTGTGTTGATTGTCAACACATTTGCCCCCTATGTGCAAATAAAATTGCCCCTAATCTCTATGCTTCAGCATCCTTCCGTATGAAAGTTGAATGAGACGTTGCTATCAAATCTGCAAGCATGGAAATAAACATTATTTTAATTGCATAAGGTTCTTATTATCCTAAAAGCAAAAATATATGCGATAATTTTTGCTTTTAGGCAAAATTATTGTATAATGAATTCATGCTGAAAAACAGGTATCTGACTACTTATATTGTGGATGACTTAAAGGACAAGATGGTATTTGTAGGAGGACCTCGTCAGGTGGGAAAGACAACCCTCAGCAGGGACTTTGTTGCAGCCCATTTCAAAAGTAACGCGTATTTCAACTGGGACAATAGAGCAGATAGAAAAGCAATCATTGCGGCTTCGTGGCCTGGAGATGCTGAACTCCTTATCTTTGACGAGATACACAAGTACAGACAGTGGAAAGGTCTTATAAAAGGTGAATATGACAAGCTTAAGGATACCTTCAAATTCCTCGTTACTGGCAGTGCTCGGCTTGACCTCTACCGGAGGGGTGGTGACTCTCTTCAGGGAAGGTATCATTACTATCGGCTTCATCCATTTACGCTGGCTGAGACAGAAGGAATTTTATATAAGTCATCTATTCTTAAAGAATTACCGATAGGTCAGGGTTTTCATCAGGACACCTTGAATGAGCTTGATGTCTTCGGAGGATTTCCCGATCCCTATATAAAACAGAGCAAAAGGCAGTTGAGACGCTGGCACAATGAGAAGATAGAAAGAATGTTCCGGGAAGACATACTGGATATCCAGTCAATACGGGATATCGGCAATATGAAGCTTCTGAGCGATATTTTATCGTCAAAGGTCGGTTCACTCCTGTCCCTCAATGCTATAAGGGAAGACCTTGAAGTCAGTCACCGAGCAGTTACACACTGGATGGATATTCTGGAATCCTTTTATTATCATTTCAGGATTTATCCATACTCAACAAAGAAAATACGGTCACTTAAGAAGGAGCCGAAGCTCTATTTATGGGACTGGTCTGAGGTTGAGGATGAAGCAGCCCGCTTTGAGAACCTCATAGCCTCCCATCTCTTGAAATTCGTTCACTTTATAACCGATTATGAAGGATACAGGGCAGAACTGTACTTTCTAAGGGATGTTGACAAACGCGAAGTGGACTTTCTTGTGACCATAGACGCTAAGCCATGGTTTGCTGTTGAGGCAAAACTCAGTGATACAAACCTATCCCCAAATCTACTCTACTTTAAGGAAAGACTGTCCATCCCGTATATATATCAGACGGTAAAGAGGGAGAAGATAGACAGGCTTGAGAAAGGGGCAAGGATAATTTCAGCAGGAAAATTTCTCTCAGGGCTTATATGATTTTTAGAAAGAAATGGAAGAAATGGGTTGAAATTGAGATCGGTCATTAGTTTTTTGTAGTGAGAGAATTTGCTTATTAAGGATTTTTGACAAAGTTAATCTCTTTTTACCTCTTCCCTTGAAATCCGATGAAAGAGATGGATAGCTTTTTTGTAAATAATCCTGTAATTGTTGAGATGAAAATTTTACATGAATATTTTTTGTCAACGACTGCAAAGCCCAAATTATAACAGGACAGATGTGAAATGCGGTGATTTAGTTGCAATAAAATTAGGTAATAAAAGTCTCTGATTGTTAAGTATTTTTTTAAATTTTAAGACCTTTTCCCCCCTTCCTTTAAAGCCATCAAATAAATCCTCAGTTTGCCAATTTTCATTATTGTTTATCTCCATTAGTTCAAATCATATTATTTCGCATACCCCTTTTGTCTTGAAATATTTTTTAATCTATAATACCCTTTAGTTAATATGATAAAGAAGGTAGATGCATCTAAGTTAAAGGTCGGTATGTATATATCTAACTTTGACAGGCCATGGCTTGAGACCCCTTTTCTGCTTAATAAGTTGTTGCTCAAAGATAATAAGCAGATAGAAAAGGTTAGGAAATCTTGCAGTTATGTCTATATAGATACTGATAAGGGGCTTGATATACAGGAATCAGAAACTTTAGCTGATGCAGATAAAAAGATTGAACATGAGATGCATGAGACAATTCAGGAGGCATTGAAGAGAGAACCGCCGCTGGAGGACAAGGTAGCCTTTCAGGAAGAGATAAAAGAGGCAAAGAAGGTTCACAGTGAGACAAGGGATGTTATAAAAAATGTAATGCATGATGTGAGGATGGGGAAGAGTATATCATCAGGCGATGCGAAGAAGGTCGTTGATGATATGACGGAGAGCATAATGAGAAACAGGGATGCACTCCTCTGCCTCACACAGCTTAAAAAAAGGGATGAATATACATCTTTTCATTCTATAAATGTCTGTGTCCTCTGTCTTGCCTTTGGCAGACATATGGGGTATCAAAAACATGAATTAAGAGATATGGGAATAGGTGCACTCCTGCATGACGTAGGGAAAATGAAGATACCTGATGAGATTCTAAACAAGGAGGGGAAACTCACGGAAGATGAATTTAAGATAATGAAGAGGCATGTTATCTACAGTGCCGAAATCTTAAGCGCAAGTTACGGAATAAACCAAAGGGCACTGGAGATACCTTTACAGCACCATGAGAGATATAATGGGACAGGTTATCCAAAAGGACTCAAGGGTGATGAGATTAGTATGTTCGGGATGCTCTCCTCTATTGTCGATGTCTATGATGCAATTACAAGCAACAGAGTTTATCATAATGGCATGCCGGCTCATGATGCATTGAAGAGAATGTATGAATGGAGGGGTAAAGATTTTCAGCCTATATTATTGGAGAGATTCATACAGTGTGTCGGGATTTACCCGTTTGGAACTCTGGTAGAGCTTGATAATTCTGATATAGGTATCATCATATCTATAAACAGGATTCATATTTTAAGGCCGAAGGTGCTTGTTATTTTAAATGGCAATAAAAAACCGATTGGGGAGCAGAAGGCAATAGACCTGACTGAAAAACTCCCGGATAAGAAGAATTATAAATTGAGTATAAAAAATATCCTTGACCCGATTGCTTTGAATATAGATACTCAGCAGTATTTAAAAGGAAAGGGGCTTTTGTATGATACGAGTAAATTGAGTTAGATTCCTCTCTTCGCTCTGAATGACACCTTCTTGCCTCTTTGTCATTCTGAGGGAGCGAAGCGACCGAAGAATCTTAATTTAACACACTCCTTAAAAACTGTCCTGTATATGACCTCGGATTTTTTGCCACCTCCTCAGGTGTTCCAGAGGCTACAATCTCACCGCCAGAATCACCACCCTCAGGACCAAGGTCTATAATATGGTCTGCTGTCTTTATCACATCAAGATTATGCTCAATTACAACTACCGTATTCCCTGCGTCTGTCAGGCTGTTTAATACATCAAGGAGTTTCTGTATGTCTGCGAAGTGAAGTCCTGTTGTCGGCTCATCCAAGATATACAATGTCCTCCCTGTGCTTCTTTTTGAAAGCTCTTTAGAAAGCTTTACCCTCTGTGCCTCACCCCCTGAAAGGGTTGTGGCAGCCTGACCGAGCTTTATGTAATCCAAGCCTACATCAGAAACAGTCTGGAGTTTGGATTTTATGGAAGGGATATTTTCAAAAAATATTAATGCCTCGCTGACTGTCATATCAAGGACATCTGCTATATTCTTCCCTTTATATTGTATATCCAGTGTCTCCCTGTTAAACCTCTTCCCCTTACATACCTCGCATGTGACATAAATATCAGGGAGGAAGTGCATCTCTATCTTTATAATCCCATCCCCTGCACACGCTTCACACCTGCCCCCTTTTACATTGAAGCTGAATCTCCCCGCCTTGTAGCCCCTCTTTCTTGATTCAGGAAGCTGTGCGAAGAGGTCTCTTATGAGATTAAATACACCTGTATATGTGGCAGGATTGGAGCGCGGTGTCCGTCCTATCGGAGACTGGTCTATGTCTATTACCTTGTCTATAAATTCAATCCCTTTAATTTCTGAAAACCTCCCTGGTTTTTCTGTGGACTTCCAGAAGACCTGTGCAAGTGCCTTATAGAGTATATCAATAATGAGGGTGCTCTTGCCTGAACCTGACACACCTGTGACACAGGTGAATAAACCAAGGGGTATTGATACATCTATATTTTTGAGATTATTCTGGGATGCACCGAGAATCTTTAGATGCTCGCTGTTGCCATTTCTCCTTTTCTTCGGAACAGGTATTGACAGAGCGTCGGAGAGGTATCGCCCTGTCAGTGAAGCCTTATCTGATAAAATCTCTTCTGGAGAGCCGCAGGCAACTACACTGCCGCCGTGAATCCCTGCACCGGGGCCTAAGTCAATTATATAATCCGCAAGTAATATTGTATCCCTGTCATGCTCTACCACAATAACAGTATTTCCTATATCCCGCAGTCTTATAAGTGTATCAAGGAGCCTCTTGTTGTCCCTCTGATGAAGCCCTATACTCGGCTCATCAAGAATATATAATACACCCATGAGGCTTGAGCCGATTTGGGTTGCGAGCCTGATTCTCTGCCCTTCACCGCCTGAAAGTGTTGCAGATGTCCTGTTAAGGGTGAGGTAGTCAAGCCCTACATCCTTCATAAAACCGAGCCTCTCCTTGATCTCTTTCAATATCCTCCTTGCAATTGTATTTTCCTGTTCCGTAAGAGAGAGGGAATCAAAAAACTCTATTGCCTCTCGGACAGAGAGGGCTGTAAGCTCCATTATGGATTTTCCCCCTACCTTCACTGAAAGACTCTCAGGCTTTAGCCTTGCCCCTTTACAGGCAGGGCATGGAGTCATGCTCATATACTCCTGAATCTCCTCCCTTATGTATTCGGATTCCGTCTCCTTATATCTCCTCTCCAGATCAGGTATTACACCCTCAAACTCCCGATGGTAGAAGTGCCTGCGGTTATCCCTCTCATAGAAGAACTTTATCTGTTCATCCCCTGAGCCGTATAGGATTATATTATACAGTTTTTTATCTAAATCCATGAATGGAGTATCAAGGCTGAATCCGTAATGGTCGGACAGGCACTGGAGCATCTGATAGAAATATACCGATGTCCTCTTTTCCCATGGTTTAATTGCACCATCCCTTAAAGAGATGCTTTTGTCAGGGATAATGAGGTCTGCATCAATGTGCATATCAGTTCCAAGCCCGTCACACTCAGGACAGGCACCGTGAGGACTGTTAAATGAGAACATCCTTGGCACAAGGTCAGGATAGCTTATGCCGCAATATAAACAGGCAAACTTTTCACTGAAGAGAAGCTCCTCTTTATCATCTACTGTTACAATGACAATCCCATCCGCCATCTTTAAGGCAAGCTCTATTGAATCAGCAAGCCTCCTCTCTATTCCCTCTTTTATAACAATCCTGTCAACGACAGCCTCAATTGTGTGCTTTTTATTCTTATCAAGCTCAATCTTCTCTGTAATCTCCCTCATCTTCCCGTCCACACGGACCCTTACAAACCCCTGTCTCTGCAGGTTCTCAAATTCTTTTCTGTATTCGCCCTTTCTGTCCCGGACAATCGGAGAGAGTATCTGAATCTTTGACTTCTCAGGGAGAGATTTCACCCTGTCAACAATCTGCTGGACTGTTTGAGATGCAATCGCCC
>Ga0209212_1006646_pt1 | contig 13125 bp, 15 predicted proteins | sample RifGroC2_FD_183996 | JGI IMG/M metagenome (GOLD analysis project Ga0209212, IMG submission 183996) | Groundwater microbial communities from Rifle, Colorado, USA - Groundwater C2 (SPAdes) (version 2) | ecosystem: Environmental > Aquatic > Deep subsurface > Groundwater | place: Rifle, Colorado...
CCTCCTCTTTCCCGGTGCCTGCCACTACGTGCAGAGGCGTCATATAACAGCTTTCCTTTTGCTCCCTGTCTTGACGTTCGTATGGCCGCCAGAAACAGTCGCGACGATTCATTTCTGAATCTTCGTACGGACGTGACGATGTCAGAACTTGCCGGCTTTGAGGCGATTCAGAATGTCGCCGAGAATCGTCTCCTGCTCCCGCAGTTCTGCATGCCATTCCCGATTGTCAGTGCCGACCCTTTCTGTTGTCAGATCGGGCAGGTACGACTCAAGTGCGGCGACCAGTGCTGCCGCTTCCTTTGCGTTCAATTCGATTGACATGGCCTATCTCCCTTCCCGTATTCCCTGGTTATGTATCGCAGGGAAACAATTCATGCCGAAGTACAACCGGCACGGCCTTGCGTCCTTTACGACCGAGCATGGCTTTTCCGTGATGGGTGATGACGTGGACATTATGGTTCTTCATCATGCGATGTTTTTTACCCATCAGGGTCTTCATGGCTACGTTTGTCCGGTGGCGAGGCATCATGATTCGAGTTGTCATGGCTTTCATGGTCAGCACCTCCCTTTCTCTCAGACGTAGGCAAGCACCTATGATCCATCTGGGTTTATTATACTCCCACTTCAGGAAGACAATGCCGGAAAATTACAGCGTATGGAGTGCACGGCGGTGAACAAAACGGGGACCGGAAAAGGCGCTGGTGGATGTTACCGTCATGATGGTGTATATAATGAATAGTGTTGCCTGGGCCGGAACACGCTGACGATGCGGGAAACGCATATTAATCCAGATGGAGTACACACAAATGAACGTAAATCTTGAAAAACTGAAAAACCTGATCAGCAAGCGAAGCGAAGAAATAGAAAAGAGTGTTGCCGGGACCGGCTATCTTGCCAAAACCGTCATCGGTGTCGGCACGTTCCTGCTCGATAATGAAGGGGATATCGATCTGATGACCGCCAAGCAGAAGGTGATCTTTGAAAAATTCCTCCTGCCGCTGTTGAATGCGCCGCGCCGCTAGGTCGAACTGAAAATGGAATTTGGTGCCTCCCGGTTGCTCCAAGCTGAAAACCGGGTAGACTTGTCTGCATGATCCGCTCTGCCCTTCCCCTCATATTCGGTGCTGTTGCCCTCATGCTCGGTGCTGCCACGCCGGTTGCGGCAGCAAAGAAATGTTTGCCGACGCCGTGGGACGAGATCGGCCCGTTTTATCGGCCGGACGCCCCGTTGCGCAGCAAAATCGGCAACGGCTATGTCCTCTCGGGGACTGTCCGTTCCGCCGCGGACTGCCGGCCGCTTCCCGGCGCCCGTATCGAATTCTGGCAGGCAGGTCCTGCCGGAGTCTATGACGAAGCTCACCGGGCCACGATAATCGCCGACAGCCGGGGGCGCTACCGCCTTGAAACCGACGTCCCGGCACCCTATGCTCAGCGTCCTCCCCATATCCACATCCTGATCGATCTGCGCGGTTTTGCCGGACTGATCAGCCAGTATTATCCGAAGCGCACCAAAAAGAGCGGCACCTTCGATCTGGTCCTGTCTCCGGAGTAAGTGCCTGCACCGGCTCTGTTGCAGGCTGCCAAAATTCTGTTACGCTTGAAGCATGAGATCGACAACAGCGTAAAGGAGGATGCCATGTACGGAAAGGACAGGATCTACAAGAAGGTGGAGATAATCGGTGTTGCTGCCGGGAGCATTGAAGCTGCTATCGAGACGGGGGTGGCCAAGGCGCAGAGCTCATTGGACAAGCTGTCCTGGTTCGAGGTGGGGGATATTCGCGGGCATATCGGCCCGGATGGCAAGGTGACGGAGTATCAGGTGGTTCTCAAGGTGGCCTTCGAGTTGAAAGGGTAGCCATTCTGAAAGCAGTTCCGGTGCAAAAATGAAAGGCCCGCGATGATTTTCGCGGGCCTTTAAAACTCTTCCCATTTTGTCGGGATTCAGGCTGTACCAACCAGCCCATGGTCACTTCCTATTTTCCTTAACAGTCTGGCGGCGTGTCCTCAGTCATCTGATCCTCCATAATAAACAGAATCTAATTACTGCAACTTCTACTGCTCTACTGTTACTCCTTTTGCTGCGTTGTTCTTGAATCAGGTAGCGCTTACCTTGATTTCACTATAGCCGTTTCGAACCTAAAAAACAGTCTGTTTTTATTTTTTTTACCGGCGTATAGTGATTAAGTTTAACGGTTCGAGTCACCTAATCTTCTCCTTCATCTCCTGCCATCAGGTCTGTACGATGTAATTCCGTACGTCCCAGGGTGCCGACAAACGGAATAACGGTAATTGCAAGCAATGTGACAAAAAGAACCAGCATGGTTGTTGCCATGGTAACACCTCCTTTCCCGCCGGGCGTCCTCATTCCTCATTGTTTATATGCCCACCGTAAGACCATTTTAGTCCTTTGCAGGCTTGCCGCAAACATCAAAATGGCGGGTATGGAATCCAGAAAATAAAAAGGCGGCCAATTGGCCGCCTTCTATGCGTGCATAACTATCCAAACATCATGAAACACCGTAACCTCATACCGTGGGAAACCAGATCCCCGCTCCCATGGCCATGCCGACATCGCGGCGCCCCACATAATCGCTGTGGATGCGCAAGCCGCCCTCCACAATCGACATCCCCACTTCAACCTTGTGGAAAGCTTCGTTACGGCTGTGATCGGCAACCAGCAGCACGGTCGATTTAATCTGCCTGAGCTTGAGATACAGTTCGGAAATATTTTTCAGGTTGTCGGGAAAAAAATCTTCGACCGGGTCGAGTATGATCAGCTTGCATTTGAAATACTCGCTGAACTGATGCAGATAGGTATAGGTTTTGGTCATGCTGCCGGAGACATCAACCAGATGGGGAGTCACGCCGAAACATTCATCAAAAAGGGAGATATGGGTGAAGTTGTCCATATGTTCATCAATGCGCGATGACAGACCCGGAATGCTGGTCCACTCGCGAACCAGCCGTTTGAAGCGGCGGTGGCTGTCCTCATCCGTGTCACGTGCGTTTATGTACAGCACCTTGCCCGGCTGTAGACAGCTGTACCGGTCAAGAAACGGCAGCCCGAAAGCCACCGACATGGCCAACTGGGTCGCCAGGGTTGTCTTGCCGAAGACATTGCCCGCCTGGAGCGACACAAGCGCATTGGCCGGAATCAACTCGTCAATCAGGTATTCTTCCGGCTTGGGCGGAATAAAGGGGCGCCCCTGCCACTCTTTAATGCCCAGCTTCCGGGCAAAGGGGTTTTCCTCGATTTTCAAATTAGCAGCAACAGTCATGAATGCAACCTCAGGAAGCGCGCCGGGATGGCGCGGTGATGACATCACCCATACCATAGTGGCGTATGAGCGGCAAGTTCGTCGTTCCGTACCATATCACCGGCTTCCGACCTTCATCTGAAGAGCGGCCTCCACCGTTTCAGCGCCGATAGTCAGGTAGAGCGCCCCTTCGGTGATGGTGAGCGACCAGGTAATAGAGCGTTCCAGCAATGATGTCAACCGGGCAATGAACGCCGGATCGACCGTAATGACCGTAAGATTGGCTATGTTCGTCAGTTTGGGCAGGTGTTGCTGTTCCCAGTTGGGCAGAGTCTTTCCGCACGCCAGCAGGGCAACCCGTGCCGAATGGCGGGATGCCTTGATGATCCTGTCCGCATCCGGCAGTCCGACCTCAACCCAAAGCAGCACTCTCCCGTCGCCCCCCTTCACCCACAGATCCGGTTCATCCGTCGCACTAATCCCCTTGGTAAAGACCAGTTCCTCTTCCTGAAAGATTGCAAACGCCAGCAGGCGGGCAACCAGCCGTTCAGCCGTCTCGGAGGGATGCTGGGCAACCGTCGCCTGCAGGGTTTCATAAATGCCGTGGTCGATATCGGAAAGCTGTATCGATGTTTTATATACGGTAGATGGCCGTGCCATGCGGAACCTCGGTGAACAGTGGTAATTTGGTGGATGAACAGGGAGACATGAATAACGTCATATTTCTGAGTTTTTTTTGCTGCTGTAAAAACCGATCAGGAAATCGGCATCTTTGGGTGACAGGTCGAACTTGAAGATAGCCTCCTGAACAAGCGGCTGAACCGGCTGGGAGGCGTCTTCCTGAAGGTTGCCGGATATCCATTTTACGGCCCGGCGCAGGTCTTCTCCCTCCGGTAACATGTCATGATGCATGGCGGTGCCTCCTTGAATAAGAGATCTTTCCGTTCCTGTCTGAACGTGCGCTTCTGGACATATCTAATTGCAACGCAATCTTATACCACATAACAGACCTGTTCCGGCAGCAGGATTATCAGCGTGTCGCACGAAGATTTTAGTAAGTTGCAATGTCGGAGTTGACGACAACACACCTATTGGGGTACCACTACCGTATACGACAGACAAACGGGGGCCGTATGAAAAAAATGATCTCAACATTACTACTGGTTCTCTTTGTGGGTGCGACCGGCGCAGCGGCAGCTCCGCAAGGAAGTGAGTGGGGCGCGCTTAACGCAGATGTCATGGCGCTCTACAAAGAGAAACGCTATGCCCAGGCGACCATATTAGCAAAAGAAGCACTTCGTGTCGCTGAAAACACCGGGCCTGAACATCCGGATACGGCAACCAGCCTGAACAATCTGGCCGGATTGTACGACGCGCAGGGGAAATATGCCGAGGCCGAACCGCTGTACAAGCGCTCTCTGGCGATCAGGGAGAACATACTCGGCCCGGCTCACACCGATGTCGCAGCCAGCCTGAATAACCTGGCCGGACTGTATAAGAATCAGGGGCGGTACAGCGAGGCCGAACCGCTGTTCAAGCGGGCAGTGGAGATCAGGGAAAAAGCCTTTGGCCCCGATCATCCCGGTGTGACAACAAGCATGAACAGCCTTGCCGGATTGTACAAAACCCAGGGACAGTATGCGCTGGCAGAGCCGCTCTACAAAAAGCTGCTGCTTAACAAGGAGAAGGACCTGGGGACAGATCATCCCGATGTTGTCCCAAGCCTGAACAATCTTGCCGGAATCTACTACGCCATGGGGAATTACGCACAGGCGGAACCGCTCTATTCCCGCGTAGTGGCAATCAGGGAAAAAGCGCTCGGGCCGGATCACCCGGATGTGGCCACGAGCCTGAATAATCTTGCCGGACTGTATTTTGCCAAGCAAGAGTATGCCCGGGCCGAGCCCCTGTACTCACGAGCACTGGCAATAAAGGAGAAGGCGCTGGGAGCCAATCACCCCGATGTCGCCGCAAACCTGAGCAATCTCGCCCTGCTGAACAAGCTCCAGGGGCATTATGAACATGCGGAGCAGCTCTACCGGCAGGAACTGGCGATCAAGGAACAGCATCTGGGGCCCGAACACCCCGATGTTGCAACGATCCTGAACAACCTTGCGGTACTCTGCAAAATGCAGGGGCACTATGCACAGGCCGAACAACCGGGCAAACGCTCACTGGCTATCCGGGAGAAGACGCTTGGCCCTGACCATCCGGATGTCTCCACGAGCCTGACCCATCTTGCCGGTATTTACTACGCGCTGGGGAAATACACACAAGCCGAGCCGCTGTATAAACGCGCGCTGGCAGTCAAGGAAAAAACGCTGGGACCGGATCATCTGGAAGTCGCCACAAGCCTGAACAACCTTGCGGGACTGTACTACAATGAGGAGTTGTACTCGCAGGCCGAGCCGCTGTACAAACGATCCCTGGCGATCAAGGAGAAGGCGCTCGGGCCACTGCATCCTACCGTGGCCACAAGCCTGGAAAACATGTCGATACTATATTACAAAACCGGCCAGAAGAAGACTGCAAAAGATCTTGAAAAACGTGCCGCCGCCATCAGGGCGCTGGCGCACCAGAACTGACGGCTGATTTCAGGCAGAAAAAAAGCGGGGCCGGCATCACTCTTCCCGGCATTTTTTCTGAAAAGGCCTCGCGAACTTATCTATTTTCTTTATATGAATTTCTTGTTCTAAATTCAGGGTTTCCATGATTTTTCTGACTTCATCAGAGTCACCTTCAAAACATTGAAAAACTTTCTTTTCCCACAGTGCTTTTTCAAGGTGAAGCGCTAAACTCACTGCCTGAGCAATTGGATAGTCTTTATTGTTCTTAACCCCACGAATAAGCCCCTCAATCGATTCTATGCTTGAAGATAGAATGCCAGATCTTAGTTCTCCTTGCGAGAACCTGAATTTATCCGTGGGATCACGCTCCGTAAGCCGCTTAATCCAAGAAGCATGCAGATGTTCTTCCAGAGCCATTTCAGTCCAGAAATCCTTATATTCAGGATATCTGAATGCAAATAGCTTGTATAATTTACCAATAAGAAATTCTTGTTTCAGAAACAACTCTACCAGTTCTTTTTGATCGCCATCGATCTTCATACTATTCCTTTTACATTTCTATTTTGAATCGTTGACCGATGGTAGTTTGACAGGTGCCAACGGCAATAAGGGGGCGTCTACGCCACCATGCTTGGGGCAATATTCCAGCGGCTCGGTCCCGGCAGCATAAAATTCATCCCGTTTCTTCGGGCAGTCCGGGGCCGCCAAAAACCCGGTTTCCGGGTCTATGGTTACGGATACAACATTCTCCGGACGGACAAAATCGCCGGCAGGTTTCACTGCCACGGCCTTGCGCATAAAACGCTCCCAGATCGGGGCCGCCACAGCCCCGCCGGTAAAACCTTTGCCGCCGGGACGCGGCTTGTCATACCCTACCCAGACGCCGGTTACCAGTTGCGGAGTATAGCCGACGAACCAGGCATCCCGGTAATCATCGGTGGTGCCGGTCTTTCCGGCGGACGGATAGGCCTGACTGAATTTCTTAAGATTTTTCGCGGTGCCGTAGGTCATGACATCCTTCAGCATGGAGGTGGTGACATAGGCGGTGGCCGGGGCAAACACCGGTGAAACGACAGGCGGATTCTCAATCCAGCTCTTCCGTGTGAGGTCATAAATACGGACAATAACCCGCGCTTCGGCTCGGATGCCACCGCTTGCCAGGGGGGTGTACGCCTGCACCAGTTCATTCAGGGTGACTTCACTTGTTCCCAGTGCCAGGGACAAACCGTTGTCCGCCCGTTGCGGCAGTCCCGTCCGTGCGGCAAAGCCGACAAAGTACGGAACACCAATGGCTTCCAGAACTTTTACCGCAATAACATTATTGGAATAGGCCAGCGCCTGACGGAGAGCAAGTTCTCCATACACTTCCCGCCCGTAGTTCTGCGGCTGCCAGCTATCGCCGTTGCCGCGGTTATAGGATACCGTAGCATCATCCCACATGCTCCCGGCAGTAACACCCGATTCCAGAGCGGCGGCATAGATCAGCGGCTTGATGGCCGACCCGGGTTGACGGCGGGCGACAAAGGCACGATTATAGGCGTTCTGGGCAGTATCGACACCGCCTACCATCGCCAGCACATCACCGGTAACCGCGTCAAGACAGAGCAGCGCACCTTGCAGATCGGGAGAGCGCTTCTTCACGCCGTCACGCAGCATCTGCTCCGCCTGTTTTTGCAGATTCAGATCCAGCGCGGCGGTTACTTCCAGCCCCCCCTGTTCGACAACATCCGCCCCATAGAGTTCGGTCAGCTTGCCTCTGACATGGGCGAGATACTGCGGAGCCTGCCCTGTTTTGGTAACAGCCGGCGGGTGAGCGCGCAGCTGCTGGCGCTGCCGGGAGCTGATCATGCCCAACTCCTCCATCCGCTTGAGCACCACATCACGCCGTCCCGTAACGTGAGCCGGTTTTCCGAGCGGATTGTAGCGGGACGGATTTTTCTGCACCCCTGCCAGCATGGCGCATTCAGCGTCATTCAGTTCCTGGGGGTTCTTGTCGAAATAGAGGCGGGCCGCCTGGGTGATGCCCCAGGCGCCATTGCCATAATATATCTCATTGAAATACATCTCCAGAATCTGCTTTTTGCTGTATTTCTTTTCAAACTCCATGGCCATGCGGGCTTCGTCTATTTTACGCTCGATGGTCTTCACGCCGGTCAGATACCTGTTTTTGATCAGCTGCTGGGTAATGGTTGAGCCACCTTCAGCCAGTCGCCGCTTCATGACATCCTTTACCAGTGCCCGGGCAATGCCGCGCACATCGATCCCGCCATGTTCATAAAAGCGGGCGTCCTCCACCGCCACCACCGCTTTTTGCAGAAACACCGGAATCTGGTCGATACCGGCCCAGTACCGTTTTTCAGGGAGAAGGCGACCGACAAAACGCCGCTGATTGTCGAACACCTTAATGGAGGTATAGCCGGGAGCATGGGAGGGATAGGTGGCAAAATTTTCCTGGGCATGAACCGGCGCAACGGCAGCCAGCATCAGAACCACGACAATGACTGCTGATAAGGAACGGAACGCTGCATGTAATAATGGATGGTGAACCACGGTGATTGTTAACTCCTTGTGCAAGACAGGCATCATAACCGGACAGCGGAATGGAGCAGCTCGTAATGCAGCGGAAACAAGGAGGCGCACAAGGCACGTTGCGGTAAAAACGCGCACCCGCCGGCCCCCGTTTCCCTACAGATTCTGGCCCAGGAGTCGTTTAAAGTCAATCACCGGTTTTTTCAATCGTTCATTCTGCGAGCCTGTAACGATGTGATTTCTGCGGTGATGCCCGTACCGTCCGGAAACCACCGCAAACGGGATCACTCCGCACAAAATCAGGCGGCATTTTCCAACAGCTCGTCAACCAGTGACAGTTCATCGCCGCTGAATGTCCGGTCAATATCAAGGATCATCAGAAACTGCCCGTTATTCTTCCCCATGCCCATGATGAAATCGGTCCTGAATTTGGTGCCGATATGCGGAGCCGGTTCAATATACTCTGCTTCCAGCTCAAACACCTCCTGCACCGAATCGGCCAGCGCGCCGATCACCACCAGCTCGTCTCCCAGCATCACCTCAACGACCACGATGCAGGTATTCACCGTAAACTCTGTTTTGTGCATGTTGAATTTCAGGCGCATGTCAATAACCGGAACAACGCTCCCCCGGAGGTTGATCACACCGCACATGTATTCCGGGGTCTGCGGGATTTTGGTGATGGATGAAAACTCCAGTATTTCACGCACCTTGGCCACATCAACGGCAAATATCTCATCCGCAAGTTTGAAGGTCAGGTACTGCCTGGTTTCCGTAATTGCTGCAACTGCCATGGGACCTCCCCTATGTGTCCAACCGTCGATGAGAACAGATGTTCCCATCGACGGCGGCCGTGTGGTTTAGTACTTTTCAAACTCCGCATCAAGGTTATCGCGTTCGCTCAAACGCAGATCAATTCCCGGCGTGACATCAATCTTCATCAGCGCCGTTTTGTTCGAGGCGCTATGGTAGCCGTTTGAGCTCGCGCGCTGCATGGTTTTCTTTGGCTGCATCTTCATGACCGCACTGCTCCGCCCAAACGCAGCGGCGCTTTCGACCCTGAAGAAGGCAATGACATCCTGGAGCTGCTCAGCCTGGCTGGAAAGCTCTTCCGAAGTTGAAGCCATCTGTTCGGAAGCCGAGGCGTTCTGCTGAATGACACCATCCAGCTGCTGAATGGCTTTGTTGATCTGGTCAGCCCCGGAATCCTGTTCCCTGCTGGAAGCGCTGATTTCCTGCACCAGCTCGGCGGTTCTCTGGATATCCGGCAGCATTTTGTCGAGCAGATCCCCCGCCTTCTCGGCGACACCCACACTGGTGGCAGAAAGGCTCCCGATTTCGCCGGCGGCTTTCTGACTCCGTTCGGCCAGTTTCCTGACTTCCGCGGCAACAACGGCGAACCCTTTGCCGTGCTCGCCGGCACGGGCCGCTTCAATAGCGGCATTAAGGGCCAGCAGGTTGGTCTGCCGGGCAATTTCTTCGATAATATTGATCTTGGTGGCAATTTCCTTCATGGCGCTGACGGTTTCCGATACGGCCTGACCGCCAATTTTGGCATCGGACGCGGATTTAACGGCTATTTTTTCGGTTTGCGATGAATTGTCGGCATTCTGCTTGATACTGGAGGACATCTCTTCCATGGAACTGGAAATTTCTTCGGCGGAAGCGGCCTGTTCGGTGGCGCCCTGAGACATCTGCTGGGCGGAAGCAGACAGTTCCTGGCTTCCCGAGGCAACGTTGTCGGCAGCGGATTTTACGTTATTAACCACCTCCACCAGCTTCCCGACCATATCGGACAGAGCGCGCATCAATTCGTCTTCCGGCGAGCGCTCCTTGAGGCTGACCATAAGATTGCCCCCGGCAACCTCCTTGGCTGCTGTCGTTATTGCATTAATGGCGATAATGAGGACGTTCAGGTTGTTTTTTATGGCATTGAAGTCACCGTTGTAGGTATCGCTGATAACTGGGGGCATGTTCCCTTTGGAAATCCGGTCCACGTATTCCGCTGCAACGTTCAACGGACCGATGACCGCATCAAGGGTACTGTTGACTCCGGCGACGATCATTTTGAAATCACCCTGGTGTTTTCCGGCATCGGCTCTTGTCGCAAGCTTGCCCGCAATGGCGGCGTCGGACAGCATGGCTGCATCGCTCACCAGCAGCCGGATCGTATCAACCATCTTCTTCATGGAGGCCATGACACTGGAAGTATCGCCGGGGGCAAGGGCAATCTCGCGACGAAGGTCGCCTACCGCAACCAGATTCGCGACCTCACCGACCAGCTTTGGATCAGCACCGAGCTGCCGTCCGACAATCCTGGCGAGAAGCAGTCCGAGACCGATCGCCAGAAAGGTTCCCACAGACATGAATATTGCCATCAACGTGACAGCGCGCTTGGCGATAGCACCGTTCTCTGCGGCGGTCAGTTTGGCCTGTTTGAGTTTGGACTCGTCCAGCTTGTCCAGCAGTTCCTGCATGTAAAAGGCCGCCTTTTTGCCATCGGTCTTGAGGATAACCATGGCTTCGGCGTCCTTGTCGGCCATGGCCAGAGGCACTACCCGGTCAACAATCTGGCCGTAGGCTTCACGGCTTTTCTTGAACTCTTCAAAAAGTTTTCTTCCATCGTCAGTCAGGATGGTCTTTTCAAAGGTGGCGATACGCTCGCTGTTTTCCGTACGCAATTTTTTAATGGTGTCGACTGCGGTCTGCTTCTCGGCATTGCTCTCGGCACCCACCAACTCACGCAGGTTGATGCGTGTCCTCTGGAACCCGGTGGAGATATTTCCCAAATCGGCAACCGGGATGGTGATTTTTTCATACAGCGTGGTGTCGGCATCTTCAAGCGTATGGATGTTGTAAATTCCTACCCCGCCGATAACCGCAGCAATAATCGCAACAGAGATAAATCCGGCAAGTAGCTTCCCCTTCAACGACATACTGTTAAACCAGTTCATACCAGCCCCCTTTTCAATCGATATTGCCGGGCAATCTGCCCGGTCATGTTCGGCAGACAACAATCATTTTCCGGTGTGTTACGCCTGAATCGATATGCGGTTGGTGAAAACAGCCCTCCTGCCTCGCAGCGGGACGCTCCGCATGTGCAGATTGCGGACGGTTTGCAGGATCATCTCCTGGCAGCCGCTGGTGATCGGGCTTTCGTGCCCGGGAAAAATACGCTGGGTGTCCCGGCAGGCGATTTTCATCAAACCGTCGATATACTCCTGAGGGTGCGCCTCACCCGGCGTCATGACCCGCAACCGGGTATCGCCGGAAAACAACGCCTTTTCGGCCGGCGCATACAGACAGATGGAATCCGGGGAATGTCCCGGAGTATGGAGCACTTCAAGGACCTGATCGCCCGCCTTGACAAGCTGGCCGTCCCTGATGAGCTCATCAACGCCGGGCCCATCGCTAAACGCCAGGATGCGGGCGTGGAAGCGCTCTTTGATGGCCTGAACCGACTTTGAGTGATCGGAATGATTATGGGTCAGGATTACCTGTGCCACCTGCATCTTGCCAAGACCGGCCGATAGGTGTTCAATCTCCTTGATCACATAGTCATCGATGCCTGGATCGATGATCGTATTGACGTCGTCACTACGATTCCAGTCACCGAGAATCAGGTACGAATTGCAACTGTGGATCGTGCTGTTTTTTTTCAACGGGATAATTTTCATGGCATTACTCCACGATTTCTTTGTACAGCCGCCCTCAGGCAAAACTCTGAGTAGAGAGAGGCAGCATCAACAGTGCTTTCGTTGTTCGTCATGTTCAAACGCCCCGGCGAGCTGAATAAGAACCGGAATATCAAGGATCAAAGCCACGGTGCCGTCACCCAGAATGGTCGCCCCGGAAACCCCCTGTACATTCTGGTAATACCTGCCCAGGCTCTTGATGACGGTCTGGTGCTCGCCGATCACCTGATCGATGGCAAACCCCACCTGCCGTCCTTCAATGGTGATGATGACAATCTGCTGGAGATCCGGCACCGGCCCGGAAATTCCGAACCGCTCACGAAGCGGGATGTACGGAACGATGCGATCCCTGACGTTTACCAGGTTACGGCCATGTGCCCCTTCGATATCCTCCCGCGTCAGTTCTATGCATTCGCTGACCTGCGACAGCGGCAGGACAAAACGGTCGTTTCCGACCTGCACCAGCAGGCTCTCGATAATGGCGAGCGTAAGCGGAATCTTTACGGCTATGGTCGTGCCCTTGCCCCGCTCGCTGCTGATGGCAATGCTTCCGCGCAGGGCATCAATGGCTCTCTTCACCACGTCCATGCCGACTCCGCGTCCCGATACGCTGGTCACCTGTTTGGCGGTGGAAAATCCGGCGGCAAAGATCTGGGAGAAAATCTCCTGTTCACTCAGTTCGGCAGTGGCAGAGATAAGCTCTCTTTCTGTCGCCTTGGCGCGAATGGCATCTCGGTCAAGCCCTGCACCGTCGTCACGAATGGTGATCTGCACACTGTCGCCCGAATGGGCAGCAGAGAGATGCACAGTGCCGTGACGCGGCTTGCCCTGCTGCTCCCGGATCGCAGGAAGCTCGATGCCGTGATCGATACAGTTGCGGATCAGGTGCACCAGCGGATCATTCAGTTTTTCGATAACGGTCTTGTCCAGCTCCGTTTCGGCACCTTCCGTGGTCATTTCTATCTGCTTGCCCAGCTCCTGGGAAAGATCGCGCACCAGCCGTTTGAACTTGCTGAAGGTGCTGCCGATGGGGAGCATGCGGATATTGAGCGTATTGTCCCGCAGCTCCACCGTGAG